>ERZ808240.82-NODE-82-length-120820-cov-35.752263_pt1 | contig 120820 bp, 98 predicted proteins | sample MGYA00521084_ERZ808240 | MGnify/ENA primary metagenome ERZ808240 (study PRJEB31516, sample SAMN03275571) | gut metagenome | biome: mammalia-associated habitat; material: feces | host: Papio cynocephalus | place: Kenya | collected 2012-08-06 ...
TTGTTTAGACTTACGAGAATCTATGCTTAATCCACACGCTTTTGCAGGTGATCCAGTTTTTGGGGCAATATTGCCACTACGCTCGGAGTCAGCTCCTGAGGAGGGTGACACCGAGAAAATCACGTAGACGTGGAGACTGGGGATGCTCGAACACTTGTTCGGGTGTCCCCTCTTCTGTTATTACCCCATCCGAAAAGAAGAGCACACGGTTAGCCACATGGCGAGCGAAACTCATCTCGTGGGTCACCACCACCATCGTCATGCCCTCGGCAGCCACCTCCTTCATCAGCTGCAACACCTCGCCCACCATCTCGGGGTCGAGCGCCGACGTAGGCTCGTCGAAGAGCATCACCTCCGGATTCATTGCCAGCGCACGGGCTATAGCCACTCGCTGCTTCTGTCCGCCCGAGAGACTGTCGGGGTAAGCCTCAGCCTTGTCGGCCAAGCCGATGCGCCTCAACAACTCCCCCGCCCGCTCCGAAGCCTCCTCGCGGCTCATCCTGCCCAGTTCCACGGGAGCCAGCATGATGTTGCGGCGGATGGTGAGATGGGGGAAGAGATTGAACTGCTGAAACACCATGCCGATGCGCTGGCGCACCTCGTTGATGTCTACGCTCTGAGCGGTGATGTCTTTGCCGTCGAAGAGGATGCTGCCGCTCGTGGGGCGCTCCAGCAGATTGAGCGAGCGCAGGAATGTGCTCTTGCCGCAGCCCGAGGGCCCGATGATGGCCACCACCTCGCCTCGCTTCACCTGGGTGGTGATGCCTCGCAGCACCCTGAAGTTGCCATATTGCTTGTGCAGGTTTTCTACCTGAATGATATTTTCTTCCATATCCTTGTTTTTTCTTACGTCAATCTATCATTTTTTACAAAAAGCCAATGCTATCCACAGCATTTATCGCTCGCCCTTGCGCATGCGCTTCTCTAGTCGGCGCACGCCGCTGTAGAGCCCCATCACGATGAGCAGATAGATGGCTGCCACGATGCCTAGCGGGAGCATTGCCTCGTAGGTGATGCTGCGGATGATGTCGGAGCCCTTGGTGAGGTCTACCAGTCCGATGTAGCCGCTGATGGAGGTCTCCTTGAGCAGCGTGATGAGCTCGTTGCCCATGGCTGGCAGCACGTTCTTGAACGCTTGCGGCAGGATGATGAGGCGCATCGTGGTGGCATAGGAAAGGCCTAGGCTGCGACCTGACTCCATCTGACCTCTATCCACCGACATGATGCCCGAGCGGATAACCTCGGCGATATAGGCGGCACTGTTCATTCCGAAGGCGATGACCGCAACCACCAGCTTGTTGACGTCGGCGGAGGCGAACACCACATAATAGATGATGAGCAGCTGCACCATCGTTGGCGTTCCACGGATGATGGTGAGATATACCTGGCAGAGGGCGTTGAGCATGCGATGCGTGCCCTGGCGGTCGTAGGTGGCTCGGATGATGGCTATCAGCGTGCCCAAAGCCACGGAGAGGATGATGGCGAAGAGGGTGATGATGAGCGTGTTGCAGAGACCTGTGAGCAGATATTGATAGCGGCCGTCGGCGACGAAGCACGACTTAAACTTATCCACCAAGCCATCCTGCTGCGAACCCGCAGCCACAGCCTCGCCTCTATCGGTGACCACCACCTGTTTCACCTGGGTATAGATGTTGCTGAAATTGATGTTCTTCTGGCGCTCAGGTGTCACGGTGATGCCTGCAATGCCAGCATCCGCCTTGCCCGTCTGCACCGAGGTGATGATGGCGTCAAACTCCATGTCGACAATCTCCACATCGGCCCCCAGCTCGTCGCCGATGGCATGGGCCACGTCTACGTCGATGCCCACTATCTTGCCCGCCTTGTAATATTCGAAAGGCTCAAAGGTAGCGTTGGTGGCAAAGCGAATCTTCTTGCCCAAGCCCGACTTGCCGTCGCTCCCACGCCACTGATAGGCCACCGCCTGATGTTTCACCATGTGGCGATAGACGATAGAGTCGATGACGCCGCTAGCCTGCAACTTCTTGATGGATAGGTTCACTTTGCGGAGCAGGGCATCGTTGCCCTTAGCCACACAGATGGCCAGCCCCGACTCGTCTAAAGCCTGTGGCAGGATGTAGAGCGAAGGGTTCACACGCTGAAAGGCCTTGGCAGGAGCCTCGTCGGTCATCATGCAGTCTATCTTGCCCTGGCGCAGGGCTTGCACGGCATCTGCTCCCTTGGTGAATCGCTCCACACGGGTGCCATCGCCCTTCTTCTCCAGCTCGGTGCTAAGCACGTCGCTCGTGGTGCCGAGCTGCACGCCTATCACTGCTCCCCGAAGGTCGGACAACTGGTGTATCTGCTTTCTGCCCTCGCCGCCATGATGGAACGAGAGCAGCATCAGGCAGCCCATCAACATCAAGAATATCTTTTTCATTATCAAATATTTAATATATTTTAATTCAAGTAATTTTCCAACTGTATGGTGGCAATACGGGCTGAAAGCCCAGAAGCACCTAGCCCAGGGTGTATTCCCTTTGGCAAGTCTACCCCTCATGAGGGAATCCCTTGGCAAGACCTCCCTCGCTGGTTTCCTTGTAGAGCGAAGGCAGGTCGTGACCAGTCTGCCTCATCACCTCCACCACACGGTCGAACGACACACTGTGGTGGCCATCCGAGAAGGAGGCGTAGAGGTCGGCGTCGAGGGCACGTGCCGCAGCAAAGGCGTTGCGCTCGATGCAAGGTATCTGAACCAGACCGCACACAGGGTCGCAGGTCATTCCCAAGTGGTGCTCCAGTCCCATCTCGGCGGCATACTCCACCTGTGCTGGACTTCCACCGAAGAGTTGGCAGGCAGCAGCCGAGGCCATCGCGCAAGCCACGCCCACCTCGCCCTGGCAACCCACGTCGGCACCGCTGATTGAGGCATTCTGTTTCACGATGTTGCCTACCAGTCCAGCCGTGGCAAGGGCGCGAAGAATGCGCTGCTCGCTCATGTCGTGGGAGTTTTGCATGTGATAGAGCACAGCTGGCAACACGCCGCATGCCCCGCAGGTTGGAGCGGTGACGATGGTGCCACCCGAGGCGTTCTCCTCGCTCACGGCAAGGGCGTAGGCATACACCAGTCCGCGGCTGTGCAACGATGCCCTGTAGCCCTTCGCCTTGATGTAATAGGTCGCTGCCTTGCGCTGCAACTTGAGCGGTCCAGGCAACACACCCTCGTGGTCGAGCCCATTGCGGATGCTCTGCTTCATCGTCTGCCACACCATGTCGAGATAATCCCAGAGGTCGGACGACTCACATTTCTCCACATACTCCCAGTATTGTCGGCCGTTGTCGTAGCACCATTGCTTGATGGCACCCAGCGTGTTCAGGTCGTACACATCCTTGGCTCCCAGTTCGTCGTGACCAGCCGAGCCGTCGGAGAGCGCGCCACCACCGATGCTATAAACCACCCACTCGTCGATGACATCGCCGTTGAGATCCTTGCCCACAAACTTCATTCCATTGGGATGGTAAGGCAGGAACACCTGCGGTTTCCAGATGATGTTCACCGCCTTGTGGGGCGAGAGCACCTCCTCGATGGCCACGTCGGTCATGTGTCCCTTGCCCGTGGCAGCCAAACTTCCATACAGCGTCACCTCGTAGGATGCCGCATTGGCACATCGCTCCAAAAAGAGCTTGGCGGCACGTTGCGGCCCCATCGTATGACTGCTTGAGGGCCCCTTGCCCACTCTATATAATTCCTTTAAAGATTTCATAATTCTCTTTTCTCTCGTAAATAAAATTCGTGATAAAGCATTACTTCAACTGCGTCGCTTTCAAGATGATGACATCGGTGAGTGGCCGGTCGTTGTTGTCCTTGTTGGTAGCCACGTTCTGAATCTTGTCTACCACGTCCATGCCCTTCAGCACCTCGCCAAACACGGTATATCCGTTGTCCAGATGGGGCACGCCGCCATGCTTGATGTATCCCTGCTGCAACTGCTCCGAAGGGATGGCATAGTCCTTGCCCTCACGCTTCTGCTTCTCCACGTAGTATTCCATCTGTCTCGGGGAGAAATTCCTGCCCCAAGTGATGTAGAAATCTGTGGAAGCCGATGCCTTCGTAGGGTTCTCGTCGTCGCCCTCGCGAGCTGCGCAGAGCTGTCCACGCTTGTGATAATATCGAGGATAGAGTATCTCGGCTGGTACGGTATAATCGAGGTCGAAATGCTCCACCTTGCCCGGCGTCACCTTGCGGCTAGAGAAGTCGCCGCCCTGAATCATGAAGTTCTTGATGACACGCTGGAAGATGCATCCGTCGTAATAGCCCTCGTTGACGAGCTTGAGGAAGTTGTCCCGATGATGGGGCGTGTCGTTGTAGAGCGCCAGCAGGATGTCGCCCATGGTGGTGTGCAGCAATACCTGATGGCAGGTTGGGGCGTGGGGCGTTTCCCAGGCAAGCAGCGAGTCGGGCTCCGAGGGCACGGTGGCCTCCGCCTTGTTCTGTGTGTCTTCGGCCTGCGCCCATGTCGTGGTAGGCAGGGCAATCAGCGAGAAGGCCAAAAGTGTAAATATCTTCTTCATTTTTGTAAAATTTTACAGCATTTTAAGTTATCGTTTGCAAAGATAATAATTTTATTCTAAAAAGATGGAATTTTATTCCGAAAAGATGAACGCATCTCGCACTTTCTTTATATCTTTGCCGACAAATGAAAAAAAATCGATATTATTAAAGATAAAACGATTGAAGGATATATAAAATAAGATATGACAAAAAAGATATATAGCATTTTATTCCTCCTTGCCCTGCTGCCCCTGTCGACAAGGGCTCAGCAGCAAGTGAACTTCGGACCGCTCCACAGTGCCGACAGTCCGAGGGAAGACTGGATTCTGCCTGGCGACACCGTGATAGATGCCGGACAGCCCAAGATATACACGGGCAAGCCGATGAAGAACCCTATCGTTCCTTCACTCGCCCGTCCGTCGGCAGCAGTCCCATCGCTCGCCGCCACATCCTTGCCAGCCATGCAAGACTCCACCTATTATAACAACCCCATCAGCAACCTGACCAACTCATGGGCTTCGCCCCTCGACTACGGTTGCGGCTGGGGGCTCCACAAGGGTCTCAACCTCTCGGTAGACCTCTCTGCCTTCGCCACTTTCGGCAAGCATGTACCCCACCGCAGCGGCTTCACGCAGACCATCAACGCCACCTACCTCGCTCCTATCACCAAGGACAACAAGCTGTGGATGGCACTGGGCGGCTATGTGAACAACGTGAACTATGGCGGCGACAGCTACCACGACGGCGGCATCTACGGCATCCTGGGCTACAAGATAAACGACCACTGGGATGCCTACGTATACGGCCAGCTGAGCATCGCCAACAATTACAATTCGCTCTGGGGCAGATACCCCGGCTATTACGGCGCATGGGGCTACGGCATGTATCCTTGGGGCATGGGCTGCGGCATCATGCCGGGAGGCTACGGCATGGGCATGCCGGGAGCCAACGTGCTGGGAGCGGGCATCAGATACACCAACACCCGCAAGACCTTCTCGCTTGGCATCAACGTAGAGGGCGTGTGGTACGACAACAAGACGCTCTCCTACTTCAAGCAATATGACTATCCCGTGCCTCCTGCACCTGGGAAATAAGCTCTATACCAAACATACAATTTGAAATAAAGATAAAATGGAAATGGCAACTCCCGATTTCTCGGGGACTGCCATTTTTTCATTTTCGCATGTTTGTTATATTGATTTCGTAGTAATAGTTGTTTATATTAAGTAGTAATAGTTGTTTATATTAAAATGTATCCATTTAAAATCCAATCTCATCTTTAGAATAATCATTCCGCCAAGATTTGAACGATGCGCTCAGCCGAGCGACCATCCCATCTATCCGGTATCCCAGCCTTCTTCCATTCTCCGTTCAAGAGTTTCTGCATCGTGGTCTTGAGCAGCTCGGGGTCTTCCGCCACCAATTCGTTGGTGCCCACCTTCACGGTCTCGATATGCTCGGTGTAGCTATTGAGCGTGATGCAAGGCACGCCGTTGAAGGTTGCCTCCTCAGCCACATTGCCCGAATCGGTAATCACACCCTTGGCATGAGCCGTGAGATAGCCGAAATCGAGATAGTCGAGCGGCTGAACCACCTGGATGCCCGACTGATGGTCGGCCTCGTCTTGATAGGCCTTGAAGGCGAGCACGAATCCCAAGGCCTTGCCTCGCAGCGGAGCCACCACCTTGAAGCCTGCCTGGCGAGCCACGCCGTCGATTGCCGAGATGAGCGTCTTCATCTCCTCGATGTTGTTGACGATGGCCTTGCGGTTGAGGGTGAGCACCAGATACTCGCCCTCCTTCAGATGGTTCTCGTCCATCATGGCAGGACGCTTCATGCGGCTCTGCAGGTATCGGATGTTGTCGATGAGCACGTTGCCCACCATATATACCTTGGAGAGCTCGGCGCCCTCCTTGTTGGCGATGCTGTTGTTGGAGATGCCCGCCGTAAAGAGGATGTCTGACAAGCCGTCTATCACGAGGCGGTTGATTTCCTTAGGCATCGTGATGTCGAAGCTGCGAGTGCCCGCCGCGATGTGGGCAAGCTTCACGCCCTGCTTCTTGGTGACGATGGCAACGGCCATGGTAGAAGCCAAGTCGTCTACTACGATCACCACGTCGGTAGGGTTCTGCTTCAGATAATGCTCAAACTGCGACATCACCTGTCCGGTGAGCTCGTTCATGTTGGCGCAATCCACGCCCAGGTACACATCGGGGTGCTGGATGTCGAGGTCGTCGAAGATGGTCGACTCCAGCGTAGGGTCGTCTTCCCTTCCCGTATACACCAGTTTATACTCCAGTGCCTCGCCCTCCTTCTGGGCGTTGCGAATGGCTCTTATCACGGGTGCCACCTTGATGAAGTTGGGGCGTGCACCTGCAACGATACAGATTTTCTTGTTCATAATATTGTACTGTTTTATCCCTATATTTTATTCAGTTCTATCCTTATAAAATTCCGCTTTTATTTAAAAGATTTTCGACTCCACTTTTATCCCTTGAAAAGGTCCTTGATTCCACCGATGGCTCCCATCAGGTTGGTAGCCTCGTAAGGCAGGTAAACCACCTTGTTGTCCTTGCCCTGAGCCACCCCTTGCATCATGCTGATATACTTCTGCGCCAAGAGATAGTTGGCAGGATTGGTGCTCTGTCCCACCGCCTCGGTAATCTTCTGGATGGCGATGGCCTCTGCCTCAGCCTTGCGGATGCGAGCCGTAGCCTCACCCTCGGCGTTGAGGATGGCCTGCTGCTTGGCAGCCTCCGCCTTGTTTACGATGGCAGCCTTCTCGCCCTCTGAGAGTAGGCGTTGCTTCTCCTTCTCGCCCTCCGAGGTGAGGATGGTGGCACGCTTGTTGCGCTCTGCCTGCATCTGTTTCTCCATCGCCTGGAGCACGCTCTCAGGAGGCGTGATGTCTTGCAGCTCCACGCGGTTCACCTTGATGCCCCACTTGTTGGTGGCGTCGTCGAGCACGGAGCGCAACTTGGTATTGATGGTGTCGCGCGAGGTGAGCGTCTGGTCGAGCTCCATCTCGCCGATGATGTTACGCAGGGTGGTCTGTGTCAACTTCTCGATGGCGTTGGGCAGGTTGTTGATTTCATACACGCTCTTAAACGGGTCCACTATCTGGAAATAGAGCAGCGCATTGATTTGCATCTGTATATTATCCTTGGTGATGACGTTCTGACGGTCGAAATCATAAACCTGTTCCCTCAGGTCGATGCTGTTGGTATAGGTGTATCTGCCGCCTCTCATCGCCACAATGTCCTTGGCATGGTCGATGAACGGGATGATGATGTTGATGCCCGGTTTCAGCGTGGCATAATATCTACCCAGACGCTCGATGATTTTGGTCTCGCTCTGCGGGATGATGACGATGGTCTTCTTGACCACCACGAGTGCAAGTACTACTATAACGATGAGTACGTAAATTCCTATGTTCATGATGTTTACGGTATTAAGTGAATAATGTTGATTTACGATTGTGTCATGGGGAAAATCAAAGTGGAAGCCTCTCTAGAGCCGCTCCACCTTGAGGATGATAGACTCATGCCCGAGCACTCGCACACGTTCGCCCTGGGCGATGTCGCCGGTAGCTCCGGGAGCCTCTGCCTTCCAGTCGTCGCCGTCGAGTTTCACCCTGCCGTATCCGCCAGCCACGATGGTCTGGGAAACCTCCCCCACCTGTCCGGCAAGCGCATCGGCATTGCTCTTTCTGTCGTCAGCCCCCCGGCGAATGGCGTCCACCAGCCGAGGCCGAATCAGCCAAATGCTAAGGATGGAGCATACAGCCCACACCACGACTTGCAACCAGAAGGCTGCACCAGCCACTGCCACGGGTATGCTCACGAGCGCACCAATGGCGAAACATGTGACGTAGAAATCGCCCGAAGACAATTCCAAGATGAGGCATACGAACATCACTACTGTCCATATAAGCCATAGATTCTGAGAAATATACTCCATCATAGTCTTATCGTTTTTATTGGGTTATTTCCTGCGAGTAGTCTTCTTGGCAGTAGACTTCTTGGCGGTAGTTTTCTTCTTGGTAGAAGTGGAAGCCGTAGCAGTCTTGTTGGTGGTAGCCTCCGCCTGAGGATGGTAATACTTCAAGGCAGTAGGCATCGCCTTCTCCAGGGCAGCGATACGCTTGGCATCCGAAGGGTGGTCGCTGAAGATGTCGCTCTGGTTGCTGCTTGAGCCCTGCTGCATGCGCTTCCAGAACGGAATGGCCTGCTGAGGGTCGTAACCCGCCATGGCTGCGAAAATGAGTCCCATGTAGTCGGCCTCGGTCTCGTTGTCGCGCGAATACTTGAGGTTGCGGAAGGAGAAATATTGTCCTGCCACGGCACTCGCCACGTTGCCCACGCCGTTGCCCACGGTCTGGTTGAGCACGGTGCCTAGGATGCTGGTGCCCGTCTGCTGGTTCTGTTGCTTGGTGAGCTGCTCGGCGCTATGCTTTGCCACTGCATGGGCTATCTCGTGCCCCAGCACAATGGCGAGGGCAGTCTCGTTCTGTGTATAAGGCAGCAATCCCTCATATACCACAATCTTGCCGCCAGGCATGCAGAAGGCGTTGGCGCTCTTGTCTTGCACGAGGTTGAACTCCCAAGAGTAGTTCTTCACGTCGGCCGCATAGCCATTTTCCTTCAAGTAGGTCTCCACGGCATTTGCAAGTCGGCGTCCCACACGTTGCACCATCGCCGTATTGGCGGCGTTGGTCGATTTCTTGGCAGATGCCATGTACTTGGTATACTCTTGGTTGGAGAGGCTGAGCACTTGCTCATCCGACACGGAGATGCGATGAGTACGACCCGTGAGAGGAACGGTCTGGGTGGTACCGCATGAAGACAGCACGAGGGCTGTCGCAAATGAAAGAACTAAAAACTTAACCTTTTTCATCTTACTTATTTTAATTAACTTACTTTTCGCTACTTACAGCCTTAATTACTGCAAAATTACGATTTCTAGCCGAAACCACCAAATAAAATTGAAAGAATTTCTAAAAAATAGCGATGAAATCAAAAAAAATCAGTATCTTTGCAAAGAAAAATATTAAAACTCAATTATGGGACTATTCGGATTATTCAGCAACAAGAAGAAAGAAACTCTCGACAAAGGTCTCGAAAAGACCAAGGAGAGCGTGTTTGGTAAACTCGCCCGCGCCGTGGCTGGCAAGTCTACCGTTGATGACGATGTGCTCGACGACCTGGAGGAGGTGCTCATCACCTCAGACGTGGGCGTGGAGACTACGGTGAAGATTATCCACCGAATCGAAGAACGTGTGGCTCGCGACAAGTATGTGTCTACGAGCGAACTCAACCATATCCTGCGCGAAGAAATCGCCAACCACCTCTCGGAGAACCACTCCGACGACCTCGCCGACTGGGATCTCCCTTCCGACCACAAGCCTTACGTCATCCTCGTGGTAGGCGTAAACGGCGTGGGCAAGACCACCACCATCGGCAAGCTCGCCTACCAATTCAAGAAGGCGGGCAAGAAAGTGTATCTCGGGGCAGCCGACACCTTCCGAGCCGCTGCCGTAGAGCAGATTAGCATCTGGGGCGAGCGCGTGGGCGTGCCTGTGGTGAAGCAGCAGATGGGAAGCGACCCTGCCAGCGTGGCTTTCGACACCCTGCAGAGCGCCAAGGCCAACGACGCCGACGTGGTGCTCATCGACACAGCTGGCCGACTGCACAACAAGGTGAACCTGATGAACGAGCTCAAGAAAATCAAGGAAGTGATGAAGAAGGTGTTGCCTGAGGCTCCGGACGAGGTGATGCTCGTGCTCGACGGAAGCACGGGACAGAACGCCTTCGAGCAGGCCAAGCAGTTCTCTGCCGTCACCAACATCTCATCGCTCGCCATCACCAAGCTCGACGGCACAGCCAAGGGTGGCGTGGTCATCGGCATCAGCGACCAGCTCAAGGTGCCTGTGAAATACATCGGACTGGGCGAAGGCATAGAAGATCTGCAGCTCTTCAACAAGAAAGAATTCGTAGACTCACTCTTTAAAAATTAGAATTCGTAGACTCACTTTTTAAGAATTAAATGAAAAAGAACCAAATAGACATCATAACCATGGGCTGCTCGAAAAACCTCGTAGACAGCGAGCTGCTCATGAAACAATTCGAGGCCAACGGTTACCACTGTGTTCACGACCCTAAGCGACCACAGGGCGAGATAGCCGTCATCAATACATGCGGTTTCATCGAGGATGCCAAGCAAGAGAGCATCCACACCATCCTGGAGTTCATACAAGCCAAGGAGGAAGGCCATCTGCGCAAACTCTACGTGATGGGCTGTCTCTCGCAGCGATACCAAAAGGAACTGGAGGAAGAAATGCCTGAGGTAGACAAGTTTTACGGCAAGTTCAACTACAAGCAGCTGCTACAGGAGCTGGGCAAGGCCGACGTGGCTTCATGCGACGGCAAGCGACACCTCACCACTCCACACCATTACGCCTACATCAAGATAGCCGAGGGCTGCGACCGCCACTGCGCCTACTGCGCCATCCCTATCATCACCGGCAAGCACATCTCGCGCCCCAAGGAGGAAATTCTGCAAGAGGTGCGCGACCTCGTGGCCGACGGCGTGAAGGAATTCCAAATCATCGCACAGGAACTCACCTACTATGGCGTGGACATCGACGGCAAGCACCATATCACCGAGCTCATCAGCGAAATGGCCGACATCCCTGGCGTGAAATGGATTCGCCTGCACTATGCCTACCCTAACCAGTTTCCGATGGACTTGCTCGACGTGATGCGCGAGAAGCCCAACGTTTGCAAATATCTCGACATCGCCCTGCAGCACATCAGCGACCACATGCTCACACGCATGCATCGCCACGTGACCAAACAGGAAACCATCGACCTGCTGAAGGCCATCCGAGAGCGCGTGCCGGGCATCCACATCCGCACCACCCTGATGGTGGGATTCCCAGGCGAGACCGACGAAGATTTCCACGTGCTGCTCGACTTCGTGCGCGAACAGCGATTTGAGCGCATGGGTGCCTTCGCCTACTCAGAAGAAGAAGGAACCTACAGTGCCACCCACTACGAAGACGACGTGCCGCAAGAGGTGAAGCAACGCCGACTCGACGAGCTCATGATTCTGCAGCAAGACATCAGTGCCGAGGTGGAGGCCGACAAGGTGGGAAAGACCATGACCGTAGTCATCGACCGCAAGGAAGGTGAATATTACATTGGTCGCAGCGAATTCTGTTCACCAGAGGTAGACCCGGAGGTGCTCATCCGTGCCGACGAAAAGCAACTGCGCGTGGGCCACTTCTATCAGGTGAAAATCACCCAGAGCGAGGAATTCGACCTCTACGGCACGGTGGTGAAATAAGCTATGCTCCACCCTTTTCGGTAAGTAAGCTATGTTACACCCTTTCGATAATCAATAGGAAAGCATTCTATATGAACAACAAAGAATATATCGCCGAGCTAGCCCAGCAGACAGGCTATTCGCAGGAAGACACCCAGAGATTGGTGCGCAAGGTAATCGACGCCATGATCGCCGAGTTTGAGGATGGAGAGACCGTTTCCATCCCCAACTTTGGTACGTTCGAGGTGAAGAAGCGCCTGGAGCGTGTCGTGGTGAACCCTACCACCAAGAAGCGCCAATTGGTGCCGCCAAAGCTCGTGTTGGGTTTCCGCCCTGTGGCTTCGGTGAAAGAGAAACTTAAAAATGGAGGCGAAGAGTAATGAGCAAGTTTAGTTTGAACAGTCTGGGCAAGGCACTCTCCGAGAAGAGCGGCTTGACCCCTGTGGAGGCAGAGCTCTTCATCCGCAAGATGTTTGATGTCTGCAACCAAGGTCTCGACCAAGACAAGCTGGTGAAGATAAAATGGCTAGGCACCTTCAAGGTACAGGCTGTGAAAGACCGTGAGAGCATCAATGTGAACACGGGCGAGCGCATCGTCATCGAAGGCCGAGACAAGCTTTCGTTCACCCCCGACAACATCCTCAAGGAAATAGTCAACAAGCCTTTCGCACAGTTTGAGACCGTCGTGGTGAACGACGGCGTAGACTTCGATGCCATCGACAAGAAATTCGACGAGGAGGAGAATGGAGAAGCTAAGGTCGAGATAAAGGAAGAAGCTAAGGTCGAAATACGCTCTATCGCTGAAGAGACAGCTAGCCAAGCTATCGAGGAAACGAGTAATACTGTCGAAGAGGCTACAGGGGTTTCGGCGGATTTGCAATCCGACGAGCAAGCAAGCTTGAACCAGCCAAGTTCAGCCGAGCCTGCCAGCGAAGTAATCGACTTCCTCGAAACAAAAGCCCCATCCAAGCCAAGCTCAGATGTAATAATTATAGGTGAAAATCAGCCAGAAGACCCAGACCTTGAGCCTGAGGATCCAACTTCCGACAGTCATCACCTGCTCATTCCTCGCTACATGGTTGTGGCGGCGAGCATCGTCGTGGTAGCTCTGATAGCCGGCATGGGATGGTTTGCCTTCAACTACGGCAAGATGGCAGCCCAGCGCGACGATCTCGCCATGCAGCTCAACAAATATCATCATGCCCCGGCTCCCAAGCCTTCCCCTGCCAAGCCTTCGGCACGAGCACAAATGAGCCAGGAGCAACTTATGCGCCAGAAAGCCATCGAGGATAGCATCAGAATGGTACAAGCAAGCGAGGCTGTAAAGACTGCAGAAAAATCAGACAACGCCGAGGCTGCAAAACAAGCCTCAAGCCAGTCTGCTGCCGAGGCGAAGACCAAGCAAGCTGCTTCAACGTCTAGCAAATACGACAGCGATGAAAGGATTCGTACTGGAGCTTATCGCATCACGGGCGTAGCGGATGTCGTAACTGTGAAGGCAGGCCAAAGCATCGAGAACATCAGTAAGCGTTATCTCGGTCCAGGCATGGAATGCTATGTAGAGGCCATCAACGGCACAACGACCGTCAAGGAAGGACAGAAAATCAAGATTCCTAAACTTGAACTAAAGAAGAAGAAATAACTTCCACCCATTAAATGATAGAGGCTGGGCTATAAGCTCGGCCTCTTTTTATTTGAAAAAGCGCAATAAGCAAATATTTACACATTCTACGAAGAGTAGAAATCATTGATTTCCACCGTCACGGCTCCCCCAGATACTCGTAAATGCACGCTACCATGTTGGGCGAGAAATACTGGCTGTGCTTGTTGTATCCCAAAAGCAGCAACTTATCCCAAAGCTCGGTGTTGCAACGTATCCATGCCATGAGATGATGCCGGGCCACGTTCTTGTCTTCTGTCAAGGGAAAATAACGGCAGGCTAGCTCCAGCTTACCTACCATTTGCGATGATTGTTTCTCGATTTTCATTGTGTATTCATTTTATAAAAAAGATGTAGTTATGTTTACAGAGCCAAAGATACCCAAAAAGAGTGACATCAGTGCCACACTTTTCTTGTTATATACCATAATTTATAAATAGGTAATCTATCACTTACCATCATCTATCAAAGACTGGAGCTTCCAGGCATTGAACGACGGACAGCATTTCTGCATACCCGGCAAATCTCGATGTCCCAATACGGTACGGATGCTAGGAAATCGATGGCGCAGATCGCAGATGAGCCGTTTCATCGCCTCCTTCTGTGCAGGTGTCCGGGTGTCGGCGATGCAGCCGTTCTCGTTCAGACCGCCCTCATAACAGATGCCGATGGAGTGACCGTTCCAGCCCCTGGCGTGAGAGCCTATGCGCTCTATCGGGCGACAAGGGTGGATGATGCCATCCAGCGTGATATAGTAATGGTAGCCGAGTCAGTCCATCCGTTCACCTCCACGTGGTCGTGGCGCAACTGCTCCAGCGTATATCGGCGGTTGCAACGCGATGCACTGCAGTGCATCACTATCATGTTGATTTTTCTCATCCTCGCCTCCTCCCTAGCGACACGAAGTCACACCCAATGTGCCAAGAACGGCGGTTAACACTGTTATCAAGAACTTGCCGGCTACATATATATACCTAAATCGAGTAGGAGGTAAACACTAATCATAGGTGTTTATCTCCTACTTTCGTGTTTACCGACCTCTCACACCACCGTACATGCGGTTCCGCATACGGCGGTTCCTATTTTGGATGCCATTCAAGATATGAACCCATCAGCGTTGGATAGCCCGCATCGCGCAACCTCTGTGACGAAGCGGCAAGGTGCATTATCGGAGAGCCACTGACCCTCCAATATCCCTTGGCATATCCCCATCTTCTTGCATCATATTTATTAATCCCACATCGCATGAGGTTCTTTATCCTTGTCTTCGGGAGTTTCCAAGCCTTCCATATACACATGCGTATCCGTCGCCGCAGCCAACTGTCGGTATCCATAAGCAGACGTTTCATATTAGGTGGTAGTAACCTACCCACCCCCTTATGTACTCTTCGAGTTTCTGCTTTCTCTTGGCATATCCCCATCCGTTGCTTCGGGAGGTCAACTCCTTGAGCTTGGCTTTCATCTTGGCTTTGGATTTCGGATGCACCGTAAGTTGGCATTTGCCCTTACTTACATAAAAGGAATAGCCCAAGTATTTCACACCTTTCACGTATGACACGACTGTCTTTGCCTTGTTCACTTTCAGATAGAGCTTATCCTCAATGAATCGGGTAATGGACTCGCTTACACGCATGGCTGCACGCTTGGACTTGCAAAATATCATCGAGTCATCGGCGTAGCGCACAAATGGTAGTCCTCGGCGTTCGAGCTCCTTGTCCAACTCGTTGAGCATGATGTTGCTCAGCAGAGGACTCAACGGACCACCTTGCGGGGTGCCCTCCTCGCTCACCTCGAAGACACCTTTGTTCATCACACCGCTTCGAAGATATTTGTGTATCAGCCTCACCACCCTGCCGTCCTTTATCGTATGGCTGAGGATTTCTATGAGTTTGCTATGGATTACTGTGTCGAAGAAGCGTTCCAAGTTGAGGTCAACCACGTACACGTAGCCGGCATCGATTATCTTCTGCGCTCCTCGAAGTGCGTCATGGCATCCTCTTCTCGGACGGAAGCCGTAGCTTCTCGGAGAGAATTGGCGCTCGTAGATGGGAGTCAGGGTTTGGTTGATGGCTTGTTGCACCATGCGGTCGATTACCGTGGGGATGCCCAACAGGCGCATCTTGCCATTGTCCTTGGGTATCTCTACCCTTTTTACTGGGTTCGGACGGTAAGACCCGCCCTGCAAGGAACGTATCAGAGCATCCTTGTTAGCCAAGAGCCAAGGGAGCATTTGCTCACAGGACATCTTGTCGATACCGCCACAGCCCTTGTTGCGCTGAACCGCCTTGTAGGCGGCGAGCAAGTTATCGGGACTGAGGATGCGCTCCAAAAGGTATTCCTTGTCGAATGGTACTTCCACGATGTTGTCTTCACATATCCACATGAAGGTCTGCGCTCCCACATATCTTTCGGATTCCGTCCTAACTTTCTGTGGGCAGCACTTGACTTCCGACAAGTTTTTCTGCATTCTTCCCTTCATAAGGTACGTTTCTATTACTATCGTTTAATATATAGGTTCTGCCCTTCGTGGAGCGTTATCGAAAACTCCACTACTATGGCATCTGCTGACTTTTCACGACAAGCTTTACTCCATGGATTTTGCAAAGAAACTATTCCCCCATGTCCGTGAGACCTCGCTAGTTAAGCATGTTGCCTTTCCACCTTATACCCACTTGATTTACCACATGCAGTTCCGAGTAGTTATTGGACTTCGACTCATTTTGTAGCCTTATCCCTACATATAGCCTTATATCAAGTTTCTGTGCGTTGGGTCAGATGTTTGCCGCTGACTTCTTTCAGATTCCGCGTCACCACGGACACCCTTGTCTCTCTGGCTGGACGATTCCCACTACTAGGGCTCGTTAGGGACTTGCACCCATTAGACAACACACATGCTAGTCAAACAAAATAACGGACGATCTTCCCAGACCATCCGTTACGTCTTAACCGCTGTTAAGTATTACTTTTAAATTTACCTTTTGAATATCTTTTGCGAACTTATATACATTCATTACTTAGTTATTCTAAACCAATCTACGTCTATCCAACCACGATTGGTCTTACCAGCAGGCTCTTTGGCAACGAAGCCTAACTTTGCTCCTATCCACTTGCCCTCTTTCATCGTGAACTCCTCGCCCACCTTCTCGTATTTCTTGCCATCTTTACTGAAAAAGAACTGCATCTTGCCTGCTTTTACAACCATGCGCATATACACAGCTTCGTGGGTGGCTGGCTGATAATCTATCTTATCAACGGAAGTTGGCTTCAATGTTTCTAGAACATTTACCTTTTCCGTTCCCTCCTTGTCTGCTTTTTCACAGGTGATTTGTTGGAGCTCAAACTTGTCTCCTACTCTTTTCACCACCAATGCCGAATAATCTAGTCCCATCATGATGATGCCGCCCATCTGATTTTTGTCCTTGGCGGTTAGTTCCAGTTTGGCGGTTGCCGTAAAGTTGTCGGCAGGTGTCTTCTGAAGCAAAAGATTAGGCGTATGCCAAATAGTCTCGTCGCTCTTGTTGGTATAGATGCGAAATTTACCCATGGCCGTAGGCATGCCATACCATTGTTGGTAGTTAGCGTGCCACTGCCACTGCATTCCAAGCTTTGACTCGTTGAACTCATCACTCTCAACCGGGTTCATGTTAACGTGGCTACTAGCCATAGGCATCTTGTAGGTCTCGTAGGGCTCACCACAATAGCCCTTGGCGGGTACCTTGCCCATCACTGGCCAATTGTCTTTCCAGATGACTGGCTGCAGATGAACAACTCTTCCGTAAGCGTCCTTGTCCTGGAAATGCAGGAACCAGTCTTCACCATATTTTGTGTGGACCCATCCACCTTGATGAGGCCCGTTTATTTTCGACTTACCTTGAGCCAGCACTTTCATTGCCTCGTAAGGTCCGTATGGCGACTTGGCTCTCATAGCAACTTGAAAACCGGTAGGAACACCGCCTGCAGGAAACATCACCCAGTACCACCCATTTCGTTTGTAGAACTTAGGGCCTTCACAGGTGCGATATTCCGTGCCATTACCATCAAACACGATGACGGGGTCACTTATAGCCTTGGTGCCTTCGGCATTGAGTTCTCTTACTGTGATGACTGAAGCAAAGCGATTTCTGGAATTAGCCCATCCATTCACAAGATACACCCTTCCATCCTCGTCCCACAAAGGTGAAGTATCTATCATGCCTTTGCCGGGAATTACACACACAGGCTCACCCCACTTGCCAGCAGGATTCTTTGTCTTTACCATGAAAACGCCATAATCCGGATCGCCCCAGTAGATGTAGAATTCTCCATTGTGGTAGCTGATGCAAGGAGCCCATACGCCATTGCCATGCGAAGGCATGTCAAACTCTCGCTCTGGTTGAAGCTTTTCTATTGCGTGTCCAACCAACTCCCAATTAACCAAATCTTTACTATGAAGAATTGGAAGTCCAGGGATGCAGTTAAAGCTGCTGGCAGTCATATAATAATCGTCACCGACACACACGACATCTGGGTCGCTATAGTCTGCGTTTATGACAGGGTTTTTGTACATTCCATTTCCTAGGTCTGGATTCCAGACCTGCGACACGTATGGTTGTTTACTCAAAGCCACCCCTGTCTTTGTGAGAGGCTTTTGTGCCAATATAGCAATGTCCGAAAATATAAACATCGCTAATAACATTTTAGTTTTCATTGTTTTTGAAGATTTGTTTGTTAAGTATTATTTTGTTTATTCGTTTACATACTTGGACAAGATTAGTGGAGCGGTGCATCTTCCGAAGGCTTGCCTGGAAGCACTCTAAGATGATAGCGATTGCCATCATATTCCACACGCATGATGTTGTTTCGGTCAACCTTCATCTTGATATCCGATGTTTTCAAGTGTTCAGCCAGGGCAAGGGCCACATGCCCCATTGTACGACGCAAATTCAACTCGATACAATCCACTACCCCATATCCCATTTTTGTGGCTTCGGAAAATTGAGAGTTTTCATCCCTGCTGCATATCATCATATCTACTCCAAGAGGACCGCTATAGATGTCCTTCAGCACTGGTTCCAACACGTCGATGATACGTTGGCGGATGTTTTCAAGTTGTAATCTGTCTATGAAGCTTGCCAACATCTCAATCTTGTCTTCCTCAGACGCCAAGACGTTGCCTGAATAGGCGTTCTTGATGGTGTCGAAGAGAGAGAGGCCACGATAAACCATCTTGCCGTCACGCATTTCAAACTCCATACCGAAATCTTTCACCTTATTATAATAGGGTTCCGCAGTTACACCGCCCTGACGGAAGATAATGTTACCCATCCAACGTTCAAATGTAGGATAGCCACCTCCGGTACGGAAATCTTCGGCAGAAACATATTTCACTCCCCTGCCACTACTGCTCCAAGGAGCCTTGATGATGACCTTGCCCCAACTACGGATGAGATCTTTCACATGAGCCAACTCTGTAACATATTCCACACCACGTTGTAGGTGCTTGGCAGCCCATTCACGATTGCTAAGCTCGCGTACCTTATTTAATATATCATCCGTAGGCAACATGATCTCAGCTACGCCAAGACGTTCTAGTTCTCCTTTCAGACTGAGATCCCATCCCCAAGGATGTACCGAATCGAGAAATTGAGTGTCGAGTAAATGTTGTAGCTGAATCTTGGTGATGAACTCCACCTTGTCGGCGAGTTTAAAACCTAAATGGCGCACCTTGTCATATGCATTGTCGATGTCATCAACAAGCACTAAATCGCCCTCTTCTGCCCAAAGCGCAGGTATGAAGGCTAAATCACTCCTGAGCTGTCGTCCTGCATGAGGAGCTGTAAACTGTCGTAAGTTTGAGGCCAAAGCCAAATCGTGTTCCGGATTGAAGATATGTAGTTTCATGCTGCAAAGATATAAAGAAAAAGTGAGAAAAATCGCATAAAACGGCAAGTTTTGCTTAGACAAGTGCTAAATAATGAAAAAAAAGTTACTTTTTGCTATCTAGAGTTTGCAAATTAGAAATATTTAATTACCTTTGCACTAGAAAAAACAAATAAGAAACAAACGACAACTCATGGAAGAAGCATTCTTCAGAACACATACATACCTCGTAGAGCATACGAACGCCCCAGTAAGACGCACATTAATGGACGAAATAGACTGGAGCGATCGCATGATAGGTATCAAGGGGACTAGAGGCGTAGGAAAGTCTACCTTTCTCCTCCAATATGCAAAGGAGCATTTCGGTCCGACCGATCGTAAATGCTTGTATGTGAATATGAACAACTTCTATTTCCAAAGCCGAGGCATCGCAGATTTCGCAGGCGACTTTGTGCGCCAAGGTGGAAGAACACTGCTTATCGACCAAGTTTTCAAGCAGCCCGACTGGAGCAAGGAGTTACGTAAGTGTTACGACATGTATCCAGAGCTCAAAATTGTATTTACGGGTTCAAGCGTGATGCGACTCAAGGAAGAAAATCCTGAGCTCAATGGCATCGTAAAGAGTTACAACTTGAGGGGGTTCTCATTTCGGGAGTTCGTAAACCTTCAGACAGGCAACGACTTCCCTCCCTACACACTTGACGAGATATTGCACAACCACGAGCACATCATCAAGCAAATACTGCCCAAGGTGAGCCCGATGAAGTATTTTCAGGATTACTTGCACCACGGGTTCTATCCTTTCTTTCTGGAGCATCGGAATTTCACGGAGAATCTACTAAAGACAATGAACATGATGACAGAGGTGGACATCCTCCTCATCAAGCAGATAGAACTCAAGTATCTCACCAAGATCAAGCGTCTCTTCTACCAGCTGGCAGTGGAGGGCGCAAAGGCTCCCAACGTGAGCCAGCTTGCCGAGAGCATCAACACTAGCCGAGCCACCGTGATGAATTACATCAAGTATCTCGCAGACGCGCGACTCATCAACATGATTTATCCCGAGGGACAGGAATTCCCGAAGAAACCATCCAAGGTGATGATGCACAACTCGAATCTGATGTACGCTATCTATCCGATACAGATAGACAAGCAGGAAGTGATGGAAACCTTCTTCGTCAATTCATTGTGGAAAGACCATAAGGTCAACCAGACGGGAAAGGACCATTATTACATCGTGGACGGGAAAAAGAGATTCCGCATCTGCGACGCCAAGTCGACAGCCAAGATGCGCAACAATCCCGATGTCATCTACGCCCGATACAACACGGAGGTGGGCAAGGACAACCGGATACCGTTGTGGCTGCTCGGATTCCTCTATTAGTTGGGGCTGTTAGATGTCGGGAGCTCTGCTTAGATGACAGGGGTCCATTAATGAGTATGAGTCATGAGCTCGAAACTTACGAGCTGCGACTTCACTAGTAAGAAAATAAAAGAACAAAGAATAAATACAAAACATTTTTAATATTTTATCTAAAAGTAAAATGGCTAAAGAAAAAAAATTTATCACTTGTGATGGTAACACAGCTGCCGCTCATGTAAGCTATATGTTTACAGAGGTTGCTGCCATCTACCCTATCACTCCATCATCACCAATGGCGGAGCATGTAGATGAATGGGCTGCTAAGGGTCGTAAGAACCTTTTCGGCCAGAAAGTTTCTATCCAGGAAATGGAGTCTGAGGGCGGTGCAGCTGGTGCTGTTCACGGTTCTCTCCAGGCTGGTGCCTTGACTTCAACTTACACTGCTTCACAGGGTTTGTTGTTGATGATTCCTAACATGTACAAAATCGCTGGTGAGTTGCTCCCTTGTGTGTTCAACGTATCAGCTCGTACATTGGCCTCTCACTCACTCTGTATCTTCGGTGACCACCAGGATGTAATGGCTTGCCGCCAGACAGGTTTCGCTATGTTCTGCTCTGGTTCTGTTCAGGAGGTTATGGACCTCTCTGCAGTTCCTCACTTGGCAACCTTGGAGACAGAGGTTCCTTTCATTAACTTCTTCGATGGTTTCCGTACCTCTCATGAGTACCACAAGATCGAGGAGATGGATATGGAAGATATCCGTCCTTTGGTTAACCCAGAGTACATCAAGCGTTTCCGCGACCGTGCTTTGACTCCAGAGCGCCCTGTGACTCGTGGTACTGCTGAGAACCCAGAGACATTCTTCACACACCGTGAGGCTTGCAACGAATACTACGATAAGATTCCTGAGGTAGTAGAGAAGTACTGCCAGGAGATGACTAAGATCACAGGTCGTGAGTATCACCTCTTCAACTATTATGGTGCTGAGGATGCTGAGAACATCATCATCTTGATGGGTTCTGCCACAGAGCCAGCTCGTGAGGCTATCGACTACCTCAACAAGCAGGGCAAGAAGGTCGGTATGGTTGCAGTTCACCTCTTCCGTCCATTCTCTGTTGACTTCTTGAAGAAGACTATCCCAGCTACTGTTAAGCGTATCGCTGTTCTCGACCGTACCAAGGAGCCAGGTGCAGAGGGTGAGCCTTTGTATCTCGACGTGAAGTCTGCTCTCTACGACGACGAGCGCAAGCCATTGATCGTAGGTGGTCGTTATGGTCTCGGTTCTTCTGATACAACTCCAGCTAAGATCGTTGCTGTATTCAAGAACCTCGAGTTGCCACAGCCTAAGAACCACTTCACAGTGGGTATCGTAGACGACGTTACATTCACATCTCTCCCAGAAGAGGAGGAGATCCCAATGGGTGGCGACGACTTGTTCGAGGCTAAGTTCTATGGTTTGGGTGCTGACGGTACCGTTGGTGCTAACAAGAACTCAGTTCAGATTATCGGTAACAATACCAACAAGTATTGCCAGGCATACTTCTCTTACGACTCTAAGAAGTCTGGTGGTTTCACCTGCTCTCACTTGCGTTTCGGCGACAGCCCTATCCACAGCGCATACCAGGTAAATACTCCTAACTTCGTAGCTTGCCACGTACAGGCATACCTCCATATGTATGATGTAACTCGTGGTCTTCGTAAGAACGGTACATTCTTGTTGAACACTATCTTCGATGGTGAGGAGCTCGTTAACTTCATCCCTAACAAGGTAAAGCGTTACTTCGCTCAGAACAACATCAAGGTTTACTACATCAACGCAACTAAGATTGCCCAGGAGATTGGTCTCGGTAACCGTACCAACACTATCCTCCAGTCTGCATTCTTCCGCATCACAGAGGTTATTCCTTTGGATCTTGCCGTAGAGCAGATGAAGGCATTCATCGTGAAGTCTTACTCTAAGAAGGGTCAGGATGTCGTTGACAAGAACTTCGGCGCTGTTGACCGTGGTGGTGAGTACAAGGAGTTGACAGTTGATCCAGCTTGGGCTAACCTCGCTGACGAGGCTAAGAAGGAAGACGATGCTCCAGCATTCGTTAAGGAGTTGGTTCGTCCTATCAACGGCCAGGCAGGTGACCTCTTGAAGGTATCTGACTTCGTTAAGCACGACACAGTAGACGGTACATGGCAGAACGGTACAGCAGCATTCGAGAAGCGTGGTGTTGAGGCATTCGTTCCAGTATGGAATGTAGAGAACTGTATCCAGTGTAACAAGTGTTCATTCGTTTGTCCTCACGCAGCCATCCGTCCATTCGTATTGACCGACGAGGAGTTGGCAGGCATCGATGGTCTCGCTACTCAGGATGTGAAGGCTCCTAAGGCTTTGGCTGGTATGCACTTCCGCATCGAGACTTCTGTACTCGACTGTCTTGGTTGTGGTAACTGTGCTGACGTCTGCCCAGGTAAGAAGGGTGAGAAGGCTTTGACCATGGTTCCATTCAACGTAGACGCTGAGGATATGGTTAAGGAAGCACAGAACTGGGAGTACCTCGTACACAAGGTAGCTTCTAAGCAGGATCTCGTTGACATCAAGCAGAGCCCTAAGAACTCTCAGTTCGCTCAGCCATTGTTCGAGTTCTCTGGTGCATGCTCAGGTTGTGGTGAGACTCCATACGTTAAGTTGATTTCTCAGCTCTTCGGTGATCGTCAGATGATCGCTAACGCTACTGGTTGTTCTTCTATCTACTCAGCTTCTATCCCATCTACTCCATATACAAAGAACGCTAAGGGTCAGGGTCCTGCATTCGACAACTCTTTGTTCGAGGACTTCTGCGAGTTCGGTCTCGGTATGGTATTGGGTAACAAGAAGATGAAGGAGCGCATCGTTCACTTGCTCGAAGAGGGTAAGGCTCAGGAGGGTATCCCAGCTGAGTTCGTAGCTGCTGCTGATAAGTGGATTGCCAACAAGGATGATTCTGAGGGTTCTAAGGAGGCTGCTGCCGAGTTGAAGCCTATCATCGCTGCTGGTGCAGAGAAGGGTTGCCCTATCTGCCAGGAGTTGAAGACTTTGGATCACTACCTCGTTAAGCGTTCACAGTGGATCATCGGTGGTGATGGTGCTTCTTACGATATCGGTTATGGTGGTCTCGACCATGTATTGGCTTCTGGTGAGGATGTCAACATCTTGGTACTCGATACTGAGGTTTACTCTAACACAGGTGGTCAGTCTTCTAAATCAACTCCACTCGGTGCCATTGCACAGTTCGCTGCACAGGGTAAGCGTATCCGCAAGAAGGACCTCGGTTTGATGCAGACTACATACGGTTACATCTACGTAGCTCAGGTTGCTATGGGTGCTGACAATGCACAGACATTGAAGGCTATCCGCGAGGCTGAGGCTTATCACGGACCATCACTCATCATCGCTTACGCACCATGTATCAACCACGGTTTGAAGCGTAAGGGCGGTATGGGTCGCTCACAGCACGAGGAAGAGTTGGCTGTAGAGTGCGGTTATTGGCACTTGTGGCGTTACAACCCAGAGTTGGCTGAGCAGGGCAAGAACCCATTCTCACTCGACTCTAAGGCTCCTAAGTGGGAAAACTTCCGCGACTTCTTGCTCGGTGAGGTTCGTTACCTCTCTGTACAGAAGGCATTCCCTAAAGAGGCTGACGAGCTCTTCTCTCAGGCAGAGAAGATGGCTAAGCTCCGTTACCAGACTTACGTTCGTAAGAGCCAGGAAGACTGGAGCGAGCAGATCTAATCTTTTGAACAGATTCTAAAAGCACAACATTTGAGTTTTAAATTAGCCTCTGGCTGCAGTAATGCAGTCAGGGGTTTTTTGTTTCTCATTATCATTTATGCGGCTTTTCTTATATGCTTGTCGTTTTTCTCACCATTTGTTTGTCTAAGTCATTTAAAAATCGTACCTTTGCATTATAAACAGCAAATAAATATGAATACAAACGACAAAGTGACACCCGAAGAGATCTTTCACGATGATCTCTACAATTACTTGACAAGTATCGATCGCATCGACAAACAACTGCCCGAAGCACCAGACTTGGAACAACTATGGCCAAAGATAGGCGAAAGCTATCTACCCGATGCCATGCGAGAGTTTGGCAAATATCCTACTTGTTCGCTTGGCTGGATTATGTATGTAGGTATGGCCGTGGCGAAATACTGGGACGAAGACTGGGAACTCTACAGCAAGGTAGACGATTTATATAAGTACCTGCGTGACCGCATCGACTTCGACCACATGGATGACTATATCAGCCAAAAGGTGCTATTGCTCGAAGGGGAGGCACACAAACAGCTCACCGACCTCGTTGCAGAATGCGCCTCACGCACCTACAACAAACTCTTGCACATGGGGTTGCTGCCTGGCACTGAAGAAGCTTTTCGTGGGTTCATTGCAGCCCTCCATCAGATGTATCTCATGGGCATCGCCATCCAATTCAAAGCCATGGGCTATCACATGACCAAGCTTTAATCACATCACTCTGTAATCAAAACAAAAAGAAAATATGAGAAAATTTATTCTTTCTGTTGTGCTCTTCTCGGCTTCCCTTGTCGCTAGCGCACAGCAACATCCTCTGTGGATGCGTTATCCAGCCATCTCTCCCGACGGCACCACGATAGCCTTTGCCTACAAGGGCGACATCTACAGTGTACCTGTAGGCGGTGGAGAGGCTCGTCAGCTAACCACCAACGCAGCTTTCGACTCTCATCCCGTATGGAGTCCCGACAGCAAGAAGATTGCTTTTGCCTCCGACCGTGAGGGCAGCATCGACGTTTTCGTCATCGATGCCAAGGGTGGTACCCCAACCCGTCTCACGACCAACAGCGGCACCGAAACGCCTATCGTATTTACCGACAACGACCACGTGCTGTTCTCATCCAGCCTGATGCCTACTGCCCAGAGCATCATCTTCGGCAGCGGTACTTTCCCGCAAATATACAAGGTGAGCACAAAGGGCGGTCGCCCTGAGCTATACTCCACCCTCACGATGGAAGACATCAGTATTGCCAATGACGGAACTGTGCTCTACCAAGACAAGAAGGGTTATGAGGATACATGGCGCAAGCATCATCACTCTCCTATCGCACGCGACATTTGGATGGAGAAAGACGGCAAATTCACCAAGCAGACCACCTTCACTGGTGAAGACCGCAACCCAATATGGGCATCCGACCAGCAGTCGTTCTTCTATCTGAGCGAGCAGGACGGCACGCTCAATATCTACCACCGAGGCATCAACGGCACTACTGACACACAGATTACCCATTACAAGGGCAACCCTGTGAGATCCCTCACAACCACCCAGAGCGACATGCTCTGCTATGGATATGATGGAGAAATTTACACCGTGAAACAGGGGGCTGTGCCACAGAAGGTCAATATATCCATCACGACCGATAACGATACCCCTAGCTTGGTGCGCAGCATCAAGACTTCGGGAGCTACAGAGATAGCTCTTTCGCCTGATGGCAAGGAGGTGGCGTTTATCATGCACGGCGATGTATACGTGACGAGCGTGGAATACAACACCACCAAGCGCATCACCGACACACCTGAACAGGAACGTGAGGTGAGCTTCTCACCAGACGGCAGAAGCCTCGTCTACTCTTCCGAGCGCAATGGCTGCTGGCAAATTTACCAAGCCAAGCTGAAGAACGCCACCGACAACAACTTTACTTACGCCAGTGACATTGAGGAAGAGCAAATCGTAGAAACCGGCATCACCTCGCAGTATCCACAATTCTCGCCAGACGGCAAGGAAGTGGCTTTCTTCGAAGATCGCTCTACCCTGCGCATCGTCAACCTCAAATCGAAGGCGATTCGCACCGTGCTCGACGGTAAGTACGTCTACTCCTACAGCGATGGTGACATCTGGTTTGAATGGAGTCCTGACAGCAAGTGGTTGCTTTCCTGTTACCTGGGTAATGGAGGATGGAACAACCAAGACATCGCCCTGGTGAAAGCCGATGGTAAGGAGGTACACAACCTTACCAACTCAGGGTATACCGATGGCAATGGTAAATGGGTGCTCGACGGCAAGGCGATGCTTTTTGAGAGCGACCGTGCCGGCTATCGCAGCCATGGCTCCTGGGGAGCAGAGGACGATGCCTACCTTATGTTCTTCGACCTTGATGCTTACAACCGCTACAACATGAGCAAGGAAGAGATAGAGGTTGCTGAGGCAAGCAAAGACGAGAAGGAGAAAATACAGGACGAAAAGGAAGAGGAGGCTCAGAAGAAAGCCGAAGAGAAACAGAAAAAGACAGGCAAGATAAAGGTGGAGAAAGTGAAGCCTCTCGAACTCGACATCGAGAATTGCCGAGACCGCATCGTCCGTCTCACTGCCAACTCTTCGAGAATGGGTGATGCTGTGCTCAATAAAGAGGGCGACAAACTCTATTATCAAGCTGCATTCGAGGGAGGATTCGACCTTTGGAGCAGAGATTTAAAGAACGGATCTACTAAGTTGATACTCAAAGGAGTAGGTGGTGGAGGCTTTGTTGCCGACAAGGATGTTAAGAACCTCTACCTCTGCAATGGATGGAATATCAAAAAGGTGGATCTCGGCTCTCTCGCCACCAAGCCCGTAAACTTCGAGGCATCGTTCAACTATAAGCCTGCCGAGGAGCGACAGTATCTCTTTGACCACATCTGGCGACAGGTGAAAGATAAGTTCTACGACCCACAATTGCATCACGTAGACTGGGAAGGCTATCGCAAGACCTATGAGAAATTTTTACCTTACATCAACAACAACTACGACTTCCAAGAGATGTTGAGCGAGATGTTGGGTGAGCTCAATGCCTCCCACACGGGTGCTCGTTTTCGTCCACAAACCCCTGTGTTGCAGACCGCAAACCTTGGCGTATTCCTCGACCCTACCTATCAGGGCGATGGCCTGAAGATACAAGAAGTCATCAAACGTGGTCCTTTTGCCCAAAAGAAGACCGATGTCACTGCTGGATGCATCATCGAGAGCATCGACGGCGAGACCATCAAGGCTGGTCAAGATTATTTCCCTCTGCTCGACGGCAAGGCTGGCAAGAATGTACGTCTCGGCATCAAGACTGCCAAAGGCAAGAAGATGGACGTGACAGTGAAGGCTATCTCGCAGGCTGAGCTCACAGACCTGCTCTACAAACGATGGGTAGACCGCAACCGCCAGCTGGTGGACAGCCTCTCAGGTGGCAAGATAGCTTATGTACATGTAAGGGCGATGAACAGCGAGAGCTTCCGCACCGTGTATAGTGAACTCTTGAGCGACAAGAACCGCAATCGTGATGCCGTGATAGTAGACGAACGCCATAACGGCGGTGGTTGGTTACACGACGACCTCTGCACCTTGCTCAATGGCAAGCAATATCAGGAGTTTGTGCCACATGGCAAAGTGGTTGGTCGTGACCCATTCAACAAGTGGGTGAAGCCATCCTGCGTGATGATTTGCGAGGACGACTATAGCAACGGCCATGGATTCCCATGGGTATACAAAGAGCTGGGTATTGGCAAACTTATCGGTACTCCGGTGGCGGGCACAATGACGGCAGTTTGGTGGGAGACGCTGATGGATCACACCTTGGTATTTGGTATTCCGCAGGTAGGTTGTCGCGACATGCGAGGCACCTTCGGTGAGAATACGCAGCTCAATCCAGACATCGAGGTATACAACAGCCCAGAAGACTTCATCCATGGTCATGATGTCCAATTGGAACGAGCTGTGAAGGCAATGATGAAATAAGGTCAGATTCATTGTAAAATGAATTTGTAGCAGATTGAGGCAGGGAGCATAGAACTCTCTGCCTTTTTTTCTGTTATAGGATTATTATCCAGATGTCCTCTACTCGCTGTTTTTTACACCCCAATAGATGCCTCTGGAAAAATATTTCAGCTCATACTACAACATTTTGGCGAAAAACTAGTTATATAATAATAACAAGATTATTATTAAAATGAGAAAATATATATTTTTGGGCATCATGTTCTTCATCATCATCATTGGTAAAGCCAACGCCCAGACGGCTTCAAAAATGACCGACGATCAGGTGATGAGTTTCGTCGTGAAAGAACATGCCAGAGGCACCTCCAACTCCCAAATCGTGACCCGACTCATGCAACAGGGCGTAGACATCTCACAGATAAGACGCGTACGCAACAACTACGAGCGAGAGATGAAGAAATCATCCCTCAGTAGTTCGGAAGCAACCTCTTCCAGAATCAATGCCCGCAACAATCGCGACAGCAATCGCAACGCACGGCAGAACACCATGCAATACGACCCTGGCAGCCAATATGCACAAATGGTAGACATCAACACAGAAAAGGCCATAAATCCAACCGACACCGCCGCCATCGTAAACCTTTGGAAGGCTGAGCAACATGCCAAGAAGAGCAGTGTCTTCGGACGTGACATCTTCAACAACAAGCAACTGAGTTTCGAGCCCAACATGAATATCGCCACCCCACAGAACTATCGGCTGGGACCGGGCGATGCCGTCAACATCGAGATTTATGGAGCATCACAGAAATCGTTGCAGTCTACCGTTTCTCCAGAAGGCACCGTCACCATCGAGGGATATGGGCCTGTGAACGTTGGGGGGATGACCGTGGCGCAAGCCAAAGCCCACCTCAGAAATACACTGGGCAGTCGATACCGCGCTAGCAAGATTAGGCTCACTGTGGGAGAGACCAAGAGCATCATGGTGAACGTGATGGGCGAGGTGAAAACTCCAGGTACATATACCCTATCCGCCTTTGCCACCGTCTTCCACGCCCTCTACATGGCAGGGGGAACCAACGACCTCGGCACTCTTCGCAACATCAAGGTTTACAGGCAAAACCGACTCGTGAGCGTAGTGGACATCTACGACTACATACTCAACGGCAAGCTGACGGGCAACGTGAGACTCGCCGATAACGACGTCATCGTGGTGGGTCCCTACGACTGTCTTGTAACCATCGAAGGCAAAGTAAAACGCCCGATGACCTACGAGATGAAGAAGAACGAGAGCCTCAATACCCTGTTGAAATATTCGGGAGGATTTGCGGGGGATGCCTACAAGAAATCAGTGCGTGTGAACCGAAAGACAGGTCGTGAATATGCAGTTTATAACGTGGAAGAGTTCGATTTCTCTAGTTTTCGTATTGACGACGGCGACTCGGTGACTGTAGATAGCATCCTGCCCCGCTACGCCAACACCGTGGAGGTAAAGGGAGCCGTGTTCCGTCCCGGCATGTACAATCTGGGTGAGCAGGTGAACAGCGTGCGAACCCTCGTGGAACATGCTGAGGGGCTCACCGAAGAGGCATTCACAGCTCGAGCCGTGATGCATCGTATGAAACAAGACCGCACCCTAAAGGTGCTGAGCATAGACCTTGCTGGCATCATTAAGGGTACATCGCCCGACATTCCGCTGAGGGAGAACGACGTGCTATTTGTACCAACCCGACAAGAGCGAATGACTGACCGCACCATCACCATCCGTGGCGAGGTGCAATATCCAGGCACCTACCGCTACGCCGACAACGAGACCATAGAGGACTTTGTATTGCAGGCTGGCGGTCTCACAGACAAGGCTTCGACCGTCAACGTGATGGTGAGCCGACGTGTGAACGACCCGAAGGCCCTGCGCCCCGACAGCGTGATAGCCAAGACCTACACGTTGAGCCTGAAAGATGGATTCGTGGTAGACGGCCAGCCAGGCTTCACGCTGATGCCATATGACGAAGTGATGGTGCGCAAGAGTCCCGCCTATGTGGAACAGCAGAACGTGACGGTGGAAGGTGAGGTGATGTTTGGCGGCACCTATACGTTGAGCCGTCGCAACGCCCGCTTGAGCGACCTCTACCGTGAGGCTGGCGGCGGCACCCCCGAGGCCTACTTGCGTGGAGCACGCATCATACGCCAAGCCAACGAGGCAGAGAAGCAGCGCATGGAGGCTGTGTTGAAGATGCAGCGTGAGCAGATGCAGAAGAACATCTTGCAGTTGGCTGCTAGTAGCAGCAACGCCATGGGCGTGGCGCAAGCCTCCAAGGAGGTAACCAACGTGGCTATGGAGAAATTCAACGTACCTCAGGAATATCCCGTGGGCATCGACCTGCCTGAGGCCTTGAAGCACCCAGGCGGCGATGCCGACATCGTACTAAGAGAGGGCGACCGACTCGTGGTGCCACAATACAACGGAACGGTGAAGGTGAACGGTGCCGTGATGTATGCCAACACGGTGGCATACGAGAAGGGCAAGAGCCCAGCCTACTACATCGACCAGGCAGGTGGTTTCGCAAGCGATGCCCAAAAGAGCAAGGGCTACATCATCTACATGAACGGCAAGGTGGCGAAGCTGGGTCATGGTGCCAAGGTACAGCCTGGCTGCGAAATCGTGATACCAGCCAAGCTCAAGCGCAAGATGACTATGGCAGAGTACATGAGCTTGAGCAGCAGTATGTCGAGCGTAGCCGCCATGATTGCTACCCTCGCCAACATGACCAAATAAAACCCGCCCCAAGACGAGACGAAATCTTAAAGACAAGGAAAATATGACTAATGAAAATAACGAGATGAAGACGATGACGCTTGTGACATTCCTCAAAAGAATGAAAAAACATCGCAAGCTATATGGCTGGGTAATGCTCGCCGTGATGGTAATCTCAGCAATCTGGATCTACTCCGTTCCCAGAACCTACACGGCTCAGACAGCTTTGGCTCCCGAGGCAGAACAGCAATCGGCAACTCTTGGAGGCTTGAACATGATGGCCTCGCAACTGGGGCTGGATCTGAGCAATGTGCAAACCACCGATGCCATCTCGCCCACACTCTATCCAGAGTTGATGAACGACAACAAGTTTGTAGTTGAATTACTGAAGATTCAGCTCCATACATCGGAGAGTCCTGTTCAAAGAAGCTACTACACCTATCTGACGAGAGAACGCAAGCAGAGCTGGATGGCAGACATCAAGGATGCCCTCGTAGCCAAGTTTAGCAAATCGGAACGTCCACAGAACCCATTTAAAAATCCTTACATGCTCAACAAGGACAACGAGCGCATCGTAGAACAAATAAGAGACGATATCAAGATCAGCGTAGACCGACAAACAGGGGTAATAAACGTTTTCGCAACAGCCCAAGACCCAGTGGTCTGCAAGTTGCTCGCCGACTCATGCACCGAGCATCTGAAAGTCTTCATCGTTAAATACCGTACCTCGAAGGCACAGAAGGACGTGGCACATTACAGACAACTGATGCACGATGCACAGCTACAGTATGAGCGAGTGAGACGCAAGTATGCCGCCTCTGCCGACGCCAACCAAGATGTGATACTGGAGAGCGTGCGCTCGAAGGTTGAAGACATGGAGAACGACATGCAGCTGAAATACAACCAATATACAGCCATGAGCACCCAGTATGAGGCAGCCATCGCCAAGGTGAGGGAGCAGACGCCCGTATTCACCGTGTTGCAAGGAGCATGCGTGCCCGTGAAGCCATCAAGTCCCAAGCGAGTGCTCACTATTTTGGGCATGATGCTCTTTGCCCTTTTTGCGCTTACCGCATGTCTTGTAGCGAGAGACTTGCTGAAAGAAATCTAAGCTAAGATTAAAGAATATGACAGGTTTGTTTTTCATATTGTTGCTCGTGCTTGAGGTGGGAGTGCTGTTCTATCTGGAACGCATTGCCTGGCATACGCTATATACCCCACTCACCTGTCTGATGATGCCCTATTTGCTGGTGCAGGTGGTCACCCTACTGATAGCAGGTCACTTCGGATTCGTGAGTTTTTATTACCCCAGCATCTACGTATGGAGTATCGGTTTGGTTGTCTTCGCCCTGCCTAGCTATGTGCTCTCGATAGCCACCACCAAGTATGTCTCCACTTTCTGCAGACCTGTGTCATCGAGCAGCTATCCCCTCTCGCTGGGTATCATTTCCGTAGGACTTATCATCGCCTTCTTCCTCCGTCTGCTCTACACGCTCAAGACGAGCAACTACCTGTTGGGCACCGAGGATTTTGCCGACGATTTCTGCGGTCATGGTCTGTGGGCACACCTGCGAGGTGCCATCATCCCTCTGCTCATCGTAGCCATCTATCATGTGCGCAAAAGGTCGTACCTGCTTTGGTGCGTTGTCCTTGCCCTGCTTGCCATCCAACTCATCTATTTGGTGAAGGGAGCCGTCATCATCACGGTAGTGTCAGGACTCTTCATCCGCCTGTATGCCGGCAAGATGAACCTCTCGCTCTCGCTTCTGCTGAAATTGGTGATTGGAGCCTTGGCACTGTTTCTTGCCACTTACATGGTTTTGCCACTGCTAGGCAGCAATGGCGATGCCAACTTAGAACTGGTGAAATTTGTGATGGGACATTTCGTGCACTACCTCACTAGCGGAACTTTGGGCTACAGTTACGACCTGCAAATCAATTGTCCTGATACTGGTAGTTTTGAGACCCTCGTCTCTCCATTTATTAATATCTACCGGCAGTTCACAGGCAACGATCAGATGCTCTCTGCTGTGAACCCCTACTATCTATACACAGGATTGTCGTGGACGAACGTGCGCACTTTCTTCGGCACCATGTACATCTACTGCAATACATGGCAGTTTGTTGCCTATACACTTACGGCAAGCACTCTGATGTATGCCATCAAGCTTGTGGCGATGGGAACAGGCAACCTCTATGTCTATGCCATCCTCTGCTACTATTGCGGACTGATGGCGATGGGATGGTTCGAGTTCTATCTCTTCCATCTCGCCGCTTTCGAGGTGCCTGTGGTTTGCCTTTTGCTGATGGTGATTGAAAAGGTTGAGATTTACTTTAAAGCAAAAATAAAATGAGACTAAAGAACAACCTGATATACAGTACGATACTTACACTGAGCACCTATCTAGTGCCCCTGTTGGTATTTCCGTACATCAGCAAGGTACTGGGCGTTGAGCGCATCGGCATGATAGATACTGCCGACAATATAATCGACTATTGCATCTTGTTCTCAATGATGGGCATGTCGACTCTGGGCATCCGAGAGATAGCCCGCAGCAGACACAATGCTCTTATGCTGAAACAAGCATTTAGCAGTTTGTTCTGCCTCAACGCTTTCACCACGTTCATTGCCTTTTGCCTACTGTGGGCAAGCTACCTCTGCATTCCCCAGTTGCATGGCAAGGGCAATCTGCTCATGATAGGCAGCGTGAAGCTGGTGTTCAACCTTTTCTGGATAGAATGGCTGTTCAGGGGATTGGAGCGGTTTCGTTACATCACCCTCCGCTCAGTTGTAGTAAGAGCGTTGTTTGTGTTGTGTGTGTTCTGTCTCGTAAAGACCCAGGGCGACTATTGCCTCTATTATATGCTCTTCGTAGGCATTGTGATGGCAAATGCCCTCTTCAACTGGTGGCACCGCCGCAATATCGTCGCCTTCTCGTTTCGCAGCATCCGCTTGAAGTCCTACCTTCGCCCCTATCTAAAGCTCGGACTTTTCGCTGTTCTCTCGGCGATATATACAAAACTGTCCGTACCCCTGCTCAGCGTCACATGCGGAGATATAGAGGCAGGCTATTACGCCACAGCCATTCGTTTCTACCAGGTCGTAATCGCCCTCGTTGTCTCGCTCAACAGCGTGCTGATACCCAGGATGAGTGTATTGGTGGAACAAGGCAGGATGGCAGAGGTGTGGCAAGTAAGTAGGAAGGCGTTGAGATGGCTTTTAGCCATAGGTATTCCTCTGGTCGTGCTTGTAGAAATCTTAGCGCCCCAGCTCATCTACATATTTGCTGGCAAGGGCTTTGAGGAGGCCGTCACACCCTTGCGCATCGTCATCATTCAATTGTTGGTCATTGGGTGTGAGCAAATCGTTATCTTGCAACAGCTCATTCCCCTGCGCCAAGACCTTGCTATAGTGAAGAGCGCAGCTGTTGGCGTCATGACATGGACGGTGTTCAGCATCTTGCTTGTACCAAGGTATGGGGCAACAGGTAGTGGGATGACATGGGTAGCTGCCGAAAGTGCTACCCTGCTCTGTGCCTATCTTACCCTTAGAAAATGGAAACATAAGTGGAATAAAATGAATCGTCAATAGACGAATTCGAATCATAAATAAATATCATAAACAGACGTATATGGAAGGAATGGAAAAAAGAAAGATTGCAGCAGGCATCGTGACCTTCAATCCCGACATGGAGCGGCTAGAGAGAAGCATCCGCTTACTGCTGCAGAATGAATGCCTCGGATGCATCTATATGGCCGATAATTTCTCTGACAACATCGAAGATCTGCGTGCCTTGGAAGCTCGCGAAGAGAAAGTAATGTTCATAGAACTGAACGGCAACATGGGCGTGGCAAAAGCTTTGAACCGACTTTGCCAAAGAGCCACGACTGATGGCTACGAATGGCTGCTCACACTGGACCAAGATTCGCTGCCCGAGTCGCATTTGATAGACCATCTGGCTCAACATATCCCCTGCCACAGTCGACAAGCCAGCCCACTCGCCATTCTCTCTCCAAGGATAGAAGATGTGAACATGGGCAGGATGTATTCAAAGAAAACACAAGGAAGCGAATACATCAAGCGTTGCATCACGGCAGGGAGCATGATTAACTTGGTGTGCTGGCAAGAGGTGGGTGGTTTCGACGATGCACTATTCATCGACGGTGTAGATTTCGACTACTGCTTGCGAATTCAACAGCATGGGTTCAAAATCATGCGCATCTACAGGGTCTGTATCCATCAAGAAATAGGCAGAGGCTGGGCCATAAACATGGGGGCACGCCGCATAGCCATCATGAACCACAATCCCGAACGGATGTACTATATTACGCGCAACTATCTCGCCATCGGCAAACGTTACCATCAGCAGCTTTCTTGGGCCCTGGAAGTTCTGAAAAGAATATGTATCGTCGTATTGTTCGAAAGCCACAAATTGAAGAACCTCGCCTATTTCATGAAAGGCATCCGAGACTTCGAACGTGGTAAGATGGGAGCACTTGCAACCAAGAGAAAATCATAGAAGAAATAAATAAATCGCTATATATGAAGAAGATTGCTATCTATTGTGTCTGCTTTCACTCGGATGAGGCTTTGGGAGAATATCTGTTTTCCATAGAAGCAAGCCGACAGAAAGAGGATTGCCTAGTAGATGTGTTCGTAAGGAACAACGATTCGGAAAACTTAGGTTATTTCGGTGGTATAGAACGCCTCATGTCCGAGCATTCGCCCTCGGGCTATGATTATGTGATAGTGAGCAATGTAGACATCAAGTTGAGTACCTCTTTCTTTCATGATTTGTTGTCTGAGAAGGAAGAGAACGGCATCGGTTGGATAGCTCCGCAGATAGCTTCTTCGTATGAGCATTGCGACAAAAATCCAAAGAATCTCAGGCGATACAGCAAGCGTTCGCTGCTCATCATGCGCTTTCTGTTTCGTCATCCCTGGGTTCACAGCCTTTACCACCATACGCTTCACAAGTTGAAGAACCATACCCGACTCTATCGCAAGGAAATTTATGCAGGCCATGGCTCATTTGTCATCCTCACAGCCGAATATATCAATCGGTGTGGCATCATCCACTATCCGCCCTTCTTATATTGTGAGGAAATCTATCTTGCCGAGCAATGCCGCAAACACAAGTTAAAGGTAGAGTATCTGCCAACCATCATGGTATACGACACCGAACACATCGCCACGGGCAAACTGCCTCGCAAGCTCCGTTGCCGATACAACGAGCAAGCCATCAATTATATATTGAAGGAATTCTATACAGGCATATAAGCATAGTCATACACGTATATCCCTATAGGCTCACACGTATATACCTATCGCCTTGCACGCATATACCTGTAGGCTTGCACGTATATACCTATCGCCATGCACGTATATCTCTATAAAATATGATACATTACAACAATAAATTATGAATCAAGAACTCGTATCCGTCATCATGCCCACCTACAATGCCGGCAAATATCTTGCCGACAGCATCAATTGTATCCTTAGGCAGACCTACCGGGAACTGGAACTCCTCATCACCGACGATGGCTCCGACTCCCCAGAGACACTGGATATTCTCCACCGAATGGAGCAAGTGGATACAAGGGTGAAGGTAATCTACCTAAAGGAAAACCATGGGGCTGGCTATGCTAGAAACGAGGCTATCCATCGAGCACAGGGCAGATACATCGCCTTCTGTGATGCTGACGACAGATGGGCAGAAGATAAACTGGAGCGGCAAATCGGCTTCATGCACGACAAGCAGTGCGCGCTCTGCTGCTCCAGCTACGTGATATGCAATAGCCACTATGAGCCCACGGGCATCAACATTCCGCCTCGACGCATCACACCTGCCATAATGAAACGAGACAACAAGATAGGCTGCCTCACCGCCATCTACGACGTGGCGGCACTGGGCAAAAAATACTATATGCCAACTCTCAGGAAACGACAAGACTGGGCAATGTTCATCGAGCTGACACAAGCAGCAGGCGTCGCCTACGCATATACCGACAAGCCTCTCGCCTACTATTGTGACCGTCAAGGCTCGGTATCTAGCAGCAAATTCTCGCTGATAAAATATAACATGGCGATATATCGCAACATCCTGCATTATAGTTTGTTGAAGTCGCTATTCTACTTCATCTTCCTTTTCCTGCCCACCTATGGCCTCAAACTGATGAAAAGAAAAATAGACTGGATACAATATAAGCACCATAGAAACGTTAAATTACAAAAAGACCAAACAAAATAATGCACATCGCACTAAAGGCAAAAACAAACTCATCATACCACTATGATGAGAACGACGAACGCTTCATACCCGATGGAATGAACGAGGTGGAAAGAGGCGTGAAAAGAGCGACAGATTTCATGTTGGCTATTGCCAGCATGGTGATTTTCATGCCGCTCTTCGGGGTTTGCTATGCGATGGTGAAAAAGGAAGATGGAGGGCCTGCCATCTACAAGCAGGAACGCATCGGCAGGTTTGGTCGCCCCTTCTACATGTACAAGTTCCGCAGCATGGTGATGGATGCGGAGAAAAACGGTCCGCAGCTCTTCAATCCATCCGATGACCACCGTCTTACCAAAGCGGGCAAGTTCCTGCGCCGCCATCATCTCGACGAACTGCCCCAGCTCCTCAACGTATTGAAAGGTGAAATGTCATTCGTCGGTCCACGTCCCGAGCGCAGGTATTACATCAAAAAAATCATAGAGCGTGACCCACGATACACCTATCTATACCAAATAAGACCCGGTGTGTCGTCGTATGCCACGCTCTACAATGGTTATACAGATACCCTGCCCAAGATGCTTCGCCGTCTCGACCTCGACCTCTACTATCTGAGGCATCGTTCCTGGTGGTTCGACCTCAAGATTCTGTCAAAGACTTTCGTCAGCATCCTCTTCGGCAAGATATTCTAATCATTCCGTGTTCACATCGCCTCTGTCGTCTCGATTGAGCTTGAACTTCTCTTGGGCAAGGCTAGCTTCTTGCCTACCTTGAATCGGTCGAATCCCAATCCATATACACCGATAACGGCACTCTGGCTGACAAAAGCAGTAGGGTCTATCTCGTCTATCAGGCGGAATATCTTCTGTGACTCACGCTGGCGAGCCAGTACAAACAGCATGTGCACATCCTTGCCACTATAGCATCCATGTCCGTCCATCACCGTACAACCACGGTCGGCGGCAGTATTGATGGCTGCGCTCAACTCCAGATATTTGTCGCTGATGATGAAGAACTGAACAGAGCGGCGCAGGGCGTTCACCACATGGTCTACGCTTAGCGACTGTACAAAGAGGCAAACATAACCATAGATAACCATCTCCCAAGAGCGAAGCACGAGATAGGAACTGGTGATGATGATGAGGTCGCACATCATGATGACATGCCCCAACGATATGTTCCAATACTTGTTGACCATCGCCGCAATGGTATCCGAGCCTCCAGTAGAGCCATTGCAAGAGAGTCCAAGCCCAGCACTGCTGCCCATGAAGAAAGCACCTATCACTGTGGCCATGAATGGTTGGTCGTGGAGCAAAGGCGTCATTCCCACGGTATGGGTCTCGATAATGCGGGTAGTGATGGTGAAGATGCCTACTCCATAAATCGTCTTCAGGCAGAACTTGAAGCCCAAGATGCGGAAGGCAATGAGAAGTAGGAAGACATTCAGCAACAGATAGGAAACCGAGGCTGGAATGCCAAAGCCCCAGCAAAGGATGGAGGCAATACCACCCACGCCGCCCATCGTGATGTGGTTGGGAAGCAAGAAGATGTTCAAGCCAATGCTACCCTCAATCATCGCCAGCGCAATGATGATGTAATCGCGGATCTCATGAATTTTACTTTTTCTCGTCATTCTTAATGATGTATATTTTCTTGTTAACAATGTGGAGAAAGCGAGGCTTTCACCATTTTTGGGTGCAAAGTTACGGCAAAAAACGCTAACGACAAAGCACTATTTGGTAAAAGAACGTCCAAATACATATAAAATAAGTGAAAAAGTAGGGTTATATCAAAAAATATTCCTATTTTTGCAAATAACTAAACACATTTATTAATTTCAAAATCTTTAGTCTATGGCAGAATATTTAAATGAAATCAAAGGATGGCCTACCTTGAGCAACGGACTCCACTACAAGTGGCTGGTAGACTATGCTGCTTACAGCGCATTCGGAACGTTCGAACTTTCGAACGAGGAATGGGAAAATCGCGACCTTATCGTCAACTTCAAGGGCAATTCGGAACTAACTACCGAAATAGACCATCAAGCGGCTTTGCAGAAAACCATCGGCATGGTGAGTGAACTGCTAAAGAAAGTCTTCGGCAACGAAGCCCAACAGCTCACCTTGGCTTGTGTGCCAGCCTCACTCCAAGCACATACCGAACGTCGATTCAAGGAATTCAGTCAAAAAGTGTGCGAAGAAACGGGAATGCAGAATGCCTATTCAGCCTTCAGCTATACTCACCAGACGGATGAGAATGGAGACCAAATAGACACACTCCATATTGACCCGAATTTTTTCAAAGGTAAGAAAGCGGTTATCTTCGATGACATCATCGCCTCAGGTGGCTCGGTGGCAAAGTTTGCCGACCAACTCAAACAACTTGGTGCCGAGATCGTAGCCGCTATTGCACTGGGCAAAAAAATATCTGACGGCTACGACCAAAACACCTAGAAATGCAAAGTAATATCCACCCCACAAGTAAACGGATTTCCTCGCTGGGCAAAATATTGTTTAGTTCCTGTAGCTGCGTTGTCAACGGCAAACGTATTATAATAGGTATTGGTGAGGTTGCGTGCCCATAGGCTCACCTTCATCCAATCGAAATCGCCATCTATGTGGGCACCGAGTACAAAATACATCTTCTGGCTATAGGTGTTGGCATTATCCCAATAGGTTTTGCCCTGCCCGTTCATGTTCATGCCTACAGTGAATCTGTCGAAACGGTAATCTATCATCGCCGCCATCGTGTGCTGAGGCACGTAGGGCACATATTTGTCCTTATAGCTTACGGATGCATCACCCTCGCCATCTACATACTCGTCAAACTTGGCACGTGTATAGCCGTAATTCACAGCCCAGTCGAGCTGACCGTTGAGGGCCTGTCCTTTGAGCGCAGCCTCGATGCCACAACTATGACTCTTACCCGCATTCACCATCATTCTGCCATATCCATAATGTCCTGACATTACAGAAAGTTGCTGATTGCGTATCTGCATATAGAAACCGCTCAGGTCGAAATGCAACATATTATCGAAAAGATTGAGGTGCGTTCCAAACTCATAATTCCAAGAGGTCTCAGGCTTGTATGCGATAGTGGCATTCACCTTTTGATAATCCTCGTCTGTATGAGGAACTTCGTAGTCGCTGCGCTGCGCCTTTTGGCTGTTGGCATTCAGCTCAGTTTGTAGGATGTCGCTGAACATCTGAATGTTGTAGCCTCCAGCACGATAGCCCTTCGCCACCGTGACATAGACGTTGCTACCCAGCTGATCTATCTTATAAGAGAAACCAAACTTTGGCAAGAGCTGGTTGTAGTCATCGCTCGTTTTATGGTCGAGCTTGGAAATTAGCGTGCTGGTCTTCTCCATACCCATCACTCGTGCAGCCATCGCCATAAAGGCATAAGTGTCGTAGAGGATAGCGGTATGCATGAAATCATAGCGCAAGCCCAGTGTGGCAGAGAGTTCGGGAGTGATGTCGAAGACACTCTCATGGTAGATTCCAAAATTGGTCTGTGGCGTATGGAACAATCCTGGCGCAGCCATGCTCACATCCATGGATACATCCACCATGTTGTGCATCGCCTTGCGCATGGCAGCCTCGATGGCACGGGCTATCGGGTCGGTGATGGCATTGCCAAATCCTACAGGACCATTGGTCTTCAACCATGTTTGTGAGAAAAAAGCACCCTGAGTGAGATGCCAAAAGCCGAAAAGTGGTCGTTTTGTTTTCCAGGTCAGTTCTTGGGTAAGGGCATTTTGCAACTGGTCTTGCTGTAACGACAGATAATCGGCTGGCAAATAGTCTTGATCCATACGCATGTGGTCATTAAGATACTGATAACTAGTGGTAGCCCCAAACTGCCACCATTCTCCTTGATGATGCACATTGATGCCGGAAATGAGCACGTTGCGCTGATAATAACCTGGGAAAGTGGTACTAGGATTGTCAGCCTTTCCGGTTTCCAAATCGAGCTTGCCATAAGGAAATGCGTTCTGGTAAATCCACTGATAATCAGCCAACACATCTACATTCCAACCTTTGTTGAGGCGGAACTTGAGATTGAACTTTCCACCAGCCTCCTGATAGTCGTCAGCATAATCGGAAGAGCCGGCTCTATGTATCAATCCGTTTGAACCATTGTAGAAACCGGCCACGCTCAAGGCAATCTTTGGGGAGAATTGCTGATAATGGGCAGCCTCAACATTGCGATAGAAATGAGAGCCCAAGCTTAGTGTGAGGTAGGTGCCTTGATGGTCGAAAGCGTCACGTGAGAAAAGACGAACCAATCCACCCTCGCTGTTCTGTCCATAAAGAGTACCTTGCGGACCTCGCAATACATCGATTCTACTAAGCTGATAATGATGGAGATTGAGGGCTGCCTTGCTCATCAAAGGCATACCGTCTAAGTACATTCCTACAGCAGGGCTGTTCACACGGCTACCAATGCCACGTACATACATGGCGCTTGACAGACGGGAACCATAATTTGGCATAACAAAATTTGGAACATAGCTAGATAGTTCACGGAAATCGCGAACTCCAAGACGCTGCATTTGATAGGTACCAAATGAGGTGCTGCTAATGGGTTGATGACGTAAGCGGGCATTTTCCTTCGGCATAGATACCACCACTACCTCGTCGATGTCATACACACGGCTACTGTCAGACAAGAGTCCGCCAGTAACCTTCAAGTTCTCAGCCTCAGCCTCCGAACCATTATCCATTGCGCTTACAGGCAGCACTGAAGCTGCCAAGGCAATCAAAACAATCTTCTTATTAAATCCTATTTTTTCCATTTCGGGTGCAAAGGTACGAATTTTTCCTTTACCCCACTATCCTACTTTATGATGATATGATCGGATGGCAAACCAAAAATAGGCTATCAACAGCACATATCCTATATAATATAAGGTGAGAACACTGAAAATGATGTAGTCGATGGCACAAACACATACCAAACCTCCAAGATACAAGATGGCATCGCCCACCGGGAGACGATGCTTAACCTCATCGACACAAGCAAGTCCTACGATGAGAATCGCCCACACTGTAGCCAAGAAAAATCCCAAGACATGTGGCACGGCAAAGGGATTGAGCGTAGGATGGAAATAGAATTGTCGCCACATCTCAGGCTCGAAGGTTTGGATGGTTGCATAGAATGCCGCAGATACCGAAACGATAAGAACCAAAGCTGTAGGATAAGGCGAGTCGATGTCGTTGAAATGCACTATCTTGCCATTGTTATGGAATATCTTACGAACCAGATAAGCCACGGCAATGAGAATGAAAATAACCAAGAAAATAAGCAAGTGGACATTGCTGAAAGTCATGATGAATTGCGAAATCGGATCGTCGGGAACCACTTTCGGTAGCATTTTCGACTCTCTAGTCCACCCAAAGATATTGTCTTCCGTGGCCAACTGTACCCAAACAGAATCGATAGAGTCCTGCGGCACCATGCGGATGTCGGTAACTACCAAGAGGCGATTCTTCTTCACTGCAAAAGAGTCGATAGGCAGGCCGCTGAGAAATTCCTCAGGCTGTTGGGCGATTAACTCTAGCGAATCCTTGAAAACCAAAAAGTTAAACTTATTGGTATAATGATGGGTCGTGGAGAAAGAAATAGAGTCGAGTTGCTTGTCGCTATACGTCAGCAGAGCAGCATGTTGCTGGTGGTAAGTACGGCGATGATAGCAGCCACTGAGCAATAAAACCATGCCCAGCAAGCACAACAACCTCATTAAATTTCTCCACTTCATCATTTATATCAGCTTTTTTCAGAGTAAACATTCATCTGGCACTCCTTACATACAAAATCCAGGCGGAACTTTCTGCCGTCGCCGAGTCGTAAGTAGAGTGGTTCCCTCCAAGTAGGTCTCTGCCCTCCATTCTTTACACAATAGCCAAGTGCGTATCGTATACAATGGCGACATTGCATCAAGAGAGACTCACCATTCTGGGTAGCATATTGTTTATAGCCAGACTCTCTATGGGCCTGGTCCTTTGCCATCTTATCGTCAAAGTCTTCACGCGAGGTCGCCGACCAAGACTTAGGCACGTCCTTGCCCAACTCAAAGGCTGGAAGAACAGGAGTAAGCCCATGAATCTTGTAGAAATCGTAGGCACTGAAGTTGGCTATGTTATAAAGATAAGGCCATTTGCCATATTCTGGTTGCCAAACAAACTCCTTCGGTTCCAGTTTATGCTCGCCAGGTTGACTGAATCCATATCCATTATTGAACATAAAACGGTCCCAACCCAGGTTCAACGAACGATCGATGAGTTCAGTTTCCACCACCTTGTTCAGTTTTTCCACCATGCTTCTTCGAATAATGGACAGCACGCTATTGGGCACAAAATATTTCTCCATGCCATCGGCAACGTTTACGCGTAATGCATCATAAATGGTATCTCCCAACTTACTCAGCTGAGCGATAATATTGTCGCGTTGCGCACGCTTGGCTGGTTGCAATGGGAACTGATGTATAAAATCCACTGCCTTGAATCCCAAGCCCCCCATCAAGTCGCAAACTTTCATGATGGCTACTGTTATCGAGACACCCACAGGAGATGCCGTCTCGCCAGCGTCATCGCCAAAAGCTGGGCGCACCTCAATGTTCAATGCTATCTTTCTCTCAGAAGTCTTATGAGCCAAGACTGCCTCAAACGCACGATCGTTGTTGCGATAGAGAGCCATCCCTGGGCGCAAGTGCTCAGGCATACGGAAAGGATAGAGACGATTGCCCTCCACTCGGTTTACACGGAAGCCCTCCAACTCATGCTCGTCATTGATGAAGCACAAGCCGTCGCCATTCATGAAACTGGCTACGGTAGCCACATTGAAAGAGATGTTGCCACGAATTTCCTTCACCTTGCCCACGTATTCACCGATTGCCTTTGGCGTGTCGAAAGAGGCGATGTCGGGCTGACGGCCATTCAAGAAATAATTAGTATAGCCACGATTGAAAGTCTTCTTCAAGTTGGGCGGGAAAAAATAGCTCACATGCCCCCAAGAGGCACGTCTATATTCCGTAGGATAATTTCTGACAATGTCATCAAGCCGCTGACTATATGCCGACACCACGTTCTTGACATAGTTGATATCCTTGAGCCTGCCTTCTATCTTGAATGAGCACGCTCCAGCATCGGCAAGTTCCTTGAGGTGGTCGATCTGGCAAAGGTCCTTCAAGGACAAAAGATGGCGCTGATGCTCTATCTCTCTGCCGTCGGCATCCAGCAAATCGAACTTCATGCGACAAAACTGGGCACACTCACCACGATTGGCCGAACGGGAGAAACATTTCTCGGAGGCATAGCAGACACCCGAATAGCTCACGCACAAAGCACCATGAACAAACACTTCGATTTCCCTATCGGGGATAGCCTTATGGATCGCCTTGATTTCATCCAAGGAAAGCTCACGGGCCAAAACGATGCGACTAAATCCAAGGGTTGTGAGCCAAAAGGCTTTATCGGGAGTACGCACGTCACACTGGGTACTTGAATGCAACTCTCGACGCCAAAGATTTTGCGCTCTCACCTCATGGAGCACACCCATGTCTTGCAACAACAAGGCATCCACCCCGATGTTGTCCAACTGGGCTATCATCTCCAAGGTATCTTGAAGCTCATCCTCGTAAATGATGGTGTTCACTGTGACATGGACCTTGGCTCCAAACTGATGGGCGTAATCACACAGCTGCTTGATATCTTCCAATGAGTTACCAGCAGCAGCACGAGCCCCAAATCGGGGCGCACCAATATAAACAGCATCAGCACCATGGTCGATGGCAGCGATACCACACTCTAGATTCTTGGCAGGCGCCAACAATTCCAAAGTCTTCATACGCTTCTTCGCTTTAGTATCCATAAAAAAACTCTCCTAACTTCTTTTCGTTACTCTCTTCTACCAATCTTACTTCTACCTATCTTACTTGATGTCTTCGATATTGTAAGGTGTCTCTTGATAGACATAATAATTTATCCAATTGCTATAGAAGAGGTTGGCATGGGCGCGCCATGTTACCAAAGGCTCCTCAGCAGGATCGTCGTTAAAATAGTAGTTCTTTGGCAAATCTACATCGTCACGCTTGCCCATGTCACGCTTATATTCCTTGTCGAGTGTATTAGGCGCATATTCCAAATGGCCTGTGACAAAGAACTCTCGTCCGCCACGAGCCATCACGATGCTCACACCGCTCTCAGGCGACTCAGCGATGATGTCAAGTCCTGGAACTTTCTCTATGTCTTCGCGACGAACTTCCGTATGGCGGCTGTGAGGCATATTGAAAATATCATCAAAGCCTCTAAAGATAGGAAGAGAAGGATCCAGCGGTTTCTGATGGAATATGCCGAACATTTTCTTTTCCAACGGATACTTAGGTACCCCATAGAAATGATACAATCCAGCCTGGGCACCCCAACAGATATAGAGCGTGGAGGTGACGTGAGTGCGAGCCCAATCGAAAATCTCTGTAATCTCTGGCCAATATTCCACGTCTTCATACTCCATAGTCTCGATAGGGGCACCAGTTACTATCATGCCATCAAACTTTTGCTTGGACAGCTCCTGGAAATCCTTATAGAACATCATCATGTGCTCTATCGGCGTATTTTTGGGAGTATGGCTCTTCAATTTCATGAAATATACCTCCAACTGCAATGGGGTATTGGAGAGCAAGCGCACGAGATCGGTCTCGGTCGTAATCTTGAGCGGCATCAAGTTGAGCACGCAGATTTTCAATGGACGAATCTCCTGCTTATGTGCACGGCTTTCGTCCATGACAAATATATTTTCATGCTTCAGCAGTTCGATGGCTGGAAGCTTGTCTGGTAATCTTAATGGCATTTTCTTGTTCCTTTCTTTATTTTGGTGCAAAGTTACACATTTTTGTCGACCCAAACAAAAAAAGGATGCTAAATTTCTTTAGCATCCCCTTATTATTGAGTGTATCTATGTCAATACAAACATTTTACCACAATTCGAGACGTTCATTCTCTGGAATGTACATCTTGTCACCTGGTTTTACGCCAAATGCCTCATACCATGCCTTGATGTGTGGCAGGGCACCATTCACACGCCACTCGCCGAGAGCATGAGGGTCGTTCTTCACACGGTTGCGGATTTCCTTCTCCGTGATGTTCTGTCCCCATACACCTGCATAGGCAAGGAAGAAACGCTGCTCAGGGGTGAAACCATCCTTGTTCTTGAGAGGCTTCTTGGCTGTAGCATTCTTGAAGGCGTTGAAAGCTACCATCAAACCTCCGTGGTCTGCCAAGTTCTCACCAAGAGTGAAACGACCATTGGCATTCAAGTCAGGCAACACCTTGATGTTGCTAAAGAAATTGGCATAAAGATCGGCACGATTCTCGAAGCCCTTGGCATCGCTGGCTGTCCACCAATCTTTCAAGTTGCCATCAGCATCATACTGGCGGCCCTGATCGTCGAATCCATGAGTCATCTCATGGCCGATTACCACACCGATAGCTCCATAGTTGAAAGCTTCGTCGGCCTTAGGGTCGAAGAACGGGTACTGGAGGATGCCTGCTGGGAAGCAAATCTCATTGGTTGTTGGGTTGTAATAAGCGTTGACGGTCTGAGGTGTCATGTACCACTCATCACGGTCTACTGGCTTACCAGCTTTCTCTGCAATCATCTTGTCGATCTTGAACTTGCGGCAAGCCATCACGTTGTCATAGAAGCTCTTGCTTGGGTCGATGGTGAGTTTGCTGTAGTCGGTCCACTTGTTTGGGTAGCCAATCTTCACATAGAACTTATCAAGCTTCTTATGAGCAGCAAGCTTGGTAGTGTCGCTCATCCAAGTCTGTGCGTCGATGCGCTGACCGAGGCTTATCTGAAGGTTCTTCACCAACTGCTCCATCATCTTCTTAGAGCTCTCAGGGAAGTATTTCTTGCAATACATACGACCGAGTGCCTCGCCCATCTGAGCCTCTACCTGGTTGGTTGCGCGCTTCCACAATGGGTAGTCTTCCTTACGACCACTCACGGTCTTGCCGAAGAAATCGAAATTGGCCTCACGGATCTCGTCGGTGAGATAAGCGGCAGAACTTTGGATTACGCCCCACTCCATCACAGCCTTCAATGTAGCTGCACTCTCAGCTGCGTTTATCTTGTCGATACCAGCGAAGAAGGCAGGCTGACCAACTACCATCTCCTGGATATACTCACTCTTTACACCTTCGGCATTCAAGAGTTGCTCCAACTGAACGTTTGGATAGTTCTCCTTGAACTGCTTCAAGGTCATCTTGTTATAGTTGGCCTGTGGGTCGCGAAGCTCGGTATTGCTCTTAGAGATGAGAGCCAAGGTTGTCTCATGCTGGAAGATGAGCTGTGCGTTCTGTTGTGCTTGTTCTGCAGAGAAGCCATAAAGTTGGAACATCTTTACGATGTATTTCTTATAAGCCTCACGGATAGCGACTGTGGCTGGGTCGTTGTTTACATAATAGTCCTTCTGACCGAGGGTCAAGCCATCCTGTCCTAGGGTGAGGATGTTCATCGTGACATTCTTGTCATCTGCGGCGAAATAAGTGCCATAGTCAACGCCAAGTCCCAGGTCAGCATACATCAACTGCAACTTCTGCAAGTCTTCCTTGGTCCGTGCTGAAGCTATCTCATCAAGCATTGGCTTAACAGGAGAGATGCCGGCTTTATTACGAGCATCAACATTCAGAGCCAACTTATAGAAGTCAGAGAGTTTCTGCTCGATGGTTCCCTTCTTGTAAGTTTTCTTCTGAAGTTCAGAAAGGATGGAGTTGACACGCTTGTTGTTGTTCTCACCCAACTGGTCGAAACTACCAAAGCGGCTGTATGCAGCAGGCAATGGATTGTTTTTCTGCCAACCACCAGTAGCAAACTGGTAGAAATCATCAGCAGGCTTAACAGTCTTGTCAAGATTGCTCATGACAAGTCCCGAATTGTTCTGAGCCTCAACACCCAACGGCATTGCGGCAATCATCATCATCGGGAGAATCATTTTCATTTTCATAATTGCTTTATTTTTATTAAACTTATTTCTATTTTCTAGGGGGATAAGTCGCCATTTTCCTTTCGAAGGTGACAGCCAGTTTCATCAGCATAGCGACATCTCGGTTACTTAGAGAGTTCCTCCAATTGTTCCGAGAGCACCATCCACTTATCGTTCTCTTCGTCTAGGCTTTTCATCAGCTCTGTATATTCTGTAACGAGCTCCATGTTGGTGGCATTCTCAGGCTTCATCAAGAGATTGTCGATTTCCTTTTTTCGTGCCTCTAGCTTGGTAATCTTTGCCTCGCACTCCTTCACTGCCTTCTCTGCCTTACGTATTTTCTTCTGTTGTTCCTTGTGTTCTGCATAGCTCAGCTTGCCAGATGTGGCAGAAGCAAGGCTGTCGGAACTTGTACCTGTAGCGACATTCGAAGAAGCATTTGATGCAGATGCACTCGAAACAGGTTGGTTACCTAGCGCTTGATTGATATTCTCAGCATTATGGGCTCGAAGATAGTCGTAAATGCCACCCAAATGCTCACTCACCTTGCCACCGCCGAATTCATAAACCTTATCAACCAAGCCATCCAAGAACTCACGGTCGTGGCTAACGATAATGGCTGTTCCGTCGAAAGCCTTGATAGCTTCCTTCAAAACATCCTTCGATTGCATGTCGAGGTGGTTGGTAGGCTCATCTAGAATCAGGAGATTGACTGGTTCGAGCAAGAGCTTAATCATGGCAAGGCGGCTTCGTTCACCTCCACTCAGTACCTTGACGTATTTTTCTGATGTTTCACCGCCAAACATGAAGGCTCCTAGAAGATCGTTCACCTTCAGGCGCATCTCACCAGTGGCCACGTTGTCGATGGTTTGGAAGATGGTGAGATTCTCATCGAGAAGTTGGGCTTGGTTCTGTGCGAAATAGCCTATCTGCACATTGTGACCTATCTTCAAGGTTCCCGTAAACGGAATCTCACCCATGATACATTTCACGAGCGTAGACTTACCCTCTCCGTTCTTGCCGACGAAGGCTACCTTCTCGCCACGCTTGATGGTGAAAGTGACATGGTCGAAAACCGTATGGTCACCATAATCCTTGCGCACATCATCACAGATGATAGGATAATCGCCACTGCGCAAACATGGAGGGAATTTAAGATGCATTTGCTTGTTGTCAACTTCGTCTACCTCGATGGGTACGATTTTCTCCAACTGCTTGATGCGGCTCTGCACCTGTACAGCCTTGGTTGGTTTATAGCGGAATCGTTCTATAAAGTCCTTGATGTCGGCGATTTCCTTCTGCTGATTCTCGTAGGAACGAAGCTGCTGCTCACGGCGTTCCTTGCGTAATTCTACATATTCATCATATTTCACCTTGTAATCTTCCACACGACCACAAGTGATTTCCAAGGTGCGGTTGGTAACATTATTGATAAAAGCACGGTCGTGGCTCACCAATACTACCGCCTTGGCACTCTGTGCAAGGAATTGCTCCAACCACTGAATACTTTCGATGTCAAGATGGTTAGTTGGCTCATCAAGCAGCAGAACGTCAGGCTTTTGCAAAAGAATCTTGGCAAGCTCGATACGCATACGCCAACCTCCCGAGAACTCTTTGGTAGGACGTTCGAAATCGCCGCGTGTAAATCCCAGACCTGTAAGCGTGCGTTCTATTTCCGCCTCATAGTTTTCGCCACCCATCATCATGTATCGTTCGTGCTCTTGGGTGAACTTTTCAACAAGCTGTGCATAGTCGTCGCTTTCATAGTCGGTGCGGTCGGCCATTTCCTGCTGCATCTTGTCGAGACGGGCTTTCATCTCGGTATTGTGGGCGAAAGCTTTGCGGGTTTCCTCCTTCACAGAAGTGTCATCTTGCAACTTCATCACCTGTGGCAGGTAACCAATAGTAGTCTCATTAGGAATAGCTACTACGCCCGCCGTCGGTTTCTGAAGACCACACAGAATCTTGAGCATGGTCGACTTACCCGCACCATTCTTACCCACAAGGGCGATGCGGTCACGGTCGTTAATAACGAAACTCACGTCGTGGAAGAGCGGTTTCACGCCAAACTCCACTTTCAGTCCTTCTACTGAAATCATTTATCTTATTAATTTTTTATATTAATTCTTGACATAAATATTTTGTGCCAAATTCATATTCTATCCGTTTTCTCGTTATCTCTTATCAAGGTATTAACAAGGAAGAATCTCCATAGCTGAGGAATCGGAAGTCATTTGACAAAGCATAATCATATACCTTTCTCCAATCGCCATGCAAAAATGCACTCACAAGGAGCAACAAGGTGCTTTGTGGCTGATGGAAATTGGTAACGAGCATCTTCACAATCTTGTAAACATAGCCAGGAGCAATGATGATTTGCGTACTGGTGTGGAGAGCTTCCAATCCGTTACGATCCAGATAGTCGATGATAGCTTGGATGGCCTGCATCGGCGTAATTCCATCCGCCAAGTTTCCATCCTCTGAAAGCTCGTATGGATCCCATTGGTTCACGTGCAAGTCTTCTTCGCTAGCCTCTGGATGCTTCAGCAGGTGAACTCCCATGTAATAAAGGCTCTCGATGGTACGCACACTGGTGGTTCCTACAGCGATGACCTTGCACTCGTGCTTGATGAGCTTTTCCAAACTACGACGGTGCACCACAATATATTCCGTATGCATCTGGTGTCCTTCAATCTCCAGACTCTTCACGGGCTTAAAAGTTCCTGCTCCCACATGGAGGGTCACTTCCTCGCGATCGATTCCATGAGCATCGAGGTCTTTCAACACGGCATCAGTAAAGTGCAGTCCGGCTGTCGGAGCAGCCACACTTCCTTTTATCTTGGAATATACCGTTTGATAGGTGGTCTTATCGCTTTCCTCAGTCTTACGATTCAAGTAAGGTGGGATTGGCAGCTCACCCACGGTTTCCAAGATTTCTGCGAAGGAGACTTTGTCGTTGTCCCAATCGAAATCCACCCAATAATTGGTGCCACCACCTTTGGCTATCATTTCCTGGCCTTCGGCAGAAAGAGCTTCCCCCCTGCGCATCGTGGCAGAGAGCGTGAGTTTATGTCCATTAATCTCGAAATCACGCTTCAAGCTTCCCTCTTTCCATTTCTTCAGGTTTCCAATCATGCAGAGCCAAGAACAGTGCCCCGTAGTTTGGAACATCAACTCGTAGTCTGTTGGTTCCGAAGGCTCCATCAAGAAAACCTCAATAAGCGCCCCTGTATCCTTACGGAAATGCAGACGCGCTTGAATAACCTTGGTATTGTTGAAAATCATCAACGCCCCCTGAGGCAAATATTTTGGAAGGTGATAGAACACATCGTCGCTCACCTCGCCATGATTATAAACCAACAACTTGCTGTGGTCTCTTTGGGCTATAGGGAACTTGGCGATGCGCTCATCGGGAAGTTCGTAATTATAATCACTAATCTTTATATGTTTTGTATCCATCATATATAATGTAATTGTTTCCTTATTATTGATCCATGTAGATGGGATGCTAGATGCTGACTGCCATCACCGTTGCCCTTATCACCACATAGATGAGAATGAACATCATAACCGTCATTATCTTGTCGACATCGTCGTAATCGTAACCTGTACTCGTATATTGATTGGAAATATACTTGATGTTAGGCGACATGCGACGATACATCTTATAATAGGCAAAATAAACTATCAGCCCGATGACAAGCCCGATGCCCAATCCACATAGTATATCCAAAGGATAGTGAACACCAAGATAAAGACGAGTCCAACAGTTGACCAACGACCATAAAATCAAGGTCCAACTCAACACCTTGCTGCGAACGAGCAAAGAACAGAATACAGCTATAGAAAGCGTATTGGCTGCATGCGCCGAACAAAAGCTGTAACTCTTGAGACGCATTCCATCTACAACCTGTACCGTGTATTTGAGCAGAGGATCGTTGGATGGACGCCATCTTTCTGCCAAAGGCTTGATGAGTCCATCCACAATGCCATCCGACAAGAGAACACAGAGCACAGCACCACCCACAGCTAAAGCTATCTGCCCCATCATCTCATTATTGCGTATCACGATGACGATCAATGCCAGATAGAGGGGAATCCACGTAAAGCCCGAGGTGAGCACCATGGCGGCTTGGTCGAGCCAAACATTATTACTCCCATTGAAAGCATGCAGTATTTGCATGTCTAAGTCTTGTATTGCACTAAAATCCATCTTTAAATCTCCTCTAAATGCGTCGTCTCTATCCAACCTTCTCTTCCATCACCTACCTTGATGCCCCTCCAGCCTTTCATCGCTTTGTCTGTAATATCCACACGAGTTCCTTCGTGAAGAACAAACTGGTCGGCACTAGACTTGGCAGGTGTCTTCTTCACATTCACCGAAGGGGTGATGATGATGGCACCGGTACGATTGACAAGCGCCTGTTTCTGCTGATAAGCAAAGAGATTGCTCAGCAAGAAGACTACAAAGAAGACGATTCCTCCAAAGAAACCAATCTTGCGCAACAACAAGTGGGGACCAAAGAGATAAAGCAACACCAAAACTAGCGCCAAGATGATGGCGATGATGCCTGCCTTTGCCCAGTTGTCAACGCTGGTGAAATTGACCAATGACTTATACCAGGTTACAAAGAACATCTCGCTTTCCGGCGTAATCTTATCTATCGTCTTGCTGCGGGCGAACTGAAGGTTGAAATTGATGTCCTCGTCACCTGGCGACAACAGATGGGCGCGCTCATAATTGAGCACAGCCTTTGTAATGTTATCTGTGCGATAATAAGCATTGCCGAGATTGTAATAAACGTCGGCAGAAACACCGCTACTCTTCAAGATGTCCTCATAATCGCGGATAGCCTGTTGATAATTGCCCTTCTGATATTCTGTGTCGGCATTATTCTTTGTGACCGCACGAGCAGTAGAGGCGAAGCCTAACATCGCCACCACAATCATCAGAAAGGAATAGCCCGCACGGTTTCTCTTTCGATTCTTGCGAACCAGATTGATTGCATTTTCTATCTCCATAATTCCAGTCATAGCACAGTCGAATGTACGAGTCATGTTTCCGGCAGGGTCGCCTGGCGCATAACGCTCGAACTCACACTCATCAAGGGCTGTGGTAAACTTCTCGATGGTGTTTTCATCCACATTGTGCTCTGTGAGCTTTTCCTGTATATTCTCTCGCGTAAGCTTCTCCGCAGGCATGTTCAACTTATAACTTACGTAGCCCCACAAAGCACGCAACACCTCGTCGTAGAACTCACCTTGCTTGCCCTTGAGCATCAGCAAGTGGGCTTTCTTCAGGCGTTTTGTCGCTATCTTGTTAGCCTTGTTGGAACGTACCTTCACAATATCGGCGTTTTCGAGCGCACGACGACGGAAGATGATGAGCAAGGCAAAGAAAGCAAGCAGAGGAACCAACAAACTGGTCCAATAGCCAAAGCTTCCATAGAACATGTCATCGATGTCATGGAGTTTCGTCTTGCCCAATTTGAGCGAATGAATGTCCTTGTCGTTATTGCTATAATCGCTTGTGTCGTTGCTAGAACTACCATCTCCCTTGTCCACTATGAGCGTGAATGATTGGGTCTTGATGGTCTTGTAAGCATTGACAGAAGTATCATAATAAGTAAACTCGACGGCAGGGATTGTATATTTACCCTGATTGCGAGGAACGGCGAGGAAGTCGTAAATCATGTTGCCCTCCACTCCATTCGAGGTAAGGCGAGTCTTATCAGTTACCTTGGCATCGTACTTGTCGAAATCCTTCGGATAATTGACGATTGGCTGTTTCAGAAGTTTCAAGTTTCCGATTCCACCCACCACCACACGGATGGTGATTGGTTCTCCAGCCTTCACCTCCTTCTTGTCGAGCGAAGCAGAGATATTAAACTTACCTACACCACCCGAGAAATTGGCAGGACGCTGTGGCAGGGGGTCTACCTGGATATTTACACCAGGAGCCTTGATGTCCTTGTGCACCTCTACATAACCAGAACCACCATTGAAGAAAGCTTCCATTGGGTCGACGTTTCGATTCTGCTGAACGACAATGCCCTTGAACGTGATGGACGGAATGCTCAAGCTTCCCGTCATCTGTGGATACATAACATACTGACTCCACGTAACGCATTTGTAAGGTCTGCCGTTCACCATCTCGGTATGGAATGTTTTCTGTTGAGGCAGCTGCACCTCTTGGGTATGGAAGCCTTTCAAGTCTGGCATTTTACCTTCCAGCTGGGTAAGTTCCACCTGCGTGTAAACTTTGTAAGTCAAGAGGATAGGTTCCTGCTCATGTACTCTCTTCTTGTTGGCAGAAACCTTGATGAAGAGATCGCTGCCTGATATTTGTGTACCAGCCGCACGCATACGAGGCTCGTCGTAAGCATCTTGTTGTCCATGCATGTTTGGTGCCCCGGCATTACGTGCAGCGTGGCCAAAGACCGTAATCTTAAGAGCGCGGGAAGAAAGTTTTCTACCATTCACCAAGGCATGTGAGGCACCAATGCCAAAGGTTCCGTTCTTAGCTGCATAGAGCGTATAGGTAATGGTGACGGATGAAGAAGACGAGGTGTGGCCGTTAATCATCTGATAGCTCGACTGCGACGAGGTGTAAGGTCCGGCGATAACCTCTAAACCTTCACCCACTCCGCCCATACGAAACTCTTCCACATCACGCGTATTGATGGTATAAGCCACACGGAAGTTCTCTCCCGCAGCCACGTGTGTTGGTGCCGACACACTTATTTGCTGAGCTTCCCCCCTTAGATTGAAGCCCAGTAGCATCGCTACGACTATAATATACCAACCTATATGTTTCATGTTTGTTATATCTGCTTTAATTAAATTCTATATTTTTCTGTCATACAGTCCATTACCAGTTCTTCTCATATTGCTTTCTGCGTGGTTGGCTCATGGCCTTCTGCAGTTTGCGCTTGGTAGCTTGTTCTTGCTGCACAGCGGCATTTAAGAGTTGCTCAGCATTGTCTCGACTCATCTTGTCTTGATTGTTTTGCTGATTCTGGTTTTGGTTGTTTTTGTTTTTATCTTTATCTTGATTATTCTTATTGTCTTTATTCTTATCTTTGTTTTGCTTGTCCTTGTCTTTGTTCTTATCCTTGTTCTTGTTGTTTTTGTTCTTATTCTGCTGGTTTTTGTTCTGCTGGTTCTTCAGCAGTTTCTTGCAGAGGGCAAGATTGTAGCGCGTCTCATTGTCTGTAGGATTGCAGCGCAAGGCGTTTTTATAGCAGTCTATCGCCTGGGCGTACTCACGATGGTTTTGCATGATGACTCCCATGTTGTGGTAACTCTTGGCCCGACGGAGCTTGTTGGGCTCCAACTGTGCGGAATTAGCAAACTGCTGCATGGCTACGGAATCCTTCTGCTGCATCATCAAGGCGCAGCCTAGGTTGTAGACCGCCTGCGGATTCTTGCCATTTTTAGAGATAGCCTTTCGATATTGGGTTTCTGCGGCCGCCCACTTGCGAGAGCGGTAAGCTCGGTTACCCTCACGAATAAATGCACGATCGTTCTGGGCACTCACCTCAGCGAAGCCTGTCACCCAGAGAAGGGCAAATACCAAAATATATCTTAAATATCTCTTCATTTTCTTTTCTTTGTTTACCTTACTAAGCCTTCAAGAATTTTCATGAGTCTTCAAGAACTTCATGAGTTTTAAGAATCTTCATTTGTCTTCAAGCATCAAGATTAGACAGACTTCTTGACATCTTTCTTGAAGAATTTCACGTTTCTGAGCAATGGGTTCTTGATTTCTAACACGCAAATCTCGATGATGAGAAGCACGATGACCAGAATGCCCACAGCCTGGAATTGTTCATCATAAGCACTATAGACGACGCTCGTTACGTCACCTTTCTGCAACTTTGAAATATCATCGTTCAGGGCTTTCTCAGCATCACTCGTATTGTCTACGTGAATGTATTCTCCCTTGCCAGCCTGAGCCAATTGCTTACACATCTGCTCGTTGAGGGCAGTCATGACGGTGTTGCCAGCGTTGTCTTTCAGATAGGAGCCGTCCCCCATTGGGATAGGCGCGCCCTTGGTGGTTCCGATGCCCAGAATGAAGACATTGATGCCTTTTTTATTGGCTGCCGCGGCAGCTTCGAGTGCTCCATCCTCATGGTTCTCGCCATCGGTGATTACGATGATGGCGTGCCCCACGTTTTCTTGCTGAGTGAAACTCTTGCTCGCCAGCGAGATGGCTTGCCCGATGTTGGTTCCCTGTGTCTGTATGAGTCCTGGGGTAATATTGCCCAAGAACATCTTGGCAGATACATAATCGGTCGTTATTGGCAGCTGCACGAAAGCGTCGCCGGCAAAGACGATGAGACCTATCTTGTCATTGTTGAAGTTGTCTACCAGATTTTCTATCAGCATCTTGCTCTTGTCTAGGCGCGACGGAGCCACGTCCTCACAAAGCATGGAGTTGGAAATATCCAAGCAGATGATGGTCTCTATGCCATGGCGCTTGTCGTGGCTTATCTTGCTACCCATCTGTGGACGAGCCACCATCACGATGAGAAGTGCCAAGGCTGCGAGCATCAGCACAAATTTCACCGTAGGGCGATATTTTGAGATGTTGGGCATCAACTGCTTGAGCAACTCTGGGTCGCCCAATTTCTTCAGCTTAGCCTTTCTTCTTCTCCAGCCTATGAAGCGAACCAGCACGAGCACTGGAATCAGCCACAAAAGCCAAATGAACATTGGATCTTCAAATCTTAGCATTTTCTCTTGTCTATTAAATGCAGGGAAGCTCCCCCACTTATGTCTGTAGGAATGGTCCCCACTTATTTATCTCTATCAAGACTTATTTACTCTACTATCTAGGAATGCGACCTTTCTATCAAGGAATACAACCTTTCTATCAAGGAATACAACCTTCCTATCAAGGAATGCGGCGGAACCATGTGAGTCGCAACAATATCTCCACGAGCAGTACCAGGAGGGCGGCGAGCGCAAATGGTTGGTAAGCCTCATATCTCTTGGCGAAGTGGGAAACGTTGAACTTGGTCTTTTCCAGTTTGTCGATGTCCTTGTATATTTTCTTCAACTCGGCATTGTTGGTGGCACGATAGAAGTTTCCGTCGGTGGTCTGGGCGATGTCGCGCAGCGTCTGAGTGTCTATCTCCACAGGGATGTTGACGTATTGCACGCCACCAGCCACAGGCATTGGATAAGGAGCAACCTTGTTGGTTCCTACGCCGATGGTGTAAACTCTGATGCCGAAGCTCTTGGCTATCTCGGCGGCGGTCATTGGCGAGATGTCGCCCATGTTGTTGCTACCGTCGGTCAGGAGGATGACCACCTTCGACTTTGCCTTGGAATCTTTCAGTCGGCTTACGGCGTTGGCCAATCCCATGCCCACTGCCGTGCCATCGTCGATGAGTCCACGGGCGGCAATATCTGTGCGAGTATCTTGCAACAAGCGCAAGAGGCTGGCATGGTCGGTTGTCATCGGGCACTGTGTGAAAGCCTCGCCTGCAAAGATGGTCAAGCCGATATTATCGTTGGGTCTTCCGGAGATAAACTCGGTAGCCACGTCCTTGGCAGCCTCTATGCGGTTTGGCTTCAAGTCTTCTGCGAGCATGGAGGTAGAAACATCCATGGCGAGCATGATGTCGATGCCTTCCACCGTTTTGTTGTCCCATGAAGTGTGGGTTTGCGGACGAGCCATGGCGCACACGATGAGCACGTAGCAGATGCATCTCAGCACCATCGGCAGATGGATGAGGCGCACACGCATGCTCTTGGGCGCAAAGCGATAAGTTTGCAGGTCGCTCAAGCGCATCGTTGGCTCGTTCTTTCTCCTGTAGAGGAAATACCATAGTATATAAGGTATCAGCAACAGGAGCAACAGGAAATATCCTTTACTTGCAAATTCCATTTCTTTTTCTTAATTTACTTAGTGGAGCCGTTGATGGCGGCATCCTTTTTCTTTTAGTACACCAGCATGAAAGCCTGGTAGATGATGTTAACCAACAAGGCCGCTACAACGATTCCGCCCGTCCATAGCAATATCTTGATGAGTCGGCGCTGCTGCTGCGACTTTTGGTCGGCAGTGCTCAACGTTGGAGCCACGCGCTCCTCGGTTGGTTTCTCGTCGGTCTTTGTCTGGTCGATGAAATTGATGGCGTTCACCAGGTTGGCATCGTTCTCGTTCACGAGGGTCTCATACTTGGCAAACTTCACGAGGTCGGCGGTCTGGAAGAGTTCCTTCAACTCGTCTATCATCTTTTGGTCGCCCGATGCTCTCAGGCGGTCGATGATTTCTGCGCTGGTCATCTCCATGGCGTTGAAGCCAAAGCGATTGACGATGTACTCACGGATGGTGTTAGTGAGTTGCGTGTAGTAAGCCTTCTGCGTTTCCTGGTTCTCCACGTGTTGCTGCTTGATGACGTTGATCTCATTGAGAGCCTTCTCGTGGGCTGGAACTCGTCTCACAATGCGGATGTGGGTGATGATTGGCTTGTTGTGCTTGAGTCGATAGCGCAGGTAAAGCCATGCGCCACAGACGATTAGCGTCAAGATGCTCAACCAAAACAGCGAGCTCCACTCACTCCACAAGAATGGGTTGTTTTGCACATCCTTGGGTGGATAGAACTGATTGGGGTGAACTGTATCCACAGGCACCGTGAGCACCTTGAGAGCCAGCTGGTTGCCATGATAGTCTTTTCCGTTTACCTTCACATTCAAGGCAGGTATGGCGTACACACGCTCATCGAACGAGGTAAGCCTGTAGTCTCGGCTCACCTCCATTCGGTCGCCCACATGCGAGGTGTCGCCTTGGCTCTGCTCCACCACCTCCACGCCTGGCGTTATCTGCTGTTGAGGCTTGAAGGAAGGCAGCACCACCTTGTCGCCCTTGCCCACCGTCGCCTTGAGGTGCAGCACCGTCTGCTGTCCGATGAGTATCTGCAGCGAGTCGAGCCGTTGCTCCACTTGCTGGGCTTGTGCCAAGCTAGGGGTCAGCCAGCTCATCGCTATCGCCATGAATGCGACAATATGTTGTTTTACTATCTTCATAGAACTTTAAAACCTTCTAACTAAATAGAACTATAAGATCTTCTAATATAAAAAACGAACCACAACTCTACCCTCTCTGCTTGAAGAGCATGAGCAAGGCCTTGGAGAAATCCTCGTTGGTGGCGATGCTAGTACAGTCCACCTTGCTCTTGGCGAAGAGGCTCCTCAGGTTGTCTTGCTGCATGAGCCAGTGCTGGGTGTGAGCCATGCGAAGTTTCTTAGAGCTAGTGTCGATGTACATCTCGTGTCCGGTCTCTGCATCCATCACCTTGAGCAGTCCTACGTCGGGCAGGCTCTTGGCACGTGGGTCGTACACCTGGATGGCCACCACGTCGTGCTTCTGGTTGGCTATCTGCAACGGATGCTGATAGTCCTTGCGGTCGTAGAAATCGCTTATCACGAAAGCCGTGCAGTGGCGTTTCATCACCCGTGTGAAGTATTCCAGAGCCTGTCCGATGTCGGTGCGCTGGCTCTGGGGCTTGAAGTCGAGCATCTCCCTGATGATGTAGAGGATGTGCTTGCGCCCCTTCTTGGGTGGGATGTATTTCTCGATGCGGTCGGAGAAGAAGATGACACCTATCTTGTCGTTGTTCTGGATGGCACTGAAGGCCAGCGTGGCGGCGATCTCTGTGGCGAGGTCTCGCTTCATCTGCTTCATCGTGCCGAAATCAAGGGAACCGCTCACGTCGACGAGCAACATCACGGTAAGCTCTCGCTCCTCCTCAAACACCTTGACGAAAGGCTTGTGGAAGCGGGCGGTCACGTTCCAGTCGATGTCTCTCACGTCGTCGCCGTACTGATACTCACGCACCTCGGCGAAGGCCATTCCCCTGCCCTTGAAGGCAGAGTGATACTGACCTGCGAAGATGTTCTGGCTCAGACCGCGAGTCTTGATCTCTATCTTCCGAACTTTCTTTAAGATATCTTGTGTATCCAATTCTTTATTATAAATTACGAATTATAAATTATAAATCAAGGCACCTCTACCTTGTTGATGATGCGGCTTACGATTTCCTCGCTTGTCACATTGCTTGCCTCAGCCTCGTATGAAAGGCCGATGCGGTGGCGCAGCACGTCGTGGGCCACGGCTCTCACATCCTCTGGAATTACGTATCCACGATGCTTGATGAAGGCGTAGGCACGGGCTGCCTTGGCGAGCGAGATGCTGGCACGAGGACTACCGCCGAAGGTAATCAGATCCTTGAGCTCGCCCAATCCATAACGCTCTGGATAACGAGAGGCAAAGACGATGTCGGCAATGTATTGCTCTATCTTCTCGTCGATGTAAACCTCGTTTACGATGCTGCGTGCCTTGAGGATTTCCTCGGAGGTGGTGACTGGAGTAACTTGTGGCAGACCGCCCTGGATATTCTCACGTATGATGAGTTTCTCCTCCTCAAGCGAAGGGTAGTCGATGATGACCTTCAGCAAGAAACGGTCCACCTGAGCCTCAGGCAATTGGTAGGTTCCTTCCTGCTCGATAGGGTTCTGCGTTGCCATTACGAGGAATGGGTTAGGCAGCTTGAAAGTATCGTCGCCGATGGTTACCTGATGTTCCTGCATCGCCTCTAGCAAGGCGCTCTGTACCTTGGCTGGGGCACGGTTGATTTCATCAGCCAACACGAAATTGGCGAAGACCGGACCGCGCTTCACATGGAATGCCTCATCCTTCTGCGAATAGATTTGCGTACCAATCACATCGGCTGGCAACAAATCGGGGGTAAACTGGATGCGGCTATAATCGGCGCTGATGAGCTGTGACAATGTTTTGATTGCGAGTGTCTTCGCCAAGCCTGGCACACCTTCCAAGAGAATGTGTCCATCCGAGAGAAGACCGATGAGAAGACAGTCTACGAGGTGTTTCTGACCTACGATGACCTTATTCATGCCCATTACCAGGTTGGTAACGAACTGACTTTGTTGTTCTATCCGCATGTTGAGCTCGCGGATATCGATAGCTTCTGCCATAATTTTAATATCTTTATTTTTACGTTTAATCTTATGTTTTCAAAAATCAAACGCAAAAGTAACAAATTATGACCACAATATCGAATAAAGCTATCTAAATAATATTAAAATTGTTTCACAAAAGCTATTTTTAGAAACTTTTAAAGAATAGCTTTCGGAAACAATCTATATCTTAACTCACTTTATCTATTTCTGTGTTTCATGTACCAAGGGTGCACAAAGAAATTGTACAATATGAGACTCACCACCACCAATACCAAGCTGGCGACGATAAGGTGACCATCTACCCTATTGAGCAAAGGAAAATTGACAGCCAAAGAAGAAGGGTTTTGCTTTTCCAACAACATGAAGCCGAGGAACAAGCCCAGGCTCAGTCCCAGTTCCCATGCCAGGAAGAAGGAGCTCATGCTGGTGCCTCGCTGGCAATGCTTGGCCAGCTTGATGTAGAAGAGCAGGAACCTGCTGCCCATGATGCCGACGGCAAAGCCCATCAAGGCTGGAGAGATAAACTCGATGGCCGTGAGCTGGTCTGAAGTGAGAATCAAGATGGCGGCTCCCATCAGGAGCAGTCCCGTGATTACCTCGCTCTTGAGGTCGGCGTCGGCAAAGACGTATTTCTCCGCCAAGAAACCGATGGTGAGTCCCGCCCCTATCAAGAGGTAGAACTGGGAGCTATGCGGACTGCCCAAGAGTATTCCCACGGCTGACATCACCAAAACGATGTTGACGAAGAGAGGCAAGCCTTGCGGCAAGAAGAAGCGGTCGAGGCTGAAGAGAGGCATGTGGTCGGTGGGGGCCTTGAATGGGAACTTCGCCACGGATACGAGCACAAAAGCCACCAATGCCGTTACGACAGAAAACACCAAGCTGTACTTAAATTCCAGGTAATCGAAGGAGAAGGCCACAACCACCGGTGCCAAAGCCAACGCATAGCGAGAGAACCAAGCCGAGATGTAGTTGGCCTCCGTGCGCTGGAACGACTCGCAAGTATCTATGATGAGCGTGCTGGAGAGCGTCATCTGCGCCAATCCCAGACAGGCACCCATCACGAAGCGCAAAGCCAGAACCATCCAGAACTCCACCTTCACCTGCAAGAAATGGTCGATGTAGAAGAGCACGGCGGAGCATAGCGCCACACCCACTATCGCCCATTGGCAGACACGATTGCGGCGATAGCGTTGCACCCAGTAGGAGCAAAAGCCACCCAGTGCAAAGATGCCCAATCCGAACACGCCCATGGAGCTAGCCACCTCAAGAGAAGTGAAATGACGCTCCAGCAGATAAGGCGGCAAGCCTGGTATCTGGGCGTAGACACTCATCATGAGAAAGAGGTTGGCGAACGCTAGCAACCAAAAGTCACGATGCCACAACTTAATATGTATCGGAGTATTCTGTGTATCCATTACTTTTCAATGATTTCTTCCTATCCAGTTTTTCCTGTCCTGTTCCTTCACGCCTAGTTTATCAATAGCTCTCTTCGGTGCTTGGGAAGTCCACCGTCTTCACTGCGTCGATGTACGATTTCACGCCCTTGGTGAGCTCCTCGCCAACCTGGGCGAAATGGCGCAAGAACTTAGGCTTGAAGCCTTGGTTCATGCCCATGGCGTCGGCGTATACGAGCACTTGTCCGTCGCAACCGTTGCCGGCTCCGATGCCGATGGTCACAGCCTTCACCTTCTTGCTTACCTCGGCAGCCAACTGGGCTGGCACCTTTTCGAGCACGATGGCGAAGCAGCCTGCCTCGTCGAGGGCAATGGCGTCGCTGATGAGCTTCTGCGCCTCCGCCTCCTCCTTGGCACGAATGCCATAGCCTCCAAACTTATGGACGCTCTGCGGTGTCAAGCCGAGGTGTCCATGCACAGGAATACCCGCATCGACCAAGGCTTTCACGGTGTCACAGATTTCCACGCCACCCTCCAGTTTGAGTGCGTCCACGCCTGTCTCTTTCATCATGCGGCAAGCGTTGCGGAGGGCTTCCTCCTTGCTTATCTGGTAACTGCCGAAAGGCATGTCGCACACCACGAGGGCGTGGTTGCAGGCACGAGCCACGCTGCGTGCATGGTAAATCATCTGGTCTACGGTGATGGGCAGCGTGTCGGCGTTGCCAGCCATCACGTTGCTGGCAGAGTCGCCTATCAAGATGGAGTCGATTCCTGCGGCGTCTATGATGCCGGCAGTAGTGTAATCGTAAGCGGTGAGCATGGTCACCTTCTCGCCAGCCTTCTTCATCTCTGCGAAGGTGTTGACGGTAATTTTCTTTTTATCTGTTGATAAATATCCCATTTTATAGTTTTGTTTTGCAAATTCGGGTGCAAAAGTACAAATTTTTATTGAAACTGAGCAACAATACGCTCTAAATCTGCATAGCCGAACCCCATATAATTGTCGATGACGTAATCAGAGAGGGGCTTGATGAGCTCCTCGGCGTTGGTGGTGGCGAGTCCGAGCGTGAAGGCTCCCGAGGCTCTCACCGCCTTCAGTCCGTTGAAACTGTCCTCCAGTCCCACGCACTCCTCTGGCTTGGCTCCGAAGCAAGCGGCACCTTTCAGATAACAGTCTGGGTCGGGTTTGCTCTTGGCGAAATCCTCGCTGGTGAGCACTCGGTCGAAATAGCCCTTGAACTCGGGATGTTCCTGGTAAACATTTTGCATCTTGGCATTGTTGCTACTCGTTACTACGGCACACTTTACGCCATGTTGCTTCAAGTCTTTGATGAAGTCTTCGAAACCTGCGATGTATTCATATTTCATGCTCATCTCAAACTGGTCGAGACGGGCGGTAATCTTAGCTTGCTCAACCTGTGGATTGGCGTAGCCATCGATGTGGGCGAAGACGGCGTCGTCGGCAAAATACTTGTCGTAGATTTGCACGAGGGTCTGTCCCTTGATGCGATGGGCGAAATCGGGAAGCTCAGGATGATACTCCTTGCCGATCTGTCCCCAGAAGACGGTGTATTGCGACTCGGTGTCGAACACGACACCATCCAGGTCGAAGAGTGCTGCTTTTATCATATATTCTCTTTACTTTATTATCATTTAATTCTTAAATAGTATTGAAATCGAGTGCAAAGTTACGCAAAAATCTTAATATATGCGCCATATTCTATAGATTTTACCGATTTTATGATTAGATTTCCGATTTTTTACACTATCTTTGCAGACAATTGTAGCAGTTGCAAGGCTATATTGAAAGCAAAAAAGAGAATATGATGAACATAATAGAAAAATATTTCCCCAATCTCAGCGAGAAACAGAAACAGCAGATAGCGGCTCTCGACGATCTCTACCGCGAGTGGAACGCCAAAATCAACGTGATTAGCCGCAAAGACATCGACAATCTCTACGAGCACCACGTGCTCCACTCCATGGCCATCGCCAAGGCCATCAATTTCCGTCCGGGCACCGAGATCCTCGATTTCGGATGCGGAGGCGGATTCCCGGGCATTCCGCTCGCCATCCTCTTCCCTGAGTGCAAGTTCAAGCTCATCGACGGAACGGGCAAGAAAATCCGTGTGTGCCAGGAGGTGGCGGGTGCCATCGGCCTGGAAAACCTCACCGCCGAGCATCTGCGCGGTGAGGACGAGAAGGCCAAGTACGACTTCGTGGTGAGCCGTGCCGTGATGCAGCTGCCCGACCTGATGAAGATTATCAAGAAGAACTTTAAGAAAACTAGTCAGAACGCACTGCCCAACGGCTTACTCTGCCTCAAGGGCGGCAACCTGAAGGAGGAGTTGAAGCAATACTACAAGATTGCCGAGATTACCCCGCTGAGCAATTTCTTCGACGAGGAATGGTTCAGCCAAGACAAGCAGCTGGTCTATGTTCCCTACTAGGGAAACTTTTATTTATAGTCAGAAAATCATAAGATAATGATGCATATAGAAAGATTTCAATGCAACATGTTGCAGGAAAACTGCTACGTGGTGAGCGATGACACCAAGGAGTGTGCCATCATCGATTGCGGAGCCTACTATCCAGAGGAGCGCACCGCCATCACCAATTACATCCGAGAGAACGGACTCAAGCCCGTACACCTGCTCGTAACCCATGGCCATCTCGACCACAACTTTGGCAACGACACCGTCTACAAGGAGTTCGGGCTCAAGCCAGAGGTGTCGGCTGGCGACGAGAAACTGATGCAGGGGCTCAACCGTCAGGCTGAGTCTTTCTACGGCATGAAGCTCGACACCAAGTTCCCTCCCATCGACCATTTCTTCGAGGAAGACGAGGTCATCCATGTGGGCAACCACCAGTTTACCATCATCGAGACTCCGGGCCACAGCAATGGTTCGGTATGCTTCTATTGCGAGGCAGAGCATGTGCTCTTCTCGGGCGATACGCTCTTCCGCACCTCCATCGGCCGAACCGATTTCCCTGGCGGAAGCATGTTCCGCATCATCAATAGCCTGCGCCACCTAGGGCAGTTGCCCGACGAGACCGTGGTGCTGCCAGGCCACGGCGAGCAAACCACCATCGGCGACGAGCTAGCCCACAACCCTTACATGGATCGATGAACAAGACTGAGAAAATCATCCTCGGCATCGACCCTGGCACCAACGTGATGGGCTACGGCGTGATTCGTGTGCTGGGCAACAAGGCAGAACTGGTGGTGATGGGTGTCGTGGACATGAGGCGAGAGAAAGACCCCTACCTCAGGCTCGGCAAGATATTCGAGCGGGTTACCGGCATCATCGACGCCTACTTGCCCGACGAGATGGCCATCGAGGCTCCCTTCTTCGGCAAGAACGTGCAGTCGATGCTCAAGCTGGGCAGGGCGCAGGGCGTGGCCATCGCCGCCGCCATCCACCACAGCGTGCCCATACACGAGTATGCGCCGCTGAAAATCAAGATGGCGATAACGGGACAGGGACAGGCCTCGAAGGAGCAGGTGGCTGCCATGCTGCAACGCATGCTGCGCATCAAGGACGAAGACATGCCTAAGTTTATGGACGCAACCGACGCCCTGGGCGCAGCCTACTGCCACTTTCTGCAGATGGGTCGCCCCGAGACCGACGCCAAGCACTACAGCAGCTGGAAAGACTTCGCCACCAAGAACCAGAGCCGCATAGAGGGCAAAGGAAACCTCACGGGTCCAAAGGCCCAGCTCCTAGCTGCCATGAACAGAACCACGCATAAATAAGAAAAAGGTAAAGCGCCCTGTAAGGGCAAAAGCTTTATTTAATAATAATGTAGAATAGCAATAATAAAAGAGAGATGCAAAAAATTATCAGTATAAAAGACGGAGTGACTCGCATGCCCGAATGGCGTATGGCAGAGCCCGTAAACTTCGAGACCCTCGATGGCGAGCACATCGCCATCGTAGGTCCCAACGGCGGTGGAAAATCCATGTTGGTAGACATCATCGTGGGTCGCCACCCACTGCTGATGCACGACCCCGAATACAATTTCGCGCCTAGCCAGAAGCCGATGGTGAGCGACAACATCAAGTACATCACCTTCCGCGACACCTATGGCGGCGACAACGACCGCACCTATTTCCTCCAGCAACGCTGGAACCAGTTGGAGATAGACGAGAACACCCCTGTGGTGAAAGACAAGTTGGAGGAGGCCTACCAGATGGCGGGCGAAGACACCCCCGAGCGACGAGCCCTGCAACAGCACATCTACGAGCTCTTCCACATGCAGCACCTGCTCGACAAGTACACCATCCTGCTCTCCAGCGGCGAGCTGCGCAAGTTCAAGCTTGCCTCCACCCTCTTCGCCGAGCCACGGGTGCTCATCATGGACAATCCTTTCATCGGTCTCGACGCCGAGACCCGCGACCAGCTCAAGGAACTCCTCAAGACGCTCTCCTCTGAGCGTGCCCTGCAAATCATCCTCGTGCTGAGCAAGAGCGACGACATCCCCGACTTCATCACCCACGTGGTGGAGGTGAGAGACATGAAGGTGTTGCCTAAGCAGACGAAGGCCGAATACCTCGCCAGCCGACAGCCCATCCCCGACCACGTGCTCTCACAGGAGATGAAGCAGGCAATCATCGACCTGCCCGTAAGCGACCGCGACTACCACACCCACGAGGTGGTGAAGATGAACAAGGTGCGCATCCAGTATGGCGAGCGCATCATCCTGAAAGACCTCGACTGGACGGTGAACAACGGCGAGCGATGGGCGCTGAGCGGACAGAACGGAGCGGGCAAGAGCACCCTGCTAAGTCTCGTATGTGCCGACAACCCACAGAGCTACGCCTGCGACATCGCCCTCTTCGGCAACCCTCGTGGCAGCGGCGAGAGCATCTGGGACATCAAGAAACACATCGGCTACGTATCGCCCGAGTTGCACCGCTCTTACCAGCGAGACATGCCTGCCATCCGCATCGTGGCGAGCGGACTGATGGACAGCGTGGGCCTCTACGTGAAGCCTAAGGAGGAAGACATGGGCAAGTGCCGCTTCTGGATGAAGGTGTTCGGGCTCGAAGGCCTGGAAGACAGAGGATTCCTCAAGCTCTCCAGCGGCGAGCAGCGACTGGTGCTCCTGGCTCGTGCCTTCGTCAAGGACCCGGAGCTCCTCATCCTCGACGAACCGCTCCATGGTCTCGACAACCGCAACCGCCGACTGGTGAAAGACGTGATAGAAGCCTTCTGCCAGCGCAAGAACAAGACGATGATCATGGTGACCCACTACAAGGAGGAGTTGCCAGCCTGCATCGACCACAGCATCTTCCTCGTGCGCCACACCAAGTAAGGTATTTCACATTATATATTAATATATTAAGGAAAAAGAGATATGAAGAAATATGTATTCATCATGCTGCTGAGCGTACTCTCGCTCGGCAGCGCCAAGGCGCAGGACGTTCTGAACGAGATTTTGCGCACCTCCGACGCCATCATCAACGACACCACGAAGAGCCTCGAAGTGCGCCGAGTGGCACTCTTCAAGTTTGATGCCATGACCTATCTGCGTGGCAAAATTTTGCCGCCCTACGTGATGCTCGACAAGAACGCCAACCCCGACACGCTCAACATGAAGATACGTTACCTCAACGAGCAGGCCTACGCCATGAACGTATACGTGACGCTCTATCAGAAGCGACTCAACGAAGCGAGCCAGAAGAATCGCTACATCGTGACCAGCCTCTTCAAGCAGGCCACCTTCGACCACAAGGCGTTCAACGACCCCGACACCGAGTTCACGCTCAGCTATTACAGCAAGCCCGATGCTCCCACCCCATTCTGCCTAGATTGCAACTGGGTGCAGACCTTGGCGTTCATCCGCAGCATCGACTGGTCGAAGATTTAACGCATTTTTTATATAAACGAGAAAAGCCCAGAGCGTTTGCCCAGAGCTTTTCTTTTGTTCTTATCATACTTAGAGGATAGTCTTCACTGCCTCCAACATACCCTTTTCCTGGATAAGGTCGAGGTCTTTCTTCACGAGCTCGGTCAAGCCAGGAACGGTCTTGTTCAAGTCCTCGTGCCATACATAGTCGAATGCCAACACACCCTCGGCAATCTTCTGAGTGTCGCCGGTAGCCCAGAGCTCCTTCAACTTCTCGATGATCTTAGGGTCGTCGTTTGGCTGGATAGGAGCACCGTCCTCACGCACGCCACCCTTGTAGTAGGTGATGATGGCAGCCAAGCCGAATACCAATCCCTGTGGCAACTCGCCCTTGCGCTCCAAGTAAATCTTCACGCCTGGCAGGTCGCGGGTCTCATACTTAGGGAATGAGTTGAGCATGATGCTGGTCACCTGATGGTCTACGAATGGGTTCTCGAAACGCTCCAACACATCTGAGGCGAACTTCTGGAGCTCGTCCATAGGGAGGTTCAAGGTCTGCATCAGCTCCTCAAACTGCACCTTGTGGATGTACTTGCCCAGTACTGGGTGCTCGCAAGCATCGCGCACGATGTTCACGCCGCTCAGGTAGGTTACAGGGCTCAATACGGTGTGAGGGCCGTTGAGCAAAGTCACCTTGCGCTCGTGGTAAGGCTTCTCGTTGTCGGTGATGAGCACGTGGAGTCCAGCCTTGTCGGCAGGGAATTCTTCCTTCATCTGCTCCACGGTCATGTTCTCGGCCTTCTCGATTACCCAGAGGTGGAAGCTCTCGGCCTTCACCACGAGATTATCCTTGTAGCAAATCTTCTGCTGAATCTCCTTGATGGTGTCGCGAGGGAAGCCCGGTACGATGCGGTCTACGAGTGTGGCGCAAACGTAGCAGTGGTTGGTGAACCAATCCTTGAAGCCCTCGTAGTCGGCGCCCATGTCGCCCTTCCAAAGCTCGATATACTGGTAGATGCACTCCTTGAGGTGATGCCCGTTGAGGAAAATCAACTCACAAGGCATCAGGATCATACCCTTGGTAGGGTCGCCCTCGAAGTATTTGTAGCGGTGGAAGAGAAGCTGAACCAACTTGCCAGGATAAGAGGAAGCAGGCGCATCGGTAAACTTGCAAGAGTCGTCGAAGGCGATGCCCGCCTCTGTGGTGTTAGAGATGATGAAACGCATCTCTGGCTGCTCAGCCAAGGCCATGAAAGCCTGGTTCTGAGAATATGGGTTCAAGGCACGGCTGATGACGTCGATGCGCTCCAATGTGTTCACTGGCTGGCCGTTCTCCTTGCCCTGCAAGTTGACGTGATAGAGGCAGTCCTGACCGTTGAGCCAGTCTACCATACCCTGAGCCAAAGGCTGCACTACAACGACAGAGCCGTTGAAGTCGGTCTTCTTGTTCATGTTCCACACGATCCAATCTACGAATGCGCGGAGGAAGTTACCCTCGCCAAACTGAATGATTTTCTCTGGAGCCACGCTCTTAGGCGCGGTGCGCTTGTTTAATGATTTAAGCTCTTTCATGATTTGTGTATTTGTTTTGTATTTCGTTTTATTTTTTCGTTTGCAAAGGTATAAATAAAATCGTTACGTCGTATCGTTCCCCCCGATTTTTTTCACGCAAACCTTTACGGATGGAGGTGGCGTTGATTGCCACCAAGGCAGTGGTGGATTGGCAGATGAAGAGATAATGAGGCTGTCGCCCCCTAGCTGACGGGCAATCGTAGCTGGAGCCGACAAAGGGCTTTCTAGAGGAAGTGAAGATTTTTAGGCGTTCCCCAAACTTACAATTACAGTTATTACAGTTATTTCAAAAAGAAAAATGACAAGGCACCTTTCTCTTTTATCTTATATATATATTTGATTATTAAGTAGTTATATATAATAAATTAGAGAATTGAAAGAATGGAAATGCCTTGAAAAAATAACTGTAATACTGTAATTGTAATTACTAACCCCAGTCACTTTTCTCTAAAAGGCTCTATATCAGCTATTTAACACACAAACATCAAACCCTATGGATTACAACAAAACAAAAAAAAAAGAAAAAACAAAGTATAACATCAGTTTAAGCACTGCGCCATCGATGCCAAAGCTAGGAAAAGGCACAGAATACATCAAACTTTTACTCTCACAAGTATCCAAGGACATGCACGAACCAATGGTGCCGATGCTCTTTCCAGTGCTTGCAGCCCACATAAGCGAGGCAAAAAATTTCAATATCCTGATCGAGATGCGCCCAGAGAACGCCTCTTCCTACAGCTCAAGCAGCTTTTGCCCTTACAGGGCGCATTCATTTCCCGACATTTACCCAGGGCGTTGCCCAGGGCTAGGTGCTTCTGGGCTTTCAGCCCGTGTCAACCGTACTGGTCGAATTAATTTCAAACGTACGGGTGAAAAAACTTTTTAATGAAAAAATGCTGCGCTATCCCACGCCACCCTCCGCCATCCCACAACCAACCACGGGGAATTCCGTACCTTTGCAATGTGATTCAGAAAGCTAGCAAAATCACTTTCCTAGTTGGGGAAAAATATTTTCCCAGTTGGAAAAATTAAAAACAACATATCATAAATATTTAAAAACGAACATTTAAAAAATATTCAAACAATGAACATTTAAAAAACAAGGAACATTTAAAAAACAAGGAAGATTATGAGCAACAACATGAAGGCTTTCATCCGGTATCTAGAAACTCGTTTAGGTGTAGAACCAAACAAACCTTTAGGAAAGAAAATGATTGTTAAACAATAGACCAAATACTAAACCTTTGAGACACTTTTCAATCTATATTCTTGTAATTTGCAACTTTTGGGAACCACTTTCCGTCTAAAATGGAAGAAAATCGAATCCTATTAAAGTTTTGCAAATATGAAAAGAAAAAATGAATTGTTTTCAAACGGAATGAACATTAAAGAAATCAAACAGGGTATTATGAACGTAAGTTTTAGAAAAATCGCAGTTGCCCTATTCTTAGCAGCTGCACCTCTAGCCACCCAGGCAAAGCAATGGTCGCTGCAAGACTGCATCAACTATGCACTCAACAACAACATCCAGTTGCAAAAGACGCAACTCAACAAAGCATCTGCCCAGGAAGACTACTTGCAGGCGAAATCGGCTCTGCTGCCTTCGCTCAGCGCCAGCACCAACCAAAGCGTAAACTACACTCCATGGGTAGCCAGCGGTATCAGTAGCGACGGCTTCTCAAGAGCATCTGTCGACAAGGTATACTACAACGGCAGCTACAGCGTGATGGGCAACTACACCATCTGGAACGGCAACAAAAACCGCAACCAGGTAAAGTTGAACAAACTCACCGAGCAAGCAGCCGAACTGGACTCTGCCACACAGGCTCTCAACCTGCAAGAGCAGATAGCACAACTCTACGTTCAGATACTCTATTCTACCGAAGCCATCAAGGTAAACAAGGAGAGCTATGAATCGAGCCTGAAGAACGAGGAGCGTGGCAAAGAAATGGTGAAAATCGGAAAGATGAGCCAAGCCGACCTCTCACAGCTCACAGCCCAGCGTGCACAAGACGAATTTGACATCGTGCAGGCCGAGAGCAACGTGAAGAACTACAAGAGACAGCTGAAGGAACTTCTTCAAATCACCAACGACGATGCCTTCGACATCTCCATCCCAAGCACCACCGACCAAATGGCACTCGCAGAAATCCCTGCGCTCAACGGCGTATATCAAGCAGCCTTGCAAAGCCGTCCGGAGTTCCTGAGCTATCAGAACCAACTCTACCAAAACGACTTGACCATCAAGATTGCCAAGGCTGGCAAACTGCCAACCATCAGCGCCAACGCAGGACTCAGCACCAGTACCACATCCATGAACAGCAACAGCTGGGGCAGCCAGTTTAAGCAAAACTTCAACGTGGGCGGTGGCATCGGCGTAAGCATCCCACTCTTCGACAACCGACAGACCAAGACCAGCGTAAACAAGGCATTGATACAGCGAGAGAACATCATGCTCGACATCAAGAACGAACAGACAAAACTCTACTCCACCATAGAGAACTACTGGTTGCAGGCCAATACCAACCAAAGCCAATTCAAGGCTGCCAAGGTGAGCAGCGAGAGCGCACAAACCAGCTACGACCTGCTGAGCGAGCAGTTCAAGCTAGGACTGAAGAACATCGTGGAACTCCGCACAGGCAAGGACAACCTGCTGAAAGCCAAGCAGAATGAATTGCAGGCGAAATATCTCACCATCCTCAACATCAACATGTTGAAATTCTACAAGAATGGCAGAATCTAATAGAGTATTTGCAAACTTTTAATAGGTAAAGACATAAAATGAAGAAAATCAGAATTAGCAAGATTTGGATTGCCGTCATCGTAGTAATCATCATTGCAGTAGCTGCATGGTTGCTATCAGGCGGAAAAGACGAGGAACAAATCAACTTCAAGCAAGAAGCCGTAAGCACGCAGACTTTGCAGAACAGCGTGACAGCCACCGGTACCATCGAGGCTGTAACCTCGGTAACCGTAGGTACACAGGTGAGCGGTATCGTGAACAAGCTCTACGTAGACTACAACTCGCAGGTGAAGAAAGGACAAGTTATTGCCGAACTCGACAAAACCAACCTGATGAGCGAACTGAACACAGCCAAGGCCAATCTGGCAAGCGCACAGAGCAGTCTGAGCTACCAGAGTGCCAACCTGAGCCGCTACCAAACCCTCTACAAGAAGGGACTCGTCAGCGCCGACGACTATGAGAACGCCCTCCTCACCTACCGCCAGGCAAAAGAGCAAGTAGCCTCTGCCAAGGAAAACGTGCAGAAGGCACAGACCAACCTCGGCTACGCCACCATCACATCGCCTATCGACGGAACCGTCATCTCCAAGAGCGTTGAGGAAGGCCAGACCGTAGCCGCAAGCTTCAACACCCCTGAGCTCTTCACCATCGCCAAAGACCTGACCAACATGCAGGTTATCGCCGACGTAGACGAGGCCGACATAGGTGGCGTGAAGGAAGGCGACCGTGTGAACTTCACCGTAGACGCCTACCCAGACGATGTGTTCCAAGGCACCGTAAAGCAGGTGCGCCTTGAGGCAACAACCACCAACAACGTGGTGACCTACCAAGTAGTAATCTCCGCCCCTAACGCCGACCTCAAGCTGAAACCAGGCTTGACCGCCAACGTTACCATCTTCACCCAAGAGCGTGCAGGCGTACTCGCCGTAGCCAATAAGGCATTGCGCTTCACTCCTACCGTAGAGACCGTGGGCAAGAAGATAAAGATTGTAGACTGCAAGGGAAAGAACAAGGTATGGACCCTGGCCAACAACACCCTCACCGCTCACCCTGTAACCATCGGACAGACCGACGGCGTACACACAGAGATAACGAAGGGTATCAAGAAGGGACAGAAGATTGTGACCGAAATCATCGTCAATGTACCTGATGAGGACGACGACCAACAGCAGAGCCAAGGCTTGATTAGCGGTCCGGGGCCTAAAGGCAAGAAGAAATAATAAAATAAAGAAGCAATGACAGAAAACAGCAAACAAACCAATGAGGGAAAGAAAGTCGTGATAGAGCTCGACAACGTGCGCCGCGACTTCTTGGTGGGCGACGAGACCGTCCACGCCCTCAAGGGGGTGAGCTTCAAGATATACGAAGGCGAGTTTGTCACCATCATGGGTAAGTCGGGCTCCGGCAAGAGTACCCTTCTCAACCAGTTGGGCTGCCTCGATACCCCATCGAGCGGAGAATATTATCTCGACGGCGTGAGCGTGAGAAAGATGAGCCGCAACGACCGAGCCATCCTGCGCAACCGCAAGATAGGCTTCATCTTCCAAAACTACAACCTCCTGCCAAAGACCACGAGCGTGGAGAACGTGGAGCTGCCCTTGATGTACAATCCATCGGTAAGCGCCGAGGAGCGCAAACAGCGTGCCATCGAAGCCCTGAAGGCCGTGGGACTGGGAGAGCGGCTCTATCACAAAAGCAACCAAATGTCGGGAGGCCAGATGCAGCGCGTAGCCATCGCCCGTGCCCTGGTAAACAACCCAGCGGTGATTCTCGCCGACGAGGCGACAGGTAACTTGGATACCCGCACCAGCTTCGAGATACTTGTGCTCTTCCAAAAGCTCTATGCCGAGGGAAGAACCATCATCTTTGTGACCCACAACCCCGACATAGCCAACTATTCGAGCCGCAACATCGAGCTGCGAGACGGCCACATCATCAGCGACAGCTACAACGACCACATCCTCTCGGCAGCCGAGGGACTGGCAGCACTGCCAGCCAACACGGACGAATAAGAGGAAGTAAAGAGCAAAAGAATACAACCATATTCTTTGCAAGTAATCAAGTTCAAATCTCAAAATAAATGAATTATCAGAATCTTTTCAAGATAGCCATCCGAGCCATTTTCGCCAACAAGATGCGCTCCTTCCTCACGGCACTCGGTATCATCATCGGTATCGCCGCCGTCATCACGATGCTCGCCATCGGACAAGGAAGCAAAGCAAGCATCAAGGCCAATATCGCCGAGATGGGCTCCAACATGATTATGATTTCGCCGGGTGCCGACATGAGAGGCGGTGTAAGACAGGATGCCTCATCCATGGAAACCCTGAAACAAGCCGACTACCAGAGCATCAAGGACGAGTGCAACTATATTTCAGCCATCTCGCCTACAGTGAACAGCAGCGGCCAGTGGATCAACGGCAACAACAACACCCAGAGTACCATCTATGGCGTGAACCAAGACTACCTGAGCATCCGACAGCTGAAGGTGGCAGACGGCGAGATGTTCACCGACACCGACATCAAGACAGCATCAAAAGTATGTATCCTCGGACAGACGGTGGTAGACTATCTCTTCCCCGACGGCAGTGACCCTATCGGCAAGGTGGTGCGCTTCAACAGCATCCCGTTCAGGGTAATCGGCGTGTTGCAGAAGAAAGGCTACAACAGCATGGGCATGGACCAAGACGACCTCGTGCTCGCACCATACACCACGGTGATGAAGCGTATCTTGGCACAGACCTACCTGGGAGGCATCGTCTGCTCGGCAATCACCGAGGAGGCATCCCAGCCTGCACAAGACCAAATAGAGCAAATCTTGCGCCGCAACCACAAGTTGAAGGATGCCACAGAGACCACAGAGGCCGACGAAGACGACTTCAACATCCGCTCGCAGGAGGAAATCTCCAGCATGATGAACTCCACCATGTCTACCATCACCATCTTGCTGGGTAGCGTGGCAGGCATTTCCCTGCTGGTAGGTGGTATCGGCATCATGAACATCATGTATGTATCGGTGACCGAACGCACCCGAGAGATTGGTCTCCGCATGAGTGTGGGTGCACGTGGCATCGACATTCTCAACCAGTTCCTCATCGAGGCCATCTTGCTATCCGTCACGGGAGGCATCATCGGCGTTCTCCTGGGGGTGGGACTGTCAGTAAGCCTAAACGCTTTCTTACATATCGCCACCCAGATAGAGCCTTGGAGCATCATCATGAGCTTCGCCGTATGTACCTTCACCGGTGTTTTCTTTGGATGGTATCCAGCCAAGAAGGCAGCCCGCCTCGACCCTATCGAGGCCATCAGATACGAATAGGCAAACTACATTCATAAGCACTATATAATTTTTTAGAATCTCGCAGAAGCCACACGCTGGCACGCTGCGAGATTTTTTTGTTTGAAATTAATGAGCCAAATATTTTGTCGTTTCAAAAATATATTGTACTTTTGCTTATAACAAAACAAAAATATTGAAGAGTATGAAATTTATCGGAATTATTCCAGCAAGATACGCCTCGACGCGTTTCCCCGGCAAGCCACTCGCCATGTTGGGTGGGAAGCCTGTGATTCAACATGTTTATGAGAAAGTGGCAGCTTCGCTCGAAGCCGCCTATGTGGCCACCGACGACCAGCGCATCTATGATGCCGTGGACTCCTTCGGAGGCAAGGCGGTGATGACACGCACCGACCATAAGAGCGGCACCGACCGCATCGAGGAAGCCATCGAGAAGATAGGTGGCGACTGGGATACCATTGTCAACGTGCAGGGCGACGAGCCTTTCGTGGCAAAAAGCCAACTTGAGACCATCTGCCATTGCTTCGACGACCCAACCACCCAGATAGCCACCCTAGGCAAGGCTTTCACCTGCATGGAGGCGGTGGAGAATCCGAACAGCCCTAAAATTGCCGTCGACAACCAAGGCTTTGCCATGTATTTCTCTCGCAGCGTCATCCCCTACGTACGCGGCAAGGAGCGCAACGAGTGGCTAGAGCACTTCCCTTATCTCAAGCACCTGGGCATCTATGCCTATCGAAGGGACGTGCTGAGAGAGATTACACAGTTGCCACAAAGCAGCTTGGAAATAGCCGAGAGCCTGGAGCAGTTGCGCTGGCTCCAGAACGGGTATAAAATCAAGGTGGGCATCACCGACGTGGAGACTGTGGGCATCGATACTCCCGACGACTTAAAGAGAGCCGAGGACTTTTTGAACAAGTAGAGACATTTTTTAAATATCCTAGAGACACAACATCATGAACGTAGAACAAATTGTAGACAAATACATCGTCAGACATCAATTGCTCAGCGACAAAGGCAAATATATCGTGGCTTTGTCGGGAGGTGCCGATAGCGTTGCTCTGTTGCTCATAATGAGCCACCTAGGCTATGACGTGCGTGCAGCTCACTGCAATTTCCACCTGCGAGGCGAAGAATCCAATCGTGACGAGCAGTTCTGCGTCAACCTCTGTGCTCGACTCAACATTCCCCTTCACCGCATCCATTTCGACACGCAAACCTATGCCGACAAGTATAAGGTAAGCATCGAAATGGCTGCCCGTGACCTGCGTTACAACTATTTCGCCCAACTTTGCAAAGCCATCGAGGCAAACGGAGTGTGCGTGGCCCATCATCGCGACGACAATGTTGAAACGGTAATACTCAATCTGCTGAGAGGTTCTGGCGTGGAAGGCTTGGCTGGCATCGCCCCCAAGAACGGCAACATCTTGCGCCCCTTGCTGTGCATAAGCCGGAAAGACATCCTCAACTATCTCCACACGCAGAACCAAGACTACGTCACCGACTCCACCAACCTGGAAGACGACGCCCTGCGCAACAAGATACGCCACCACGTGATTCCACTGCTCAAGACTATCAATCCGGCTATCAGCGACAACATCGCTAGAACTGCCAGATACATTCGCCAGGCAGCCATCATGCTCGACAACTATCAAGCCGAGACCCATGATAATATCGCATATATTAATAAGGTGGACGTAATGAATGCCAGGAGTCCGGAATTCGTTTTGCACCAACTGCTGGGAAAATATGGATTTCATGGTGATGTCATCGACGACATCATCGAGCACATCAGTCACGTAGGAAAGAACTGGCAGAGCGGAAGCCACGTCGTCACCATAGACCGCGACCAATTGCTCGTGGCACCTATCGCCTATATACAAAAGGTTACTAAAGAAAAATCTGTTTGCATACCAGAAGACGGCAACTATATGATAGGAGAAAGATTGAAAATTAAATTGCGCATCTATCCACGCACAGCCGATTTCAAACCAAGCAAGGACTCCCATCGCATCACTCTAGATGCCAACAAAGCTAAGTTTCCCCTCACCTACCGACTCACCCAAAAAGGCGATCGTTTCAGCCCCTTCGGCATGAAGGGCACCAAGCTAGTGAGCGACTATCTGACCGACCGAAAGCGCAACTTCTTGGAGAAAGCATCACAGCACGTGATAACCGACGAGCAGGGAGAAATCATTTGGCTCGTGGGAGAACGATCCTCTGAGAAATACAAAATTGATGCAAATACAAAAAATATTCTAGAGATTTGCATAGCAAAGGAAAATTAGTATTTCATGAAAAATTAAGTACTTCATGATAAGATTAGTACTTTAAGAGAAGAATAGAGAAAGGAAAGAAAAAATGACAGACAATAGTGAAACATCCACTAAGAAACATCGTATTTTAAAGGAAGTGAGCATTGCTATACTCTTGTTCGCCGCCATCGGCGTATGGATGTATATCTGCATGACCCCTTCACGAGAACATGTGGATGCCGCCAAGGCACACATCGAGGCATACAGTCGCTATGCTATCCTGCAAGACGGCAAGGAGGTGCTCAGCTTCGACGAAGATACAGTAACCCTCGCAGCTAATTTCATGAATAGTTTTACGCTTCTGCCTTCATGCCGAGGTCAGCTTGCTGCTGCCTACAATTCATCGCTCAGCCGAAACAAGTACCTCGACGCACAGGCTGAAAGCGTTTTCAAAGAAAAAATAGACTCCCTCGACTCTCTCTACGCAGACAGCCATTGGAAGGTAGGCGAACTTACATATTATATACATTCCCACAGTCCACAAGACCTAGGCTACAACCGTATCTGCGCCTATGCCGCCCAGGAAACCCAGCTGAGTAATTCATCTAAAAAACTCCTCGACTCCCTCCACCACGTAAAGAGCCAAGGCGACTCTCTCCATCACACCCACAAGGAAGCCGGTCGCCTCCAACTTATCCATCAAGTCAGCTACCGAGCTTTCTATCTCAACGAGGCTGGGAAAATGGTGAGTGAACCCTGCAAGCTATTGGGCAAACTGAAAGGATTCGATACTAGTGACGCATACAGATTTCAGCTAGAATCCAAGACTACTCCTGCAGGTGTACGCCCCATCTACCCACAGCTAGCCGCATCACTAGCCACCACACATGGAAGCACCTTGCGCAAGTACATAGACTTTGATCTGCGCATAGACTCCCTGGGGTATTACAAAGGTACAATCGACAGTCTCAAGCAACCTGACGGCTACGGCATCTGGCAAGGATACGACGGCGACCACTATGAAGGCGGTTGGAAAAACGGTCAACGCGAAGGCTGGGGATTCAGCATCTCATCCAAAAAACCTCTACATGTAGGCGAATGGAAAAACGACCGATATAAAGGCGAAAGACTAATATACAGTTCGGAACGCATTTACGGCATCGACATATCCAAATACCAGCATGAGGAAGATAAGGTGGTGAGGACGACCAAGATTGTGAAGCGAGGCAGACGCCGCAAGAAAGTAACAGTGAACAAGGTTATCAAGCATCGCTACTCCATCGACTGGAGCCGCCTGCGCATCAACCACCTAGGCAGCATCAGTCGCAAGACCGTGTCTGGCAATGTAGACTTCCCTATTCGATTCATCTACATCAAGAGTACAGAGGGTGCATCGCTCGTTAATCCTTATTATAAGAAAGACTATAGCGATGCCCACGCACATGGCTATCGCGTAGGCACTTACCATTTCTTCAGCACTCGCACACCAGCCGCAGAGCAAGCAAATTTCTTCTTGCGCCATAGCCATATACGCAAGGGCGATTTTCCACCAGTGCTTGATGTGGAACCATTACCTAGCCAGATTGCAAATATGGGTGGTACAGGAGTGCTCTTCGCACGAATACGAACATGGTTACGATTGGTGGAGCGCGCAACTGGAGTGAAGCCTATCCTGTACGTTAGCCAAACTTTCGTAAACAGATACCTGTCAAGAGCACCAGACTTGAAACGCAACTACCAAGTATGGATAGCTCGATATGGCGAATATAAGCCCGATATCCATCTAGTATACTGGCAATTGTGTCCAGATGGCAGGGTGGCAGGCATTCATGGACATGTTGACATCAATGTATTCAATGGTTACAAAGAAGCTTATGATAAATTCTCTATGAATGAGACAATTAGATAAAAATTGAAAAATCCAAGCTTTTTGTGTTAAACATATCTAACAAAAATAACATTGGAACGAAATTTGCGTTATTTTTGCAAAGATTAGTGTAACTAAAAGAGAGGATTATATCATGAGACAGCTTAAAATACAGAAGAGTATCACAAACCGTAACAGTGAAGCACTCGACAAATACTTGGTGGAGATTGGCCGCGCCCCAATGATTTCTATAGAAGAGGAAATTGAGTTGGCACAAGCCATCCGCAAAGGGGGCAAAGCTGGCGAAAGAGCCAAGAACAGGCTGGTAGAAGCCAACCTGCGCTTTGTGGTCTCTGTAGCTAAGCAATATCAACATCAAGGACTTACCCTCACCGATCTCATCGACGAGGGCAATATCGGACTCATTAAAGCGGCAGAACGCTTTGATGAGACCAGAGGCTTCAAATTTATCTCTTATGCTGTATGGTGGATTCGCCAAAGCATTTTGCAGGCAATAGCTGAGCAAAGCCGCATTGTACGACTACCACTCAACCAAGTGGGCTCGCTCAACAAGGTAAACCAAGAAATCAACAAATTTGAACAAGAGAACCAACGCCGACCAAGCGTCGAGGAACTATCTGCACGAACAGGAGTTGACGAGGAAAAAATATCCCAAAGCATGGCAGCCAGTGGCCACCATGTAAGCATTGACGCACCTTTTGGCGAAGATGACGACAACTCTATGGTAGACGTGATGGCTAGTAGCGACGACAGTCGCACCGACCGAAACGTGGACCATGAGAGCATGGCCAACGACTTGATGCAGGTTTTGAAAGTATGCTTGAAAGAACGCGAGCGTAAAATACTCTGTGCTTGCTACGGCATCGGAGAACCAGAAAAAGGACTAGAGGAAATAGGTGACAAGATGGGACTCACACGTGAACGTGTAAGACAGATTCGGGAAAAAAGCATCATGAAACTCCGTGAATCAGGAAATATCAAAATTCTGATGAAATATCTTGGATAAAGTTTGGAAAATTGCTCTTTTTTGAGTAACTTTGCAATCGGGTGCAGACAATCTGCTCCCGATTTTTTATTACTACACATATATGAAGACATTGCTAATCTGCATCATCACAACGATCTTCTGCGCTTTGCCCCAAGACATCAACGCCCGAAGATTATCCCCGAGAGACGCTTTCGCCGACTCGGTGATGCGACTTGTCTTCCACTATGCCCAAACTGTTGACACCACAGGGCGAGACACTAGTGTCAGCTACGCCTACACAAAATTTCAGATTCGCACCAACAAGCGCAACGCCACATTGATGCTGGTTCCAACCATGTATGCTGTAGCTCATGGAGGCGGCCGCCGCTTCATCAGCGAATACTATAATCGCATTACGTTCGACAAATTGGGCAAGCCCATAAGTCGCCGACTGCTCAACGTGAGCACTATTCCGCACCGCAGCAATACTTTTTCCGCGTTATTGGGATACATGACACCCAATGTATATGGCGAAACTCTTTTTCAGGAGAACATTCTCTCCCCCTTCCATCGCACCAACCGCAGATACTATAAATATTCCATCACACAGCTCCCATTTGGCAAAGCACAGATATACGTATACCCACGCATCAAAAACACCCAACTGATGGAGGCACGTGCCATCGTAGATACCAAAACGGGGCAAATCAGCATGGCAGACTTTGAGGGTGAATATGACATGACCCGATTCTATATTTCTGTGGTCATGGGCAAGGAAGGATTCAAGACTTTGGCACCCAAGAAATGCGACATGCAAGCCAATTTCCGCTTCATGGGCAACAGAATCTCGGGCATGTACTCCACGACATACGACCTGCACAAGTCTATCAGCGACACCCTACATAACGTGGCAGACACCGCTTTGATGGCAAAGGTGCGCCCACAAAAGCTCAACCCCGACGAGGAAGGCATCTACCAGCAATTCTACAAAAGACGGAAGCAGATTGCCGACTCCATCTCCACCCAAGGAGAGCGAACCAACTTTGCGAAAGACATACTCTGGGATGTCATAGGCGACAACATGCTGAACAGAATCAGCCAGGGATTCGGAAAAGAAAACCAAGGATATTTCCGAATCAGTCCCATTCTGAACCCACTCTACATGGGCTACTCCCAGCGCAAAGGATTGGTATACAAGTTCGACCTAAGGGGTAGCTATCGTTTCAGTGATGACATGCAACTGGGCATCAGATTCAGAGGCGGTTACAGCATGAAACAACACCGTTTCTACTTCAGTATCCCTGTGACCTGGAACTATAACAAAACACACAACGGATACCTCAAGATAGAGATAGGTAACGGCAACCGCATCAGCACCAACCGCGTAGCTCGCCGGATGTTGGGCATCAGCGAGCCGAGGGACAGTACGTTATTCATGCCCGTGCCCGGACAGATGCCAGGAATCGAACTGCCTTCCATAACACCCAACAACAACTTGGACAAAGAGAGCATCTATGATTTCAAGGATGACTACCTGAGAATAACCAACCACTGGAGTTTCAACTCCCACTTTGGCTTGGAACTCGGCGTTGTATCCCATACTCGCAGGGCGGTAACCCCACAATTCTATAGGTTCTTCAACTATCCGTCGGTCTACACATCCGTGGCACCTGCCATCGGTTGGGAATGGTTCCCTACAGGCAAGAGCAGCCCCATCATAAAAGTAGACTACGAACGAGGATGGAAGAAGCTCTTTGGCTCCAACATCGACTATGAGCGTATGGAGGTTGACGCACAGCACATCTTCTATGCCTCACGCCGCCGATCCTTCTCCTTGCGACTGGGCACCGGATTCTATACGAGGAAGGGCGACCACTGGGATTTCGTAGACTACACGAATTTCCACGACAACAACATTCCTGGCGGCTGGAACGACAACTGGAGCGGAGAGTTTGAGTTGCTCTCTTCCCAATGGTATAATGCCAGCGACTATTATCTGCGAGGCAACTTCACCTATGAGGCGCCTATGATGATTTCAGCTTGGCTTCCACTCATCGGCAGATACATCGAGAAAGAGCGCATCTATATGAGCAGCCTCGTCGTTAAGCATCTCCATCCTTACACAGAATGGGGATATGGCGTAACTACCCGCTTGATGACATTAGGCTTCTTCGCTGCATTTAAGAACACAAAATTTGATGGCGTAGGATGTCGCTTCGGCTTCGAACTATTCCGAAATTGGTAAAAATGGGTAAAACATTAAAACATAATAACAATATGGGTTCACAACTAACTGTTTATAAAGCAAGTGCAGGTTCTGGCAAGACGTTTACTTTAGCACGAGAATATATGACGCTCGTGATTGCCAACCCAGCCACCTATCGCACTATTCTGGCGGTAACCTTCACAAACAAGGCAACCGAAGAGATGAAAATGCGCATATTGGGCAAACTCTACGAGATAGCACACGACATGCCCGATGCCGCCGACTACAAGGCACAGATACAAGAAACCTTGCCCTATCTCTCTGCCCAACAAATACAGCAGAACGCAGCCTCAGCGCTGCACCTTCTGATACACAACTACAACTACTTTCGTGTAGAGACGATAGACACATTTTTCCAAAGTGTGCTCAGAAACTTGGCACGTGAACTTGACCTCACCGCCAATCTTCGCATAGAGCTCAACGACTATCAAGTAGAGCAGCAAGCTGTAGACGAACTTATCGAGAGTTTGGAAGACACCGATCGCCTGCTGTTCTGGATTATGGATTACATCAAAGAAAACATCGATGCCGACAAGAGCTGGAATGTCATTGGACAAATCAAGAAATTTGGCGAGAATATCTTCAAAGACTATTACAAGGACAGCTCAGAAAAGCTGAACGAGCTCATGAGCCAAGAAGATTTCTTCAAGAATTTCACTGAGCGCATCAAGAAAATGCGCAACCAAGCAAAAGAGCAGTTGAAGGAAATTGCAGCCACATTCTTCGATGCTCTGGAAGAGGAAGGATTTTCTTCCAACGACCTAGCAGGTAAGACACGTGGTATTTGGAGCTATTTCAACAAGCTAAAGTCTGGAAAATATGATGATGATGACCTATGCAACGAGACTTTCAAGAAATGCTTTGAAAGTCCTAAAGCTTGGGTCAAGAAGAGCGACGCCAACAATCATACGCCCATCTTCGACTATGTTGCATCCATACTCTATCCTATCTTGCTCTTCGCCGAAGACAACCGTCCGAAGCTGGTAAGGATGTTCAAGAGTGCCGACCTCACCATCAAGCATCTCAATCAATTGCGACTACTGGGCAGCATCGACCAAAAAGTGAGAGAAATGAATCGCGAAGCCAACCGCTTTCTGCTGAGTGACACCCAAACACTACTCCACTCACTCATCCAGGACAGCGACTCGCCATTCATCTTCGAAAAAATCGGAACTCAACTCGACCACGTAATGATCGACGAATTCCAAGACACCAGTACGATACAGTGGAAAAACTTCAAGGTATTGCTTGAAGAAACCATGAGTAGAGAAGACGCAGGCAACCTTATTGTGGGCGATGTAAAACAGAGCATCTATCGATGGCGTTCAGGCGACTGGAGATTGCTCAACAACATAGGAATCGAATTTAGCAATAGCAAAGAGCGACTTGACATCAAGACCCTTGATACCAATTTCCGCTCCGACCGAAACATCATCGATTTTAACAACGCATTCTTCACCGAGGCGGTCGCCCTGGAATGCGCAGCCTTGAAAGACGAAGACCCTACTGGCATTCAGCAACTGCAAAATGCCTACAGAGACGTGTGCCAAAAAGTGCCCAAAAGCCACTCTATGGCTCAAGGTCACATCCAGGTGCAACTGGTAAGCAACGAGGACGCCGAGGAACAAATGAAACAGCTAACCTTGGATACAGTGAAAGGCCTCACCCAGAAAGGTGTGCCCTGCAACAAAATAGCCATTCTTGTAAGAAGCAACCGCACCATACAAGACATGGCTGCGTATTTTATGGAAAACTCCGACTTTCCTCTGGTGTCAGATGAAGCCTTCCGACTAGATGCCTCACAAGCAGTCTGCACACTCGTCACAGCTCTCAAATGGTTGACGCATCCTAACGACGAAATCTCTGCAGCAACCATACAGAAATATTGTGACAAATATCTAGGAGGAGAAGAATTGCCAGCAAAATGGAAGAAACACCGCACCCAATACTTGGAAATGCCATTGTTTGACCTCACCGAATGTTTATTCTCTGAGCTCAAAATGGGAGAGGTGGAAGACATGACCAAACAAGATGCCTACATCTGCGCCTTCTACGACAAATTGAACAAATACCTTGTCGACAACAGCAGTGACATCGATGCCTTCCTCAAAGAGTGGAACAACAGCATACACGAAAAAAGTATCCACAGCGACAGCGATGGCGGTATCAGATTTCTCACCATTCACAAGAGCAAGGGATTGGAATACGACCACGTCATCATGCCTTTCTGCGACTGGCAAATGGAAAAGTCGAACACGATTTGGTGCACTCCTAAGGAAGCACCTTTTAACGAGTTACCGCTCGTACCTATAGACTTTAATGCCAAGACTATGAAACAGAGCGTCTACGAGCAAGACTATCATCACGAGCACCTACAAAACGTGGTCGACAACCTAAACTTGCTCTACGTAGCCTTCACTCGTGCCAGCCATAACCTTTTTGTCTTTGGCAAGAGGTCTGCCCAAAAGGGTTATCGCTCAAACGTGATAGAACTGGCACTGGAAAAAGTTGCAGACAAGCTGTCTTCCCACCATCTTCCATTGACCTTGGAAGGCTTGGGATCCGACCCGAAAACAGACGACGTTATTTTCTCCTACGGTGAAACATACATAGGCAAACTAGAGCCCGAAACTAGAAAGAAAAAACAAGTAAATGTTCTTGCCGAGAAATCGACACCACTCAATATCACACTGAGCGTAACACCAGAGATGCCGTTATTCAAACAGAGCAACAAGAGTCGCGACCTCATAGAAGGCGACGAAACAGAGGAACAGCAAAAATACTACATCAAGATGGGTACCGTATTACACAATCTGCTCTCTACCATTCATACTCACCAAGACATTGAAGGAGCTTTAAAGCAGATGGAACTTGACGGACTTTTGTATGATGAGAACCTCTCTCGTACGAAGCTGGAAGACTTGATACGAAAGCGACTCTATTCGCCGAAGGTAAGCGATTGGTTCACTGACAAGTGGACTATTCTCAACGAGTGTTCAATTCTCAGTGTAGAAAACGACAAGGTGGTGGAACACCGTCCAGACCGTGTAATGAAAGACGGGCATACGACCATCGTGATAGACTTCAAGTTCGGTCGACAGCGAGAGGAACACCACCAACAAGTGAGAGAATATATCAAATTGCTCCGCAACATGGGACACAAAAACGTGAAAGGCTATCTTTGGTACGTATATCCCAACAAAGTGGTAGAAGTAATCAAATAACAAATATTCAGACCAACAACGCATATGAAAACTTTTCTGAAATATGTAGCCAGAGACATTCTCAAGAAATATGGCAACAACCTCAGCGACATCGCAGTCGTCTTCCCAAACAAGCGTGCCGCCTTGTTTCTTAACGAAAGTTTGGCTCGTCTAAGTGACGGCCCTATCTGGTCGCCCACTTATATAACAATCAGTGATCTGTTTCGCAAGCATAGCGACCTTGTCGTAGGAGATCCCATCAAACTGATATGCGACCTTCACAAGACATTCGTGGAATGTACAGGAATCAACGAGACTCTCGACCATTTTTATGGCTGGGGGCAACTTCTTATCTCCGATTTCGACGATATCGACAAAAACATGGCAGATGCCAACAAGCTGTTTGCCAACCTCAGCGACATCCACGAGCTCGACGACATCTCTTATCTCACCGAAGAACAAAAGGAGATGATCAAAAAGTTCTTCAGCAATTTCAGCAACGACCACAACACCGAACTCAAAAAGCGATTCCTGCAATTATGGAGTCATTTTATCGACATTTACCAGCTTTTCAACCAAAGGCTCGCAGAGCAAGGTCTCGCATACGAGGGAGCACTTTATCGCAAAGTCGTAAATAATGAGCAAATTCAATTTGCCCACAAGAAATATCTCTTTGTGGGATTCAACATGATGCAAGTGGTAGAACAAAAGCTATGCAACCGACTCATGAAAGAAGACAAGGCACGATTCTACTGGGACTACGATAATTATTACATGGATGGCAACCATGAGGCTGGCCACTATATCCGTGAATACATGAAACATTATCCCAATGAATTGGAGGATTTGGCACCAGAAGACAAGCGGCACTTGTACAATAATTTCTCACATAAGAAAGACATCACATACATCTCTGCGAGCACAGAAAACATACAAGCAAGATATGTCAACCAATGGCTCAAAAGCAACCATAGATGCAGAGGCGGCAAGAGCGTAGCCATTGTGCTGGCCGATGAAGGCTTGCTTCAAAGCGTGATACATAGTCTACCTACAGACAAGGACTTACAAGACCTTCCCGATTACAACGAGAACGTTAAAATCAGCTATAACATCACGCTAGGCTATCCTTTGCAGCAGACTCCATTCTACAGTCTTTTGCAGCAACTCATCAAGTTGCAGGGCATTGGACATCCCAAGCATAGCTCCAACTACCGTCTACACTATGTACTGATGACTCTCCGTCATCCGTACGCACGCTACATATCTGCCAGGAACCAAGAATTGCTGGATGCCCTCGACCAGCAAAAGAGGTTTTATCCTTCTCGCTCTTTCCTAAGTTTAGATGGAGACGAAGGTCTCTCCTTGTTGTTTAGCGATTTGGAGAGCGTGGCATCAGAGGATGAATACAACTTAACACTCACCACCTATCTTCTGAATATCCTGAAGACCATTGGTGTGAATGCGCGAGAGTTGGAAGACCCTCTATTCCATGAGTCCCTGTTCAGGACATATACCCTTATCAATCGATTGCAAGACCTAATCAAGTCGGGTGACCTCCAAGTAGACACCATCACATTGGAACGCCTCATCCAACAATTGGTACAGACCACCAGTATTCCTTTTCACGGCGAACCAGCCGAAGGAATCCAGGTGATGGGAGTGCTTGAAACTCGTAATCTCGACTTCGACCACATCCTTGTTTTGTCGTGCAACGAAGGGAAACTACCAAAGGGAATCAACGACTCCAGTTTCATCCCCTATTCCCTGCGCAAGGCATACGGTCTGACCACTGTCGACAATAAAGTGGCCATATACGCCTACTACTACCATAGTTTGCTGCAGCGCGCCCACGACATCACCATAACCTACAATGATGCCACTGAGGATGGACAATCGGGAGAAATGAGTCGCTTTATGCTCCAGCTTCTCATCGAAAGTCCGCACACCATCACTAGAAAGGCCCTGGTAGCTGGTCAGACAACCCTTCAGCCCGATTTCAGCGACGTCATCAAAGACGACGAGATCATGAAGCGGCTGAATGAAATAAAAATGATAACCCCTACCTTTCTCAACACCTATCTTCGATGCCCCAAGCGCTTCTATTATAAATATGTGAAAGAGCTTCTAGAACCCGAAGATATTGACGAGGAAGAGATAGACAACAAGATGTTTGGTAATATCTTCCATAGGGCAGCCGAGCTGCTCTACTTGAAACACGCCAGCACCAGCGACATCACAACTACCAAGGATGGGAAGACTCAACTCATTCATCCGATAGTCATCAGTAAGGGCGACTTGGAGCAAGACCTCAAGAACGATTCCCTCATATATAGACTTGTTGATCAAGCCTTTAGGGAAGAACTTTTCAAGGTAAGTGCCAATGACTACCGTCCGAAATACAACGGTTTGCAACTCATTAACAAAGAAGTCATTGCCCGCTATCTGAAACAGCTCCTTACAATAGATGCCCGCCAAGCTCCATTCACCATTCTTGGCTTGGAAATTGTTGTAAGGCATGAGATAGAGACGGAAACTCCCGACGGCATCAAAAAGCTAACGGTAGGTGGTTTCATCGACCGTCTGGACGCAGTTGCAGCCAATGGGAATCCAGGTGCAGGCAACATTGCAGAGAGAATCAGGGTCATCGACTACAAGACAGGGCGCAGCAACACCACCCACCCGAAGACCATGGAAGAGATTTTCGACCCAAGCATGCTCTCCAAGCACACAGACTACTACTTACAAGCCATGCTCTATTCGATTATCGTAAGCCACAACAACAAGCTCAATCCAGCCAAAGAAGAGGTAGCACCTGGCTTGCTGTTTATCCAGAACGCTGGAGCCGATGATTACGACCCTACGCTCAAGATGGGCAGAGACTTGATAAATACGGTAGAGCCTTACGAAAAAGAGTTCATGGAACGTCTCAAGAAGTTGATTTCCAACGTCTACGACCGCTCGTTGCCTTTTGCCGCCACCGACGATAAGACACGTTGCGACACATGTCCGTATGCGGCATTATGCCAATAGTTGAAAAAAATGTGGTTAAATATTTGCTGCATTGAAATATTCTCTGTATTTTTGCAAAAAAGAATTGAATTATGACAGAAAAAAAAAGTAATCAGATAGTAAATGAGAATTTAAACTATGTCAAGGCTGTTGCCAATCATTATATGGGCAAAGGCGTTGAGTTTGAAGACTTGGTAAGCGAAGGTACGCTAGCCATGATAATGGCTGCCAAGAAATTTGATGCGAGCAAGGGAACCAAATTCGTCTCCTATGCGGCTCCATTCATTCGAAAAGCCCTTCAGCGAGCCATCGACCAGCAGGCTGCCGTCTACCGGGTGCCTAAGGATCTACGCAAGTTGGCCCCAAGAGGTTCAAAATCCACCATGTCTGTAGATGCGCCTTTAAGTGCTGGCAATCAATACACTTTATTAGATATATTGGCCAACAAAGATGTAGAACAGGCAGACGACAACATGGCTTTTCAGGCAATGATAAAAGAGCTGAAGGCTAACGCCGACTTGTTGGTGGGACGCGAGCAAGAGGTCATCAAACGTTTTTATGGCCTAGACACCCAGCATGAGACCATGGCAGAGATTGCCGCCGACATGGGATTGAAGCGAGAACGAGTGCGCCAAATACGTGACCGCGCCATTCGCAAGATGCATCACAACTGCAGGAGCGGGGTGCTGCGCTCGTTCCTAAGAAAATAAAATCGGGAAATAGATGCGCCCTCTAAGGGCAAAAGCATAAAACTCACCTATAAAAGTATAATGCTTTTGCCCTTGCAGAGCGAAATTCTTAAATACAAAATATCTTCGAAAATTGTTAAACCAGCCTAGCAATCTTCTCTTATTGGTTCTGATGATTCAAACGATACTGCCGAGGAGTGATGCCAATGCGCTTGAAAAAATTGGCATAAAAACTCTGACGGGTGCTGAAGCCAGCCATCATGCTGATGTCCTCCACACTCATCTTGGCATATCTCTTGTCGGTAAGAAGAGACATGGCATCGTTCACGCGATAGTCGTTCACAAGCTCAGAGTAGTTCTTGTGGAAACGAGTTGCACATACAGCGGAGATATAACGAGAGTTGGTATTTAGATCTGCGGCCAATTTCTTAGAGTTGTAAGTCGGATCTTTGTACCTTCTTTCTGTCACAATAAGACGAAGGATCTCATCGCGAAGCCGGTCTTTAGTCTCTTCACTGAGCAAGGTTTGATACCTCGCATTTTTCTCTTTTTTAGGTTGGATGTTATACTTAGCCATAGTTTATGTAATTTTTAATTACAACAAAGGTACACCTTTTATTTAAAACTACCAAATATTTTTCTATTTTTTTGAAAAAAGACCTCAATTTTATTGCTTATTTGAAAAATAATGGCTATTTTTGCAAGAAATTAGAAAGGCTAAAGTAGAAATTATCGTAAAATTAGACAGAAAGCATAGGCATGAAACAAGTTTTATGGTTCATTAAGACGTATGTCACTTTTGTGATATTGTTTATGGTACAGAAACCCTTATTCCTCCTTTTGGAGAAGGCTTCTGCATCTCAACCTGTAGACAATCTCTGGTCAGAGATGCCTGCTGTGGTGTGGCACGGATTATCTCTCGACCTAGCAATGGCAGGCTATCTCACCGCCATACCAGGCATTCTGCTCATAGCCATGCTTTGGCTTCGCAAGGAGCTGATACGCCCCATACTCAACGTATATTTTTTGATAGCGTCTTTTCTTGGCGGTTTAGCTCTTGTTCTCAACATGGGGCTATACCCTTATTGGGGATTTCCTTTGGATAGCACCCCGATATTCTACTTTTTCACATCGCCTTCAGATGCGATGGCAAGCATCAGCATCCTGCATATCTTCTTGTTGCTGTTGGCTGTCGCAGCCGCCAGCATCGCAGGCTGGTTTATCCTGCGCATGCCATCTGCCAAGAAGCAGCGTCGCAGTAGATACAGCAACTATGGTTTCGGCGATTTCGGTGGCGGACGCCGTTCTGCCTACAGAGATGATTTCGACCGCCATCGTTTCCGTCATTCCTTGGTCTTGTTGGTACTCACTGCCGCCCTTTTCATCCCTATTCGCGGTGGTTTCACGGTATCTACCACCAATACAGGCAAGGCTTATTTCAGCCAGAATTCGTTTCTCAATCACGCTGCGGTCAACCCGCTATTCAGTGTGTTTGAGTCGCTTGCCCATCAAACTGATTTTGCCAAGCAATATCGATTCATGTCTGAGCAGGAAGCAAACAAAATTTTTGCACAAATGGTTAGCTCCAGCGACCACAACACCTATCCTTTGCTCAACGCTGAGGCTCGCAAGAATGGGAAACCAGACATACTGATAGTTATCATGGAAGGTTTCGCCAACGACCTCTTGCCATCCGTCGGTACCCAAAAGAATGTAGCCGTATGCTTGGACAGCATTGCTGAGCACAGCATTTATTTTCCACGTTTCTATACCAATACATTCCGCACCGACCGTGGTTTGGTAGCCGTATTGAGCGGTTATCCTGCCCAACCTACGACAAGCATCATGCGCTACCCTGCAAAGTCGGCCCACTTGCCATCGCTAGCACGTTCGCTGGCTCAGGCCAAGGGCTACGGCAACGCTTATTATTATGGTGGCGATGTCGACTTTGCCAACCAGCGTTCCTTCCTAGTATCGCAGGGCTATCAGAAGATTATATCCGACTCCGATTTTCCTATCGAAGACAAACTTAGCAAGTGGGGCGTACACGATCATATCGTTGCCAATCGCCTGTTGGCGGACATCAAGAAGGAGGAAATTTCTAGACGACCGATGCTGAGAGTGTTCCAGACATCCAGCAGCCACGAGCCTTTCGACGTACCATATAGTCGTCTAAAAGACAAGCGATTGAATGCGTTTGCTTATACTGATAGTGTAATAGGCTCTCTGCTACGTCAGTATAGCAAGCTGCCCCGCTGGAAGAATACGCTCGTGGTGCTGGTAGCCGACCATGTAGGTGGCTATAAGGAACATCTCGACAATTTCGACCGCAGCCGCTATCAGATACCACTCATCCTCACCGGTGGCGCCATAGCCCATCCTATGAAGGTGAAACTCATCGGTTCGCAGCACGACATCGCAGCCACCATCCTTGGCCAGCTAGGTATCCAGCACAAGGATTTCTTGTTCAGCAAGAATATGATGAGCGATGCCACGCCTAAGTTCGCTTTCTTTGACGTGCCTGATGCATTCGGCATGGTATCCGAAGAAAACTCCATCATCTACGACAACCAGTCGAAGCGAGTTGTGTACGACAAGGGGGAGAAGGGGTACAACTTGAAACGTGGCATGGCCTACCTACAGAAATTATACGACGACTTAAGCAAAAAATAATCAACTCTAGCCAGGGATATTACTCCCTGGCTAGAAACCTAAATTAAACAAAGGAAAAATGATAGAAATGATTCATCAACTTGAACAGTTGGATACACAGATATTTTTATTTTTCAATGGCTTTCACAACGGCTATTGGGACTATTTCATGATGATATATTCCGACCGTTTCGTATGGATTCCCTTCTATCTCAGTTTTCTCTTTGTGATGTTCAAGAATTTCCCCATCAAGGTGGTGCTCACCACACTAGTGGTCATCAGTCTCATCATCGCCTTCTGCGACCAGACGGCCTCAGGGCTTCTGAAACCACTGATTGGCCGAATGCGTCCTAGCAATCTAGACAACCCCATTTCTCCACTGGTACATGTCGTACAAGGCTATCGAGGTGGTCGCTTCGGCTTCCCCTCTTCCCATGCAGCCAACTCATGGAGCATGGCTTTCTTCGCGATGTATCTAGTGAGACGCAGCAAGCTTACAGCCTTTCTCTGCTTTTGGGCACTCCTCACCAGCTATTCTAGGATGTATCTTGGCGTCCACTATTTTGGCGACATCGTTGTAGGTACCCTTATCGGTTTCATCTACGCCACTATACATTATTATATATTCCAGCATTTTCTGCGGAAGTATACCGACGGATTCAAGCCTACTCACCACCTCAAGTATTCGTACGTTCCGATACTCACGGGGCTACTAAGCATTTGGATGATTATATGCGCCAGCGGTATTTTTTGTCATTACGGCGTTGACCTGAGATAAGAGACACCCAAATCAGATAAGGAAGGTAGTGAAAAAGAACTTCTAGGGGAAAGAAACATCTAGTGGAAAGAAACATGTCCACAACAAAACAGAGTATACATATTAGTAACATAACATATATTAGTAACATAACATAAAAAAAGGACAAATGATTATGAAGAAACTTATTATCGCAGCATTTGCTATGGGCCTGTTGGCCTTCACAGCTTGCTCAGAAAAGAAAGCAACCAACCCAGCTCCAGCTCAGGCAGAGCAGACTGTAGTAAAAGACTCAGCGTTCCAGCAGGCAGCTGCTGGCGAGTACAAGAGTGCCGACGGCACCCGCAGCATTACCTTGAACAGTGATTTCACCGCCAAGACCAAAAATTTTGACAAGGAATACTACAAGTGGGAACTTATGGCTAAGCCTGAGGGAACCACCGCTGTGATTTTCTTGGATCGCAAGGGCATCGATGCCGATGTCAAGGACCAGGCAACCATCGACACCGAGGATGGCTCCATCATCGTGAAGAACGAGACCTTCCGCAAGAAATAATCCTCTTGCCAAGAAGGTGCTTCATAAACACAGAAACGCCCCCACTTCACAGTGAGGGCGCTCTTACCTTAAATAGGTATTAGCCGTTTAAGGTAAAAAGATTGTATTCAGGATAACTTCTGCAAAGATAGAGCTTTTTTTCGTAACAAGCAAATCTTTTCGCATGTTTAAAAACATATTTTTGCGTTTTATCCCTTATCATGGAAGTTTTATCCCCTTCATGGAAAATTTAGTTACTGATAATTTCCGTACTTACAATTAAATTTGTATCTTTGCACCATAAAAATAACAAATTATTCTTTTTATTGAATTATGGCAATTAATGAAGACAACAAAATGGAAGAGAAGAAAAGCATCTCTTTCGTAGAACAGTTAGTTGAGGAAGACCTCAAGGAAGGCAAGAACGGCGGTCGCATACAGACCCGTTTCCCGCCAGAACCTAATGGTTATCTTCACATCGGTCATGCCAAGGCCATCTGCATGGACTTCGGCGTTGCCGAGAAATATAATGGTGTCTGCAACCTCCGTTTCGATGACACCAACCCTAGCAAGGAGAACAACGAATATGTAGAGAATATCCTTCAAGACATCCAGTGGCTCGGCTTCAAGTGGGGCAACATCTACTACGCTTCCGACTATTTCCAAAAGTTGTGGGATTTCGCCGTATGGATGATTAAGCAGGGCAATGCTTACATCGACGAGCAGACTGCCGAGGAGATTGCAGCCCAGAAGGGCACTCCTACCACTCCAGGTACACCGAGCCCTTACCGCGATCGTCCTATCGAGGAGAACCTCGCCCTGTTTGAGAAGATGAACACTCCTGAGGCAGTGGAAGGAAGCATGGTGCTCCGTGCCAAGCTCGACATGGCGAATCCTAACATGCACTTCCGCGACCCTATCATATATCGCATCATTCAGACTCCACACCATCGCACAGGCACCAAGTGGCACGCTTACCCAATGTACGATTTCGCACACGGACAGAGCGACTACTTCGAGGGTGTGACCCACTCTATCTGCACCTTGGAGTTTGTACCTCACCGTCCTCTCTACGACAAGTTCGTCGATTTTCTGAAGGAGATGGATGGCAGCGCAGACAACATGCACGACAACCGCCCACGACAGATTGAGTTCAACCGCTTGAACCTCACCTATACAGTGATGAGCAAGCGCAAGCTCCATTCACTCGTAGACGAGCACTTGGTCAATGGTTGGGACGACCCACGTATGCCGACACTTTGCGGTATGCGCCGCCGCGGTTACTCTCCTGAGAGCATCCGCATGTTCATCGACAGCATCGGCTACACCAAGTTTGACGCCCTCAATGACATGGCACTTCTGGAGGCTTCCGTTCGCGAAGACCTCAACAAGAAGGCTTGCCGTGTAAGTGCCGTGCTCGACCCAGTGAAGCTGGTCATCACCAACTATCCTGACGGTCAGACCGAGGAGATGGATGCCATTAACAACCCTGAGAACGAGGCTGACGGCAGCCACGCCATCACCTTCTCTAAGAATCTTTGGATAGAACGTGCCGACTTCATGGAGGATGCCCCAAAGAAATTCTTCCGCATGACTCCAGGCAAGGAAGTTCGACTCAAGAATGCCTACATCGTGAAGTGTACAGGCTGCACCAAGGACGAGAAAGGTGTCATCACAGAGATTCAGGCAGAATACGACCCTATCAGCAAGAGCGGCATGGAAGGTGCCAACCGCAAGGTGAAGGGTACCCTGCACTGGGTATCTGCCGACCACTGCGTAAAGGCAGAGGTTCGTGAGTACGACCGCCTCTTCAACGTGGAGAATCCTTCTGCCGACGAACGTGATTTCCGTGAGCTTCTCAACCCAGAGAGTTTGCACGTCTACAAGAATTGCTATGTAGAGGAATATGCCGCAGGCAAGAAGCCAGGAGAATATCTCCAGTTCCAGCGCATCGGTTATTTCATGGCCGACCTCGAAAGCACTGCCGAACATCCTGTATACAACAAGACTGTGGGCTTGAAGGACACTTGGGCTAAAAAGAACAAATAAGCTTCAAGGATGAATACAGCAGATCTTTTCCTTTGGATATTGGACAATCTGAACTACTGGGTAGTGGTGGTCTTCATGGCTATCGAGAGTTCGTTTGTCCCATTTCCTTCCGAGGTTGTCGTGCCACCTGCAGCTTGGAAAGCGATGGACCCCAGCAGCGGCATGAGTTTCATACTCGTCATCGTGTTCGCCACGTTGGGAGCCGACCTAGGTGCGCTCATCAACTACTATCTAGCCAAGTGGGTGGGTCGCCCTATCATCTATCGTTTCGCCGACAGTCGCATCGGTCACATGTGCTTAATCGACCGCCAGAAGGTAGAGACCGCCGAGGAGTATTTTCGTAAGCATGGCGCAGCGTCCACCATTTTTGGTCGCCTCGTTCCTGCCGTGCGCCAGCTCATCAGCATTCCTGCCGGATTGTCGGGCATGCACGTAGGCAAGTTCCTCCTCTACACCACCATTGGTGCTGCGGTATGGAACACCGTACTGGCCACCATCGGTTGGGGCATCTATAAGTACACCGACTACAAGACCACGCAGGATGTCTATCATCAGGCGCTCAAGTATAGCCACGAGTTGGGTTACATCATCTTGGCAGTAGCCATAGTGATTGTGGCGTTCCTCGCCTATAAGGGCTTGAAAAAGAAATAAGCAAACATATAGGATATATAACAAAAGCGAAAGGTGAACCACCCACGTGGCTCACCTTTCGCTTTTTATAGGTATTCTGATTTTTATTTATTACTTGTCGGCACCCGAGAAAATCTTGATGCGCTGTTCCTCTGTCAGTTTGCAGATGAGCAGCGTGCCCTCCTCCTCGGCCACGATATATCCGTCCAAACCCTGAATCACGACTTTTCGCTCGTTCATGGTATGCACGATGTTGTTTTTCGACTCCACCATTTGGATGTTGTTGCCTATCAAGGCATTGCCAAACTCGTCTCTATGGCTCTGAGCCAACAGACTGCCCCATGTGCCGAGGTCGCTCCATCCGAAGTCGGCTGGCATCACAAAGATTTCCTCAGCCTTCTCCATGATGGCATAGTCTATCGAGATATTCTCACACTCTGGATAGCGCAGGTCTATCTCAGCCTGCTCCTTGTCAGTGCCATACAGGCTGCGCATGCTCTCGAAAATCTTTGCCATGCCAGGCTGGTAAACACGGAAGGCGTTCACGATGGTAGCGGCACTCATCACGAAGATGCCCGCATTCCAGTAGAAGCTCTTGTCCTTGAGATATTCGGTGGCTGTCGCCAAGTCTGGCTTCTCCTTGAACTGGTCCACTCTGAAAATCTCCTTGTTTCTAGCCGAAGGCGAGCGCAAGTCGGCCTGGATATAACCATAGCCTGTCTCAGGGCGAGTAGGTTTCATACCGAGCGTCACGATGCTGTCGGTTTCGCTTGTAAACTTGAGGGCGGCCTTCACCACTCTCCTGAACTCGTCGCCGTTGGTCACGATATGGTCGGAAGGCGACACCACGATGTTGGCATGAGGGTCGGCTTCCTTGATTCTCCAACTGATGTAGGCGATGCATGGAGCCGTGTTTCTGCGGCAAGGCTCCTGCAGGATGTTGCCCTCTGGTATCTCGGGCAGCTGCTCGCGAACCAGCCCCGCATATTTCTTGTTGGTCACCACCCATACGTTCTCCGGGCTGCACACGCCCTCGAACCTATCGAAGGTGAGCTGCAGTAGCGACCGCCCTGTTCCCAAGACATCAATAAACTGCTTTGGCTTGTCCACGGTGCTCATAGGCCAAAATCTGCTGCCTACTCCACCTGCCATAATTACCAAATGATTGTTATTTTTATGAGCCATATATAATATATTATAGTATATTGGGCAAAATTAATAAAAATATTTGTAATAAACAAATAAAGGATGAGAAAAATCCCATCCTTTATCCATATTTTGCAGGAAGCCCCTTTTTTAGAGCTTGTTCATCTCTTCCTTCCAAGCCGCGTAAGCCTCCAGGTATGCGCCACGGTTGGCAGCATCAGGCTCTATCACAGCCAGTTTCTTGAGCGAAGCGAATGCCTCGTCGTGGTCTTTGTAGATGCCAGCTCCGATACCTGCACCCTTGGCAGCACCTGCGCTTCCGTCGGTCTCATAGAGCTCGATGGTGGCACCGCTAACGCCAGCCAATGTATCGCGGAACAATGGGCTGAGGAACATGTTGGCCTTGCCGGCATGTATCTTCTTGATATCCATGCCCATCTGCTGCATTATTTCCATGCCATAGCAGAAGCTGAACACGATGCCTTCCTGAGCGGCGCGCACGATATGGGCACGGTTGTGCTTGTTGAAACTGATGCCACGGATGGAACAACCCACCTCCTTGTTCTCCAGCACACGCTCGGCACCATTGCCGAATGGGATTATCTTCACACCGTCGCTGCCTATTGGCACGGTGGCTGCCAAATCGTTCATGTCGGCATAGCTTACGTCTGGGGTGATGTTGCGATGTACCCAGGCGTTCAAGATGCCCGTGCCGTTGATGCAGAGCAATACGCCCAAGCGGTCGAGGTCGGTGGTATAGTTGGCATGAGCGAAAGTGTTTACACGGCTCTTAGGGTCGTAGTTCACGTCGCCCAGCACGCCATATACCACGCCTGATGTGCCAGCCGTACTAGCTATCTCGCCAGGGTTGAACACGTTTAGGCTCACGGCATTGTTTGGCTGGTCGCCCGCACGATAAGAAATTGGAGTGCCCTCCTTCAGTCCGAGTTCGTCGGCAGCAGCCTTACATACCTCGCTCTGTACCGAGAAGGTAGGCACAATCTCTGACAATACGCTCTCGTCGAATCCGAAATAGTCGAGCAAGAACTTGGCAGGCTTCTTCTCCTTGAAGTCCCACATCATGCCCTCGGAAAGTCCGCTGATGGTAGTTTGAGCCTTGCCGGATAGTTTCATGGCAAGGTAGTCACCAGGCAACATGATCTTGTCTATCTTGTCGAAGATTTCTGGTTCGTTCTCCTTCACCCAAGCCAACTTGGAGGCAGTGAAGTTGCCCGGGGAGTTGAGCAAGTGCTGCAGACAGAGATCCTCGCCCAGGTCATGGAAAGCCTTTTCTCCGTACGCCACGGCACGAGAGTCGCACCAGATGATGCTAGGTCGCAAAACCTGCTGGTTTTTGTCCACGCACACGAGTCCATGCATCTGATAGGAGATACCGATGGCAAGGATGTCCTCGCCCGTGGCTCCCGACTCAGCCATGATTTTCTTGAGCGACAACTTGGCGTTGTCCCACCACATCTGAGGGTCCTGCTCGGCCCATCCAGTCTTCACCGCCAAGATAGGCGCCTCATGGTCTGGGTAGAAAGCCGATGCTACGATTTCACCATTATCTACATCTGTAAGCGAAGCCTTCACTGAGCTAGAGCCTACGTCAAAGCCTAATAAATATCTTCTTGCCATAGTCTATTCGTTATTATATGGATTTTTAATATATTACACTCATAATACGAATAAGCCACGACAATCCCTAAAGAAAAAATGAGAATTTTTATTCCTTGTCGAAGAATTAACCGCCGATTTTTTATTCCTAGTCAAACAGTTCGCCGTCGAAAAGTCCCCGTGGGCTGTTTTTGGGGGCGTCCTCCCCTGCCCCTTCCTGCTCTTCGGCAACAACCGAAGAAAACTTGAGCATGAGTTGCTGCATCGTCCTCGACTCGAAGTTGATACGATACACGCCATAGCCCTTGCCTTTCTCGATGACCGACTGCGGGTCTTTGGCACACCTCGTGAGATATTGCGTCACATAGGCATGCACCTCCTTGTAGCTGAGCGGCGTGAAAATAGAATTACAAGAGTTATATACGTGGCGAGCTATCTTCTCCATCTTGAGCCCCTTGCTGCCCGCAGCCATCAGAACGTTGAGTATCTCTTGGTCGAGTTTCATAATAATACATGGTTTTTAGAAAAAACAAAAAAAGCCGCGGCATCCCTTTTGTCGAAAGAAACCGCGGCTCTTTTAGCAAAATTTATTTAAGCGAGAGCAACCTTGTTGTCCTCATCCTTAATCTTACCCTCTTTGAAGAGCCATCCGATACCGAGGATAGCATCCTCAGCACTAATCTTCGCAGCCTTGGCAATCTCTGCAACAGAGAGAGCCTTCTCAGAAGCTGCCAAAGCCTGATAAACGTCACCAGCTCTGAAACCTGCGTTTTCTGCGTTCAAGTACAGAACTTCCTTCTTAGCTGCTGTAGCCTTCTTGGCTGCTGGAGCTTTCTTAGCTGCTGTCTTCTTGGCAGCTGTTTTTGTTGTTGCTTTCTTTTCTACCATGTTTTAAGTCTTAATTTAATTTGCTGAGCGAAACGTTTTGCTTCACCCAACTTATATCTTTGCTGCAAAAATAAGACTTTTATTTCATAATCTTGTAATTTTTTAAGAAAAAGTGACTATCTAATGCCAAAAGTGCTGCATTTCTTGACGTACATCAAGAGACACAGCACTTTATCGTGTTAAAAATCAATTACTTATTAATCCTTCAGGTCGAGCTTGATCTCCAGCTCGTCGAGCTGCTTAGGGTCGAGCTCAGAAGGCGCATCGAGCATCACGTCGCGACCAGAGTTGTTCTTAGGGAATGCGATGCAGTCGCGGATGCTGTCGAGACCTGCCAGGATGCTCACGAAGCGATCCAAGCCGAAGGCAAGACCTGCGTGAGGTGGTGCTCCATACTTGAAGGCGTTCATCAAGAAGCCAAACTGAGCCTCGGCACGCTCTGGAGTGAAACCGAGCACCTCGAACATCTTCTCCTGCAACTTGGTGTCGTGTATACGCAGAGAGCCACCGCCCACCTCGATGCCGTTGCATACGAAGTCGTAAGCCTTGGCGCGCACCTGCTCAGGATGCTCGTCGAGCAATGGGATGTCGTCGGGATTTGGCATGGTGAAAGGATGGTGGGTAGCCATCAATCGCTGCTCCTCGTCGCTCCACTCGAAGAGAGGGAAATCGATGATCCAGAGACACTTGAACACATTCTTGTCGCGCAAGCCCAGACGATCGCCCATCTCCAGTCGCAGGGAGCAGAGCTGGATGCGGGTCTTGTTGGCATTGTCGCCGCTCAATATCAGCACGAGGTCGCCATCCTTGGCACCCATCACGTTCTTGATTTCTGCCAACACCTCAGGAGAATAGAACTTATCGATGCTACTCTTCACGGTTCCGTCGGCATTGTACTTGATGTATACCAAGCCCTTGGCACCCACCTGTGGGCGCTTCACGAAGTCGGTCAACTCGTTGAGCTGCTTTCGGCTGTAGTCAGCGCAACCAGGCACACAGATACCACCGATATACTTAGCCTCGTCGAACACAGAGAAGCTACCCTTGCCCGTGAAGGCATCCTTCAGCTCCACAAACTCCATGCCGAAGCGCAAGTCTGGCTTGTCGCTACCGAAACGCTTCATCGCCTCGTGCCAAGTCATCTGCTGCAGCTTAGGCAATTCTACGCCACGAATCTCCTTGAACAAGTGGCGAGCCATCTCCTCGAAGAGGTCGATTACGTCGTCCTGGTCTACGAAGCTCATCTCGCAGTCTATCTGGGTGAACTCAGGCTGGCGGTCGGCGCGCAAGTCCTCGTCGCGGAAGCACTTGGCTATCTGGAAGTAGCGGTCGAAACCAGCTACCATCAAGAGCTGCTTCAAGGTCTGAGGGCTCTGAGGGAGGGCGTAGAACTGTCCTGGGTTCATGCGAGAAGGCACCACGAAGTCGCGTGCGCCCTCAGGTGTACTACCGATGAGGATAGGTGTTTCCACCTCCATGAAATTCTTGCTGTCGAGGAAGTTGCGAATCAAGATGCACATACGGTGGCGCAACTCCAGGTTCTTGCGCACGGCAGGGCGTCGCAAGTCGAGATAGCGATATTTCATGCGTATGTCGTCGCCGCCATCGGTGTTGTCCTCGATGGTGAACGGAGGAGTCTGGCTCTCAGAGAGCACATTCAGTTCCTTCACCAAGATTTCGATGTCGCCAGTATCCATCTTAGGATTCTTGCTCTGTCGCTCACTTACTGTACCTTTTACCTGAATACAATATTCACGACCCAGCTTGTTGGCAGCATCACACAATTCCTTGTTGTCGGCCTCGTTGAAGACCAACTGTGTGATGCCATAACGGTCGCGCAAGTCGACGAATGTCATGCCACCCATCTTTCTTGAGCGCTGTACCCATCCGGCAAGAGTCACCTCCTTGCCAGCATCGGAGAGACGCAGCTCCCCGCAAGTGTTTGTTCTGTACATAACCTTATTATATTATATGTATTATTTTGTTTCTAGTTTGCAAAATTACAACAAATATAGGAGATAACAAAGAAAAAACTCTAAAAATATATCAAAACCCTGGGCATTGTGGCAAAAATGGGGCATCTTATGCTTCTTTAGAGAATCTGCGGCAACACAACAGAGGTACCACATCTTGTGCCTCAGCTATCGAATAATCATCGTTTTAGGGCGATGTTGTAATTATAATATTTCATGTTGCCGGTGATGTCCTCCAACACCTGAACGAACGGCGGGAACTTCACGCTCTCATGCTGCGAAATGCCCTTCGTCTCCAAAATCATGAGGTCATGCACTGGCTCCTCAAATGAATCGAGCTCGAAATACTGTCCCTTCCAGATGAAGCTCTTGCGATGCTTGCGGATGGTCTGTCGATAAGGATCGGCTTGCTGCAGCATGCTCTCGTAGAGATTTTCGTTGATTTGGCGCTCGGTCTCCACCTGCTCGTTGTCGGAAGTGCGCTTCTTGGTGGTGAGCACGTAGAGATACTTGCCCTCAAAAGCACGGCGGCGGAGGCGAATCTCACTCTTCGGGTCGCCCGAAAGATAGGTCTGCACGATGTCGCTGTCGATGGCATTAGGCACATCGCCTATCAGCTTCACTATGTACTTGCGCTCCTCCTCTATCGGCTGGGCGAGTCCGAGCACATTTCCTATCTCCTTGAGCACACGGTTGAGCTTGTTGTTGAAATCCTCGTGGTTGTTGATGACGCGCAGGTGAGGATGTCCCTTCCAAGCTGCCACAATCTTCTTATCAAGCTCGCGCGCAATCTGAAGTCCCTTCTCATCGGCCTTCTCCAATCGCTGCGCATTGTTGGCGGTGGTGTAGAATTGCTCGGCGCCATCAGCGGCAGATACCAAGTGAAGCACTGCATCGTATCTACTGCGCAACTGGCTGTTGGTGTAGCCCTGCTCAGAGATGATGCGATTCCAGAATTCGGGTGTAATATAGGTGGAAATGTCCATCGTACCACGGTCGCATACGATGAGCACAGGCTTGTCGATCGTCTCAGCGATGCGCTGGAAACTATCTTCCAATCCCACCTGCGTGAGGAACGTAGCCTTCTCGCCCTCGAAGAAATAATCCTTGTTGGATGTGAGGTAGTTCATGCCCGCCTGCGTGAACATGGTTGGCACCTCTGGAATGGTAAACACCTTATAGCCTAGGCTGGAGAAATGCTCAATCACCTTGACCAGAGCGGTGGTCTTGCCTGCGCAAGGACCGCCAGTAAGCACAATCTTCTTAATTGTATTCATCTATTCGTAACATTTATTTTTTGCGTCTGCAAAGATAGCAATAAATATTCAAATAAAGGTTTAAGTATCAAAAAAATCGCTTAATATTTGCTATTCTGCCATTTTTCTAGTACCTTTGTCGTCCGTAAAGACGTATTTATAGAAGAATAGGAAAACAAACAGACAATAAATGGAAAAAGTAAAGACTTTAATCATAGGCAGCGGTCCTGCTGGATACACCGCTGCCATCTATGCAGGAAGAGCCGACCTCAAGCCAGTGCTCTACTCAGGTATGCAACCAGGTGGACAGCTCACCATCACAACCATCGTGGAGAATTTCCCTGGCTACCCTAATGGCGTAGACGGCACCCAGATGATGATGGACTTGAAGGAGCAGGCTGCTCGCTTCGGCGCCGACATCAGAGACGGAAGCATTGACAAAGTAGATTTCAGTTCTCGTCCATTCCACCTCACCGACGAGAGAGGAAACGAGATTGAGGCTGACACCGTGATCATCGCCACAGGCGCATCTGCCAAGTATCTCGGATTGCCCGACGAGGAGAAATACCGCGGACAGGGCGTTTCCGCTTGCGCCACTTGCGATGGCTTCTTCTATCGCAAGCGCACCGTGGCTGTAGTAGGCGGCGGCGACACAGCCTGCGAGGAGGCGATGTACCTCTCTGGTCTAGCCAAGAAGGTGTACATGATTGTGCGCAAGCCTTACCTGCGCGCCTCGGAAATCATGCAGCAACGTGTGAAGGACAAGGAAAACATTGAGATTCTCTTCAACACCAACACACTCGGACTCTTCGGCGAGAACGGCGTGGAGGGCGCTCACCTCGTTCGCCACAAGGGCGAGACTAACGAGGAGAAGTTTGACATCGCCATCGACGGCTTCTTCCTTGCCATCGGTCACAAGCCAAACACCGACCTCTTCAAGGATTATCTCGACCTCGACGAGCAGGGCTTCATCAAGGTGAAGCCAGGCACCGCAAGCACCAACATACCAGGAGTTTTCGCAGCTGGCGACGTTGCCGACCCAATCTATCGCCAGGGCGTTGTGGCAGCAGGTTCTGGAGCCAAGGCAGCAATCGAGGCCGATAGATTCTTGCAAAAGCAATAAGATATGGCGATTTGTTCGCAATAAGATAAGATATGGCCAGTTTTTTAGCCATAAAACACACCCAAAATTACGTCCCGACGCAGTTCTTACTACGTCGGGACGTATTTTTTACTGCGTCGAGGATGCAGCAATCGCTGCGTCGGGACGTATTTTCTACTCTATCCAAACGCATTTTCCACTCTCGCCTAACACTTATTCATTTCCCCCCAACGCTTTTGAAAACCTGCCAAACATTAATTTAGTTAAAAAAACGATGCAATATTTTGTGGGATTAAGAAAAAGTATTACCTTTGCATCACACTAAAGACAAAGGAAGATTGGCAGAGTGACCGAATGCGCTGGACTCGAAATCCGGTATACCCCTTTCCGGGTATCGGGGGTTTGAATCCCTCATCTTCCGCATTTTTTGCTATAAAAATACAATCCGACATGAAAAAAATTATCATCCCTATATTTATGCTCCTTCCAGTGATGACTGCACAAGCGCAAACTGTGCTCACCGAAGAACAACAGTTGGAGCAGGCGCAGAAACAACTTGAGGCTGCCAAGAAGGCACTCGAAGTGGCTAAGCTCAAGGCACAGGCTGCCAAACTGAAGGCTCAGGCCGACAGCATCAACGCAGCCAACGCCAAGACGACAGAACCCAAACCAGTGGTAGTGAAGGAACCGACAACATCCACCAGCGGATGGGCCATCCCAGTAGCCGTAAAAGAGACCAAGGCTACTGAGAAAAAGAGCACCACGCTTAGCAATGGAGTGGTTGCCAAGGTAGACCCTAAGTATTTGGAAGGTGCCATCACTACCAACTCGGAAGGCAAGATAGAGTTCACTCTCGACACCGACTGCAACGGCAAGAGTGCCCAGCAAATATACGACATCGTGCTGAAATACATGACCTCGCTCACCCAGGGCGACCAAAACATCAGCAGCCGCGTGGCACTGGTCAACCCATCAGAGCACATCATTGCCAACACCATGGACGAATGGCTTGTGTTCAGTCAGTCATTCATCTCGCTCGACCGCTCTGAATTCAAATACCAGTTGGTTGCCAAGATTTCCGACAACCACCTTCACCTCACCCTCGGTCGCATCATCTACGACTATGAGAAAGGTAGAAGTACAGGATTCAAGGACGCTGCCGAGAAAGTGATTACAGACAACGTGGCCCTCACCAAGAAGAAGAACGACCTCGCCAAGATTTTCGGAAAGTTCCGTCGGCTCACCATCGACCGCAAAGACCAAATTTTCAAGGAGATAAAAATGCTCGTCATCGACTAGATAGAGCCCCCTCTCCTACACCCATATAATAAAAGGTAAAGAAATGCAAGAAGAAAACAAGAATATACAGCAGGAAGGAATCAAGCCAAATGAGGTTGGCAATCAGCAGGCGACAAGCGAGCAACACAGTTATGCCGTGCCCCCAACTCGCCATCACCATCGCCGACTCGAATACAGCGACAAGAGCAACATGTTGCAGGTGCGCAACTATCTCAACATTGGCTTCATGCTCCTCGCCTTGGTAGGCGTCATCCTGTGGACACAGATGGACGACCGCACCATAGCCATCGTGTTCCTGCTCATCGGTGTCGCCCTCAAGATTGCCGAAGTTTGTATCCGACTATTCAAGAAATAAATGAAGAAAATATTATTCTCTATATTCATGATTTGTGCTGCGACCCTCCAGGTTGCGGCACAAACCGATTTTAACTACAACGAAGATTCACAGTTCCGCCCAGTAAACAACCGCAAGGTGAACACCGACTCGCTCGGAAGCGACAAGGAGATTCCGAAGGGCATCAAGGTATGGACCATAGACGAGCGATTCGGCGACCGAAAGGCAGCCGAGGTCGACACCATGCAGCACATGTACATGAACACCACCTTCACCGAGGGACTTTACGGACAGTACAACACGCTGGGCAACTTGGGGTCAGCTCGCATCAACCGTATCTTCATCGACCGACGCAACACGCAGGGTAATTTCATCTTCACAGAACCCTACGACAACATCGTGACACCGGTGAGCGATTTCCATTTCACCAACACCTACTCGCCTATCACTAACGTGACGCTCAACAACTGCGGCAACCGTACCAATGGCGAGGATGACTTCCGTGCCGTGTTCGCCGTGAATGCCAACAAGCGACTCGGTTCAGGTTTCCGTTTCGACTACAAGTATGGCCGTGGTTACTATAATGCACAGAGTACCAGCCATTTCAAGTATACGATGTGGACATCCTATCTAGGCGATCGCTACCAAGCACATTTCCTCTTCAGTACCAATCACGAGAAGATGACGGAGAACGGCGGAATCACCAACGACGACTACATCAAGCATCCGGAGATTTACACAGAGTCGTACGCCACCAATGAGATTCCTACCGTATTGGAGAAAAACTGGAACCGACTCGACAACCAACATATTTTCTTCACCCATCGCTACAACGTGGGCTTCAGCCGCAAGGTGAAGATGACCGAGGATGAAATCAAGGCAAAGAAATTCGCCATGGAGTCGCAGAAGGACAATGCCGCCGCCGATGCCAAGGAGGAAGCTCGAAAGAAGGCAAAGCAGGAAGGTAAGGAATTTGACGAAAAGAACTTCGAAAAACAGCAGAAAGCAAAATACTCTGGCCGTCCAGACAACGCTAAGATAGCAGGCGACGAACCGGCCAAAGACGTGGCAGCCAAGGACATCAAGAGCGACAGCACTCGCATCGCCATCAACGGAAAGGCTACCGCCGACAGTTTGCTCGCCGCACAAAAGAAGAACAAGGAAGACTCACTCTGGTACAAGACAGAATATGTACCAGTGACCAGTTTCATCCATACGCTGAAGTTTGACAACTATTCTCGCATTTACGAGGCTTATGAGACTCCAGCCGATTATTATCTGAAGGAATACTACGATGCAGGTCGCTTGACAGGCGACTCCATCTACGACCAAACCAAGCATTGGCACATGAAGAACACCTTCGCCATCGCTACCCTGGAAGGTTTCAGCAAATGGGCAAAGGCAGGACTGAAGGCATTCGCCAGCTACGACTTGCGCCACTACGAGCTACCTAACACCGAGGCAGTTCTGGAAAAATACAACGAACACGTGCTTAGCGTGGGTGGTCAACTGAGCAAACAAGAAGGCAAGACACTCCACTACAACGTGGTGGCAGAAGTGGGCCTGACCGGCGTAGATGCCGGAACCTTGGCAGTAGACGGAAGCGTAGACATCAATGTTCCATTCCTAGGCGACACCTTGCAAGTGAGAGGCGATGGATTCTTCCATCGTGAGACACCATCATTCTACTATCGCAAGTTCCACGGTCGCCATGCATGGTGGGACGACAATCTCGACAAGACCATCCACTCACGCATCATGGGTACCCTGCGATTCGGCAAGACCAACACCACCCTGCGCGTGGCTGTCGACGAGATCAAGAACTACACCTACTTCTCACAGAGCTACAACGTGACGGAAGAAGGTTTGCGCACAGGCGTAACAGTGACCCCAATGCAGAGTAGTGGTGCCATCAACCTGCTTACCGCACAGTTGGAACAAAACTTCAAGCTGGGCATCTTCCACTGGGAGAACCAAATCACCTATCAGCACTCTAGCGACAAGAGCGTGATTCCGGTGCCGACACTCAATGTCTACAGCAACCTATACATGAAGTTCCGTGTAGTGAAAGTGCTCAACATCGACATGGGAGCCGACATGAGATTCTTCACCAGCTACGAGGCTCCCGACTATTCTCCATATATGGGACAATATACGGTGCAAGGCAATGGCGAGAACAACGTAAAGGTAGGCGACTACCCTATCATCAATGTCTACGCCAACGTTCACATCAAGCATACTCGCTTCTTCGTGATGATGAGCCACATCAATGCAGGCTCAGGCACCAAGAACTATTTCTTCACCCCTCACTACCCTCTCAACGAGAGTGTGTTCCGAATGGGTGTAAGTTGGAACTTCTTCAATTAATATGATAAAGACAAATTCTATAAAAGCATGGTTTCTAGCCGCTCGCCCGAAGACTCTGACGGCGGCGGCTGTTCCTGTATTATTGGGGATTGCATTGGCAATCTTTCGAATGTCACCAGAACGACTTCATCCGAATGCAGATTTAGGAAAAGTCGACATCCTATCATGGATAGGTGGAAGCATCCGTTGGATTCCAGCCCTGCTCTGCCTCCTTTTCGCATGGGTGATGCAGATAGACAGCAACCTGGTAAACGACTATTTCGACTTTAAGCATGGCAACGACGACGAGACACGCCTCGGACCAAAGAGAGCTTGCGCCGAAGGATGGATTACCCTTCCAGCCATGAAGCGAGGCATCATCTTCACCACCCTCTTAGGTTGCGCCATCGGTTTGCCTCTCGTTCTCTTCGGAGGTTGGGAGATGGTCATCGTGGGCATTTTCTGCGTCATCTTCTGCTTTCTCTACACCACCTGCCTGAGTTACCTTGGGCTTGGCGACGTATTGGTGTTGGCATTCTTCGGCATCGTGCCAGTATGCTGCACCTACTATCTAGTAGTACCCGAAATCATGCAAGGCATTACCAAGGAGGTAGCACTGGCATCCATCGCCTGCGGAATGGTGGTAGACACGCTTCTCATCGTAAACAACTATCGTGACCACGACAACGACCTGAAGGCTGGCAAGAAGACCCTCATCGTGCACATAGGCAAGCGAAACGGCGAACGCCTGTATCTTTCACTAGGCGTGGTGGCAACCTGCATCATGATTGGAATCAGCCTCTACGATGCAGAGATGTACGGCACATCAGCCTACATATTGCCCCTCTACGCAGCATACATTGCACTGCACTGGACAACCTATCGAAAGATGAAAAGCATCGGCGAAGGAAAAGAACTGAACAAAGTGCTCGGCATGACTGCCCGCAACATCTTCATCTTCGGAATCGTTGGGGTAATAGTCATAGTCGGGGCGACGCTATTATAAAATCTAGAACTTCAGTTAGTCTCTCTATTTTATAAATTTAGTTAGATTATATAATTATGTACGCGCGTACATATTAATAAAAGATAGAATTAAAAATCGGAGGAAAGCTTATGAAACAGCAAGTAAATATCGAAATCATGCATTTTGTAGAGACTCAAATTCTACCCAAGTATAATGCATTCGGCGAAAGCCATGGATTGCGCCACGTGACCCGAGTCATCCGCAATTCATTGAGGCTCGTGCCAGTGACAGGAGCCGATATCGACATGGTGTACGTCATCGCCGCCTATCACGACTTGGGCATGAGCGGACCAAGAGCCATTCACCACATCACAAGCGGCAAGATTCTGCAGGCAGACGCCCGATTGAAACGCTGGTTCAATCCAGAGCAAATCAAGATTATGAAGGAAGCCGTGGAAGACCATCGCGCTTCCTCCAGCCGACAGCCACGCAGCATCTACGGAAAAATAGTGGCAGAAGCCGACCGAGACATAGACGTACACGAAATATTCATGCGCGCCATCCAATATGGAATGGAGAATTATCCCGAAAAGAACAAGGAGGAGCAATGGCAGCGATTCTCAGAGCACATGGACGAAAAGTATTCACGCAATGGCTACATCAAACTATGGATTCCGAACTCTCCCAACGAGAAAGCGCTCAACCAACTGCGCAACATCATCGAGGACAAAGAGGAACTCAGAAAACATTTCGAAGAAATATTCGAAGAAATACGTTAAAAAGTTTGGTGGTTTCAAAAGAAACTATTACCTTTGCAATAATAAAATAGGTACATTTGGTTTCGTATTAACTACGATGGCAAATTATTGCTTCATGCATACAAGAAATAAGGGTCGTGTCGGTTCGATCGGGATACTCATCAAATTAAACATTGAAACCGAGAAGACTTCTTTTACCAATGGCGGGCCACATAAACTGCTTGATAGACCTAAGGGAGCTATCCTTGCACGCAGGTAAGCTGCAAAGCCAGTGGATTACAAAGGTGGAGAGCTCTCAAACGTTATTGACAACGGAGTTTCATCACATCATCGAGCGACCCTTTACTATAGAGACAGGTTCCTAATAGACCGGGAGCCTGTCTTTTTTTCTTTTTCACAGAATCTCCCTCTACGAAATGGTATGGAGTTTTTTATCGCTCCGAAAGAGAAAACAATATCTCCAAAAGATAATTTCTTATCTCCGAAAGATAAATTTTTATCTCCGAAAGAGATTTTTTTATCTCCGAAAGATAAATCCATCATTCCCCATCAAATCCATCGCAATCTCACACGAAGAAAAGCAATGCTGAAAATGAGCTAGTTATAAAGAAAATGCATTTTTATTAAAAAATAATCGGATAAAAATTTGGTGGAACAAGAAAAAAGTAGTACCTTTGCACTCGCATTTGAGAACGATGCTTGTTGATTCGGTTATAGAATCCGACTGGAAGGTTGGGTGAGTGGCTGAAACCAGCAGTTTGCTAAACTGCCGTGCGGGTTACCGTACCGGGGGTTCGAATCCCCCACCTTCCGCAAGCTGAGTTTAAAAGATGCACCGTTGGTCGATTCATCTAATGGTTAGGATACAAGATTCTCAATCTTGGCATAGGGGTTCGATTCCCCTATCGACTACAGTGTTTTTCATGGTATTAGATTAAGATTATTGATAGTCTACACAAGTCGTGAGACCAATGTAGGCTTTTTTTGAAGGTCGATTCATCTAATGGTTAGGATACAAGATTCTCAATCTTGGCATAGGGGTTCGATTCCCCTATCGACTACAAGTGTTTTTCATGTATTAATTGAGATTGTTTAAGCTTGCATTTAGTCCTTGTGACTACTGCAAGTTATTTTTTTGCCCTTTTATTTGGTCATCTCTCCTATTTACAGTATCTTTGCAAGCATGAAAAGACTTATTATCCTCATCTCAGCATGGGTTCTTCTAGCCTTGCCAGGTATGGCACAGTGCCACGAGACCTACAATCAGCGCATCGCTACCCTGCAAGTGGTGGCAGGCACTGATTGGCTCAGCATGCCCATCACCCAGCTTGACGGCAATCCCATCAACATCGACTTCGATGATCTCACCCACGATTATCATCGCTATACCTACAAGATAGAGCATTGCGATGCCGACTGGAACGTTTCGCAGGGACTCTTCGAAAGCGATTATCTTCAGGGATTCAACGGAGATCTCGTCATAGACAACGTAGAATCATCCGTCAACACCAATCATCTCTACACCCATTATCACCTCGCCATTCCCAATGAAAACTGTCACATCACCATGAGTGGCAACTACAAGCTCACCGTTTATGACGATAACGCAGAGGCAGGGAAGGGAAAAATGCTCACCGCCTGTTTCATGGTAGCAGAACCCTTGGTGAACGTAGGGATAGAAGCCACCACGTCAACCGACATCGACACGCAGCAGGAGCACCAACAAGTAAGGATGACACTGAACCATCACAACCTGCGGCTCACCCATCCGAATCAGATAAAAACCATGGTTCTACAGAACGGCAGGTGGGACAATTGCGTAACCAATGCTCGTCCCGACTACACGAGCGATACACAGATGGCTTGGCAACATGTGAGACAGTTCATCTTTCAGGGGGGCAATGAATATAGAAAATTTGAGTTCTTGGATGTCGACCATCCAACGATGGGCATCGACGACATCCGCTGGGACGGCAAAGACTATCACGTCTACCTGCAACCAGACATGCCTCGCCCCAACTATACACACGACGAGGTGGCGCAAGGAGCCTTCTATGTGCGCAATAGCGACAACGAAGAAAACAACACGGCGAGCGACTACGCCCTTGTACACTTCACGTTGCAAGCACCACGCCAACAAGGAGAAGTCTATGTCAATGCCAACTGGACTAACGACAGTTTTCTCCCAAAATACAAGATGAGCTACGAGGCAAGTGACCACAGCTATCATCTCACACTCCCATTGAAACAGGGATATTACAGCTATCAATATCTCGTGCTCAAGCCAGATGGCAAGACTGCGCCCGTAAGCAGCGAGGGAAATTTCTATCAGACTCACAACACCTATCAGGCGCTCGTCTACTATCGTGGAACCAGCGACCAAGCCGACCGCCTCGTGGGATTCGCCACGACAAAATAAAAATGCGCCCTGTAAGGGCAAAAGCATTACCTTTCAAGAGATAAACGCTTTTGCCCTTACAGGGCGCAAATTTGCATACCCATCACCTAAGGCGTTGCCCTTAGGCTAGGTGCTTCTGCCCTTTCAGGACGTAGAGACTATTCCAACCCAAACAGAGCTTTCAATCCACCGTCCACTCCAGAGAATCCCATGAAGGCAAGGCTCAAGAGCGAAGCTGTAACCAAGACAATGGCCATACCTTGCATGCCTTTTGGAATGCGAACCAATGCCTGTTGCTCACGAATGCCAGCGAAGACGATAAGCGCCAACGCAAAACCAAGAGCGGTAGAGAATGCATAAACCACACTCTCCAACAGATTGAAATCTTTCTGGATTACCAAGATGGCAACACCCAGCACGGCACAGTTGGTTGTGATAAGAGGCAAGAAGATACCAAGCGCCTGATAGAGCGCTGGCGACACTTTCTTCAAGATAATCTCCACCATCTGCACCAATGCAGCAATCACAAGGATGAACGCCAAGGTCTGTAAATATTGCAAGCCAAATGGGTCGAGCACATATTTCTGTACGAGCCATGTGATGATGGTAGCCAAGGTCAAGACAAAGGCAATGGCACCACCCATACCGATGGCAGTATCAATCTTCTTCGATACGCCCAGGAACGGACAGATACCGAGGAACTGCGACAATACGATGTTGTTGACGAATATCGCTGAGATAAATATCAATAAATATTCCATATCTTATTCCTCCTTATTTCTTTACCTTATTAAATATTGCAATGAGATAACCCAATGTGAGGAATGCTCCTGGAGGCAAGATGAACACCAAGATGTTGGTGGTCTCAGGCAAAAGAGCCACACCGAAGAGGCTGCCCGCTCCCAGAATCTCACGCACACAACCCAGCAAAGTCAATGCAAGGGTGAATCCCAAGCCACAGCCCAAGCCGTCGAAGAGACTTGCCACAGGAGAGTTCTTTGCGGCAAAACTCTCAGCACGTCCCAGAATGATACAGTTCACCACAATCAGAGGGATATAGATGCCCAATGCCTGGTTGATGCTGTCGGGAGCGTATGCGCTCATAAACATCTGCAGGATGGTTACGAAGGCAGCTATCACAACGATGAACACTGGGATGCGCACCATATCCGGCGTTATCTTCTTGATACAAGAAATCACAAAGTTGGTACAAATCAGCACCGCCATTGTAGCCAATCCCATGGAGAGACCATTGATGGCACTGGTGGTGGTGGCCAAGGTAGGACACATACCGAGGAGCAACACGAAGGTAGGGTTCTCCTTGATGAGTCCGTTCATCAAAATCTTAATATTACTCATATCGGCTTATCCTTTCTTTACTTTAGTGGCACCGCTCTCGCCATCCACGCCCTTGTGGGTATAGGCAGCGTATGCCTGGTTAATAGCCTTGAGGAAAGCACGGCTGGTGATGGTAGATGCGGTGATGGCATCCACGGCATTCCCACTCTTGTCGTCTTTGCTCACGTGCAGGTCGCCCTCCTTCGGATTCTTGCCTATCACGCAGCCCTTTCCATCTTTCTGAAACCATGTGGCAGCCTTCGCACCGAGACCAGGAGTCTCCGATGTCTGAAGGATGGTGTAACCCAAGATGTTACCCTCGCTGTCGAAACCTACGAGCACCTTGAGGTCGCCGCCAAATCCGCCCGTCACACTTTCCACGGCAGCACCGAGTTCCTTGCCGCTCTTGTCAGAGCATTTGTGGATGGTAAACTTCACCTGCTTGCCGTCGATGGTCTGCTCCACCTCCTCTGGCTCAGCCACCTGTAGTTCTTCTGTTCCCATCACACTCTTGATACCGGCAGCGAGCGATTTCTCGGCCTTCTCGGCGATAGGTCCAGATGTGATATGGTTGACATATGCAAGAATGGCACCTACGATGAGAGCCACGCCCACGAGCACGACAACCATGTTCTTCAATGATGATTCTAATTTCTGCATGTCTTTTCCTCCTTATTTCTTGACAGGCTTCTCACCGAAGCGCTTTGGTTTGACGTATGTATTAATAAGAGGTGTGAACGCATTCATGATGAGAATGGCGAACGACATACCTTCTGGATAGCTACCCCAGTTGCGGATGACGATGGTAAGCAAACCGATGCACACACCATAGATGAGCTGGCCCTTGTGAGTCATTGGCGATGTGACATAATCGGTTGCCATGAAGATGGCGCCGAGCATCAATCCACCACTCAGGATGACGGTGAATGGGTTGGCATAGATAGGGTTGGCCAAGTGCATCAATCCGCTCAACACGAAGACGGTGGCGATGATGCTCACTGGGATGTGCCAGGTAATCACCTTCTTCCAGAGCATGTAAGCCAAACCTAGCAAGAGGGCAATGGCGCAAACCTCGCCCGTAGTTCCTGCGCCGAATCCGTCGCCAGTAGCCCCAAAGAGCAAGCTGAGCGAATCAGGCAACTTATCCAAGAGTGAACTGTCGCCCGTCTTGATGGCAGTCTTCATGATGGCAAGCGGAGTGGCAGCCGTAGTGGCATCGGTGTAACTCATCATCTGTCCAGCAACAGGCCAAGAGGTCATCTGGGCAGGAAAACTGACGAGCAAGAAGCAACGTCCCACCAATGCGGGATTGAAAGGATTGTTGCCCAGACCACCGAAAGTCATCTTGCCCACACCGATGGCAAACAAGGCACCAATGATGATGATCCAGAGCGGAAGGTTGCTAGGCAAGTTCATGCCGAGCAAGAGACCTGTGATGATGGCGGAACCATCGGTCAGGCTTGTCTCCGTCTTGAGGAGATATTTAGTTATTGCCCACTCAAAGAACAAGCAGGCAGCCACAGAGGTGAGCAGAACGACTGCAGAACCAATGCCGAAGAAATAGAGCGATGCGAGGATGGCTGGCACGAGGGCAATGATTACCCCGTACATATTCTTCTCCACGCTCTCATTGCCATGGGCATGTGGCGATAATGAAACGATTAATTTTCCCATTTTCTTTATTCAATGTGTATTTCGTAAGATGAATTACTTCTTGGCATTACGAGCCTTGATGATGCCCATCACCGCACCCTTGCCGGCAAGGATGTTGTCGAGGATAGGACGATGAGAAGGACAGGTAAACTGGCACGAGCCACAAGAGATACATGAGGTGACGTCCTCTGCCTCCAGTCGCTCATAATCCTTCATCACGCTCAGTGTGGCGAGCAAGTAAGGCTCCAATCCCATCGGGCAAGCCTCCACGCACTTGGCACAGCGAATACATGGCTGCACCTTCTTGCGATGAGCCTCGGCATCGGTGAGGATGGTGATGGAGTTGGTACCCTTGGTCACTGGCACGTCGAGGCTAATCACAGCCTTGCCCATCATAGGTCCACCAGCCAGCACCTTGTTGTCGCCCTCAGGCAGACCGCCACATGCCTCTATCATCTGAGAGAACGGCGTACCCATGCGAACGAGGAAGTTGCCAGGATTCTTCACTTGCTTACCAGTCACGGTAGTATAACGCTCAAAGAGAGGCTTATGCTTCATCACCGCCTGATAGACAGCGAAGGCAGTACCCACATTCTGAACGATTGCGCCCACGTTTACCGGAATGGCAGGAGGCGCAGGAACCTGACGGCGAATCACGGCATCTACCAACTGCTTCTCACCACCCTGCGGATATTTCTTGGCAAGCGGAACAATCTCGATGCGACTGTCGCCAGCAGTTTTCTCCTCGAAGAGCTTGATGGCAGCAGGCTTGTTGTCCTCGATTCCGATGTATCCCTTCTCTACCTTGGCTGCCTTCATCAAGAGGTTCAATCCCACGAGAATCTCGTCGGCATGTTCCATCATGAGTCGGTAGTCGGCAGTGATATAAGGCTCACATTCCACGCCATTGATGATGACGCACTCTGCCTTGGCACCTGGAGGAGGACAAAGCTTGATAAAGGTAGGGAAACCAGCGCCACCCATACCGGTGACACCAGCCACCTTGATGCGCTCCACGATTTCCTCAGGGGTAAGCTCAGGATGAGCCTCCAAGGTTTCCAACTTATCGGAGCGGTCGATGCTCTCCTCCCACTCGTCGCCATCCACGTTGATGATGATGCAAGGCTTGCGATAACCTGTTGCGTCGATGGAGGTATCCACCTTAAAAACAGTTCCTGATACGGAACTATAAATAGGAGCACTTACGAAGCCACCAGCCTCAGCTATCAAAGTACCTACCTTCACCTTGTCGCCCTTGGCAACCACAGGCTTGGCTGGCGCACCGATGTGCTGACCGAGCGGGAAGATGGCCTGCTTAGGGAGCGCAGCCACCTGGGTAGCCATCTCGGCTGTTATCTTATTCTCTTCTGGGTGTACACCACCTATTCTAAATGTTCTCAAATTCATGCTTGTTCCTCCTTCTTTTCTTCGGCAGGAGCAGCCTCTACAGCTGGCTTTGCCTTCTTTACAGGAAAGTTTACTTTTACCATGGCACCTGTTGGGCACTCGTCGACACACTTGGTACACATGCGGCACTTGTTGAAATCAACATAAGCCACATTGTTCTCGATGGTGATAGCCTCAAACTTGCAGGCTTTCTGGCACTTACCACATCCGATGCAAGCAACGCTACAAGCCTTCTTGGCAACGGCGCCCTTGTCCTTGTTCACACACTGCACATACACACGGCGCCCCTTAGGACCCTTCTTTCTGAGTTCGATGATGTGTCGAGGGCAAGCTCTGGAGCAAGCACCACATCCGCCACACATCTCTTCGTCCACCTCAGGCAATCCCGTCTCAGGATTGATGCTGATGGCTCCAAACTGGCAGGCAGCCACACAGTCGCCACAGCCCAGGCATCCAAATCCGCAGCCAGTTTCGCCAGCACCACAAGAGTTCATGGCAGCACAAGTGTGCAAGCCATCATACTCAGCGATGCGAGGACGATGCTCGCAAGAACCATTACAACGAACCACTGCCACCTTAGGCTCCGTATTGGCGACGGCGATGCCGAGCAAGTCGGCTACCTTTCCCATCACATCGGCTCCACCCACTGGGCACATCAAGCCTTCGATACTGCCATTGTCGGCACCCTTTACCAAGGCGGCAGCCATGCCCGAACATCCGGCAAAGCCACAACCGCCACAGTTGGCACCAGGCAGAATCTCACTCACCTGTCCTAGTCGAGGATCCTCTTCGACGGCAAATTTCTTGGACACTCCGAAGAGCACCAGCGCAGCAATAAGCGCGATGGCGCAGAGTACCAAGATTGCAATCAAAATGAAATTCATAATTGTTTTTATTGTTTTGTTTATATTCTTGTTCTATTCTTATTCACGCTCTCGCTCAATGGCGAAGCTCAGGCGGTTCTTGATTTTTCCTCTCAGCAGATAGAGCACTATATAATAAGGTATAAGCACCCCAAGAGCCGACACCGCAGCCAAGCCCTCCGAAAGGGTGGTCTTCAGCACCACCACCAAAGCCACCACCATCAGCGCCAAAGGCAACAGATAGCCATAAAGGCTGGCACGGAATCCGACGGCAGCGTCAGCCACCACCACTACCCTGTCGCCCACCCGATAGCCATCGGCATGCTCTGTATTCACCTCGACGATTTTCTCTTTCGTCTCCGAGGCGTTGCAGTGAGCTGCCACTTTGCAGGCACTACAAGCCGAAGCCTGCATGATGCGTACGCACACGCAGCCATTTCCAATACTTTCAATAACGCCCGAATGTTTTATCTTGTTGCTCATTTGTAATGTCGAGTTTACAATTCATAATCGAATGCAAAGGTAATATTTTATTTAGAAATGGCAAACAAAATCAGCAAGAAAATGAGTAAAAAGCTCCGTAAACGTTTTCTAATCCCCTCTCCACAGCCCGTTAATCAAAGATATTTGCACTATTCCTGCATTTTTTCTTTCAACTTCTTTGGCAGTAATAAAAATTTATGTATCTTTGCAATACGAATCAAGCCGAAGGCAAAGCTAGAGGCGAAACTAAAAACGAAAATATGGAAATGACAGAACAAACCATCCAGCAAGTAGAGCGATTCCTGAGAAAGGTAGCTCAGAAGTTCCCAGCGCCAACCACCGACGATGAGACCTCCATGTTGACCGACATCCACGTGAGAGTGACGCAAGACAGCGGAGAGCTCCTCGCCTTCGATGACGATGACAACGAGATTACCCGTTGTGTCGTGGAACAATGGATAGACAACAAGGATGAGAATTTCTATGATGAGATAGCCAAGCAGTTGCGCGACCTTCTCCGCAAGAATGCCGCCCTAGTAGACAATCTCGGCATCCTGAAACCCTACAGTTTTGTGCTGGAAGACGATGACAAGGAGAATCTGGGCGAGCTCTATCTTGCCGACGACGACACCATCATCGTAGGGGGCGACTTGATGGAAGGTCTGGACAACGACCTCGACGATTTCCTCGACAATCTGCTCAAGGAGCAATAAGCGAAGCTATCGCAAGGACATATAAACAGAAATCCCGGCTCAGAGATTTTCCAATCGGAATCTCCAAGCCGGGATTTCATCGTTTCAAAGCCCTATTGGTCTACATTATCCAATCTGCCATTTCAGACTGTTCACCTCGTCTTTCGTTTCGAAGTTCAAGCCAACCTTCACCACCCTCTTGTCCTTCATTTTGAAGGCATCGGCATAGTGGCGAGCCTCTATCTGGCCGAGAGCCTCCTGGGTAGTCTTGTTGAATTTCAGTTCCATCACATAGATGATGTTCTTTGTCTCTAGCACCATGTCTATCCTGCCTTTCGCCGTACGCTGCTCCACCAGAATACCATAGTTCGTGAGCAGGGCGAAGATAATGTAGAGCGTCTGCTGCCAATGCCCCTCATAGTTGGTGTTGTCGCAGTAAGGCACAGTCTCCAAGAAATTGGCCAAGAGTTGCATGGCATCATCCACTTCTCCGTTTTTCAACAATGCCGACATATCTGCTATCACCACTCTTCCCTCGTCTATATTCTGATCAAGATAACCAGGCAACAAGCTGTCGAACAATCCTACTTTAATTTCCTTGTTAGGAATGTCGAGCGTATAGACTTTTATGCTTTCATCATAGCCCTTTATGGTCAGGTAACCACTCTGGTATAGCAAAGGGGTTAGCGAGGTCATCCTCTCCGTCGCAGCATCAAAGGAAGCTTTTGTGGCTCTCACCCTCCCCAACTGAGATGGCAGCACATTAAATTCTCTCATCTTGAGGATAAGATAGGTAGGCGTACCTGAGCCAAACCAGAAATCATCCAGTTCCTGCTTGGCAAAACAGTTGAGCAAGCTATAAGGATTAAACACATCAGGCGAAGGCCAGCAGAAATGGTAGCCATCGTAATGGTCTTTCAGTTTCTGTATGGTATCCTCCTTGGAGAGTTTCAGCTTCTTGGCAAGTTCTTCGATATCCTCGTCCATATCCGTCAGCAGCTCCTCCTTGGTGATACCACAGATGCCAGCGTATGGTTCGTCCATACTTATATTTGTGATATTGTTGAGTTCGCTGAAGATGCTAAGTTGCGAGAATTTGGTGATGCCAGTGA
>ERZ808240.86-NODE-86-length-118333-cov-27.182731_pt1 | contig 118333 bp, 97 predicted proteins | sample MGYA00521084_ERZ808240 | MGnify/ENA primary metagenome ERZ808240 (study PRJEB31516, sample SAMN03275571) | gut metagenome | biome: mammalia-associated habitat; material: feces | host: Papio cynocephalus | place: Kenya | collected 2012-08-06 ...
GCCTCCGTCGCGCCTACACGAAAAAGATTCTACTACTCATCTCAAAAAGACGGGGTTTCCGCCTTTTTCCTGATGCCTCCGTCGCGCCTACACGAAAAAGATTCTACTACTCATCTCAAAAAGACGGGACTAGACGAAAAGGACTTCGAAGTCGTCAAGCGGAAGTCTCTCTCCCTGGCCCCAAGGGATAGGGACGAGGCCTTAGCCCGCAGGGATGCGCTTGGTCATTCCTTCTTCATCTATCTTGATTCCGCGACAGGGCTTGTCAATGTCCTCTATGAGCGTGACGACCACTCTTACGGCAACATCGAAATAGACAGATAATCCGATTTTATCCAATTAGCCGATACGTTCCGTCCTTAAAGCCTGTATAATGATGATGTATGATAAAACTCATCGCGACAGACCTGGATGGAACGCTTTTTTATCCCAAAAACAGGGTTTATGCAAGGCCGAAGAAGAACCGGATCTTCCTAAGAAACTTCATCGACCGTGGCGGAAAACTCTGCAGGGTTTCCGGCCGGAACGTCAAAATCCTTCCCCGGATCAGGAAGGGACTGAAACGGGAGAGTGACTTCATCGGCTGCAACGGCGGCTACATCAAAGATGGGAAAGGCTTCCACGACAGGAAGCCCCTTGATAAGAGGAAAAGGAAGGAATTCTACGAGAAATATCTTCCGGACAAGAACGTGATTGGCTGGGTTCTTTTCGATCAGTACGATTTTCTCTATATCACTAAGCCCCATAGGAGCACGGTTTCGGTCGTCCTTTATTATCTCTATAACTACCTCCGCCCGGCATTCCGGGAAATCAGGCTTGGGGAAGACGCCCTTTTCGAGAAAAAGAGGATGACTTCCGACTCCTACAAAAGGAGGCTCCTTTTCGGAGTAGGAAAGAAGGCCAAGAAGAAAGCAGCCTTATACAAAGAGAAAAGGCAGAAAGAATACGGTGACTTCTTTTCCTTCGCCGATTCCGGACCGACTGTGGAAGTCACCGCCCCCGGGGCAAACAAGGGGGATGTGCTGAGGAAATACTGTCAGGAACATGGTATCTCTCCCGACGAAGTCCTAGTCTGCGGAGACAGCGGAAACGATTTGACAAGGTTCGCCCGCTTCCCCCATTCCTTCGCCAGGTCCCATTCCGAAGATACGTTCAAGGCAAAGGCAAACCATGTCATCCATCATGTCTACGACCTTAAAAAATATCTCGACTATCCTTCCCTGAGGGAGAATGACAAAGTCGTGCATGATTAAGCGTTAAACCCTTTGGAAAACCTCCTCTTTTTGGCTATAATGGAAAAGTGTGCGTGATTTTATTCAATAGGAGCAGAAAACATGAATAACGAAGAACGGAACGTGAGGACAATCCTTACGATAGCAAGAATTCTCGAATCCTCTCTCTGGTACTGCCTCCCTGCAACCTCGACCAATGGCTTCAGCCTTGAGGAACGTACCCAGCGGGGAAAGGCTTTGGTTTCCTTAACCCAGGAAGGAACTCCTTTTGCGGTCAACTGCGACCGCAACGGAGACGCAGGGAAGAAACTGAAGGAGGACAGGCAGTATTTCATCGAGGACGTCTACGGAAATCCTGGCCGTATCGTCACCGTCGACATCAATTCAAAGGTCCATGTCGAGGAATCCCTAATTCTCGAACTTTATTCTTCGATTGTCAGCCTCCGAAGCTTCCTTGAGAGGTTCCTTACTTCTGCCTTAAAGGCCTTAAAGGAACAAAATAAGCTGGATCAGGATTTCTACGACCTCATCAGGACGGACATCCGCTATTATCACGCCTTTTCCGGAAAGATTTCCTGTATTCTGATTGCCAATAAGTTCAGGGAACTAAATAAGAACGTCAAGACCTATGCCGAAAGTTATTCCAAGTCCCACAACGGAATCGATCCGAACAAGGATCCGGAATTCGATGTCCATAACGATCCATCCTTCCGCAGGCTCGAAAACGAATTCCATGAGCTGAATCAGGACAGGGTAAATGTCCTGAACACCTATGGAGACAAAGACCCTGACTTTGCCTTTGCGAGAAGCCAGGTCTATTCCGATGCGGAAATCTTCACCGGAAAGAAACAGACGAGTGACCTTCGTGTCTTCTTTGACAGGTTCACTTCCTATTTCGACACCATCATCAAGGAGACCCGCTCGAAACTGAACATCAGGTTCATCAAGGCCGGTGAGGAGAGGGATAAGAAAGTAGAAAGCAAACCTGCCCCAGCCCCGGCTGCTAAGGCTGCCCCGGCTGCAGAGCCTGCTGAAGAGAAGAAAGACTAAAAGGAGAAGAAAACCATGGAAAACCAAATCATAAAGGAAGCTTCCAAGGACGAAGGAAAGAAAAGGTACAAGAGCGAAATCGCCTGGTACGCCATCTTCGGTCTAGTCTGGATTGCCGGTCTTGTGTTTGCCATCTTCGGAAGGATTGCCTTCAATGTCGGCCATGCCTCCGATAACGTGTTCTATACCTGGCAGAAGAACTGGGCTAGCGCCTGGAAGAGGAGCGGGGTCATCGACTTCCGTATCTTCGGAACCTTGGTGATGCTATTTGCTAGGATCGGCATCATCATCGTCGTCTATGCCTATACCGCAAAGGCAAAGAACGAGGAAGCCAAGAAGCGCCGTCTCGAGGAGCGGAAACGTATCCTTAGGGAAGCGGAGGAAAATAAGTAAAAAAGAAATCCTGCCCTGTGCGGCAGGATTTTTTCAAAAGAAAAAGTCCGGCGGTGTGCCGGACTTCCAAAGCTAACGCTACTCTGCTTTTGCAGACTCTGCCTTGGCGGCAGCGGCAGCCTTTTCGGCCTTATGCTGAGCCTTCTTTAAGGCTTCGCGCTTGGCTTCCTTGGCGACTTTCTTCTCGCGACGTGCTCTCCATTCATCGGCAAAGCCACGTGCTTCGAATCTTTTCTTTCCCATGATAATTCACCTCAGATAACGCAAACCATTATAGCAAAAAGAAGAGATATTTCAAGAGTTATTGTCGCCAAGAATAATATTCCTCATCCTTTTTCCTGTCGACCGTTTCCTCTTCCTGCTCCCCATCCCTTTCAAAGAGGGAGGTCTCGTATAAAGAAAGGAAAAGATAGGGGGAAAGACGCCTTTCCTTTTTTTCGTCATAGACGAAAACATTTCCTTCTCCGTCAAGGAAGAAACCTGTCTTCTCCCCGGAAGAAAGAGAAAAAAGACGGTATCCCGCCTTCCTGAGGGAAAGCGCTGTTTTTGCTTCGATTCTTCTCCTATCCATATCGTTTCTATTATAATGTTTCCATGAGCCGAAACAGAGAATATATTCCTTATATCCGGAAAATGATCGGACACAGGGAAGTCAGGGCAACCGGAGTCAGTGCCCTAGTGGTCAACGAAAAAGATGAGATCCTGCTGGAAAAGAGAAGAGACAACGGAAAGTATTCTCTTCCCGGCGGCTGCCTTGACAGGGACGAAACAATCAGGGAAGGAGTGCTGCGGGAAATAAAAGAAGAGACCGGTCTCTCCCTTAAAGGAGGAAGCCTGTTTAGGATCATTTCCCCGAATAAGAACAAGGTCACCTATCCAAACGGAGACGTGACCGCCTATACCAACATCGTTTTTCTCTTCAAGGTGAATTCGAAAGAATGCTTATTGAACCATCCCCATGACGAAGAATCCACAAGGATTGCCTTTCTTCCTTTTGACCGTCTTCCAGGAAAAGAGGAATTCCTTGTCGGAAGCTATGAGCCGATTATCAAATACAAAAAGAAAGACTTTACTATCGTAGTCGATTAAAGAAAGGAAAGAAGATCATGGATGACAAAAAAGAAAAGCTGAGTTTCAACCAGTACCAGAAGGAAGCCTATGAGCTAATCAGCGAGGAAGGGAAGAAGAACCTTGTCCTTAACGGAGTCTTGGGCCTCTCGGGAGAAAGCGGGGAATGTGCGGACATCGTCAAAAAGAATCTCTTCCAGGGGCATCCCTTCAACAAGGAACACAGGAGGGAAGAACTTGGAGACGTCCTTTGGTACATCGCCGAAACGGCAAGCGGGCTTTCTCTCTCCCTTGAGGAAGTAGCCCAGTATAACCTTGATAAACTCCATAAGCGATACCACGGAAGCCATTTCTCGGTCAACGACTCCCTTCACCGGGAAAAGGAAAAAGAAGACTAATTAACCTGAAACAGAAGCTATTTGTGTATGAAAAAGTATCTGTCTCTATTCGCATTATTTTTCCTAATCAGTAGCTGCTCAAAAGTTCCATCCTCGCCAAGCACATCCTATCCTTCTTCGACTGCCAAAGACTCCTCCCAGGTCACGGAAAAGCCAAGCGAGGAGGAAGCATCCTCATCATCAAAGTCGGAAACGGAAAGTGTTTCCTCCGAGAAAGAAAGTACTTCTTCAGAAAAAGATCCCTACATCAATAGGAGTGAAGAGACCTTCTATGCTAACTACGTCCCCGCAACCTCCTATCAGGATGCCCTCTACCGGAGCGAACATTATTTCAGGAGTGGGGATTTAACCCCGCTGCTTAGTTCCCCTCAGCACGCCTCCTATCAGCCAAAGCTTGGCGACACCTTTATCCGTAACAGCGAATATTCCTATTCCTCAGACGGCAATAGTTATACCGTCTATGACGGAGAGGGGAAGCCGGTCAAAACCATCTATAAGGGCGGGGCATATATCACAATCGAAGATGTGTGTGCCTATGTCATGGCCTTTGGAAACATACCTGCCAATTATGTGGCAAAGAAAAGCGGTGTCAACGTCAAGACTTCCCCATGGGGAAAATATCTCCGTCTGAACTTCTCCCATTTCTATAACACGGCTTCGGGAAGCTATGCCAACGAGCCAAAGCTCCCGACAAAAAGTGGCACCGGACATGAGGGAGAATACCAATACAGGGAGAGGGATATCGGCGGGAAAGGGTATAATGATGGGCAGAAGATTACCCGGGATACCCTACGTCTTGTCTTCTCCTATAAATACGGAGACGACAAAGTCATCAAGGATTCATCTGACCGCTATGTTTTCTTCACAGGCGACCATTACCGTAGTTACGAAGAATACCTAAACTATTACGGCGGATTCGGGGAAAAGTTCGACTACATCAAAAAGTACGTTCCAGTCGTCAGCCAGCCGCTTGCAAACTAAAAAGGGCCGCCTAAGCCAGGGCGGTCCTTTTTTCTCTAGGCCTGTTTTTCTTCTTTCTTCAGTCCGATGCTAGAGGAATCGTCTCCTTTATACAGGACCTTAAGAAGAATAGGAGTAAGGAAGGAACTGACAAGGATGAGGACTAAGGTATAAACCATAATCTGATTATCGACAAGTCCGCCGGCAACACCTTTATCGGCACAGACAATCAGGACTTCGGCTCTAGCCATCCTTCCGACTCCGACCCGGAGGGCATCCTTGAACTTAAACTTGCAGATAAGGGAGCCTGTCCCTGCACCGATGATCTTTCCAAGAAGTCCGCAGATGACCCAGACTATGCCAAAGGCAAGGAACTCTGAGGTAAACTTCTCCCCCTGGTACCTTGCCCTTGCGATATTGGCAAAGAAGACCGGGGCAAAGATGTTGTCGGCAATCGTCTCGGTACGATGGTCGACATAGTGCTGAACGATGGTGGAGGAGAGGACAAGACCGATCCTATATGCACCGGTAATATCGGCAATAGAGAAATATTCCGCAAGATAGGACCAGACGAAGCAGAAGCCTAAGGCTAGAATGGTGATTCGGATATGATGAGGGTATTTCTTTCCTAGATAGTTGAAGAATCGCTTCCTAATGTAGCCAAGGAAAACGGTAATGGCAAAGAAGAGAAGCATGAAGAAGACAATCAAGGAAATCGAGGCGGCAGTATTGGTGATGTCTGCTGCATTGATAATCCTTCCGGCAAAGGTTGAGCTGTCACCTCCTCCTGTGCCGCTCGAAGCCAAGGAGAGAATCAGGGAGAGAAGAACAATGCCGATAATATCATCAAGGATGGCAGCGGAAACAAGTGCTGTTCCGACAGGGGTATCTAACTTCTTTAGTTCCTTCAGTGTGGCAACAGTAATCGAAACAGAAGTTGCAGAGAGAATGACGCCATAGTAAAGCTCGGAATAGATTTCCGGCTTTCCTTCAGGGGTTAAGATGCCTCCGGTTACTTTATTCGTGACAAAAGCGGCAAGGAATCCAAAAAGAAGAGGGACGATGACGCCAAGGACGGTGATGATGGAAGACTGTATTCCCCTCGATTTCACTTTCTTTAGGTCCGTTTCAAGACCGGCCGAAAACCTGATTAGGACGACACCGACCTTGGCAAAGAAGTCAAGTCCGTTCCCGACATAGGATTTCGTCCCGTTAACGACAGTAATCTCAAAAGGGTCGTTAGGAATGAAGGTTAGAAGTCCGACGACTAGGCCGGCAATTAGATATCCGATGACCTGGGGAACATGAAGTTTCGACAGGACAAGGGAAAAAGTCTTCGCCAAAATCAGGATGAAGCCAAGGACAATCAGAATCTTGTAGGGCTGTTCGCTTTCGGCAAGGAACAGACTCGAATTCATTTGAAACATAACAAAATATTCTCCTCAGGCTGTATTTTAATGGCTTTTCCCTAAAGTGATAGAGGAAACCCCTTTCTTTTTCCTTTGATTTTTTTCCTAGGCATAAACAAGACAAAAAGGTTTCTTCTTCGTATAATAATTACTGCCAGAAAAGGAGAGTACGGACATGGACAAAATCTGGGATTTAAGCCACATCTATAAAACACAGGAAGATTTCGAAAAAGACCTTTCCTATGCTCAGGAGGTGCTTCTAAAGGGGATTTCCTCCTTCCAAGGGAAACTGGAGGACGAGAAGGAAAGGAAAGCCTATTTCGACAGGGAAAGAAAAGCAAGCGAAGTTCTCAATCATCTAGGAAGGTATGCTTCCAGGCGTTCTGACTTAGATAAGAAGAACGTCAGGAACCTGACGGATTTGGCCAAAGTCGAAAACCTATTTAACGAATACGGATCCCAGGATTCCTATTCCACACCTGAAATCCTTGCGTTAGGCAAGGAACATAGGGACGATTTTTTTGCCAAAAACCCCGAATACAAAGATTTTGACTTCCAGATTGAGAAAGTCTTCCGGGGAGGGAAATTCACTCTCCCGGTAAGAGAGGAAAAGCTTAGGAGTTATTTTGCTCCTCTTCAGGGAAGGGGATCCACCCTCTATTCCCAGCTTTCCGTCGGAGACTATGTCCCGAAGAAAGTAAAACTTTCAAGCGGAGAGGAAGTCGAAGTGAATAGGTCAAACTGGACTTCCCTGGAAGGCTCCTTAGAAAAACAGGAAGACCGGAGAAAAGTCTTCCTCAGCCTCTATTCCTGGTACGATGAACATAAAAACACCTATGGGGAAATCTATAACAGCGTCGTCCAGGCAGAAATCAGCGAAAGGAAAGCAAGAGGATATTCTTCTGTCCTTGAGGAACATCTCTATTCCAATAAAATCGATGAGTCCGTCTTCCAGAATCTGATAAAGGAAGCAAGCGAAAACGCCGCTCCGCTACATAAGTACTATGAAATCCGCCGGAAGTTCTTCCATCTCGACCATCATTATTCCTTTGACCGTTTTCTCTCTTTGGCTAAGAGCGAAAAGAAATACACCTATGAAGAAGCAAAATCCATTTTCTTTGATTCCATAAAAGATTACCCAACCGATTATAAGGAAAAGGCCAATGATGTCCTCAAGGAAGGATACGTGGATGTCTATCCAAGAAGCGGGAAACGGACAGGAGGATATTCTTCAGGAAGTGCGAATATCCACCCCTATATCCTGCTGAACTTCAACGGAGACCTCGAGGATGTCTTCACCCTTGCCCATGAAGCAGGGCATAGTGTCCATACCAGGTACTCTGAGGAAAGCCAGCCCCTTGTCAAGCAGGACTACACCATCTTCGTCGCCGAAATCGCATCCACCTTCAACGAACACAATCTGCTCGACTACTTCAGGAAGAGTAAATCCCTGTCGAAAAACGACAAGATTGCCTTATTGCAGAAGTCAATCGATCAGATTGTTTCCACCTTCTACCGTCAGACCCTCTTTGCCCAGTACGAATGGGAAATCAGCCAGAAGGCGGAAAAAGGGGAGCCAATCAACTATGAAGTCCTTTCCAAAGAAAGGATAAAGCTCTACAAGACCTATTATGGAATCGATATTACCAAAGAAGAGCTTAAGCCCCTTGTCTGGGCCTATATCCCCCATCTTTTCTATACCCCTTTCTATGTCTATCAATATGCAACCAGCTTCACTGCCTCTAGGCTCATCTACGAAAACTTCCGTAACGGAGAGAAGGACGCTTTTGAAAACTACCTCAAAATGCTCAAATCCGGCGGAAGCAGGTATCCGATTGACGAAGTGAAAAGGGCAGGAGTAGACTTAACAAAGAAAGAGGCCTTCTCCGCAGTTACAAAGAGAAGGAAAGAGCTCGTTGACGAATTGGAAAAGCTCTTAAAGGAGTGATTCATTCTATGGAAGACTATCTGATTCGGGAAATGGCTGCCAAAGAACAGGTCCGTGCGTTTGCCGTCACAGACCGAGGACTGGTGGACTATGCACGGACCATCCATCACAATTCCTCTTTGGCTACCGCAGCACTTGGCCGGCTTAGGTCCGCCGGACTTAGGATGGGGGCAAGGAGGAAATCCGATAGCGACAAGCTTACCCTTCAGCTAATCGGGGACGGCCCTTTAAAGCATGTCATCGTCACCTCCAATTACAAAGGCGAAGTGCGCGGCTATGTTTCCAATCCTAGTGCCGAGCTTCCTCTTAAGCCGAACGGACACCTCGATGTCGGAGGCGGAATCGGAAAGGGAAGCCTGACCGTCATCCGTGACCTTGGAAGGAAGGAACCGTATTCTTCTTCCATTGACCTGTACTCCGGGGAAATCGCCGATGACCTCACCTATTATTTTGCCCAGTCGGAGCAGATTCCGACGGCGGTCGGACTTGGAGTTCTCCTAGAAAAGCAGCGGGTGACCGCCTCAGGCGGATTTATCGTGCAGCTTAGGCCGAATACCGACCCAAAGGTCATCGACAGGCTTGAGGAGAATCTAAAGAAGATTCCTTCCGTCACCGAGATTCTCAAAGCAGGGAAGAGTCCGGAAGAGAGGCTTGATATCGTCCTAGACGGATTCGACCATCAGGTCACCAGCAAAAAAGAAGTCTTCTGGCATTGCAACTGTTCCAAAGACAGAGGAAGGGAAGTCATCGGAACGCTTGGCATCCCTGCCCTCAAGCAGAGGATCGAAGAGGATAAACCGGTGGAAGCCACCTGCGACTTCTGCGGAAAGACCTACAAATATGATGTGGATGAGCTGAAGAAGATTCTTGCCCATCTGGAAGCGGGTGACGGCAATAGGAAAAAATAGTTGACATCCCTTGCAATAACCACTACAATTACTAATGCGAAATTTCTCGCACCAAGAAAGAGAACACCACTTCTCGCCGGATTGAATCCTGTTTCGATCGGCAAAGAGCTTGACTGATGTGTCATTTAGCACAGAAATCATAATCTTTTTGAAAGCGGGTACTCTGTCTCGGTACCCGCTTTTTCGCACTACTAACGGAGGTAATTCTTATACTTAACAGTAATAACCCGAACAATCGTTTCCGTCCGAAGAAGAATACGGATCTCGTCAACGAGCGTATCCACTTCAAAGAGGTTCTTCTTATCGGACCTCAGGGCGAAAACTACGGGATCGTGCCGATCCGTGTCGCCCAGGCAAAGTCCTATGATGCCCAGATGGATCTTCTCTGCATTTCCCCTATGGCCCATCCTCCGGTCTGCAAGATTGTCGACTATGGCAAATACAAGTTCGACCGGGAAAAGAAAGCCAAAGAGGCAAAGAAGAACCAGAAGAAGACCGTGATTAAGGAAATCCGCTTCACTGCGACGACCGATAAGCACGATCTTGAGACGAAGGCAAAAGCCGCCAACAAGTTCCTTGATGATGGAAGGAAAGTCAAAGTCGCCGTCTTCATCAAAGGCCGTAGGAGGCAAAGAAGGGACATCGTCAAGGAGACAAGGGCAAGCTTCCTTGAGCTCGTCAAAGACCATAGCACGAGGGAGAAGGCTCCCGATCTGTTAGGACGGGATTACTTCGTCAGGCTGAATCCGAAGAACGTCGTCAGGAAAAAACAAGGAGGGCAATCTAATGCCAAAGAGGAAGAGTAAACGTACTGCCGTCAAACGTTTCAAAGTTACGGGAACCGGCAAAATCAAGAAGTGGAACCAGAATACAAGCCACCTCTCGCACAGCAAGAGCCATAAGCTGATCCGTCACAACCGGAAGGCCCGTTACCTCACTTCGTTAAATACGAAGAAGAGGCGTCAGCTGATCAACAAGTAAAGAGAGGACTAATCTACAATGAGAGTTAAACGTGGAACTGTCCGGCATGATAGCCGGAAACGTATCTTAGACCGCGCAGAGGGATTCTACGGATCCCGTCATAAGCTTTTCAAGACTGCCAAGGAAGCGGTCAGGAAAGCCGATGCCAAGAGCTTCGTCGGCCGTAAGGAACGGAAACGTGACTATCGTAAGCTTTGGATCCGCCGTATCTCCGCAGCCTGCAAGCTGAACGGAATCTCTTATTCCCAGTTCAGGTACGGACTTAAGCTTGCTGATGTCCAGCTTAACCGTAAGAGGTTATCCGAATTAGCCGGAACCAACGCAGAGCAGTTCAAACAGTTCGTCGAACTTTCCAAGAAAGCCATCGAGAACGGCAAGAAAGCTGCTTAAGCAACTTAAATCAAAAGAGAAAAACCTGTCCGGTCTGACAGACAGGTTTTTTTCTTTCGCGGTTTTAGAATTCCTCATCGCTGGTGATATGCTCAGCGGTTGTGTTCTTAATGCATTCGACCCTCAGGCTCTTCCAGTCGAAACTATTTTCGATTTCCTTGACCTTGTCTAGATTCGGATGCGTTACCGGGTCCTTCAGGGTGAAAATCGTGCAGCAGTCCTCATATGGACGGATGGAAATATCGAACGTTCCGATTTTCTGTGCAATGTCGATGATTTCGGTTTTATCATAGGTGGCAAGAGGACGGATAAAGGGAAGCGTGGATACTTCCTCGATGACCTTCCTTGAATAGAGGGTCTGGCTGGCAACCTGGCCGATGCTTTCTCCGCCTGAGATGACTAGGTCATTGTGTTTATAGGCAATGGCTTCACTGATCCGGAGCATCCTCCGTCTCCTGACGGTGACACAATAGCTAGGGCCGGCGACTTCATAGATTTTCCGCTCTAGGTTCGTGAAGGGGACGACATAAAGCTTGATGTCAGGCTGATAGACATTAAGGACGTGGAGAAGATCATGGATTTTCTCGATGACGGCCTGGGAGGTATAAGGCGGGGCGGCAAAATGGATGCACTCCAGTTTGACTCCACGCTTCCTCCTAAGATAGGCTGCGACAGGGGAATCGATACCGCCGGAGAGAAGACACAAAGACTTTCCGGCAATTCCTAAAGGATAGCCGCCCCTGCCTTTATCCTTCTTTCCGTAGACATAGGCATCCTTCCTCCGGATGGAGACATGGATCATAAGCTCCGGATGATGGACATCGACGTGTCCGTTCTCGCTGTGGGTGAGAATATAGGCCCCGACTTCCCGGCTTATCTCATCGGAGGTCAAAGGAAAAGTCTTGTCGGCACGCTTCGTGTCGATTTTGAAAGAGGAGGGACTGACTTCCTTATACCTTTCTAAGGCCTGTTCCTTGATGGCGGCAAGGTCTTTGTCGACACGGATTGCCAAAGCAAAGGAACCAATGCCAGGAACCTTAGAAAGGTCTTCCTTGATGGATGCATAGTCCTCCCCGTTCAGATGGATATAAATATGATCCCTACGGATATCATAGGTCAGGTTTTTATATTTTTTCAGGGCAAAACGGATGTTCTTCCCGAGCAGGTTGATAAAATCCCTGATGTTCTTCCCTTTGGTCGTCAGTTCACCGAAAAAGACGACGATAAGATTGCTGTTTCCGTCCATGTTCACTCCTTAATCCTTGTATGGGCAAGGATATCCTTCAACACTTCCCTGAAGTAGCTTCCTTCCTCTAGGCTCTCTCTTCCCGAAAAGGAAAGACGGATATTGTTAGAGGCAACCAAGGAAGAATAGCCGGCGTTTTTCACCACGGAAGAGAAACCGGCTTCTCTTGCCGAGCAGGCTGACTTCGTCGATACATAGATGCCTCTATCCGAAAGAGCCTGGGCAATGACGGAGCCTTTATGTTTAGTCAAGGCGAAAGAAAGAATAAAGGGAGTCCCACTGTTAGGGGAAGTGATGACGATTTCCGGAATCTTGGATAATTCCTCTCTTAGGAATCCGTTCCTCTTTCTGGCGTTTTCTCTTCTCTCTTTTTGGGAAGTGAGGGTAAGACGGATTGCAGTGGCAAGAGAGCAGTCAAGAGGAAGCGGGCTTGTCCCTGCCCGAAGGCCCTCTTCCTGGCTTCCGCCTAGGATCTGTCCGTCGAGCCTGACTTTTTCCTTCTTGACCAGCAGACCCGATCCCTTCCTTCCACCGATTTTATGTCCGGAGAAAGTCATCAGGTCATAGTCCTTGCTGTCCACATCTTCCTTGCCGATTGCCTGCGTGGCGTCAACATGGAGGACAGCCTTGCTTCCTTTCAGAAGCTCATGGACTTCATGGATAGGGAAGACATCCCCAAGTTCATTATTGACAGCCATGACGGAGACTAAGGAAGTGTGTTCGTTCAGGGCGTTCTTCAGCTCTTCAAGGTTCAGTCTGCCTTCTTTGTCATAGTCAAGGTAGACGACATCAAAGCCTTCTTTCTCAAGCTCCCTGAAGACATTCCTCACCGAAGGGTGTTCAGCCTTGGTGGTAATAATCCGGTTCGCCCAGCCATGGTTATGATAGCTGACGCCCTTTATGGCAAGGTTGTTCCCTTCACTGGCTCCGGAAGTGAAGATGATTTCATTCTCCTTCACCTTGAGATAACGGGCAATCTGCCGTCTGGCCTTCTCTAACAGGTCATGGGCCTTAAGCCCTAAGGCATGCCTTGAGCTGGCGTTAGCAAAATCATCCCTGGCGACCTTATCGAAGATTGAAAGAACCTCCGGATAAGGTTTCGTCGTAGCGGCATTATCGAAATAGATTTCTTTCATGGTGACTAACGGATAGCCGATGGATTCCGGTTGTCCGTCTTCCTCCTTTGGATGACACGGGTGGCTTCGCTGAAGGCGCGCTCGAAGTCGCCTTCACGGAAGCTTTTCTCGGCTTGGTCAAGCAAGCTGTTGGCATCGGTGAAGTTCTGCCGATAAAGGTTTCCCGTGACAATGGCCGCTTCGGATAGTTCCCTTTCCTTATTCTGCTCTTCCACTTCTTTCAGCAGCGCAGAAGTCGAACTTTGCAGTTCATCGTTTGTCTCGGCGAGTGCATTCAAATCAATCGGAACGACGGAAAGAATGTCGGTTCCTTTTTTCGCCAAGGCCTCCCTTTTCCTAAAGCGGGGAAGATAAAGGGCGAGAGAGGAAGCGACGTTCCTTTCCCGCAGGGTCTTCTCTCCGACTTTTAGCCGATAGTAGGTGTCCCTGATTTCCTTAAAGGTGTCTCCGGTCTTCTTCCGGATGGACTTGATATACTCATCATAGGCATTCCTGGTCTTTTCGGCTTTCTGCCTTCCCCTACGCCTTTCGTTCCTAATCCGGACAATGACGATATAGGACTCTTTCCTTCCAGTCCCGGTATAGGAATCAAGCTTTGTCTTTAATAGATTGATGTTCTCGATAACTCCCTTTAGGCCGTTCCTGTCGCGGATATATTTTTCGTCGATGCAATAGTACTTCTTATATTCATCGAGCCTGTCCATAGAGCGGCTAAACCGTTTCTCAAGCTGATAGGAAGAAGAAGAGAGGATATCCTGTCCGCTAAGGAACTCCTGCTTTGCCTTCTCTTCATTGCAGAACTGGGCTTCCAGATTATTGATTTCCTTGGAGATAACCTGAATCCGGCTATCAATTCCCTCGACATCGAGGTTCTTCAGACGGGCACAGAGAGTAGCGACCTCAATACGCCTCTCTCTGACCTTGTCCGGGACTTCCCTGTACTCGATGACAAAGCCATCCTTGATCCTGTTCTCATTCTTTTCTAAGAGGCTGTCCCTCTTCTGAGGAAGGACAGAATAAAGAGAGGCGGTAAGAAGAGGAAGCTTATCCTCAATCTGAATAAGGGCCGTCAAGGCGCCGTTAATGTCTTCTAAGGAGGCCTGGGCATCCTTGAACTTTCCCTGGTTGGCTAACTCGTTGAATTTCTTGAAGTCGTTGTCCGCTTCGGCAAAGATTACCGAAAAGCTTTCACTGATCGGAGATAGTGCTTCTTTGTTTTCCTCATAGAATTCTCTGGCCTTGCGGTTCTTCTCCTGGACAGAGACAGATCCGGAAAACGTATCGTTTTCATCCTGAAGAAGAGATGAAAGATCCAAGGAGAAGCGGGAGACAGCACCATGAAAGTCTTCTACGCCTTTCTGGAAATCGGGAAGATTGCTACGCAAAGATCGCCAGTCTTTATCGCTGATAAGACCATCCATGGAATTAAGGGAGTCTTTTACATCTTTTCCGCGCTCATTGAGGATTTTGTCGTACTGTTCTTTCTTGGCAAGGTACTTCTGCTGATAATCAGGAGAAAACTTTCCTAATTTGCCAAGACGGTCGACCGACTGTCGGCAGTTTGTCGTCAGCTGGGTATAGTAGGTATCAAAAGTCTCCCGGAGCTGTTTGGGAATGCTTTTAAGCCGCTTGCGGGCAGTAAACCATAAAGCAAGGCAAAGAAGGCCTAAGACAGCAAGGGCTCCGAAAACGATACCAACAACTACACCGGCATTTACTAGAAATAACGGCATAGAAACAGTTTCCTCTAAATCGTCGTATTACGCTTATTGTAGGTCGCCCGGATGCGAAGAGTCTTCTTGGACAAAGGCTGGCTCTTAATAAGCTTAGTCAGCCTACGGACGGCTAAGGCTCCGACCTTGAACCTATCAATGGAGAAAGAGGAAATCTCCGGACGGACGATATAGGAATACTTGCTCCCGATTTCGGCGAGGACCTGGACATCCTCAGGAATCTTCAGTCCTGCCTCGATGGCAGCGTTATTGACCGCGGCAGCCAAAGAATCGCGGGGGCAGACAATATAGCCCTTCTTGTGGGTTTTGAAGAACTCCTGCCTTCCGGAATAGACGATGCCATAGGAATCGTTGAAATTCAGAAGGTTAATCTTCCGGCCGTTTGCCTGGGCATACTCAAGAAGACCGTCACGGATATCATCGAGCCTCTTTCCCTGATTGACGATGTCAAGAAGATAGACATCATCTTCTTTTGTGGAATTCCTGTGGGCCTTGACGACATCCCTGACCGGATCTTTATATTCGATCCTGATGGACCCAAGTTCCGTTCCTTCCCTATCGTGGCCGATGACAATCAGCGGAATATGGTAGTTCTGAATCGAACGGATTTCATCGGTGCCTAACTCATCATCGTAAATGACAGCACCGTCGACATGGCTCTGGATTAGGCTGTCGATGACATTGCCGGCATCGATTTTCGTCCGCTTAGTGATGAAAATGGAAGTGAGATAGTGGTAAATCTTGGCGACATCGATCCTTCCGTCCAACCTATTGGAAACATAGGAATATCCCGTAGAAGGAATCCTGATGCCGATGTTCGTCGAAGAAGAATTGGCTAAGCCCTGGGCAAGGGCGGAAGGCTTGTAGCCAAGACGCTGAATGGCATCTTCGACTGCCTTTCTTGTCTTCTCCGTAACATTTGTGTGGTTATTGATTACACGGCTGACCGTGGCAAGGGAGACACCGGCTACTTTGGCGACTTCGTAAATCGTCGGCCGTTCCTTGCGATTTGCTTTCACGACATTAATTTCGTCCATTGTATGAATCCTCCAGACTCTAATCTTCTTTATTATATAGGAAAAAAGAAAGCAATGGTTGAGTTTATGAAAATTTTTTCATAAACAGGAAAAGGATATCCTGAACCAAAAAAAGGAAAGGGTCGCCCCTTTCCTTAAACAAACTCTCTTAGGGATTACTTAGAAGGAGTCCAGCCGTAGTTTAAGGCTTCCGGAACGAAGGAATCCTTATGGCCGCAGACCGGGCAGACAGTCGGCTTTGCACCGACGGCAATATGGCCGCAGACTGTGCACTTCCAGACAACAAGGACGTTCTCTTTGATAACGACCTTATTGGAGTTAAGCTGGGCAAGAAGCTCTTTATAGCGGGCTTCGTGACGGGCTTCGATGGCACCGACAAGGGCAAATTTGGCAGCAATTTCCGGGAAGCCTTCTTCCTTGGCTACCTTGGCGAATTCAGGATACCTTGTGGTCTGCTCATAATGTTCGCCGTTAGCGGCATCTTCAAGGTTGGCTTCCGTGGCCGGAATGTTTCCGCCGTGAAGGTACTTGAACCAGAGCTTAGCATGCTCGTTCTCGTTTAAAGAGGTCTCACTGAAGAGGTCGGCAAAGGCCTGATGTCCCTCGTTCTTGGCAACGGAAGCATAATAGGCGTACTTTGTATGTGCCTGGCTTTCGCCGGCAAAGGCAGCCTGTAAGTTCTTTTCTGTCTGCGTACCTGCTAAACGTTTCAAATCTTTTTCTGTCATATCGAACACCTCCAATGTTCGGGCTTATTATAGCATAGGAAAAAAAGGCAAAAAGAAAAACGCTCAGGCGGCTAAGGGAGAAGGAAAGACTAAGGGCCGGGCAGCAAAAAATTCCAAAGCAGGATTATCCTATCTAGTATTCTGTTGAAGTAAGATATAGACTAATCATTCGTGATTTTAAGGGGTGTCTAAATATGAATAAAACAATCCATACAAAGAAGAAAAAGGAAACCGTTTCTCTTTGGACATACAGGAAGCCTTATAAGGCCAATCTGATTCCTGCCTGCGCCTGTATCAGGCTGGAAAACGCACTGGAGATTTCCCTTCCGTTTTTAAGGAACATCAGGCTTCTTAACGGCAGGAACCTAAATAAGGACGGAAGCTATTCCTATGACCGTGGGTTCGTCTTAAGGATTGCCGGAGTAAGGATCGGCTTTGCCCTTCTTGCCTTCGTCCTTGGCCTTGTAAGCGCCAAGGAAACCGCCAAGGCAGGAAGAGGGTTCGGCTATGAACTGAGAAAGGAAGAGTACAAGAAAATCCAGGCATTTTCCTTTTCCAACCTTGATCAGTTCCGGGTCAATTCCCTGATCACAAGAAGGACCAACGATGTCCAATTGATTTCCGATAGCTTCTGCCAGTCCCTTCGCCCTTTTCTGCGCGGACCCTTCCAGCTTCTTTTTGCCCTCGTCTTTGCTGTAAGGATTTCGACGAAACTGACCATCGTCTATGCGATATCCATTCCTCTTCTGGCCCTTGCCTTGACTGTGGTCGTCCTCTGCTCCCGCCCCCACTTCTATGCCTTACAGAAGGCTAGGGACAGAGTCAACCGGACGACCGACGAATCCCTGCGGGCGAGGAAGCTCATCCGTGCCAACGCCAAGAAGGACTATGAGGAAGAGAAGTTCAACCTAGTCAATACGCAGGTCAAGAGCGTATCAAGGAAATCCTTGGCCCTTGTCGGTTCCAATAGGGCCATCACCCAGCTGATGACCTATGCCTGCATCTGCGGAATCCTCCTCATCGGCGGAAACAACATCATTGAGAACTTCACCATCCCCGCAGATATCAAAAACGAGGTGACCAATATCACCTCCTTCCTTAGCTACACCACGCAAAGGAGGGCATCCTTAGAGAGGATTTCCTCCGTCTTCATGCTCTTCACCCGTTCCTCTGCGTCAGTGGAACGGGTGAAAGAAGTCTTTTCGGCAGAAAGTGAGATTAAGGATAATCCTACTTCTTCCCTGAAACTAGAAGATGGCTCAATATCCTTCGACCATGTCTTCTTCAAGTACGATAAAAGTGCAAAGGAAGACGTCCTTAGCGATGTCAGTTTCTCCATCAACAGCGGGGAAACCATCGGTATCCTTGGAGAGACAGGAGCCTCTAAGTCGACTCTGATTTATCTGATCGAGCGTTTCTATGATATCAACAAGGGGGAAATCAGAATCGGCGGTCACCCGATTAAGGACTATTCCTTAGAAGAGATCCGGAAGGAGACCGCCATTGCCTTCCAGTCTCCGCTTCTTTTCACCGGTACGGTGAAAGAAAACCTTCTCTGGGGGAATCCAAAGGCAGGCGAAGAGGAAATCATCCAGGCCTGCAAGATTGCCTGCTGCTATGATTTCATCAGGGAAAGCCTTCCGAAAGGGCTAGACACCCAGATCGGCCAGTCAGGAAGCAATGTCTCTGGTGGACAGAGACAGCGATTATGCATCGCAAGAGCCTTGCTCCGCCATCCTAAGATCCTGATTCTCGATGATTCCTTTTCTGCCCTAGACCGGATAACGGAAAGCCGGCTGAAGAAGAACTTAAAGGACTGCTATCCGGAAAGGACGAAGATTGTCATCTCCCAGAAGGCATCGACGATTGAGGACAGTGACCGCATCATCGTCCTTAAGGACGGCAGAATCAACAATATCGGCACTTCTTCCTGGCTTTTGGAGCATGATCCGATTTATCAGGACATTTATTCGATTCAGAAGGAGGGACTTACAAAATGAAATTCACTAATCGCGCCCGTCCAAAGAACCTTAAGGGAACCTTCTTCCGTCTCAGGTCCTATTTCAAGCCTTATTGGTTCCTTTTCCTTCTCGTTCTCCTTAGGACCGTGTTTACCGCGGTAGCCAACCTTGTCGGGACAAGGTATGCCGGAGATAGGACGAACTATATTCTTAATTCCCAGACTTTCGATAAGGCCACCCGCTGGCAGGAGTACAGGAACAGGGGAATCAAATTAATCGCCCTTTATTCAGCTGGTGTGCTCTGCGCCCTCATCCATAATGAAATCAGGGTCGTACTGACCCAGAAAATCCTCTTTAGACTCCGCAGCCAGTTAAGGGCGAAAAGGCAGTCTCTCCCTATCGGCTATTTTGATACCCACACCCACGGAGAGATTAGGTCCTTCTTCACTAACGACGTCGACTCCATCCTTAACTGTCTCAACGACTCCCTTGCCAACATCGTCAGGTCTGCGACAAACAGGATTGGAACCATCGTCTCTCTATTCATTCTCAATGTCTATCTCTCCCTGATTGTCGTCTTCTTCATCTTTGTCAGGATGGTCTTCATGGTCATCAACGCAAAGATTTCACGGCGCTATTTCGATAAGACCCAGCAGGCATTAAGCCATGTCAATTCCGTTGCGGAAGAGGATATTTCCGGAACGAGAGTCATCAAGGCCTTCAACCACGAAAAGGAAAGCTTCGAAAAGTTCGAGAAGGCGAATGAGGAATGGAGAAGTGCAAGTTCACTTGCTTTCTACCACACGCAGAGGAATACTCCTTTCTTTGTCTCCCTCTCCTATCTTAACTTTGCCGTCTCTTCCGTCATGGGTGTTTTCGCCCTCTGCACGGGGACTAGGGGAAGCTTCAACTTCGGTCAGTTACAGTCTTATCTTGTCTTAGTCCGTAATGCCTGCCGTCCGTTCAACTACTTCACCAGGCACTTAAACAACATCCTTGCCGCCAGGGCCGGAGCAGAGCGTGTCTTTGGCTTCCTTGACGAACAGGAAGAGAAAGAGACCGGAAAGATTACCTTAGAGAAAGTCTCCGATGACGAGGACTTTTCTAAGCGCTATGCCTGGAAGAAAGAGGATGGAAGTCTGATTCCAGTCGAAGGCAAGATTGAATTCAAACATGTCTACTTTTCCTACGTCAAAGGAAAGCCCATCCTAAAGGACATCTCCTTTGAATGCCACAGAGGAAAGAAGACCGCCTTTGTCGGCGCCACCGGCGCCGGAAAGACGACCATCATCTCCTTACTTGCCAGATTCTATCCGATTGACTCCGGGGAAATCACCTATGACGGAATCAATATCAGGGACATCTCCCTAGAGTCCCTCCGCCGTGCCCTCTCCATGGTCACCCAGGATACCCATCTTTTCACCGATACGATTGAGAATAACATCCGTTACGTCCGTCGTCATTCGACTAAGGAAGAAGTCGTCAAGGCCGCCGAGAAGACGCAGGCCGATTCCTTTATCCGCCGTACTCCTAAGGGATACGAGACTAGGCTATATGATGACGGAGCCAATCTTTCCGAAGGGCAGCGTCAGCTTCTCGGCCTAACCCGTGCCACCTTAAACCAGCCTCCGGTTCTCATCCTCGATGAGGCGACAAGCAACATCGATACAAGAAGCGAGCTGTTGATCCAGAAGAGCCTTAACGAATTAAGGCGGTCTAGATCAACGATTAGGATTGCCCACCGTCTTAGCACCATCCGGGATGCCGATGAAATCATCGTCCTTGAACATGGCGTCATTCAGGAAAGAGGAACACAGGATGAGCTTCTCGCCCTTCACAAGAAGTACTATGACCTCTATACCGGAAAGGTGGAACTAAGCTAAACAGAATGGAACAGAAGATGTTTTTCCTCTGTTCCTTTTTTATACGCTGTAGACCTAGATTTAGTAAAAATTAATAAACTGTCAATTTCTTATAGAAGCTATTGTAAATCGGCAAAACTGAAACAATAGGCTAAAAGCAACTCTTTTGCTATTACGGCTACTGCCAATGTCACTACCTCTCTTGGCTACATTCTTAATCCCTTCCTTTTTACACAAACTGTTGACAACTCTCGTTGACACTATAGGAAGCTCGGAAGATTTTATTAAAAAAGCAAAAAAATAATAAAAAGATAAACAATAGTGTTCCCGGCTATGGGACACGGTTTAATTCCCGTACTACATTGTTGGAGTTCCTAGGCCGGGCACAGGTTGATATAGCACTTTTCCCTGTGGCCGGTCACGGAACTTCCGAAAAGGATCACCAGCATATCTTTTGCAGAGCGTGTCTTCGACCTTAGGAAGAAGTCACGCCGGTTTTTCGCCGAATGCCCCATAGCCAGAACCATTGCTTGAAAAGGCTCGGAAGGCGCACGTCTCCCTGAATAGACCGCACTGCTATGGAAGTGAACGATACAGAGAATAACGGAAAACGCCGGAAACAGGGTGCTTTTCCCCGGATGCAGGGAGGTGGCCGTCAACTCGAAGGATGAGGAGGCCCATGGGCTGCTAGCCCTGTCAACCGGCTGTGCACCTAGGTAAAACGGAGGTTTACGGCCGTTAGGAACACTATTGTTTATCCTTTTTAAAAAGAATAAGCAAAATCATCCGCAGCGAAGAAAATGACCAGCATTGTTTTCCCCATTAATCGAAAGATTTTTATTTTACTTTTGGGATAAATAATATTCGTTCATAATATCATTTAGTATCCCTGTAATGTTTTTCCCCAGGTTGCAATTAATAACAGTGCTTAATAACCGATAATCAATACTACCATCCGAAGAACGATTAAACTCATTCAGGCAGTAATTAGCCAAAGCTGAAGCATTAATTGCTACAATATTAGATTGAGCGATATCTTTTTGAACACCTGAAGCAAACTTAGAGGAAACAACAATACAATATCGTGAATTGTGTTTCGCAAGGTGTCCTTCTAATCGAACTTTGTTTAAAGAGCTAGTACTATGATGAGCAGTTTTGGCATCCACATTAATGAAATAGATTTGTGCCGATTGATCATCGCGCCTCTCGCATAGAACATCCGTGTCTCCTGCTCCAGAAATGATTTCTGTATCGAGATTTTGCCGGAATAATCGGAAAACATTGGCCAAAGAGGACTCAAATTCCTTACCATCACGAGAGCCCTCTTTAGAACAATGCACCATTCTGCCTAGTATCTCATTAACATTATCATGTTTACCAAAAGCATCTTTATCAAGACATGATAAATATTTGATTGGATTTATTTGATATAAATCTAAAATAAAGTCATCCATCAATTCATCTTGACAGCATTCAACACTCTCAAAACATGAAAACTTAGAAGCCAACTTAGTTGCATCCGCAATAAGACTGCAATTTAACTGTATGTAGCCTGAGACACTTGCTCTTGGTCCGATAGCATCGTTTCTATAAGTATTTGATTGTCCGTGGCGGAAAGAATGAAGATTACCTTCATTATATTCATCATCGGCAATAGTATCGAAAACTCCAAAACCTTTGAATATCCGGACAAAATAATAATTCACTTCATGGAAGACATTAGAAAACACTTCATCACAATGGGGAATAGAATTAAAAAGAGTTTCCTTTTCTGCGAATGAGAGCCTTCGAAACTCAATAATGCTGTTAATTAATTCTTCATATTGTTTAGCATCAATTGTCTCAAGAAATGGCAAAAAATAACAAAATTCATCTATGTAAAGTCTTTTTGATATTCTTTCATCCAAAAGAAGCTTTACAATTAATCGGCCTACATATATGCGGAAGCAGCTTGACGTTTTGCTAAAAGGATGCGGATACTGAATAGAAAAAAGATTGACTAATGCCATTCTAGAAAGGTTATTTGCAGAATTATCTTTCAACCTATTGATTGTCCTCGGAGAAAAGAAGAAAGAATTTTTCTTTTCGAAGAGAGAATAGCCAAACATGTAAAATTTCATCTCACTAGTTCGGACGCCCCTAGTATTGGATGAGCCTTTGCTCGTTCTTCCTTTATAGGAGCCATTGCGCTTGCACATTTCAAGTATAATGTCTTTTCTAGCACAATTGTTCAAAGATTGAGTTGCATGAATAAATTTAGTAATAATCTCGGAAGAATTAATATTCTTTTGAAAAATCCACCGATGATTTTTTGAACGTTTCAAATCAATCATAATGAATGCCTTTAACTATATTCATACAAAACTTTGGCGGAATTGCCTCACCAATTACTTGCCGAATAAAATTATCAGTGCACCAAGAAGGTAAGTCCCAATCTGGATATATTGAAGAAACAATAAATAATTCACGCAATGTTAATACTCTAGGGTCAGAGACTGTCCCATTCGAAAGCAATCTACCTGGATGGCAATTATTATGCCCTCCTAAATTACCGTTGTTCCTTGCACGGGCTGGGGCCGGCTCATCCCACTTCATTCTTTTATAAGTGTTATGAAAGCCTTTAATAGGGTCACCATTTTTCTTTTTTGGATAATAAACCGGATTATATAACGCAGAATGCCCCTCTAAAGTATGTCTCATCGCAAGTACTTCACGTTCATTATGCTTCCGTGCTACATGCCACTTGATTCCACTGTCCTGGCCCGGTTCAAGCGAAGGCAACATCCCAATACATTCACGAAGAGTAATTTCTTTTTGTGGGACCGGATCATCCCATCTGTATTTTTTCTTCCAAATTTTAATAAACCCACGAGGTCGGCTCTGAGGAACGCCATAGTCTTTTGCATTCAAAACGAAGCTCTCTATATTATACTTATCCGAATATTTTTTTTTGCAAATATCTACTAATTGAAGCAATTTTCCACCAAACGGAAAATATAGTTTTAGAAATTTTGGAACATTTTCAATAAGAATAAAATCAAAATCATTTTTATCAATAATATCAAATACATAAAATATCAAATAATTGCGTTTATCAGTAGAGTATTCTTTCTTTCCCAGAGAGCTCCTGCCTTGGCATGGAGGAGTCGCCAAAAGAAATTTACAATCTTGTACATGTATTTGACTCTGTACTTCTTCAAATACGTTCGATTTTGTAATATCTCCTGATATCCTTTTACACTTTGGATACAAAAATTCATGAAGTTTAGCACGCTTTTCAATTAGCTCATTTGCAACTACAATATCGATTCCTACTTTTTTTAAATAAAGTTCTGCTATTCCGGCACTAGAAAATAAAGAAGCACCTTTAATCATTGTATGAAGCCCCTTTGATAATCTTTCGCAACCTCTTGGGTGGAATGCCTTCTCCAACGATATATCGGATTTGTGAATCCGAAATGCCTTCAGGAAGATCAATGTCTGGATTTATAGATGACAGAATAAAGAGTTCACGTAAAGTTAGAACACGTGCATCAGAATAAGTTCCATCGCTTAACTTTCGCCCTGGATGAACATTGCTTTGAGAAGAAATACAATCATTTCTCCTTGTAATAGTCGGCGCCGGTTCATCCCACTCCATTCTTTTGAAAGTTGCCGCAAAACCTTTTACTTTGTTTCCATTTTTGTCTTTTGGATAATAGATTTCGTTCTCAAAAGCAGAGTGACCTGTTGGGGTGTGCTTCCTACAAAGAATATGTTCTGGAGTATGAGTGCGCGCATAATGATTTTTTATATTACTTCTCTGTCCGCTTTCTAAGGATGGGAGGTTTCCAATTGCATCACGAACAGTAACTATTTTTTCCTTCTTTGGAAGACTCCAGGAACAATCTTTCTTCCACCTCCGAAGAATTCCTCTCGTTCTTGCTTGTGGGATTCCGTATTCTTCTGTATGGAAAACATCATAAGAAATATTGTATAAATTAGAGTACTTCCGTTGCAGTATTTCAAATAAAGACCTATTATTTTGTCCATCAAACGAATATAAAATTTTGTAAAATCTAGTAACATTTTCAAATAAAACAAATGAAGGAAGGATAGAATCAATAATTTCTAAGGCATGAAAGACAAGGTAGTTTCTAATATCTTTCTTCCTTGATTCTAGGTCTTTGTTTTTTCCAATTAAAGAAGCCCCTTGGCAAGGAGGTGTTGCAAGAATAAAGTCAACATTTTCTGCCTTGGCTTTTGATATTAACTGTGATTTAATTTCCGGATTTGTTATATCCCCACAAACCCTATCAGTTTTTGGATTATAGAATTTATAGAACTTAGCTCTAATGGGAAGAAGCTCATTTGCAATGACTATTTTTAAGTTTGTTTTTCCTAATTCCCTTTCACCAATCCCCCCCCCGGAAAATAGAGACATTCCTTTAATTTTCACAATTGACTCCTCAATTTTTTGGACGCCTTTTTTACGTCTTTAAAATTCTAGCACATTTCTATCCTGCCGGGTAACATTGAAAAAATATGGTTCTTGTTCTAAGCTCATGCCAAAAAGCAGATTTTTTTGAAAAAAGGACAAACAATAGTTCCCCAATTACCTTAAACCGCCTGTCTTCTGAATGATTGCTCAGAGAGAAAGATTCTTCCGTAAAATAGGGACACCTCAGCGGTGCACGATGCACTACGACTGCACGAACTCCATCTTCTAGGCCCAGGAAAACAGCTTCCGCATGTATGGGAAGCCGATCCCCAATCCGATTGTCCGGATGGACAGGTTCCTCGACCGGAATGATATTCCGATTTTGATGTGCATCCATCTGGGGAGAACGAACGAGCAGGGGACGATGTTCCCCTGGTGAAGGAGAGGAAGGGGCTGATGGAGAGGGACCGGGAAGAACGTGCGGGGATGGGCTTCATGGTCTGGCCGGGGCAGCATTCCTTTCTGTCCATGGACAGGAAAGAAGGGATAGGGCCATCGATGGTTCCTCCCTGTTTACCCAAACTATTGACAACTCTCAAAAAGGATTCTCAGTCTTTACTTTCGGCCAATAAAAGTCGTGGATTCAAAACAGTAACGGCATAGTATTACCGTTCAGTTTATGGCAAGCTAAAAGTTCCTCTCCTAAATGTTATAATTCTGAAAGGAGAATGAATATGGATAATAACAAAGGCAGGCTTGTAATTGCTGATAAGGATTATCTTCCTTTTCTCTTTGAGCACTTAGGCAAGGATAGGAACAAGCAGATTACAATCTGGTCGATTGATGATTTGTTTAATCATGTAGCCGATGAAATCTCTTCTAATGCAGTCCCCTATCTTAGGAAACAGGGCATCAGCTACCAGAAAGCAAACGACTATCTTGATCTCCTTATCCACTCTGACTACCGGAAAAACGAAAAACTGAAAAAAAGGCATGATGAACTTCAGCAGCAAGGAAGGATAAGAGAGAAACCGTTTGGCAAGGCAAGGATATCCTCTTATCAGGTCTATCTCTTTGAAAGGCAGGAAGACCTTGTCGTCCATGGTTTTCTTCAGCGGCTTAACATCCCTTTCAAGGATTTAGACATCGAATCCTTCCATCTTGAAAACCGGTATACCCTTCTTAATCATCCAAAGACCATTCTCTTCTCTGACAAGTTCCATCAGTTCAGGTATGTCTTTTCCGATATCCGGAAAAGAATCCTGGAAGATAAGACAGGGAAAAGGAAATCGGATATCCTTATCCATGTGAAAGGGGATGAGGACGTCTTTTATCTTTCCGGAATCGGAAATCTTTTCTCGATACCGGTCATTAAAGAAACAAGTTCCTCTTTCCTTGCCGAAGAGGGAGTGAAAGACAAACTTGATAGTATCTATAAAACGAAAGACTTTTCCTTCACTGAGGAAGAGAGGGTCAAACCTAACAGGAAGAGCCTGAATCAAAGGATTGAGAAATATTCCCTTAAAGAGGTAGAAGAGAAGCAGGGATTCTCTTTTGCCTTCTCCTGTCTACTAGAGATCATCTCTTCCTATAAAAGGAAAGGTTTTACTTCAAAAAGAGGGGTAAGGGCAAGCGATAAGTTCCTTTTCCGGCCTGGTCAGATTGTCTATGTGACCGACTTCCTCTTTGGACGCTTCTATCTTGAGAGTAAGGACAACAATGTCCTTACCGATGACGAACTGGTCGAGATTTCCTTCAATCCAAGCTATGTGACAACCAATCTTGACCGCCGGAAGAAGAAGAACTATCTCTCCTATAGGAACATCGTTCTTCTTTCCCGGGTCAAGCAGCATCTAAACGATAACCTTTTCTCTTCCCAGTTCTTCAACGAAAGGAAGGAAGAAGAGAAGAAGTATAAGAAGGCACATAAGGATGCCCTCTTACCTCAGCTTTGTGAAACAACCGACTACAACAAGGAAGGGGTCTATACCAGTGAAAGCAGGAAGGCTTATCTCGCCAGGCAGAGAGACAGTCAGTTCCGCTTTGGAAAGTACAGACTTAACACCAAAGAGGGGGAAAGTATCGTCTTTAACGGATATGATCACTCCTTTAAGGGACTAAAAGAGAATATCTTCCCTCTCCCAGAGACGTTCTCCGTCACTAATCTTGAATCCTATATTCTCTGTCCGTTCAAGTATTATAGGGAGGCTAGGATTCCAGATCAGATTCAGGACTACTTCAGCCGTTTCCGCGGAACGAGGATCCACAGTGTATTTGAGACCATCAACCATAAGGACTATTCCTTCGATGAGGCTTTTGAACGGGGAAAGAAGTCCCTTAGGGAAGACAGGGAGAAACGCGGACAGAAATTCGATAAGCAGAGGGAGAGGACGAGGGAGAACATCAAAGAGTGGCTTAAGCCGATAGCCGGCGAAGTCCGTAAGAGGGTAAAAGAAAATATTTCCTTAAGGGTCAACGACAACGATGCCGAAAGGAAGATTGAATTTACCTTAAGCGATCATGGCAAGACCTATCCCTTTTCCGGTTATATCGATAAGAGGATCTTCAGTGAAAGGGAAGGACGTCATTTCTATACGATTGTCGATTATAAGACAGGGGCAGAATCCTTTATTCCGAAGGAAACCTATTTCGGACGGTCTATCCAGCTTCCTCTTTATGCCTATGCCATCGAGCAGAAGAAGGAAGAGGCCGTAGCAAAAAAGCAGGACTCTATTCCCTATAGGCCGAATCTTAAGGCGACCTTCGGCGGATTTGCGATTGAGCATATCTACGATAAGTCCCCGAAAGGCAGGTTCGCCCTTTCGAAGAAAAAAGAAAAGACAAGGACAGAGGCAGATCTTAGTACAAAGGTCAAGCTAGAGGGACTAGTCCTTGAGGATGAGGACTATCTTAAATCCAGGACAAAGTTCTTCGACACGGAAGGAACAAGGACTGATGCCATTCAGTACAAGAATAAGAAAGGGGACATCCGCTTTAACCAGAGCCTGATGTTTGCCCCTGTCGCCACTTTCGCTAAGGATGAGAAAGAGGCTGATCCGACCTTAAGGAAAGACAGAACGAACAGGAAGATAAGTAGGAAGCAGGTAAGGCAGGATTCGGTAAACTCTGCCCTATCGATTATCCATCACCTTGAGAAAGGGGAATTCCCTATCCAGCCGACCTCTAGTCCTCTCACTTCCTTCACTACGGACAATCTCATTTGCCGTCTCTGCAATTACAAGGATGTCTGTTTCCACAAAATCAACGATGCCCTAGACTATAAGAAGAAAATAGACAATGTCGAAACCGAGCGGAAAAAGAGGAAGAAGAAAAAAGAAAATAAGGAAGGAAAAGGAGAAAAGAAGAATGGCTAGTTTCAATACCGAACAGGCAAAGGCTGTCTCTGCTCCATCCAATAAAAATATCCTAATCTCCGCCGGTGCGGGATCAGGAAAAACGAAGACTCTCACGGAGCGTGTCTTCTCCTTAATTGACAAAGGAGAAGTCAAGCCGAGTGAATTGCTTGTCAGGACGTTTACCAACAATGCCGCCCATGAAAGGAAGGAAAGAATCGTTGCCCGCTTTAAGAAAGCGGAAAATGATCCAAATCTGAATGAAAAAGAAAGAACACGCTACAAAAAACTAAGTGACGAGAGGCTCTCCTGCCATGTTCAGACCTTCGATTCCTTCTCCCAGTACCTTGTCTCCACCTATTCCTCAAGGCTTGGCATCTCTCCGAAGATCACTATTGCCGATGATGTCGTGAGGGAAACAAAAAAGCAGGTCATCTTGGACGAGAGGCTAACGGAATACTATCAGGACAGGAGGAAAAAGGATTCCCTCTTCTTCCTCATCCATTCCCTGACTAGGCAGAACGACTCAGCCCTAAGAGCCATTCTTCTCGATTTAGACGATCAAAGGGCATCCCTTACCGAAGAGGAGAAAAAAAGATTCTTTTCGGACTATGAAGATAGTTTTCTCTCCGACAAAGTCCTCAACGGCTTTAAAAAGGAGTACATCCGGAAGACGAAGAAGAAGATTGCCGATGAACTGAAGTTCGCTTTCCTTCTCTCCGATTTCTATAGTGGCTTTAACGAAGACAAGGGACTAGTCCCCGTCCGACTTGCCAATGCAAGGAGGAAGAATCCAGGCTATTTTACTCTTCCTTATGACCAGCTTCCGTTTAAAAATGAGAAAGAGCAGGAAAGGTATGAGGCCTACCTAAAGCTAAGGAAGAAGGAAGGGGATGACTTTCTTTCCGCTCTTTCAAGCTTTACCAAAGACCATGAAGACCTATTTGCCATCAAAAAGGAAGGAAGGGGATTTGAACGAAGGAAACAAATTCTAGGAGGCTCAGATCCTAGGCTGGTTCCCTATTATGGAGATGTCGATACAGACAGGAAAAACGCCAAGGAACAGTCTAAAGCAATCCATTTCCTCCTTTTTAGGCTCCAGGATCTTGAAAAACGGATCTCGGACTACAAAAAGACAAGCAACGTCTTCACCTTTGCCGACATCGGAAGACTCTCTCTTAGGCTAAGGACCGATAAAAAATACGAAAAGGCGGCAAAAGAAATCCGTAACCGTTTCACCTACATCAGGGTGGATGAATACCAGGATACCAACGATGCCCAGGAACTGTTCCTCTCTTCCCTTAGGCAGAAGAAGGATGACGGAACAAGATCGCACCTCTTTTGTGTCGGCGATGCCAAGCAGTCCATCTATGGGTTCCGTAATTCCAAGGTCGAGCTCTTCCGTAAACGTCAGAAGGACTATCTCGACCATCCGGAGAACGGAGAAGTCATTGCCAGGAACAAGAACTACCGTTCCCAGCCCCGCCTTCTCCATCAGATTAACGCCATCTTTGAAAAGTACAGGACTCTCGACCATGGCGGAATCGACTACAGGGATGAAAGTGAGCAGTTAAGCTATGATAATGGTGTCGACCTTTACAAGGACAAGGAGAGGAAGAATAAGTCCTTTGGAATTTCCCGGATTATTTCTATCCGGGAAGACTATGACGGGGCAAAGAACTCTAAAAACTGCAGAGAATGGGAAATCAATGCCATCGCTGACGATATCGAGAAGAAAAGGAAGGAAGGCTACCAGATCTATGACCGGGACAGGGCCTCTTTCCGCAAGGTAAGATACTCCGACTTTGGAATCCTCTGCCGAACGAAATCCAGTTTTTCCTCTTTCCAGGAAGTTTTCCAGAAAAGAAACATTCCGCTGAATTCCATCTCCGAGGATGCTCTTTCCAAGGTCGAACCGGTGATTGTCGTTCAGTCGCTTGTCTCTTTAATGGCCTATCTTAGGGGAAAGAACCCAACCTGCCAGGTCAAACATCTTTTTGCCTCTGTGGCAAGAAGTTATATCAGGAACTATTCCGATGATACGCTCTTCCCGATTCTTGCCTATGGCAAGAGCAACGATAAGCCGCAGGGGACTCTTGACTTAGTCCTAAAGGATCCTCTTTTTTCAAAGAGGAAACAGTTCATCCAGGATAACCAAGATAATCCTTTCTCCCTGATCTTCACCAATAGGCTCTCCTCCTTCTCCATCATCGATAAGCTCTATACGCTCGGCAATGTCTCCGTCTCCCTGGCAAAACTTGAATCCAGGCAGGCAAGGATTAAAAACCAGGAAGAGATGGGAGAAGGAAGGGATGGCTTCCTCTCCTTAAGGCAGAACAGGAACAAGTACAAAGTCGAGCTTCTCGATAAGTCTTCCGTCAGGAACGAGGATGCCGTCAACCTAAGGACTATCCATGGTTCTAAGGGTCTTGAGAGGAATATCCTCTATAGGCCGATTTACCAAAACAAGAGGACAAAAGTAAGTCAGAGGACAAAGCCGGACTATGACTTCTCCCTGAAATACGGAATTCTGCTTCCGGATTACCGGATTAACCCAAGGTACAATCGAGATGGGGATCTTCTCTCCTTCCCGGATAAGGATATCTATCCCTTCAACTATAAAAGGTATAAGAGGGAAGATTTAAAGAAAGAAGAGAGAGACGAACACGTCCGTCTCTTCTATGTCGCCTTAACCCGTGCAGAGAACAATCTCATCTTTGTCGGAGACGGGAAAAAGGATTCCGCGGATAAGAATGAGGAGAACGCCCAATATAGGAGGAATAGGCTCCCCCACATCAAAGAAAGGAATCCTCTTCTTATCAACAAAGAGAGGAAGGATGCACTGGAAGAGCGGAAAAAAGACCTTGCCTCTCTCTCCTTCCCTATCAGCAATCTAGAAGGGGAAAATCAGGCATTATATGACCGCTTTAAAAACGAGGTTCTTCTTCCGTACTATAGTAGTCTCTATGAAGAACAGAGGGAGGAAATAAGGGAGGTCTTAGGTAACCAATACCGGAACAGATTCCTTGAATCGAACCCTACTCTTGACCAAATCAGTGCCCTGTTTGCCTTCCATTATCTGAAGAAAGACTTAACCACCTTCAATCAGCTGAACGATTATCTTGATTCTCTTACCCCTACAAGGGATGAGGATGAGGAAGAGGAGGAAAGCGATGAAGATCAGGCTGGCGGCGAAGACAAGGATTCCATTTCCACAACCTTTGGAGACGAAAGGAAAAAGAGGAACAAGGATGGCAGAGAAGCTTTCCTCCGTGACATTCTCGATGGACTAAAGGAGGGTGACTGCCTTAAGCTAGGAAGGAAGAACATCAAGAATAAAAAAGATAGACTGAAAAGAATCAATAAAGCCTTCCTTCTTTCTCTTGTCAACATCAGGACTGAAAACAATCCGTCAAATAGAATCGAATATGTGACAAGAAGCCACTATTATCTCGATGATGAGGAGATCCCCTATGCCATCTATGACTCAGTAAAAGACAACAAGTGTTCTGGGAAAGGGAAACAAGACGAATTCCTCTATCCTATCCCCGGTAAGGAAAGCGGAACCTTAAACGATGATGACCTCGGCTTTGAGGAAAAGAAGAGAATCCGTGCTTCCAAGAAACTGACCCAAGACGAAAGAAGGGAAAACCGTCTGCTTGACTTTGGAACAAGACTCCATGAAATCAGGCAGGGCATCAATCTGAAAAATCCGGACTTATCCTTCCTTAGCGACAAAAAGAGGAAGGATGCCATCAATAAAGTCTTCTCTACTCCGTTAAGGCAGAAGGCAAAAAAGGCTTCTTCCTATCGGCAGGAGCTAAGCTATGACCTAAGCGAAGAGGAAGAAAGGCAGGGCTCTATCGATCTTCTCTTCCTCTATGAAGGGACCTATTACATCGTTGACTATAAGACAAAGGAAATCGATGATCCCGCCTATGAAGACCAGCTCCATGTCTACCAGCATGTCGTCGAAAAGCTCTTTGGCACAAAAAAAGAGAACATCCGTCTTTTCCTACTCTCTCTTCTCAGGGCCAAGGAGAAAGAAATCCAAGTCGAATAAGTCCTGCTTCCTATAAGGAAGCACTATCAGAAAAAAAGCAAGTGCGTGCGATACCACTTGCTTTTTTCCGTTGTTATAATAAAGCGACGAAAGAACGGGACACTTTATGGAAAACAAAGAAAAAAACACATTACCGGAAGAAAACGGGACTGACCAGAAAGAACAGGCATCGGGCAGTCTTCTCCTTGATGACTCTTCTTCCTTAAGCAGTGAGCTTCACGAAGCCCTGATTCATGATGACAATGGGACTCTCCTCACTCTGTTCAAGAGCCATTCGGCGGTTCAGCTTGCCGATTCCCTTCTTCCCCTCGATGATGATCAGATAGTCCTTTTCTATTCCATCATCAATTTCGACTACGATAAACTAGGTGAGAGGTTCTCCTACCTGTCCGTCGAAGAAAGAAGGACACTTGTCTCTTCCCTGCCCAAGAAAACCGTGCAGGCCGTTCTGGCCAACGTCTCAAACGACGACCTTGCCGACTTCTTCGAAGATATCACGAAGACACTAAGAAGCAAAATTCTTTCCTATCTTCCGAGTAAACGGAGACAGGTCATCGAAGAACTCGCCCGCTTCTCCGACGATACCGTCGGTTCCATCAGGACGACGGAATATCTCTCCGTCCTCTCCGGAACGACAGTGAAAGACGTCAGGAACAAGATCAAAGCCATCGGAAACCAGCTTGAGACCGTCCGGACGATTTTCGTCGTTGACGAAAAGAACAAGCTGCTTGGCACCGAGCGCCTTGAATCGCTGAGGTTTGAAAAACCGGAGGAAAAAATCGACCAGGTCAGGTCGAAGGACTTCTCCTTCATCTCGCCTGTCGCGGATAAGGAAAGTGCCGTTCCGATTTGTAAAGAGTACGATCTTCCTGTTCTTCCTGTCGTCAGCAAAAACGGGGAAAGGCTTGGAATCGTCACCTTCGACGATGTGATGGACGTCCTTGAGGAAGAGGCATCCGAAGATATCCTTCATCAGGGCGCCGTCGCTCCAAGCAAGACTCCCTATAGGCAGAACAAGGTCTACAAGATTGCCTTCTCCTATGTCATCTGGCTTGTCATCCTTTTGATTATCAATACCTTCTCTAGCATCGTCCTAAACCGGTTCGAGCTGGCCTTGACGACCCTTCCTGTCCTCACCGCCTTCATTCCTGCCTTAAACGACTCGGTCGGCAACTCCTCAAGTCAGACCGCCTCCATGGTCATCCGTGCCATGGCCACAGGGGAGCTGAACAAGAAAGATTATTTTAAAGCCTCTAGGCGTGAACTCTATGTCGGAGCCATCACCGGACTTCTCTCGGCCGTCTTCAACTTCGGATGGGTCATCGCGGAGTTAAACATCCCTGGCCTTCTTGGCTCCGATGCCCAGAGCTTTACTACCAATCAGGCCTTCATGGCTGCCTTTGGAAACAATAAGCAGATGGTGTATCTCGTCATTGCGGCCATCACCTCGACTGCCCTCTTTGTCGGCATCACTTTCTCGAAGTTCTTTGCCTCAAGGCTTCCTCTTCTTGCCAAGGCCCTACATATCGATCCGGCCGTAAGGTCAGGGCCGCTTAGGACTTCCTTAAGGGATATCGTCACCCTGCTTCTATACTTTGGAATTGCCACGCTAATCATCAATTCCATTGATCCAGGCGAAATTCCTCTGGCCATAGCCACAATTCAGTCCGTCGCCCATTAAGGAGGGAAGAGAGATGAAAAAAGAAAAAAACGACCAGAAAAAGGTCGAGGAAATCAAGGCAGACGAAAGCATCAAGGGAAGAGTCAACCATCCTCTTTCCAGTGATGCCTTAAAAGCCATTATCCACAACAAGAACACCAACATCCTCAATATCAGGGTAGAGACCTATGACCCCATCAACGTCGCTAAGGCGGTCGAGACCCTCGATCCGGAAGAGAGGCTCTTCTTCTTTAAGAGCGTCAAAAGCGATTATTCCGCCGAAGTCTTCACCCACCTTAGCCAGGAATCGAAGGAGGAAGTCGTCTCCGCCTTTTCTTCCGCCGAACTCCACGACCTTGTCGAACCTAGGGCAAAGGATGACCTTGTCGACTTCGTGGATGATTTGCCCTCCAATCTAATCACTAAGGTACTAAAGGCAACTTCTCCGGAAGACAGACAGCTTGTTTCCACCTATTTAAACTTCAAGGACGACTCAGCCGGCACAATAAGGACACCGGAATATCTTGAGCTAAAAGACACGGACAGTGTCGAACATGCCATCAAGAAGATACGGGAGAACGGAGAAGACAAGGAAACGATCTGGGAGCTTTTCGTCACCGATAACACCCGCCGGCTTGTCGGGACCGTCACTCTCGACAAACTGATCGAGGCAGATGGAAATGACACCAGGAAAGCTATCAGGAATACCGAAATCATCTCCGCCAACGTCAACACCGACCAGGAAGTGGTCATCAAGGCCTTCCGGAAGTATGATGTTTCCGTCATTCCGGTCGTCAACAATGACCAAAGAAGGCTAGGCATCATCACCTTCGATGATGCCATGGATGTCGCCAGCGACGAAATCACCGAGGATATCGCCCTTTCCGCCGCCGTCCTTCCTAGCGAAACTCCCTATAGGAAGCTGAACATCAGGAAGAGGGTGAAGAACTATGCGGTCTGGCTGATCGGACTTCTCGCCTTAGACACCTTTACTTCCATCGTCATGGCGAACCTACAGGCACCTTTGGCCGTCTTCCCGCTTTTGATTACCTTGCTTCCGAGCATCATGGCCGCCAACGGAAACGCTACCGACCAGACCTCTGCCGTCACGATCCGAGAGAGGGCGCTTGGAAACATCACGGATAAGAATTTCGGTAAGGCTCTGTGGAAGGAGGCAAGAGCGGCAAGGGTAACCGGGGCCATCTTGGCCGTCGTCGCCTTTGGCTGGACAAGGCTTGAAATCTCCACTCCTCTTCTGACAAAGAGCCAGGAGTCGATCAATTACATCCAGAACCAATATGGCGGAAACGAGAGGCTTGTCTACGTTCTTCTCTCTCTTGCCTCTGCCGCAACCTACTTTTTCTCCATCATCATCGCCAAGGTCCTTGCCTGCTCTTTGCCTAGGGTGGCAAAGAAGCTTCATCTCGACCCGGCCGTAAGGTCCCAGCCTCTTCTTTCTACGATCAGGGATATCATGTCCATTGTCTGCTTCTTTGTCTTCACTGCGCTGATCCTTAAGGGAATCTAGCTTCTCCATGTGCCGCCGTTTCACGTTGACCACACAAAGGAAAACCGCCTTCTCTGCCCTAAAAGGGTACGAGGGCGGTTTTTATGAAGAGACAGTCGTTCCGAAAAGGAGAGCGCTCTGCCTAAGAAAGGAAGAAGGATCCTATTCTATCTTCTATCCGAGTTTCGGCTATCCGCTCTTTGAAAAGGAAGTCGTCAATGCCCGGATAGAAACCATAGAGGAGAAGTCCCTGTTCCGCGATGACTATAAAAACAGACGCCTTCTTGTCCCTGTGAGCGGATTTTTTGAGTACGACAAAGAAAAGAAACTACATTATTTCACTGAGGAAAAGAATAAACTATTCTATCTAGCAGGTATCTACCACAATAACAACTTTGTCATTCTTACCGAAAAGCCTTCCCTTCTTGTCTATGCCTGCCATCCAAGAAGGCCAAGGTGCTTTGCAAAAAAGGACAAAGATCTTTTCCTGTCTCTCACAAAGAACAAAGAAGACTGGCTAGGCCGAGAGAAAGTCACCCTAGTCGACCATAATCAGGAGCAGCTTAGCCTATTTCAATAGGTTAAGCTGCCTTTTCAGTTCATATAGTCCGATGGCAATCGAAGTCGTCAGATTCAGACTATCGACTTCATCGCTCTGCTCGATCCGGACATTGTTTTCGTTGTAGATGCTTTCCGGAAGGCCGCTCGCCTCGTTTCCAAAGACAAGGGAACAGGGGCTAGCAAAAGAGACTTCCTTAAGCGGTCTGCTCTGTCGAAGGACAAAGGGATAATAAGGCCGTGGATAGGATTTCAAATAATCCTGGAACGAAGGAAAGGCCTCAATCCGGAGATGGAAAAGTGCACCCCTTGAGGCCCGGACGGCCTTCGGGGAGAAATAGTCTGCACAGGGGGTAATTAAGGCAAGGTCGTGGAAGCCGAAGGCGAGAAGGGTCCGCCTTGCGTTTCCTAGATTTCCCCTGTCCGATGGATTCACCCTGACAAGATGGCAGAGAGAAGGATCAAGCTTGCTTTGGAACTTGCCGAATACACCAAGAACGTGGGCATTTTCCTTGCTCTTCGTTATGGCGAAGGCCTTTGCGGAGACAACGATTTTCTTCTCCTCTACCCTGCCCTTCAGTTTCCTGTAGCCTGGAGTGTCAAGGGCATCCGGGGAAACATAGATAAGGCGCAATCGGTCATTCCTATTCTCTATCAGTTCAAAGGTAGGAAAGAAGCCTTCCGTATAGGAATAATCGAAGTCTTTCTGGTAATTTTTGATCATGGCTTTATTTTATCCGTTTCCTGAGAAAGAAAAAAGCCCGGTGATGCATCCGGGCTTTTCCTTGGTTTGTTTAGTTATCGGAAACGAACGGTAACAGAGCCATGAAACGGGCACGCTTGATGGCATCGGCCAGCCTGCGCTGGTACTTTGCCGAAGTGCCGGTGATCCGCTTAGGAGTGATCTTGCCGCTAGGCGAGATGTACTTCTTTAACAGATCGACATCTTTGTAATCGATGTACTTGATATGGTTCTTAGTGAAGTAGCAAACCTTTTTGCGAGGTTTCATTCTTTTGAACATATTTGTTTTTCCATCCTTTCATTTGAGCCGAAGCTAGAACGGAAGATCGTCGTCCGAAGAATCGATTCCTTCATGGGCAGCATTGCTGTTGGTGTCCGGAGCTTCATTAGAAGCACTCGGAGCGCCGGCTAAGTCCGTCTGAGAGGCACCTTCGGAGGCACCTTTCCGCTCAAGGAACTGAACCGACTCGGCAATCACTTCGATGACCGAACGTTTCTGCTTGTTCCGGTCTTCGTAGCTGCGCTGATTCAGTCTGCCGTCGACACCGACCAAGGAACCCTTGGAACAGTATTTGGCGACATTTTCAGCAGTCTTGCTCCAGCAGGTGCATGGGATGAAGCTTGTCGAACGCTCTCCCCCGGTCTTCGCAGGGTTATCCACTGCGATGGTGAACGAAGTCACCGACGCACCGCTGTTTGTCCGTTTCCTTTCCGGGTCACGGACCATTCTTCCGACTAAGACGACACGATTCATTCCAGCCATAGCTAATCTCCTTTACCTATTGCTATTAATGAGCAAGAGTGAAAAGGAAACGCATGACCTTTTCGTCAAGAAGCCTGACTTTGTTTGCCTGTTCGACGATCTTACCTTCAGCGGTGAAATCGACGACGACATAGTAGCCTTTGGTCTGCTTCTTGATTTCATAGGCCAGGTCTCTCCTTCCCCACTTATTGACGCCGGTGATCTGGGCACCATTGTCCGTGAGAAGCTTCTGAAGTTTTTCGTTTTCCTTCTCGAGTTCCTCATCGCTAAGAGTGGGCATAAGGATGTACATGAGTTCGTATTTCTTCATGTGTTTATACCTCCCTGTGGTCTTTCGGCCGACTCTACATCAGGAGCCGGCAAGAAAGTATATGGCCTTTGATGAGAAAGGCCACTTGTCATTTTATCCTTTAGGGCGATTAAAGTAAAGAAATATTTCCTCTCTTTTCCTCTACTCACCTTATATGGGACAGAAACGCACCGGATTTCCAATCTTCTTTCTTTTTCAGCCAAAAGGACAACCTTAGTTCAGCGTCAGCAACCGGCTTGCATGGCCTAATTTTGCCATCATATAGAAGACGCTCGCAGCATTGCTTCACGGTGCAAAGCCATCTAATGTTTTTTCTGCACTTAGCAAATACAATCACAATGCAGACAGAAGCAAAGGCCTTTCCTCCGTTTATGATGCACACCAGCAGGATTGCCTTATCGTCAAGCAATCTTTCGACCGTCAAGAACGGCCATATGGAGTCAAAATTCTGGAAATGCTGTCCCTTACAATAAGGATTGTATCGACTTCCGAAATATACCGATAAGACCGACTGGAATCCCCTTTAGAGGTTTTAGGCATGGTCTTCGATGAATGCCTGCAGAAGAGTTAGGGCAGCACTTAACTTGGATCATTTCGAAGCAAGAGATTACTTTTTGGTAGTATTGTTCTTATTGTACACACATTGTAATAACAATATATTGACATCATCATCATTTTTAAATATATAATAAATTAACTAGGAGGTATTCTCTATGGCAACAACATCTTTAAATATTCGAATTGGTAAGGAAACTAAAAAACAAGCAGAAGCAATTTTCAATGAACTCGGACTGAATAGGACAGCGGCTATCAATATATTTTTAAGAGCGTCAATACGCGAACATGGGATTCCCTTCGATTTAAGAGTGGAAAATCCCAATAGTGCGACCATTGCGGCAATCGAAGAAGGAAAAAAACTTGTTGCCGACCCTTCTGCTAAGCGATATTCCACCATGGACGAACTAAAGTCAGCCCTAAATTCGTGAAATATGACGTATTGTTTACTAGTCAGTTTAAAAAGGATTTGAAACTCGCAAAAAAAGCAGAATAAGAATCTCGATAAGCTGTTTGAAGTCATTAATATCCTTGCAAATGGTGGCACCTTGAATTCTAGATATAATGACCACGATCTTAAGGGAAACTATAGAGGAGTGCGCGAGTGCCGCATCGAACCGGACTGGTTGCTAATTTATGAGATTCAAAACAACGTACTGGTTTTAATGCTCTATCGAATTGGTACGCACTCGGAATTATTTAGAAAACAAACCCTACTCTTAAAAACACCTAGGCATCTTCCCTTTCATCAGTTTTTGGTCAATTCCCGCAGAAGACTTAGGGCAGCACTTAATTCAATCATCCTATCATCCAATTGTCCTATGCACGGGAAAGGGCAAGAAGGTTGTCGAAAAGAAGCCAGCCTTCTTTGAAACGGATTTTCAGCTGCACAAGGTCACAGAAAAGGAACGTCTTCCTTTCCGTAAGGACTTTTCCGTCTTCATAATAGGTGACCTTGACTCTGTCCTTCTTCCGAAGGCTTGTCAAAGTATTATTAATGTCTTCCCTTTCATCAAGGGAAATCTCAGGGCGGGGGACTTTCTCCCTCTCCTTATCCCTTTCATCCAGCCTTTCGTACTGTCCAATCAGAGACTTAAACGGCAGCCATTTCTTCCTACCTCTCATGCATGGTGTCCTCCTATCTGATTGCTTCTCGCCAGAAACGTACTTGACCTTGTCCTTGCCGAACAGGGCCTTGCCTTTCTCGGCCCATACCGCTTCCGGATGGATAGCAAAGCCTTTTCCAGGCATCCGATCCGTTTCTTCTCCTGATAGTCCTCAAACAGAGAGAGCTGTTCTTCTTCCTTAGAGGCGACATTATCCGCCACAAGGGAAATCTGACGATAGAGATGACAGCGGATATCCTGAGCTAGCCCCCTATACTGACGGGTGAATTCTTTTCCTATCGTTTCCGCCGAATCCGTCGGAGAGAGGAACCTCGCCTTCCTTCCGTATCCCGAGTGGTCCTTATATCCGAGGTAAAGGAAAAACGAGTTTGCCTTTACTCCCTCCTCGTACCTTCGGTCAGAAAGCTCGATGGACCTATCCCGGATCAAAGTCACCCTTTCCGTGTCCGAAAAGTCACGGAGAAGAACCTGCCCGACAGAAAGGGAATGATGGTTAGAGACATAGCTGTCCTTAAGTAGTGCATCATCATATCCGCGGCTATGATAATAGATTTCCTCGCCGATGACCCCAAGCTCTCGTTTCAGGAAGAGAGGATCTGACACGGCAATATCACCGACAGAATAGAATCCCCTCTGATTCAGACGCTTTTCCCTTCTAGAGCCTATCCCCCACCTTTTCGACAGAGGCGCAACCGGCCAAAGATGCAAAGGGATATCATCATAGGTCCAGGATGCAAGACAGTCCTTTCTGTGTTTTGCCTCAATGTCCATGGCCGCCTTAGCCATAAAAAGATTCAGTCCGATTCCCGCCGTCACCGTCAGTCCCGTCGTGTCCTTAATCTCCCGGATGATCTTTCTTGCATAGGATTCCGGAGTGTCGTGGCGGATAGAAAGATAATCAGTGACATCAAGAAACGATTCATCAATGGAGTAGACGAGCCTGTCCTCCTTACTGACGTATTCCCGGTAAATCCGGTTTATTCCGGCAGAGACCTTAAGATACCGGCTCCTTTTCGGCTTGGCGATGATTAGTCCCGGTATGTCTTTCGGGACGTCATAGAGCCGGCAACGGCTCTTGACGCCGTATTTTGCCTTAATGAACGGAGATGCTGCCAAAACAATGGTTCCGTCCCCTCTTTCCTCGTCGGCCACAACAAGAGGAGTAGAGAAGGGATCCCTGTTCCGGTCCAGACATTCTACGGAAGCGTAGAACGACTTCAAATCGATGGCTAGGATATTCCGGTCAATGCGTTTCATCGTTTCCCATTATAGGGGTCAGGGGAGAGACTCGGATGAAGAAGCAAACAACTTTACCAGCAGAAGTCTATCCATTAAGTCTGAGTTCTGTCGGAAACGAAAGGTTTCCTTTTTTTCTTCCGGTCTGCTACACAATAGAAAAGAAAAAGAAGCAATCCCTTGACAGAGATAGTGGCGGGAAAGAAGCCGCCTCCGGAAGCAGGGAAAATAGATTGGACATTTTTCGTTCGTCTTAGTTACAAAGTAAATTTAAATATACTTCATATTATGGTTTAGATTATTTACCATATTGCCAACCTTTGCCTTTATTTATCAGATTTTTCTAGACTCCAGCCTATATACCTTTGAAAGAAAGAAACATTTTATCCTTTTTTTCTTGCCTTTTCTTTTCCGTAAGCGATTTCAAATTGAACTTTGTTTCCTTTCCTATTATATTGAGAATTGCAATTATACGTTTAGTTTTCGCTGAGAGGAGAGAACATGGGTTTGACAAGCGAACAGATAAAAGATAAATCAAGGAAAAGGGCGAGGGAAATCGTACAGGATTCCCATTATAAAAGCTCCGAAGTCCTTTATATTTATCTTCCGGACGGAGCAGAGAACGAAATCGACACCCAGTATCTCATCGTCAAGGCACTGCAAGACGGAAAAATCATTGCTTCCCCTATCTTCATCAGTTCCCAGGACAGGGTATTTGCCAGAATCGACGGAAACCCAGGCTTCCGCAGGGGAAGAAGAAACAGCCTTGAACCTCTCTATCAGACAAAGCTTGTCATCGATAAGCCAGGGCTGAGGATCGTCCCTAGGGAAAAGATTGCCGAAGAAGACAGAAACGGCATCCATTATTACGAAAACTATCTTTCCAACCGAAAGAACCTTTATACCATTGCCGTAGGATACCAAAACGACAGGAACAACATAGAGAAAGAAAAACACCTTCCGATCTTCCACCAAGTAAGACTCTATTAAGAAAAACCGCCCCGGCCCTGCCGGAGCGTTTTTCTTTTCCTATGCAGCAGAAAAAGTCTCCCTGACCGCAGGAGACTTAGTTTTACTTTATCAAGGAGGAAGTATCCACCCCGTTTTTCTTTAGGACCTCAAGATACTGCGAATAAATGTACTCGGCAACGGAAGGGATATCGTATTTTTTCGTATCGACATAGACATCGACGATCTTCTTCCTTTCCTCATCGAGGCAGAAGGCCTTTTCATCATTGAGAAGACGGGCCTTGATTTTTTCCGGGTCATCTCCCCGGCTTTCCCTTCTCTCCCGTCTTGTTTTCTCGTCAAGAAGCCTATAGAAGAGGACGATTTTCGGATCATGGAAGGATTTATAGGTCTTTGCCCCTGCCCCTTCCACAGCCCTGCATTTATCGATGGAGACTTCCTTGCGGCTTGTTCCGTAGTAGTTTCCGTTATAGAAGGTAGTCTCGATGAATTCATCGTTCGCCTTCCTCTTCCTGAACTCTTCCACAGAAACGAAATGATAGTCAACGTTGTTGACTTCGCCCTTACGCCTCTGACGGGTCGTATGCGTGATGACTTTCTTGATCCCGTAGTGTTCCTGAAGATAAAGACACGTGGCAGTCTTGCCGCTGGCAGAAGGTCCGGTTAGAACAATCATCTGATGCCTCCTCGATTTGGTTAGATATTCTAATCTCTTTTTCTTTCAGTTGCAACGGAAAAAAGGAAGAAAAACGATGTTTTTCCTAAATTTTCCCGTCAACTACATCTTTAATCTGGAGTGGGGATGCAAGGAACGCCTTGGGCTGGATAGGATAGGAAAGAAGTTTTTCCTTGCTTTGGTATCCCCAGAGGACAGAATAGCGGTTTTCGATATGAAGATTAAAGGCAGTCTGAAGATCAGTGACGGAATCACCGAAATAGGCAGCCTTGGCAAAGTCAAGATGATAAGGCTTAGTCTGCTCGAGGAAAGCCTTGGGATCAGGTTTAACCACTCCTCCAAGAGGGATTCCGACCATCTTGGTGAACAAGTCTCCAAAGTAGGTTTTCCTGACATCCAGAGCAATATTCTGTGGCTTATTCGTATAAATAAAGAGAAGAATGCCACTGCTTTTGGCATATTCAAGGGATTCAATGATCCCCGGGAAAGGATGAGTCTTATCTTTATAGTGCTTAGCATAGATTCGGTAGTACTCATCGAAAACGGATTCGTACTGATCAAGGTGTCCTTCCCCCAACGCACGCTGAATCAGTTTGACTGATCCGTTTCCGATAAAGGTCATCCTCTCGTTCAGCGGATGGGTAGGAAGATGATGATGTTCCAAGGAAAGATTGACACTATCGGCAATGTCTTCCCTCGTTGCGACAATCGTGCCATCCCTATCGAAAATAAAGGACTGATATTTGCTGTTCATTTCACCTCACCTCAGGCATTACTATAGCACAGAAAGAAGCAAAAAAACGGGCTAGAAAAAGAGGGGGGATGCCAAGCGGGAAAAGTCACCTTGTTTTTAAGCAAAAAAAGTAAAGAATTTTTTAAAATTCCCTACTTTGTTTTTTATTCAAAATCTTTTTATTCTATTCATCGATTGTTTGTATTATTAAAAACTAGTAAACGACAATATTTTGTCTATATTTTCTAGACAATGAACTTTGATTTTAGTTTCTGCTTTTTTGATTTCGGTTTTTCGCTAAAAAATTTTTTAAAAAAATGATTGATTTTTCCTTTCGTTTTCTATATAACTTTCAGCGTAAAAAAAGGGGGGTCCTTTCCATGAATCGTTTCGATGAGACGTCACTGGACTCGAAACAGAGCCAGTACATCATTCAGCTTCAGAATCTGACGAAAATCTACGATGGCGTTACGGTTATTGACAAAAGGAATCTGAACATCCGAAAAGGTGAGTTCGTCACCATTTTGGGACCGTCAGGATGCGGAAAGTCCACCACTTTACGCAGGATTGCCGGTTTTGAGAATCCGGATTCCGGCGATATCCTTCTTAACGGAAAGGATATTACTCCGGTTCCGCCTTATAAGCGTCCGATCAACACCGTCTTCCAGCATTATGCTCTCTTCCCTAACCTAGATGTCTACGACAACGTCGCCTTCGGTCTTCGCAACAAGAAGATTCCTAGGGAATTAAAGGATAAGGAGGGAAATCCTGTCCTAAAGGTCGATAAGGCACAGGTTAAATATCTTAAGAGCCAGATAAAGCGAAGGAAAAAGGATAAAATCAGGGCGGAAGAGGAAAAAGAGAAGCGAATCGATGCCTTCTCTTCGCAGCTTGAGGAAGTTCTCGCCAATCCCCGCCCCGCAAGGAAGTTCCGTCATCTCACAGACAAGGAAATCGACGATGCCGTCGTCCATGCCTTAAGCATCGTCGACCTTGATGAGCTAGAAGACCGTGATATTTCCACTCTCTCCGGTGGGCAACAGCAGCGTGTTGCCATCGCCCGCGCCATCATCAACGAGCCTGAGATTCTTCTGCTTGATGAGCCTCTCGGCGCCCTTGACTTAAAGAGGCGGAAGGACAGGCAGCTTGAATTAAAGGAAAGGCACAAGAAGCTTGGCATCACCTTTATCTATGTCACCCATGACCAGGAAGAGGCTCTGACCAGGTCCGATACCATCATCGTCAGGAATGACGGAGTCATTCAGCAGATTGGAACGCCGGAAGATATCTACAACGAACCGAAGAACGCCTTCGTTGCCGACTTCATCGGATCTTCCAACATCTACTCTGGCACGAGGAGGGAAGGAAACAAAGTGCACTTCCTTGGTGCAAACTGGGAATGCGAAGACCAGTTCAAGCTCAATGAACGTGTAGACGTCGTTGTCCGTCCTGAGGATATCCACTATTCCTTAGAGCCGAAAGAGGGGTATGTGGAAGGAAAGATCACCCAAAAGGTCTTTAAAGGCATTCATTACCAGTACACCATCATGGTCGGACGCAATGAGGTCACTGCTCAGTCCATCAAGGACTTTGACAGGTCTAAGCCTATCTACATCCAGATCCGTCCGGACGGAATCCATCTCAGGAAGAAGAGCGATACCAGTAACGTCTATCGTGATGCCTATATCGGCAAGGACAATAAGGTCTATATCGACGAACATCCGTTCGACTGCGACCTCACCCAGTTAGTCGCCAAGTCCACAAGGGATGAGGAAGGCTACCTGGTCGGCCCGGACAAAAAGAAGTATGACTTCAACGATGCCGATGTCGTGGCTTCCATCGCACCGGAGAATTTCATTATTTCCGATGATACGTCGGAAGCCGAGGAAAGCGGGGAAGTCATCTCTTCCGTCTATGTCGGCGACCACTATGAACTGCTTGTCCGTAGCGAGGAAGAAGAAGACTTCTATGTTTTCACTCCCTACACCTTCAATGTCGGCGATGTCGTCGGCCTACGCGTCGATAAAAAGAATATTGCCTTAAAACTCAAAGGAAACCTGGAAGACTATGTTTTATAAAACATATCGGAAGGGACTTTGCATCCCTTTTGTCCTGTTTGAAATCCTCTTTGTCATCAGGCCTAGGCTCTTCATCGTCTACTATGCCTTCACCGATTCCCAGGGATATTTCACTTTTCAGGCCTTTGTCGACTTCTTCTCGAACAGGACGAAGCTGAACGTCCTCTTTGTCTCCCTCCTTATCGGACTTGTCACCACGATTGTCTGCAGGTTGATCGGATTCCCGATTGCCTGGATTCTTGCCGGAAGCAGCTTCAAGTCCTCTTCTGTCTTCGTCATGCTCTTCGTTATCCCTAGGTGGATTAACTTCGTTCTCCGCACCGGCGCACTCCGTGACTTACTCAATGTCGTCTATGGATGGTTCGGTAAGTCGACAGGAGAGCTTCCTTATCTCTCTGCAATCATCGGTCTAGTTGCCGACTATCTTCCTTTCACCATCATCCCGCTTCATTCCACTCTTCTTAAATTGGACCACTCTCAGATTGAGGCAGCCAAGGATCTTGGCTGTAATCCTTTCCACACCTTCACCCGCTCTATCCTCCCTCAGTCCAGGCCTGGCATCATCTCGGCCTGCAGGATGGTCTTTAGGCCGACGATTTCTTCCTATGTCATCACCGATGTCAGGTCTGAGCGTCAATTAAGGCTCTTTGGTAATTCCATTGAAACCAGCTTCTCCAATTCAGACTGGGAAGGCGGTTCCTTCATGGCCCTAATCAGGCTCGTCATCATCTTTGTCGCCAGGATTGTCACGAAGAAGTTTAATGACAGCAGTGAAAAGGAGGGCAGCGCATCATGGTAAAAAAGATTCTGAAGTCCTCTTTTGTCTATCTGATTCTTGCCCTAAGGTATCTTCCTATCATCTATTTAATCGCCTCTTCCTTCACCAATACGGAAATGGTCGGACAGTGGAACGGGTTCTCCTTCCAGCTTTACGTCAAACTCTTCAAGTCTGCCGAATCCCTGAGAGCCATCGGAAACACCCTTCTTCTTGCCCTTATTGCATCTGTCGTTTCCGTGGTTGTCGGAACTCTAGGCGCAATCGGTCTTTTCTACTCCAAAAAGCGGTGGCGCGGTCTTTGGGAAAAGGTCAACCAGATTCCGGTAGTCAATGCCGAAATTGTGATGGCCATTTCTCTCGCCGTCACCTTTGTCTTCATCGGACAACATCTAAGGGGTGGAAATGACATCAAAGGATTCTGGACACTTTTGATTGGCCATTGCTGCCTTGCCGTTCCTTTTGTCTATCTTAACGTCAAGCCAAAGCTCATTCAGAGGGATCCCGCCCTTTATGAAGCTGCCCTTGATCTTGGCTATACTCCGACAAAAGCCCTTCACCGTGTCATCATTCCGGAAATCAGGCCTGGCATCTTTGCCGGATTCTCCCTCGCCTTCTCTCTTTCCTTGGACGACTTCATCGTCACCTTCTTTACCCGCGGAAGCGGACTATTGAACGGAAAGGATACCATCGAGACCGTCTCTACCCTGGTCGAAGAGAAGATCAAACGGGGAGATGTTCCTCCGGAAAGGCGTGCCTATTGCACCCTGCTCTTCCTTACCGTCGTCATCATCATTGTTGTAAAGACTCTTGTCGATTCCTATAAGGCAAAGAAGAATGGTTCGACCAAAGGAAAGAACCATCAGAAGTGGAGAGAAAAGCATGAAATCTAAAAAGATTGTCTCTGGTCTTTTGTTCCTCGGCTCCCTTTCGTTCATTGCCATCAATTCCACTGGTGTTTTCTATAGTGCAAACCAGGATGCCATAAAAAGGGCGAACCGGATCAAAGCCGCCAATAGCGATGAGATTGTCCTTAACGTCTATAATTCCCAGGATTATATCGCCGAAGAAGACGTCGATGATGACGGAAATGTCATTTCCAAGGGCGTCATCCAGGAATTCGAAGACTATAGGAAAGAGGAAAAAGGAAGGAATGTCCGTGTCTCCTATTCCTGTTTCGACACCAGGGAAAACAGGCTTTCCCAATTGAAGATGGGATCGGAATACGACCTTGTCTGTGCCTCTGACTATATCATCGAAAAAAGGATCAAGGATGACTTAATCATTCCTTTTGAAACAAACGAAGAATTTGCCTCTGATGCCTACTCTACTACTCCTACCTATGGTCAGTATTGTTCTCCTTACATCAAGGATAAGCTCTCGAAGATCCATAGGGACGAGGGAAAAGGAAACTTCAACCAATATGCAAGAGGCTACAGGTGGGGAACCTTAGGCATCCTCTACAATACCGAATTCAAAAAACTTTCCCAGCGTGGCATCTCTCCCGAACAAAGGGACGAGGACAGGAAAGACTGGGCTTCCTTATGGGATAAGAAGTACGAAAACAGGGTATCCATCAAGGATTCAAGGCGTGACACCTACGCCGCAGGAATCCTTTACACCTACGCCAATGACTTTACCCTGGATGGAAAGCAGGAAGAAGGGTTTAACACCCTTAAGAAAAAATACGAAGAAGGAGTCTATACTGCCGAAGAATACAATGACAAATTCACCCGCCTGTTCAATTTCTGTGACGATGACACTATCGCCAAAGTCGAAGCAAACCTGAAGACTCTACGGGACAATGCCTACGGTTTTGAAGTCGACTCTGGAAAGTCCGACAGGGCAAAAGGACAATACTTCGCCATCAACCTTGCCTGGTCCGGCGATGCCGTATGGGCCATGGACAGGGCAGACGAGTTCAACGAGGAACATAGGGAAGCCTATCCGGATGACAAATCCTTTGAACCGGTTACGCTGAAGTATACGATTCCGGATGAAGGCGGAAACATCTGGGTCGACTGCTGGGCCCTTCCTAAGGCCGTCGAAAAACGGGGAAACAAAGAAATCGCCGAAGACTTTGTCGACTACATCTCGAAGCCGGAAATTGCCGAAGAAAACAGGGACTGGATCGGTTACACCCCGGTCATCGGCTCTGATACCATCCTCGATTATGTCAAGGAGAACTTCGGTGACGTCCGTTATGAAGAAAACGATGATGGCGAGAGGGTGTACAATCCGGATCTTCTTGACGAATACACCATCGTCGACCAGAAAGACATCGCCTCCCTGACCGAGGAAGAAAAAGAAAACTCCGTCTATAAACGGAACATCGATTACTTCTTCAAAGGCACGCTAGATGAATATACGGATGAAGATACCGTCTTCTACATCCCTGCCACGGAACATAACCGTCGCTTTGATGCCTCCTACCCGGAGGAATCCCTCCTTCCGTCCCTTTCCATCAGGAACGACTACGGAAGCCAGAACGATAAGATTACCCAGAGGTGGAGGAGAGTAAAGAACAAATTCCTTCCTACCTGGGTCTATGTCATCGTCCTTCTTCTTATCGTCGGCGGACTTGGAGGTTGGATTTTCACCCTTGTCTATCGTCACACCAAGGAAAAGGAACGCCATGAGCGCAAAAAGCAGCGCCAGCTGATTCAGAAGCAGAAAATCAAGGAAGCTGAAAAAGCAAGGAAAGAAGAGAAGATTCAGACAAAGAAGAGGAAGGAAGCCGAAAAGAAGGCTTAAAAGGAAGGCGGCCATGCGCCGCCTTTTCCTTTTCTTATTTCTCTCCCTTGAAATACGGCCCTGCTTCCTCTATAATATCCTTCGCTGAACGAAAGTAAGCATACATCGCGGGGTAGAGCAGTGGTAGCTCGTCAGGCTCATAACCTGAAGGCCGGAGGTTCAAATCCTTCCCCCGCTACCAGAAAATCAGGGAGACCGAAAGGTCTCCTTTTTTTCGTCTGTTTCTTTCAGAAGTGTCTTCCTGTCTCTTTTCCTCTATTCTTAACCGGACTATTTATTTTCTCCTTCTTCTTTGAAAAACGGAAAAAGATTTCAAGTCAGAAGAAAATAAAAAAGAGACACCGGATTTCCGGCATCTCCCCAGCAATCTGTTTCTTTTTCCGACTAACTTGTCCGCTTCTTTCCCCAATAGAAGAGGGCGACCGTTCCAGGTCCGGTATGGGAACCGATGGTGGTTCCTATCCAATTGACCAGGACCTTTCCGTTCCTCTTAGGAAAATAGGACTCGACTTCGTTTTTGACCGGAAGAGCCATGTCCCTGCAGTTACTCTGTGACATAAAGACCTTTCCGCCATAGTCTTTCCCATCTTGGACATCGCCTTTCCTTTTTTCAAAGATGGCTTCTTCCACTTTCTTGATGGTCCGAATCTTTTCACGGGGCCGGAGTTTTCCATCCTCATCCCTATTCAGTAACGGGCAGATGCGAAGAAGGGTGCCAAAGAAACCGGAAGTCTTAGAGATACGGCCACCCCGGACATAGTATTGAAGATCCGTAGAGAAGAACCAATGTTCCCTGTTCAGTTTATGTTCCTCAATCCACCTATGGAGAGCATCAATATCCCTGCCTTCATCCCGCCTATCGGCAAGGGTTTCCCTGATTAAGCCATATCCGGAGGAAGCGCCAAGGGAGTCGACAATGTAGATTTTCCGGTCCGGGTATTTGCTTTTCAGCCTATTTGCGGCAACGCAGGCGGAGTTATAGGTTCCGCTAAGGCCGGAAGAAAGAGAAACGTGAAGGATGTCTTTCCCATCCTTGAGGAAGGGCTCGAAATAACCGACATATTCACCGACGGAAATCTGGGACGTGTGGGTCATTTCCCCTTTTGCCCTGCGGGAATAAAATTCCGGATAGGATATCGACTGTCCTAAATCATCCTGATAATCTTTCCCACCGAGGGAGAAATGGAACCTGATGTATTGAATCTTCCGGGAGACGAGGTGTTCGTGACTAAGGTCACATGTCGACTCACAGCTAAGGATAAATTCAGCCATAATTATTCTCTCCTTATTCAATTCATCATAGCGGATAAAAATGGAAAAGACAAATCAAAGTACTTTTATTGAAGGAAGCTTTCCTTATTGTCTAGGAATTTTTGGATGTTTCCAAAGCAGGCAGCCAAGGGGTAGCCGTCGACAAAGAGGTGGCTGACAGTGATGTTCAGGGTCACATGGTATCGTTTGTCTAGTCCAAGATAGTATTTTCCCCAGCAGATGCGAGGGACGGAGAGTGCCTCCTGGTTTCCGGTAGGAGTCGGATGGGTCATCCCCTTGAAGTTCAGCATGGGAATGCAGGTTGCATAGACGACATTCGGCTCGTTACAGATAGGAAAGCGGTTAAGATCTCCGTTAATCGGCCTATGCTTTGCCTCCTCTATCGTCTTCCGGCATTCCTTTTGGAAAGAAGAGAAGTCGTCCTTCCTTTCAAAGCCGGAATTCTGATAAACGCCTTCCTCTCCCCTCACTGTCCTTGTCGGATGAATGACGTCATAGAGATAAGCCTTATTGGAAACAAGCCGCCTTCTCCTCTCCTTAACAGAGTTGACTCCTTTCCTTACGGCAAAGAAGAAATACTCGAAGAAAGACTGCTTTCTTTCCTTGGACAGATTCACGATTTCTGTTACATCCCTGTCGACATCGAAGCCATATTCGCTCTCCCCATACTGAACAAACCAGTCGAAGAGATTCCGTTTCTTGTATTTTGTCCTGTCGATTTCCTGTCTCATTTTATATGTTCTCCTTTTAATGAATAGAATAACAGAAAGAAAAGAATTATTCCTCGTTTTCCTGATGGATAAGGGCAGGAATCAGACTATACCTATTGCTATGTTCAATCACACGGAACGCACAGGAAGATAAGTCAACAAAGGGAGTCTTCTCCCCATCCTTAAGATTACCGTCCAGAAGGAGGAGATAGAAGTCATAGATAAAATAAAGTCCATAGAAAGATTCATCCTTACGATGGATTAAATCGACATAGGGAAAGCAGGTGAACAGAAGATGATTGGAAAAGAACTTTTCCCTATAAAGATCAAATTTATTCCTCTTTTTTCTCCTGCTTTCTTCTCTTTCCTTCCTAGAAAGAAAGGAGGAAGGAAGAGAGGAAATATAGTCTCCGATACTTAGAGAACGTTTGAATTTCTCACAAAGGGAACGAAGAATTTGTTCCTCTATCTTATCGTTAAAGAAGGATACATCTATATGAAGCATTTTACCAAGAGAAAGAAGACGTTCATTAAACGTCCTGCTTCTGTCCTTAAGAAGTTCGAGAGATTTGCGATGCAAGGGAAGATAATCTTTTGGAACATCTTTCACCACCTCTTTTTCATTAAAGTAGAAGGTAAGCTCTTCTTCCTGAAAGGAAAGAGGAGCATCGCTTTCCCTCCTTTTTTCCAGCACCCATTCACAGGAATTGCTTAGGCAGGAAACCTTATAGGGATAAAGGCGTGGTGCCCGGGGATAGTAGCGACAGACGGAAGGAATATTTTCCTCTCCGACCTGAACCTGAAGGCCGCAGTATCCGTTCTCCAAGCGCCTTGGGCATTCCCCAAAGAAGTTTAGATTGATCCGTGCGTATCTCTCTTCGGTAGGATGAAGAAGGATGCCGACATAGGCATCTCTTCTCTCTTTCCTGTCTTTACTAAGAGGAAGACTCCTTAATCGGAAATATTCATCCTGACTGATGGTGATGGTCCATCCGTCACAGCAGCATTGTCTGCATTCTTTGCCTTTGCAGGAGAATTCCGGATAATAGTCCGGTACGATAAATTTACCCTTTATCATGTGCAATGTTTATTATATACGGGTTATTTTTGCATTCAAGAAGGAAGCGGGAAAGGAAAGGATTAATTATCCTTTACAGGAAAACTCCCCTGCTTTAGCCTAAATAGTAATCATGGCTTTTCTTTCCATCGTTTCATTAGGAGCTTCCCTCGGCAAAGACCTTGCTATTTTTTGCTTTGGAAAGTAAATTATTTACCAGATAAAGGAGGAGAAGAAACCATGTCCGAGGTAACCAAAAAAGCGCTTGAACAGTCTTTGAAAAAACTTCTTAGGAAAAAACCTCTTTCCGATATCACAGTCAGTGAAATAGCCCAGGACTGCGGAATCAACCGCAGGACCTTTTATTATCATTTTCAGGACATTTATGACTTAGTGGAATGGTCCTGCAGGGAAGATGCCAAGCAGGCATTAGAAGAAAAAAAGACCTATGATACCTGGCAGCAAGGCTTCCTCCAGATTTTCGAGGCCGTGGAAAAGAACAAACCCTTTATCAGGAACGTCTATAAAAGCGTCCACCAGGAACAGGTCGAGCGATACCTTACTCCTCTTGTCGACCGGCTTCTTCTTAACGTCATCAACGAGGAGGCAAAAGGAAGGGTAGTCCGGGAGGAAGACAAGGCTTTCATCGCCCGGGTATTCTCCTATACCTTCATCGGAATCAGGCTCGACTGGATCAAAAACAATAGGCGTGACGATCCAAAAAGGATTGTCGGGAAATTTGCCAGACTGATCAAAGGGACAATAAAAGACGCTTTAAAGAAATTCGCTCTCTGATTTATCACTTTCCCTGTTCTGATAAATCTTTTTACAGTTTTCCGCCCGGTGATAAAAAACTAATCACCGGGCTTTTATTGTCTATAGGAAACTTTTTTCTTTTCTCTAGAATATCCACGAAGACAAAAACAGGGAGGTCTTAAACATGTACTATTCCGCAGGAAATTATGAGGCATTCGCCCGTCCGGAGAAGCCTCAGGGAGTCGACAGCAAGTCTGCCTATATTATCGGAACCGGCTTAGCCGGACTTACCGCAGCCTTCTATCTTGTCCGTGACGGACAGAGGAAAGGCGAACATATCCATCTTCTCGAGAAACTTGAACTCGCCGGAGGAAGCTGCGACGGACGCAAGGATGTGACCAAAGGATTCTTTAGGCGCGGAGGACGGGAAAGGGACAATCATTTCGAAGTCAGGTGGGACACCTTCCGTTCCGTCCCTAGCCTAGACAATCCGGATAACTCCGTACTGGATGAGTACTATTGGCTGAACAAGCATGATCCGAACTACTCTCTCTGCCGCGCAACCGTGAAATGCGGAGAGGATGCCCACACCGACAAAAGGTTCAAATTAGACAAGGAATCTGCACTCGCCCTTTCCAAACTCTTCCTTACTCCGGAAGAGGATCTGGAAGACAAGAAGATTTCCGACGTCCTTCCGGAATCCTTCTGGTCAACGAACTTCTGGCTTTACTGGCAGACTAGGTTTGCCTTCCAGCGCTGGTCAAGTGCATTAGAAAGGAAGCGTTATCTCTGCCGTTATGTCCATCACATCGACGGACTTCCGGATTTTTCGGCCCTTCGGTTCACCAAATATAACCAATATGAGAGCAGGATTCTTCCCCTTGTCAAATATCTCGAAAGCCACGGAGTAAAAATCGAATATGGCAGGGACGTCAAGAACGTCATCATCGAAGATGTGAACGGAAAGAAAGTTGCCAAGAAGATTGTCTATGTCAAGGACGGAAAGGAAGCGACAATCGACCTGATTGAGGATGATCTTGTCTTCATCACCAACGGCTGCTGCACCGATTCCTCCTGCTACGGGGATCAAAGCCATGCCCCGGATCTCTCCCATCTAGAGAACGGAAAAGGAGAATCCTGGGACAGGTGGAAGGCAATCGCCAGTCAGGCGAAGAACGGGGAATACGGAAACCCGGATGCCTTCTGTAGCGACATCAAGGCCACGAACTGGAGGAGTGCGACAGTCGCCACTTCCAATCAGGAAATCATCGACCACATCAGGAAAATCTGCAAGCGTGATCCGCGCTCCGGAAAGGTCACGACCGGCGGTATTGTCACCGTGAAGGATAGCAGGGACAACTGGTATCTTTCCTGGACCATCAACCGTCAGCCGCAGTTTAAATCCCAGGACAAAAACAGGATTCTTGTCTGGCTCTATGCCCTTAGCACCGACAAAGAAGGAAACTTTGTCAAGAAGCCTAGGAAGGAATGCACCGGCGAAGAAGTCTGCAAAGAGTGGCTCTATCACATCGGAGTTCCGGAAGAGGACATTGAGTCCTTGGCCAAGAATGCCTGCAACACCACGACCTGCTTTAGGCCATACATCAACGCCTTCTTCCAGCCGCGGAAAGGATCCGACCGTCCTCTCGTCGTTCCGAAAGGCTCCGTCAACTTTGCCTTCATCGGTCAGTTTGCCGAGACGCCCCGGGACACGATCTTCACGACAGAATATTCTAGGCGCACAGGAAGGGAAGCCGTCTATACTCTGCTCAATATCGACCGTGGAGTACCGGAAGTCTGGGGAAGCAAGTACGATGTCCGCGAGCTTCTCCGTGCCTGCTACTATGCCATCGACAAGAAGCCTCTTTGCGATATTAAACTATCCTTCAAGGAGAAGGAACTGCTTAAGATCGTCACCAAGAAGGTGAAAGGGACGGATGTCGAGCTTCTGCTTAAAGAAAGCGGACTGATTAAATAATCACCAGATTGTCATCTTTTCTGCCTGTATCCCCTTTTCAGGCAGAAGAGGAGCAATAGAAAGGGGCGGCATCTGCCGCCCCTTTTTTAGACTAAGCGTTTCCGTTATTAGCAATAGCGTTATCGTCTAGAGAGATGTCACCGGAGGAAACAGCCCAAAAATAAAGAGAAGCAACGCTTCCATAAGGAGAGAAGCGTTTCTTATAACGATTGAACATCTGCTGAGTGATTTTCCGATGGTGATAGACCATTTTCATTCCACGGATAATTCCATAGTCGAATGGACTGAAAACATCCCTTCGGTTCCTGGAAAAAAGAAGGACCCTTTCGGCCGTCCAGGTTCCTACCCCAGATAAAGACGTCAGTTCCTTTATAACCTCTTCGTCATCTTTCTTTTTTAGAAGATCCAAATCGAGCTGATGACAGACAATTTTTGCGGCAAGAGAGAGAATATTTTCTGCCTTCCGTTTATTCCTTCCACAGGAACAAAGTGAAGAGGAAGAAAGAAGGATTACGGATTCGGGGCTGACTTTTCCTACCCTCTTTTTCCTTTTGGTATATACGGAAGCCTGGGCAGAGGAAGAAATCTGCTGTCCGATAATATAATGGCATAGGCAGGAAAAAATATCTTCATCCCTCTCACGGGCGATAAACGGTTTCTTCTGAATTATCCTATCTAGGCGATGGTCCTTCCTAGAAAGATACTCGGTCTCCTTCTTTCCGTACTGAAAAAACTTCATTCGGTTTTGACGCGGAGTCCTTTGGGAAGATAGTTCTTCACCTGGTTTTTTATTTTCTTTCCAAACCCAAGAGGGATTCCCTGATAGGAGAGAACGACAAGTCCGTCCTTCCTTTCACTATGAATCGATAGCTGATTGCCAAGAAGATAGTCCCTAGCCTCTTTGCGGGAAAGAGGAAGGAAGGGAAGAGTGGTCACTGCCTTACTATAGGCATAATCGAATTCACACTTTGGATAGGGAGAACTATCCTTGATTTTCAGGCCTGGTGAAATATAGCCAAGGGAAGAAATCTCCTTGAACATTCTCTGAACGTAGTATTCCCTTTTACGGAAGGGGAAAACATGGTTCTGTAAGGATAAAGGAGTCAGACTGTTCCTTTCCCCGTCGTTTTTTCTTAATACGGCAAAGTAAATCCCCTCCCCTTGATAAATCCCTGGAACCATATGGTAGCCAATCTTGTTTTTTCCTATAAGAACGTTTCTATCTACAGGTAGCTCGACTAATTCCATTTCCTTATGTCTCTTCATCCTTTTCCTAACCTGTTCTTCATCTTCCTCTATAGAAAGGGAACAGGTGGAATAGCAAAGATAGCCGCCTTTCTTTACTAAAGAAACAGCTTTTTCCAGAAGGGATTCCTGAATAGGAAGAAGACGGGAGACCTTCTCCAAGGAGAAGTCATCCCTCCTTTTCTTCTCTTTCCGGATCCTTCCGGAACCCGAGCAGGGAGCATCAAGGATGACTAAGTCAAAACAGGATGAAAGGTTCCTCTTCCTTGGATCCCTTGACAGGGAGAGAAGATTATCCCTGCCTAATTTATCTGCGTTCTTCTGTATTTCGATGGCACGGGTATAGGAAATATCGTTAGCCAAAAAGAGTCCGTCCTTTCTTCTGAAGGACAGGGCGATGGATTTGCCTCCGGGAGCTGCACATAAGTCCATAGACACAAAAGAAGGGGGAAGAAGTTTCCCCAGGAAATAGGATGGGTAGGCACTAGAGGGGTCAAGAATATAGAAAGCACCGATAGCCTGTTCCATGCTTTTCCCTAAAGCATGCTTCTTCTTGTCGAAACGGAAAAGAAGAGGATCGTTTTTATCCTCTTCAAGATAAGGAAATACCTGCTTCCTTTTTTCACTTGTCCTATAAGAAGGATTCCTCCTTGCGCAGGAAACAGGATCCTCCTTCCTTCCAAGGCGGAATTGCTCCCTCTGCCCCTTATTGGCGTAGTCTTTCCTAAGGGAGGCAAAGTCAAAATCCCTGTTCTCTTTCCTGTCAATATTCTTCATCAAAGAAGATTTTATCATAAAAATACTATATAATAAGTTGAGCCGTTTCCAGCAAGGAGGAAGAAATATGATTAGCCAGAAAAAGAGAGTAGTTAAGAAATTAGAGACAAGGCGGGGGAAGAGCGGCGGATTCAAGGCGAAGCCTAGGAGGGAAAGTTCCAAGATTGTTCCTTCGGACAAAATAGGCGGTGACATTTATCTAGTCCAAGGCAACAAGATGTATCAACTCTACAGTCAGAAATCTCCCCTTTACGGAGTGGATGAATGGGTCTTCCACGGAAATCTCACGAAAGGGGAAGAAATCCGTTTTGCCCATAAGGACGGAAGACGGATTCCGGTTCCGGGAAATTCCAACTGCGGATATACCCTGATTGGAATCGCAAAGAACAACTTCGAAGCAAAACACGCCCTTGTCGCTTTAGGGGAAAAAAGGGATGATCAGATTTATGTCTACATCAATAAGGACTCTTCCCTTTACTACAAAGGGGAAAGCGGAAGGAAGGAACTTTTCATCCGGATCTACGATAATCTTTCCGGTCTGGATAATGATCGCTGGGTCGTCATCTCCAGGAAGTAGAAGAAACACCCGACATTAGTCGGATAGAAAGTAAGGCAAAATATGGATAGGATAGGAATCATCGAAAAAAAGAAGCTGAATCAGGAACTGACCAAAGAAGAAATCCATTACTGGATAAAGAACTATGTGAAAGGTACCATCCCTGACTATCAAAGCGCTGCACTTCTTAGGGCAATCCGTCTCAACGGAAGGACAAAGCAGGAAACCTTTGATTTAAACGAAGCAAGGAGGAATTCCGGGGAGACTTTTGATTTAAGCAAGATTCCCGGAATAAAGGTAGATAAGCATTCTACCGGAGGGGTCGGGGATAAGACCACCATGGCCCTTTGTCCGATGATTGCCTCCTTAGGTCTGAAAGTGGCCAAAAGGTCTGGACGTGGACTAGGATTCACTGGCGGTACCCTTGACAAACTCGAATCCATTCCTGGTAGGAGCACCACACTCTCTCCCCATGACTTCATCGAACAGGTCACCCATATTGGAAGGGCCATCATCGGCCAGAGCGAAGAAATCGATCCGGCGGATAAGAAACTTTATGCCCTCCGTGACGTCACGGCAACCGTCGATTCCATTCCTCTGATTGCCTCCTCCATCAGGTCAAAGAAACTCGCTGCCGGTTGCGACTGCATCCTTCTTGACGTCAAGTACGGATCGGGAGCCTTCAGGCCGACAAAGGAAAAAGCGGAAGAGCTTGCCAAATGCATGGTGGAAATCGGAAATTATTTCCATAAGGACGTCCGAGCCGAAATCACGAGCAGGAACGAACCTCTCGGCAATGCCGTAGGAAATATCCTGGAAGTCGAAGAAGCCGTCAGAACTCTTCTAGGAAAGGGTCCGAAAGACTTCACGGAATTATGCCTGTCTTCCGGAGCAACCTTGTTAAGGCAGGCAAAGCTGTTCGACAGCCGGGAAGAAGCCGTCAAGGCATTGAAGGAAACAATATCAAGTGGAAAGGCCCTGCGTGTCTTCAAGAGCTTTGTCAAAGCCCAGGGTGGCGACGTCTCCTATATCGATGATAGGAGCAAATTCCCAAAAGCCCGCTATTCCTTCGAAGTCCGTTCCGTCAAGGAAGGTTATGTCTCGGCTAGGAACACGAGGGGGATTGGTCTTGTTTCCAGGCGCCTTGGAGCCGGAAGAGAGACGAAAGATGATATCATCGATACGGCTGCCGGAATCGTCATTAACAAGAAAATCGGAGACAAAGTCAGCAAAGGCGATCTGCTTGCCACAAGGTATTCCGAACGCCCGAGTGTTTCCACTCTCTCCGCGGATATCCTAAACGACTACGATTTCTCCAGCACTCCTGTTGAGCCGCCTAAAGTCGTCGAAGAACTGATTTGCAGGGATCAGGAAGGAAAATTCGTCATCGAGAAAGAGTAATACCATTATGCCAATTCTGCTCTCCGTCCAGAACCTAACAAAGGAATTTTCAGGAGAACGGCTCTTCGAGCCGCTCTCTTTTGTGTTGCGTGATCATGACAAAACGGCAATACTTGGACCAAATGGCTCAGGAAAGTCTACCCTGATCAAAAGGATTCTCGGCAAGGAAGAGAAAACAAGCGGAAACATTGTCTTCTCCAAGAATGTCACCCTTGGCTATCTTAGCCAGGACGTCATCGAGAATCCGGACAACACCCTCTACCAGGAGTGTGAGGAAGTCTTCTCTTCGCTGAAAGAGGAAGAGAAAAAGAGGGATGAATTGACGAAAAAAAGGGCTCTTGACCCAAATAGCAGGGAACTCATCGATGAGTACTCCAGACTTCAAAGCGATTTCGAGGCCAAAGAAGGCTATAACTACCACTATAAAATCGACAGGATTCTTAATAGGTTTTCCTTCCATAAAGACGAATACGACCGGAAGATCTCCACTTTCTCCGGCGGAGAAAAGACCCGGGTAGCCTTCGCTAAGCTCCTTTTAATCAATCCGGATGTCCTTATTCTCGACGAACCGACAAACCACCTTGATATTATTTCCATCGAATGGCTGGAAGATTATCTTAAATCGTATCAAGGGGCCGTTCTCTTTGTCTCTCACGATATTGCCTTTGTCCGTCATCTTGCTGATCACATTCTTGATATTGATAACAAAGTTTTCACTAGGTATAACAGGACCTATGATAATTTTGCGGTAGAAAAGAAGAACCGGTATGAAAACCTTCTTGCCCAGTACCAGAGACAGGAAGAGGAAAAGGCGAAACTTGAGCGGTTTATCACCTTCTATAGGCCAAAGCCGAGATTCGCTTCCCGGGCAAGAGACAGAGTCCATAAGCTTGACCGCTTAGAGCAAAGCAGCATCCTTGATCCGACAAGAAAGGAAAGAAGCCTGAATATCGGTCTGAAAGGAGAAATCCGGGAAGGGAAGAAACTGATTGACTTTAACGATGTTTCCGTCGGATATACCTCTCCCTTGATTTCCCATATTACGTTTACCCTCTGCGGAAAAGACCACCTTGCCGTCATGGGAGCAAACGGAATAGGAAAGTCGACCTTTGGAAAGGTCCTAAGGGACGAACTAAAACCTTTAGGAGGGACTATCCGCCGGTATTTCCATAGGACAAGGGGTGTTTTACGGCAGGACATCCGTTCCTATTCTTCGGAAGAAACTCTGTTCGAGCATTTCCGGAACCTGTATCCAAAGAGGTCGAACGAGGAAATCTATTCCGGACTTGGAAGCTACGCCTTCACGTACAAAGAAGCCAACGAGAAGAAGCTCTGCAACCTTTCCGGCGGTGAACTAAGGCGGATTGAAATTCTTCAGCTCTCAAGGGAGAATTATGATCTTTTGCTTCTTGATGAACCGACTAACCACTTGGACAGGATGTCGATTAGCGAACTTGTCGATGCCTTAAACCAATACGAGGGAACCTTGGTCATCATTTCCCATGACCGTGACTTTATTGACAAGACCTGCAACAAGGTGCTCTATTTCTACAACAAGACCGGCTATTATTACGAAGGATCCTATGAAGAGTTCAAGGAGCATGATTTAAACAGAATCAGGCAGGAGGAAAAGGAAGCCTTAGAGGCCAAGCAGAAGGAAAAACAGGAAAGGAAAAAAGAGGAATTAAGGAAAAAGAAAGAAGAAAAGGCAGGGAAGACACGGGTGACCCGACTCTCACCGGAAAAAATCAGGGAGAAAATCGACAAGAGGGAGAAAAAGAAGAAGGAGCTCTCGGATAGCTGTTATCTAGAAGAAAACTACACGGATAGCAAGAAGAGGGAGGAAATCAACAAAGAGAGGGAAGAGATTGATAAGCAGCTGACTAGCCTCTATTCCGAACTTGAACTATCCAGGTAGTCTATACCGCTTTCATGTGGGAAAAATCTGTTTATTTGTTTATTTGGTTGACACTACTCAGTATAATAGGTTCTTGTGAAACTACTTTTTTTGTGATGAAGGAGATTATTTATGAACGACAAAATCCGTAACGTAGCCATTATCGCCCATGTCGACCATGGAAAAACAACCCTTGTCGACGCTCTTTTAAAGACCAGCGGAACTTTCCGTGAAAACGAAAAGGTCATGGTCCGGGCCAGGGATAATAACCCGATCGAGCATGAACGTGGCATCACGATTCTCGCAAAGACAACCGCCATCAACTACAACGGCTATAAAATCAACATCGTCGACACTCCCGGCCATGCCGATTTCTCCGGCGAAGTCGAACGAATCAGGAACAGGGTCGATGGTGTCTGCCTTCTCGTCGATGCCTTCGACGGACCTAGGCCGCAGACCCGCTTTGTCCTTAAGCAGGCAATCTCCTATCATCTCAAGACCGTCGTCGTCATCAATAAGGTCGACCGTCCTGGCGCAAATCCGCAGAAGGCCCTTGACGAAGTCTTGAATCTTTTCAGGGACCTTGGTGCAGACGACACCCAGCTTGACTTCCCTGTCATCTATACTTCCGCCTTAAACAGGACTTCCTCCTACTCTCCGGACATTGCCACGCAGAAGTACGGAAGGAATCCGCTTTTCGACACCATCATCAAGACTATACCTGCCCCGAAGGCAGATACTAGTGCTCCCTTGCAGTTCCAGCCTTCCCTTCTTGACTACAACCGTTATGTCGGCCGTATCGGAATCGGAAGAGTCGACCGGGGTGAAATCCACCTTGGCGATGCCGTGACCTGCATCCGTCTTGACAAGAGCACGGAAAACTTCAAGATCACAAAGCTCTTCACCTACCATGGACTAGACCGTGTCGAGGTCGACCATGTCGAAGGCGGAGATATCTGCGGCGTAGCCGGCCTTCCCGACATCATGGTGGGAGAGACAATCTGCCCGCCGGACCATCTTGAGGCCCTTCCTCCCCTCCGTATCGATGAGCCGACAAGGCGTAGGACCTTTGCGGCCAACGATTCTCCTTTTGCCGGGCATGATGGTACCTTGCTGACTGCCCAGAAAATCCAGGACCGGCTCTATGAGGAAAGCCAGAAGGATGTCTCCAGGCGTTTTGAAATCAACCATACCGACCAGTCCTTCCAGGTCGTCGGACGCGGTGAACTTCATCTCTCCGTCCTGATTGAAACAAGGCGGCGCGAAGGCTTCGAGCTTCAGGTCTCTAAGCCCCAGGTCATCACCAAGGTAATCGACGGAGTGGAATGCGAGCCGTTCGAGGACCTGCAAATCGATGTTCCGGATGAATACGCCGGAAACGTCAGGCAGCTTGTCGGTTCCCGCTGTGCCGAGACTATCTCCAGGAACGAAGAAAACGGACAGACCCGTCTTGTCTATGTCATTCCTTCCCGCGGACTGATTTCCTTCAGGAATACCTTCAGGACACTTACGAAAGGATACGGAATCATCAATCATTCCTTCAAGGAATACCGTCCGAAGATCAATAAACCCATTGGGACGCGTAACCTTGGTGTCCTTGTCGCTACGGATCAGGGAAAGTCCACTGCCTATGCCATCAAGTCTGCGGAAGACCGCGGAACAAGGTTCATCGGTCCTGGCATCGATGTCTACGAAGGAAGGATTGTCGGAGAGAACAAATATCCGATGGATCTTGCCGTCAATGTCGTCCGGACTAAGGCCTTAAACAACGAGCGTAACTCCAACAAGGATGTCACAATCGTCCTTAAGTCTCCTCGCCGCAGGTCAAGGGAAGACTGCCTTGACTACATCAATACGGATGAGCTTGTCGAAATCACTCCGAAGGCCATCCGCAGGCGGAAGAAGATATTGAATACGGCAGAGCGGAAGAAATTCGAAGCTCACCATCCTGAGCTTTACGGGCGGAACTAAACCAAACAAAAGTCCTGTCTCTGTGGCAGGACTTTTTCTGTCGGAAGAATATCCATCCGGTACGGAAGGATTATTTTAAGTCGGGCTTTTCTGCCCTGGCCGCCTTAGCAGAAAAGAATCAGATGGCAGCCGATAAAAAACGCCTGGGGATTGCCGCAGGCGTTTTCCTTATTCGCTTCTTAAGGCTTCGACGGGGTCTTTCTTGGCGGCGCTTAAGGCAGGGACTAGACCGGCGATGGAGGTAAGGATGATGGAGATAAGCAGAACGACAAGGGCAGTCCAGGGAGCCAACGCGGCAAGTCCGCTAAGATAGCTGTATTTTGCGTGGATAATCACATTGAAGAGAACCTGGAAAATATAGGTAAATACGATTCCGAATAGACCTGACGAGAGTCCGATCATCCTTGATTCTGCATTGAAGAGATGGGAAACATCTTTCTTTCTTCCGCCTAAGGCACGGATGACTCCGATTTCCTTTATTCTCTCCCTGACTGAGACATAGGTGATGATGGATATCCTGACTGTCGACACGACCAAGGAGAGGGAAGTAAAGGCAATTAAGGCAATAGTGATGCTCTTAATAATCCTATCGATCCTAGAAACGACTAAGGCAACATTATCGGTGTACTTAATGTCTTTTCTATCGTCCTTAGTCAGAACCTTTCCGGAAGAAAGAACGATATCTTCATCGCTGTTCCATTTATCAAGATAGGAAGTGATGACGTCTTTTTCGGGGAAATCCTTCGGATAGAAGTTGATGGTGGAAGGAAGGTGTTCTCCTCCAGTCCTTCGCGGGGTTAGGGTAGCGTTTTGGCTGCTTTTCCCTCCTGAGGCCCCCCTAAGCATCGAGAAAATAGACGCAAGGGAACTAGAATAGCTTCCGATGAAGCTTGTTCCGGTCTTCCTTTCCGAATCGGTGACGTCTTTGTCCGGATCATGGTACTGATAGCTGAACTTATAGTAGATTCCGTAATCGATTGTGCTAGTGTTGCCGCTGGAATCGGTCGTCGTCCTTTCTCCTGAAGTATACCCATCCCGTGAAGGATTCTTCTCCCTGTAATCCTTAAGAAAAGAAACAATCCCGGAGGAATAGTTGTCTTCGATGTACTTCTTTGCAAACGCGGGGGTGTAATAGAAACCGGCGGAAAGGGACGAATACCTGCGGTTCTCTTTCGGCTTCCTTATTCCGACTACCTTCCTCTTCCTTGCCTTCTTATCACTATTCCAGCTCTCTTTCGGCTGATAGGAATAATAGTAAGGACGAAGGGAGGAAGAAGAGGATGTGTTTTTTTGGAAGACAACATCATTCGGATAATAATAATAATCTTTATTCCTTATTTCCTGATAAGCAACCTGTTTCCGCTCGTTGAACTTTTCCTCATCATATTCAAGTCCGCGGTATTTGTTGATTACCCGCATGATATCATCCTGGTCGTAATAGCCAAGAAGGGCCAAAGAAAGATCAGTCACTTCTTCCTTCGAGGAGACGACAAGCCTCCTCTCATCGGGCTCAGTGGCATAATGCCCGGCCATGATGTCATATTGGGTAAGGATATAATCCTGATTGGAGAGGCACTGGGAAAAGGAAGTCAGCTCGCCGATCCTTGAGGAAATAGAAGATAATTCCTGTCCGTCCTCTCTTCCTCCTTCTTCAATGATTGCCCGGGCAAATGCCCTCAGGGAAGAAAGGGAGTACTTTTCATCCTTGCTGTGTCCGTACCTATAGTCCTGCGTATAGATGTTGTTCGAGGGATCTATTCCATAATCGAGGTCTAAAGAAGAGAGAAGGGAAGAAGGTCCCTGGGAAAGATAGTTGATGTAGTCCTCGGTGATTTCGTTCTGGACCATGGCACTTCCAAGCCTTTTTTCCTGTTCAATGAGCTTCTTGATCCTGAAGTCGACATTGATCTTCCCGTCCTGCGTGCTTTCTTTTATCGCTTCCTTTGCACTTGAAGAACTCCTGTTCCCCCTAAGAGAGGAGAGGTCCCTTGTCTGTTTAGAGACATAGACAGGGTTTCCGGAAAGCCTCTGCCTTTCCCTGCTGCCCCTGTAATTTGTGACACCCTGGCTTACCGCCAAGACGGCAGAGACACCGATAATCCCGATAGAGGCGGCAATCACCGTCCTGACCGTCCGGTTCTTTTTGGCAAGAAGGTTCTTTGCGGAAAGCTTAAAGGCAGTCCACCAGGACCTTTTCGCCTTCTCCTTCTTGGCACTTTCTTTGGACGAAGAAAGGAGAGGATAGTCTTTGGCTTCTTTTTCCGCTTTTTCCTCTTCCTGTCTCGTCAAAGGGTTGCTGTCGGAAATCACCTGCCCGTCAAGCAGAGAAATAATACGGGAAGAATAGATCTTGGCAAGCTCAGGATTATGGGTAACCATGATGACTAGCCGCTTCTGGCTTACCCGTTTGATTAGTTCCCTGATCTGGACAGAAGTCTTGCTGTCAAGTGCACCGGTAGGTTCGTCGGCAAGAAGGATTTCCGGTTCGTTGACTAAGGCTCTGGCGATAGCGACTCTCTGGCACTGCCCGCCGGAAAGCTGGTTCGGTTTCTTCTTGTACCTGCCTTTTAGGCCGACCTCATCCAACACGGCCTTTGCCCGTCTTTCCCGCTCTGCCTTTCCGATTCCCGAAATGGTCAAGGCAAGCTCCACGTTCTCCAGAATATTTTCCTGAGGAATCAGGTTATAGCTCTGAAAGACGAAGCCGATACGATGATTGCGGTAGACGTCCCAGTCCCGGTCGGAAAAGTCCTTTGTCGACCGCCCGTTTATGGCAAGATCACCACTGGTGTAGTGGTCAAGGCCTCCCAAAATATTGAGCAAAGTCGTCTTTCCGCATCCGGAAGGGCCAAGGATGGAAACAAACTCGTTGTCACGGAAAGAGAGAGAGATTCCTTTTAAAGCATGGACTTCGTAGTCTTTCCTTTTATAAGTTTTCTTGATTTCGGTTAATCTTAGCATGCCGTCCCCTTTTATTTTTAATTCCTTAATATGGTAGCTTAAAACAAAAAAGGAAGGAAGAAAAAAGACTATGTTTTTTCTTATCTTTTTCATAAAAGACACAACAGAGAAAAATGTCCGAAAAGAAAATTTCTGTTGCTTTTTTCCTTTTGCTCCGTTAAACTTTCCCCCAGGGTAAAAAATGAGAAGCGAAACGAAAAGAAAAACTCAGCCAAAAAGAAAAAGCAGGGGGAGAGTTTCCTTCTTTTCTCTTCTCACTAACATCATTCAGCGATAACCATCAGGGGGCCTTCCTTAAGGCCCTCTTTTTTTTGCCCGGAAAGGAGAAAACAGAATGGAAGAACAGAGAAGACACAAGAACGGGATGATTCTGGAAGTCGACGAAAATCCGAAAAAGGCACGGGAATGGATTATCCTTGCCATCCAGCATGTGCTGGCAAGGTTTGTCGCCTGTATCACCGTACCTAGGATTGTCTTTGCAGGCTATGTCGGCCCAAACGGGGAATCCTTGGTTTCCAGCCTGATTGCCCCGACCATTCTCTCTGCGGGAATAGGAAGCCTTATTTATCTTATTCTGACAAAAAGGAAGTCTCCCAGGTTTCTTTCTTCCTCGTTTGCCTACATCTCCCCGATGGTCTCTGCGGTAAGCCTTGGAAAAGAGCCTTTGTTCAATGAATCGGGAGTCTTTCTCGGCTATAGTGCAAACCTCTTCTCCCTTCCTCTTGGCAGGGCATTTGTCGGACTAGTCTATGTCATTGTCGCCCTCATCATCAAATCGGTCGGAGTAGGATGGCTGAACAAACTTCTTCCGACCATCGTCGTAGGTCCGGTTATCATGGTCATCGGTCTTGGTCTTTCTTCTTCCGCCGTCTCTTCGTTAAGGAGCGGTCCGCACCTTAGCTTCGATTCCCTTGGGAAGACAAGCTGGTCAAGCGGATATAACCTTATCGCCTTGGCCTCCGGACTCGTGGCAAGGTTAGTCACCGCCCTTTGCTCACACTATGGGAAAAAGACAGTCGCCCTGATTCCCTTTGTTCTAGGAAGGCTGGCAGGATATGGCTTTGCCCTTATCTTCACCCTTATCTCCTACGCCATTAATGAGGCTAACCCCCTTCATGAGTACTTCCGCATCATTGATTTCTCTCCCATCGTGGATCTATTCACCACGACCAACAAAGAAGGGGAAAGAGTTTTCTCCCTAAGCTTTCAGTCTTTCTTAGACTATCCGAAATTCCTCTTCCTTCCGGAAAGCTGGAATTACTCCTCCTCTTCCTACGTTTACACAACAAACGGAACACTTCCTTCTCTTTTGGAAGAAGGGAAAACAATAATCGATACTCCCACCTTAGTCAAGGCAGGCAACCCTTTTTCCGCTTCCCAGATCGGTTCAATCGCCCTTCTCTTCCTCCCGGTTTCCTTCGTCACCATCTGTGAACATATCGGGGACCATAAGAACAGGTCCGGACTTCTTCAGCGCGACCTTTTAAAGGATCCCGGCCTGACGAGAACGCTTAGGGGCGACGGATTAGCAACTGCCGCATCCGGTCTATTCTGCGGAGCTGCCAATACCACATACGGGGAAAATGTCGCCGTCGTCGGTGTCACAAAAGTCGCATCGGTCAAAGTCATCGCTCTCGCCTGTCTTTTCTCTATCCTTCTTGCGTTTCTCTCCCCTCTTAGGGCACTGACAGAGACAATTCCTTCCTGCGTGACAGGCGGAGTCTCTCTTCTTCTTTATGGATTCATTGCCGCTTCGGGAGTCAAAAGGAGGATCAACGAGCATGTCGACAGGGGAAAGACAAAGAACATCTTCGTCACTTCCGTCATCCTTGTCGCCGGAATAGGAGGCCTTATCCTTTCCTTCGGCCCATGGGAGAATCCGGAAAGGGTAAAGGTCACTTCCACAGCTACGGCTAGGATCCTTGGTATTATCAGGAACGCCATCCTAAAAGACAAGAAGCCGGAGGCTGAGGACATAGAAACATTGCCGGAATAGTCCTATGTTCCTAGTTAACGGAGAAAAGGGGATTTAGGCCCCTTTTCTCTTCTTTTCAAGGGAAAAGAAAGAGTGTAGAATAGAAACAGCATGAAAAAAGAATACTTAGGAATTGATCTCGGTTCCGAAAACACGCTCATCTATTCCTATAAGGAAAACCGTATCCTTTTTCAGGAGCCTACCTGCATTGCCCTTGACAGTCATAATAACGGAGTAAAGGAAGTAGGCTATCTTGCATCGAAAATCGAAGGGCGGTCTCCTTTTCCGATTAAAGTCATCTATCCAATCCGGCATGGAATCGTTAATGACGATGACGCCCTTTATCTTTATCTTTCTTCCGTCTTTCACCAGCTTCGTTTGGATCTCAAGCATAATCCGACAGTTCTTTTCCTCTCCGCTCCGTCCTTATGCGGAAAGACAAACCGCAAAATCCTAATCGAAATCGCCAGACGTCTTTTTGCCAAAGAAGTCTATATTGAGCCTTCCGTAAAAAGGGCCGCCATAGGAACAGACGAAAAGGTCTTTGCACCAAGTGCCACCTTAGTCAGGTGTATAGGCTCCGGAATCACCGACACTGGGATTCTATCCCTTGGGGAAATCATCAGCTGCGACAATTCCTTTATCTCCGGCGATACGTTTTCCGAAGCAATCCGGCGATATAGGAGTCAAAAGCAGCATCTTGCCATTGGCAGGAGAACAAGCTCCTACATCAAAAGGCGCGTTGGGACAATCAGTAAAAGGGGAGAGAACAAGCTTGTCGAAGTGAAAGGACGGGACACTCTCACTTCCCTTCCTTCTTCCGTCATTGTCTCTTCCGGCGAAATCCGAAACGTCCTCACTCCTCTCGCTGACTATCTAGTAAGGAAAGTGACGGACGTCATTTCCTCTGTATCTTCCGACCTTGCCGCCGATCTGACAAAAAGCGGCCTAATCCTGACCGGGGGAGGGGCACTCCTTTCCGGACTGAAGGATTATTTCCGGGAATGTCTTTCTATCCCCGTCCATGTCGCAGACAATCCGGAACTATCTGTCATCAATGGATTGAAGACCTATATTTCCCTCAAGGCAGGGAAATAAAATAAAGGAGGTAACTTTATGGTTACACTATTGGAACTGAAGAAAGCAAAGAGGATGGCTTTGAAAAACCATGACGAGAATGCCCAGGACGTCCTTGGCGTCATTATCGGCGATTATCAGAAACTGGAAGCCGACAGAAGAGGACAGGGGAAGGAAAGGAATGATGCCGACAGGGTTTCTCTCTTAAACAAGGTAAAGAAGGAACTAGTCGAAGAGAAGGAAAGGTATCTTACCGGAAAGAAGCAGGAAGAAGCCGAAAATACAGATAAACAGATTCAGATTGTCGAATCCTATCTTCCAAAAAGGATGTCTGAGGAAGAAATCAAGGCGGTCATTGAAGGTCTTGCCGATCATTCCATCAAGAACGTAATGGTCGTCTTTAAGACGAAGTACGCCGGTAAGGCAGATAGGGGACTGGTATCCAAAATCGCTAAATCCTATCAAGGAAAGTAGCTTTTTTCCGTCAGAGGGAGAATTGACTTTCCTCAGCCTAAGCCCTAAAATACTTAGGCTGTTTCTCGGTGGGGGAATAGTTAAGTGGTATAACAGTGGTCTCCAAAACCATTATTGAGAGTTCGATTCTTTCTTCCCCCGCCATCTGAAATTCAACACGGAGAAATCCGTGTTTTTTCTTTGCTTAGCAATTAGCGTACTTGTTTATGTACGTTTATTTCCGTATAATGGTAACGAGGTAAAAGACATGGCAACAACGAATGTTACTGAATTGAGAAAAAACTTGTTCAATACAATAGATTCCGTCATTAAATTCAACGAGCCCGTTCAGGTGACTACGAAGAATGGAAACGCAGTTCTTTTAAGCGAAGAGGATTATAATGCGCTTTTGGAAACGGTTTATCTCATGTCACAGCCTGGATTGGTTTCCAAAATCAAGGAAGGCGAAAAAGAACGGACCTCCGAAATGTCCAAATTCGACCCGAACGAGGAATGGTAGATGTGGGCTGTCTTTTTTACCAAAAACGCTGAGAAAGATAAGCCGAAATTGAAAATGGCCGGTTTAGAGAAGAAAGCCAAGTCCTTGCTGGTGTTGCTTTCTGAAAACCCATTTCAGACGCCTCCTTCTTTTGAAAAACTTGTTGGAGATTTGAACGGATATTATTCCCGAAGAATCAATATCCAGCATCGACTTGTTTATCGCATTGATTCCCAAAAGCATATCGTGATTGTTCATTCCATGTGGTCACATTACGAACGATAAGGGTTCGAATAAATCCTGCATTGCCCCGCCATCTAAAATTCAACACGGAGAAATCCGTGTTTTTTTACTTTTTTTTCTTGACTACAATGTAGTTTACAATTATAATTGCATCAAAGGAGAAATAATGAAATGGCTGTAGTGTCAGTTAGAACAAACGAAGAAGAGACAAAGCTTTTTAAAAGTTATTCTGCCATTCACGGCATCTCTATTTCGGAAGCATATAAACGTGCACTGCTGGAAAAAATCGAGGATGAATTCGATGTGGCGGAAATGGCTGAAGAGGTTGAAAAATTCAACAAGAATCCTAAGACGCATTCTTTGGATGAGCTGAGAAAAACATATGGCTTATAAAATTGAGTTTTCAGATGAAGCCTTTAAAGAATTCGGAAAACTCGACAAATACACTCAAAAGCTAATTGATGCTTGGATTCGGAAGCATCTTGAGTCAAACGAAAACCCAAGATCCATCGGAAAGCCTCTTGTAGGAAATAAATCCGGACAATGGCGTTATCGTATTGGCGATTTTCGATTATTGTGTCTTATCAAGGATGATCGGCTGATTATTTTGGTAATCAAAATCGGACATCGGCGAGATGTTTATAAATAGACAAAAATGTTCGAAAAAATCCTACATTGCCCCCATCGGATTTGTATCCGAATCCTGTCTGTTCACCTTTACGGGTTCGGTGTTACCATAAAACTTGACAAGTGGAGTAAAATCTCTCAAGAGTCGGAAGGCAAATAGCGAAACAATGACCTCGGAAACGGGGTGATTTTTCTTTTTGGCTGATTTGTAAATCGAAATAAGAATGAACCGGCTAGTCAATAGAATAAATGTCCTTCCTCGTTTTTTCTTTCCAATCCCCGGTCCCTTCTTCACCTATTCTCAACACAAGTCCGTTACAGTTCCCGTTGCTTCCTCTCTTTCTTTAGCGGCACAGACGTCTGAAGGAAGTCTGGATGGAAAATGGCACGCAAATGAAGCTGACCAAGAAGAGAATCGTTATTGAACGGACATTGCATTTCCAGATAGACCATCATTGGCCAAAGGAAAGACATGATTTTGGATACAAAAAAAGGCTGCCCGCCTAGGCTTTTCGCCTTAGCATTAGGCAGCCTTTTCATATGGTGCCAACTGCCGGACTCGGACCAGCCACCTGCTGATTACAAATCAGCTGCTCTACCTGATGAGCTAAGTTGGCATTTCACTGGTGAGTGCTATAGGGATCGGACCTACGACCTCTTCCGTGTGAAGGAAGCGCTCTCCCGCTGAGCTAAGCACTCGGCTAGACAGCATACTAGTTTATCATCGAAAAAGGCACTTTACAAGAAAGACCCGTTTTTCCTTCCCCTCTGCTAGAATACTACCGAGGTAATTCATCATGTCACAGGCAAAAGATTTCGTCAAAGACAGGCTAACCAAGTCCTATTCCGTCTTCCATGCGGTAAGAAACAGGGAAGAGGAATTATCAAAGGAAGGATACACAAAGCTTTCGGAGAGGGAGCCTAGGAACATCCATCGGGGAGGGAAGTATTATCTAACCCGAAACGGCTCCTCCCTGATTGCTTTCCGGATACCGAAAGAAGAAAACCAGCTATTCTTCCAAATCAGTGCGACACACAATGACTCCCCATCCTTCAAAATCAAGCCTAACCCAGTCATCCATTATCAGAATCTGATTCTTCTTAACACGGAGCCTTATGGAGGAGGCATCTATAACACTTGGCTAGACCGTCCTCTTTCCTTCGCCGGAAGAGTCATGGTCAAGAAGGGAAGGGAGGCTAAGTCTAGGCTATTAAACATCGATGAAGACCTCCTGACCATTCCTAACCTTGCCATCCACTTTAACCGGAACATCAATTCCTCGATGTCCTATAACCCCTCTAAGGATAGGCTTCCTATCCTAGGAGTCGGTAGAGAGGACTTCTCTTTTGAAACCTACCTGAAGGAAAAGCTCGGCTTAGAGAAAGACACAGAAATCCTCTCCCACGACCTCTTCCTTTATAGCCGGGTAAAGCCCTGCTATGTCGGAAGGAACAAGGAGTTCCTTTCTTCTCCCCGGTTAGACGACCTCTCTAGTGCCTATAGCGCACTCTTTGGCTTCCTTTCGGCAAAGGACAACAAGGCAGTCAATGTCTTCGCCTCCTTCGACAATGAAGAAGTAGGAAGTCTGACTAAGCAAGGGGCAAATTCCACTTTCCTGAAAGACGTTCTAGAGCGGATATCCTATGCCTTAAAAGGTGACCTTGACAATAGGAAACAGGCTATATCAAAATCCTGCCTTCTTTCCATCGATAATGCCCATGCCAACCATCCAAACCATCCGGAAATCAGCGATAAGACAACAGACGTGGAAAGGAATAAGGGAATCGTCGTCAAGTCAAACGCCAACCAGTCCTACACCAGCGATGCCTATTCAAGGGCGATGATTTCCCTTCTTGGACAGAAAGCCAAAGTCCCTCTCCAGTACTTCACAAACCGCAGCGATCTAAGAGGAGGATCGACACTAGGAAACCTCTCCAATTCCGAAGTCTCCCTGACGGCATGTGATATCGGACTCCCTCAGCTTGCCAGGCATTCCTCAACGGAACTATGCGGAAGCGAAGACATCAACAGCAGGGCAAGACTAATAGAGACCTACTTCTCCTCTACTTTAAGACTGACAGACGGCTCCTTGTCCTTAGAATAAAGACACTAGAAAAGCCGGACGATACCGCCCGGCTTATTTTCTTAAATGGTGGGCCTTAGTGGGCTCGGACCACCGACCTTGCGCTTATCAAGCGCACGCTCTAACCAACTGAGCTAAAGGCCCATTTAAGCGGAAATAATCTTACCGCAGTTTCTATTTATTGTCAACGGTTTATTGAAGAAAACTTTACCAAGGGTGGACCAGGATGAAAACAGGCCTGAAGGAAGAAGAAGCAATTTTTTCCGATTTTCAGTTAGATTACGCTAACTTTTAAGACAAACAATTTATTCCGATGATGACTCTTGAAAGTCTAACCTGCTTTGGCTACAATATGCCATGGAGGATGTAACTGAAATGACCAAAGTTGTTATTGATGATTCTTTATGCATTGGATGCGGTGCCTGCACTGGCATTGCTGCCGACACCTTCGAGCTCAATGACGAAGGAAAGGCTGCTTTCACCGGAAAGATCACCGATGAATCTGCTGTCCAGTCCGCCATCGACGGCTGCCCGGTCCAGGCTATCACTGCCGAGGACTAATTCCTAAACAGCAAAAGAAAACTGCCTTCGGGACAATCCGAGGGCAGTTTTTTGTTGTCTATCTTATCCGAATGGTGACGGAATAGCTAGAAGTCGTAATCTTGTCGCAGTGGTGAAGCTTACGGAAGACGTCTTTGGAAAGACCGTCAGTCGAGGCATCCACATAGGAATCCCCTAAGTATTGATAGGAAAGGATTTTATAGCTCTGCTTTGGATAGATGTTTTTCAGATAGGCAAGAATGAGGGCCGAGGAATGGACAAGGGAGGAGAGGGTGATTTTCCGGCGTACTCCGAATTCGTCAATGGAGAGCTGGTACTCATATCGGTTTTCGTTGATGTCTTTTTCTACCGGAGCATCATCCTTGATGTCTTTGACCCGCCGCTTATTGATAATCCTTTGTCGTTTCCTTTTGTCTTCTCCTTCCTTGATGGCAATAGAGAGAATGGAGTCAAAGGGGGAAAAGTGGCTCCTTTCCCGCTTAGTAAGAAACACCTTTGAAGTATTGGCCGGGGATTTCCTTATCTTAAAAATTAAGGGATTCAATAAAATTTCATAGAGGAAAAGAGAACTTCCTTCACAGATAAGCCCATAGAAGAGACCATAGCAGAAAGAAGAAACTGCATAGGAATCCGAGAAAAAGAAGAACGAGGATATCGTTCTCCTTTCTTCTATTTTCGGCATTGAGGAACAATAAACAGAGGAGAAACATCCTTTTAGACTGGAAGGAAGAAGAAAAAGAAAGGAGAAATATCCGCAGGAAGAAGAAACAAGGGCAAGAAGGAGAAGATACGCAAGAAATCGGAGGGGGAAGAAAGAAGAAAAGAAGCGATGGAAACGATCAAAGAAGAACAAAGATAAAAGCCTAAAAAGGCTGTTAATGGTAATCCTGATCGGATAGACAGGAAAAGGTAGGCAGAGGGTAGAAAAGAAGGTAAGGGAAACCATAGCGTTTTTAAAGACAAGAACGAAAAAGGATGGGAAGAAGCCGTAGAGGGCATAAGTAAAGAGTAGCCTGACATCAGAAAGGTCAATCGGATAAAGGGAAGAAAATCTGGCACCCGGTATCTGCCCAAATAGGGCGATTCCATATCCGGCTAAGGCAAGAAGGAAAATCCTGGCTGCCTTTTTCCACCGGATATCCATTCCTTTATTATTGATCGTCGTCCTCATTGGCATCTCCGCTTAACTGATTGTCTTTCTTCCGTAAAAGGCACTCCTCACGCCTTTGCTTCACTAGTTCGGAAGGGATTTCCTTCACCTCGCCGGGTTTCCTCTTTCCGAGAAGGATATCGCCAATCCGGATTCGCCTTAAGACAGTGACCGGATGGTTCCTTGTCTCCCTCCTATGACGGATTTCCCGTTTTTTTCCTTCATGGAGAACAAGAGAAAAAACACAGGATGAATCAAGGCTCCGGACAAGTTTAGCTTCGCAAGGCTTTGTCTTGTAGGCGTCCTGAGGAATATAGATTCCTTTTGCCCTTTTTTCGATTTCATCCCCCTGATAGGGATTCTTGCATTGGACAAGATATTCCTTTTCCGGAGCGGAGGAAGGATGAGTCATCAAGTTGGCAAACTCGCCGTCGTTGGTCAAAAGAAGCAGACCGGTCGAATTATGGTCAAGACGTCCGATGGAAAAGACCCGTCCGTATTTCTTCGGGACAAAGTCAAGGATGGTCCTTCTGCCTTCCGGGTCGCTGGAAGTGGAGACGACATCATAGGGTTTGTTCCTCCTTAGATAGACAGGAGCACTCTTTTCCTGTGGGCTGACCTTCTGTCCATCCACTTCAATCTCATCTTCCCTTGTGCACTTAAAACCAGGCTCATCGACAACCTTTCCGTTTACTTTGATTTTCCCTGCGGCAAGAAGAGCTTCTGCCTTTCTCCGGGAACACACTCCCCTTTCGGAGAGAATCTTCTGAATCCGTTCTTTATCCATACGATAGATTTCACTTTCTCTTCCTGCATATTCTACACTAAAACAGACTATTTTTCTCCCTATCCTTAGATTACCTAACCTGATGTCGTGGTTTTCCTCTAAAAAAAGAAAAACCACGGATTTCCCCGCGGTTAAGTCTGGTGGAACAAGTAGGACTTGAACCTACAACCACTCGGTTATGGGCCGAGGGCTCTAACCAATTGAGCTATTGTTCCAGTTTGGTGGCTACGGGGGGAGTCGAACCCTCGACATAGCGGGTATGAACCGCCCGCTCTACCAACTGAGCTACGTAGCCAAAGCAAAGTTAATCTTAAATCGAGTAGCAGAAAAAAGCAAGAGAATTAAAGCAAAGGGGAGACGGCCTGCAGTCAAAAAGGAGACTGACTGGTTTTCCCACAAAGGGAACAGAAATCCTCGGCAAAACAAAAAGACTATCCAACCTAAATTCAGCTGGGAAGGATAAGTAGAAGTGCTAATGACGGCCATAAATCCAGTGTCTTCTAAGATGGCAGAAATTAGTTCTTTCATAGAGGTTACATCTATTCGCTAAAGACGGTTCCTGTCGTTTCCTAATCCGGGAACGTCCTTTCCAAGACGATACAAGGCTGAGACGAAAGGAAACGGATTTGGTTTCTGTTTAGGGACGCCCGTTCTTCCTGTCACGGCAGAAAGAAAGGATGGAAATCATCATTGGCTCTTTCCTGTTTCCCAAGACTATTTTTTGCTCTCTTGATTTCCAATCAAAACAAAGAATAAGTCTGATTCTTTCTCTTTCTTATAAGTGAAAGCATACAGATCAGGTGTTTTGTTAGCTGAAAAAGCAACTGACAAAAGAAACGGCAATGGCCAGGAGTTTTATTTTGTATCCCCTTTCATAGAAAATAGTGGAAATTCTCTAATTTAGCCATTATACTAATGGCAGTTGCCGTGTAAGCGATTACATTAAAGAAAGGGAATTCATGATCTACACACCAGAGAAAATCCGAAACATTGCCGTAGTCGGACATCAGGGAAGCGGAAAGACGACCCTAGTCGAAGCACTCGCCTATCTAACCGGCCTAATCAAGACTAAAGGAAGCATCGAAGAGAAGAATACTCTGTCAGACTTTACCCCTGAAGAGAAGAAAAAACAGATGTCGCTGTCTTCTTCCATCATTCCTTTAACCTATAAAGACTATAAAATCAATCTCATCGATCTTCCTGGAAACGATGATTTTGTCTACGAGCAGATTGGCATTACCCGCCTAATCAAAGGGGCAGTCCTTGTCATCGATGCAAGCAAGGGAGTCCAGGTAGGAACAAGGAAAGCCTTCAAGAGGCTAAAGAAGAGAGGGGTACCTATCTTTATCTACCTGAATAAAAGGGATAAAGATGACGTCGACTTTGATTCTTTGTACGAAGAAATCAAGCAGAAGCTGGACGAACATAAGTGCGTTCCCTTCTCCTATCCAATCGGACGAAGAGAGAACTTCGATGGCTTTGTCAACGTTCCGGAAAAGAAAGCACGGAAGTTCAACGGAACCGATTGTGTCGATGATGTCATCTATGATGACAAAAAACCGATTATTTTTGCTTTATACAATCGCCTATGTGAATCCGTCGCCTACTCTAGCGAGGATAGGCTAGATAAGTTCTGCTCCGGTGAGCCATTAACGGACAGGGAAATCAAGGCCGGGCTTCGAAAGGGCGTCTTAAACGGCGATCTTTATCCGATTCTCGTCGGGTCAGCCACAAAGAACATCGGTTTAAACACAAGGTTAAATAGGTTCATCGATTACCTTCCGTCCCCTAGTGACTTAAAGCCTTATGTGGCCCATGATGAAAACGGAAAGGAAATCGATGTTAAGACAGATAATGAAGAGCCGGCCTCACTCGTCATCTTCAAAGAATCTTACAATCCCTATCAGGGAAGGATTTCCGTTTTCAAGGTGAACTCAGGAATCGTCCGTGTCGGAGATACTCTCTTCTGTCCGAATAACAAGAAAAGCTATAAGCTTTCCGCCCTCTATTCCCCTTGTGGAGAGAAGCTTAATCCAGTCAGTGAAATATCCGCCGGGGATATTGGTGCAGCCACTAAACTAGAAGAAAGGAAAGTCTCTTACACCTTATCCGCCCAGGAGCGGGTTGTCCAATTCAAACCAACAAAATATCCGACCGCCACTTTCTTTAAAGCCATTGTCCCTGAAACAAAGAAAGACTCGGATAAACTCTTCCCGGAAATTGCCAAATATCAGCTTCAGATGCCTACCCTTAAGCTAGACAACAACATTCATACCGGGCAGATTCTTCTTGGTTCCCTTTCTTCCTCCCATCTCGATTATGTTCTTGACCAGATTGCCCAAAGCGGAATCAAGTTCCATACAGAACCGGTCAGAATCGAGTACAAGGAAACCATTACGAAAAAGGCGGAAGCCGAGGGCCGGTACATCAAACAATCGGGAGGTTCCGGATACTATGGCGTCGTTCTCATGTCCTTTGAGCCGGCTAAGGAAACAGGTTTTGTTTCTACCGTATTCGGCGGACACATCGATAAAGGATACTTCCCTCCGGTCGAGGAAGGCTTCCGTGAGGCAAGGAAGAAAGGACTTCTGACCGGAAGTGAAGTCATCAATGTCAAAGCCACCTTAAGGGATGGAAAGCAGCATACGGTCGACAGCAATGAAATGGCCTTTAAGAATGCCGCCATGCTTGCTTTCAAAAACGCCTATAGGAACTGCTCGCCGATTCTTTTGGAGCCATACTACAAGATCATCGTAAATGTGTCACCGGACTACCTCAATGCAGTCTACTCGGATTTGAGCCGGAAACGCGGTCAGATCCGTTCCACAGAAGAAGGAGACGATGCAACGCTCAACGTGACTGCCATTGTCCCCCAGGCGGAAATCCTGGAATATGCAAACGAACTGAAATCGTTGACCAAATCCACAGGCTTTTTTAACCTTTCCTTTGAAGATTATCGCCCCGTCCCTAAGGAAATCGCAGAGAAGATCATTGCGTCGAGGAAGAAGTAAGGCCATGACACTTTTTGGTCCGTTCACCTTCGGTACATATAGGGAAATGAATTTTAGTTTTCTCTCCTAAGCGTAGGGGGAGAGTAATAAAAAAGGATAAACAATAGTGTTCCCGGTTCCAGGACGCGGTAAAATTTCCGTGCTATATCAGTGGAGTTCCGAGGCCGGCCATGGGCCAATGTAGCAACTTTCCCCTGTGGCCGGTCCCGGAACTTCCGGAAAGGACCATCCGTATGTCTTTTTGCGAACACGTCTTCGACCTCGGAAAGAGGTCGCGCCAATTTTTTTCGAATGTCCGTACTGCCACGGCCATCGCCTGAAGAGGCACGGACACCATGGATGGGTGTGCCGCGGCTGCGGAAAGACGTTCCCGGACAGAACGGGAACCGTGCTGTCCTCCTCCAAGCTGAGGCCGTCTCAGATCCGGACCCTGCTGTCCATGCCCTCCGACGGCACGACCCTGAGACAGGCGGCACAGAAGGCGCATGTCTCCCTGCAGACCGCACTGCTATGGAAGAGAGAAATACAGAGAATCCCGGAAAACGCCGGAAACAAGGTGCTTTCCGGGGATGTGTAGGTTCACCACACGTACATAAACGCGCCGATGTCGAAGCGCAGGGGAAGGAAAAAAGCGAGGGCTTTCCAGGCAGCTTCTGTAGCCGACCGTCAAGTCGAAGGATGAGGAGGCCAATGGGCTGCTAAGCCTTGTCAACCGGCTGTACGCCCAGGTGATGCGGAAGTTTGCGGTCCATCTCCGGATCCACCGCAAGAGAGCGCAGCTCTGGCTGCCAGAGAAAGCACTCCGCAGGGAGAACGGCCGTGGGCTGTCATTTGCAGAATACATGCCGTTCTTCCACGGAATGATCTTCCTCTCAGGGAAAACCCTCAGAAGACGGGAGGCCTACGGCCGTTAGAAACACTATTGTTTATCCTTTTTTAATAAAATACATTGCATTGTTCCGTACTCCGAAACTTGAACCGATTAGGGATAAGTTATCAAATAGTACCAGAATTAGAAAGAGTCTCCTGAGGCAACTTCCAATGAAGATACTCTGTCAGCCGGTCCGAGTTGTAAAAGCGCTTTAGTTCTCGGTTGCCTGAAAATTTCCGAGAGTCGCTTGCGTTGTCCTCGAGCCTCTTCTGACCCTTTCCGAACAAGGTTTTTTTCTACGATAAGATAGGTATAGTCGTTCTTGACATCGCACCAATGGTATTCACCGATGTATTTCTGGTTCGTGAGCATATGGGACACGCTTCCGCTCGCAGATGGCTTTCCGCTTCTAGCAAACTCCTTGCATTCACGAATCTGACACCTTCGATAGATTCATCTCGTTGCTTATTGCACGCATAGCGTGCGTAAATAACACCTCTTGTCATGGGTGTTTCCTTTCCTGTCACAGCCGTGATTGGACAATTCAAGGAAAGCAAAAGTCCAATACACTATGACAAATCGTAACGAGCGGTTGATTGTCTTTTGGCTTTTTTCCCAACGAGCCAAACGTGTAGATGGACTATGCTCTCTTAAGGCATCTCTTTTACTACTGTTTTGCCAAGAAGCAGACCGCAAGGCTCAGTCGTTTACTGAGATTGCGATGCCGTAGCGGATTATTTCATGTTTTCAGCAGTTTTCTCTATATATTCTTTTTCCTCCTCAGTTAATTTAAATTTAGTAAACAATTGTAAATCGATATTTTCTATGGATTTAGACCAATCAATTTCTGAGTTGGGTTTAAAATCTATAAGGGGTATGTTTGCCCAGGTGTCTTTTGCTGTATTCTGAGTTATTTTTAGAGTGCCTAGTAAAATTCTGGCAAATTTTGTTTTTATGTATTTCTCAGCATTCAAGGCCTCAACTTTGGTGTCGAACATTCCAATACTCATATATGTTTGAGTATATAGTTCAAATGGGTTGCCAATAAATGGTTGTCCAAGCTTTTCACCAAGTTGCCCTTTGCCATTAGCTCCAGGAAGAATGACTTTATATTTTTCTAAACAAGAAATCGGGCGAATATACTTTTTTGAAATGAACTTTGATACACGCTTATTACCCTGTCTTCCATAAATAAGTAAAGTATTACCATTATCAAAATTTGAGTCATGGAACAATAAAGGCATTACATCAAAAACAGAAGCATCAAGAATATATTCATTGCCCTTTGTGAAAGACTTATTGTAGAAAGGAAAATCTTGATAAACCTCTGGGGTTAGATTATATGTACTCTTACTGAAGACAATTGAGGAAAGATTTTCGTTAGTTTGTGTCTTAACTCGATTCAAAATGCTACTCAATATACGATTTTCAGTGAAAATTTTTATAGCGCCATACGTCTCCTGCGAATCTCGTAATGTTATTACAACTCCACCTTTTATATCCGCCGTTGGAAAAACAATCTTAGAGTCTTTAAAATAATCAATCACTTTAAAATGGGGGTCATCTAGCATCTTTTGATTCCATTCAGAAGGAGTGAGACCGGCCTTGAATAAAAATCTGGCTGGAGAGATTAAAGAAACAATTTTGCCGATTCTAAAAGCCACATCATAAAAATAGTTATACACAGGAATAGCGCGATGACTATTATCTATTTCTTGTTGATAAGGTGGATTTCCTACCACTGCATTGAACTTCATGTTGTCATCCTCCTTGCGGTTCCAATATGTCTTTCCTTGACGTACTTTCTTGATGAAGGACTCACATTTGCGTTTGTCCTTGAGCTGGTTGATCAAATCCTCGAAATATCTTGTGTTCACCTTGGCATCTCTGTAGCCGACCAACGTGCGTTTGGTGATTTGCTTTGCCATTGGGGTTTTGCATACGACGAACACTTGGTTCTTAACAACGTCATCCCATATTTTTTGCTTGTTTTCGAATGTCTGCTGTTCTTCCGGGATTTCGTTCAATCTCAGTCGGTAGAGAGTATAGGAAACATACAGCGGATACAATCCCGTTTTGGAATTGATTTCCAGAATATTCGATTCCTTGTTGAAAACGCGGGAAGTGATTCCTTCCTTCTCTATCAATCGAGGCTCGGAAATCGTATTTTCGAACTTGTCGTCATAAAACGAGTAGCCTCCAAGGGCTTCTCCTAAATGAAGGTTGACAACTCTCCATGGAGTCAGAACAGTCTCTTTATCCGGATTCTTGAACGTCGAGAATAATTCTGCGATTCTCTCGACTCTTTCGGTTGGCTCAAGGTTGTCTGCGTTTTTCGAGACGGCGCGTATTCTTCTGCAGGCCCCGATGAAGATGTCCTTGTCGTAGTATTTGGAGAACTTCCTGAACATCTCTCTTGTCACGCCCTTCGGCATGAACTCATTCCAGGAAAGATCATCGATGATCTTAGGGTCACCGAAGGTATCGATGGTAATATCCGATTTGATATCCATGTCGATTCCATAGACCAAAAGTGGGATACGGATGGAAATGCCCCGGAGAATGGATATGGCCGTATCGCGGTTTTTCTTCTTTTCCTTAAGCTGCTTAAGCTTCTCCTTCTCTTCTTCGGTCAAGGATTCGCCACGGCTTTTCTTTCCCTTGATTTTTTCTTCTGCTTCGTATTCTTCGTCCGTAAACCCTTCGCTGTTGATATCGATGTCTCCGGCTTTCTTCTGCTGGTTCGAGGCACCGATGATCTGCTTCAGTTTCTGGAATTCTTCCAATTCAAGCCCGTCAAGCTTCAACAGCTCGTCGTTGTAAAGCTTGCTATCGTCGAATCCGTTCTTTGCAACTTTTTCGATATAAGCCTTCTTCAAAGCCTGAAGGAGCTGATCAACTTTGAATTCCTTCATTCTGGTTTCATCGATTGACACGACAGGGCAGAAATTGAGGAATTTCTTCAGCGTCAATTCGGCACGTGCTTCTTTCTTTCCGGCTTTTGCGGAAAGCTGGACGGATTCGGCGACCATCTTCAAAGTTCTGTCCGGTGCGAAATCGAAGACGTAGCAGTTTTCCTTCATTTTCCCATCTATGTTGGCCGGGGTCTGGACACGGAAGATTGTCTGCAGATATTGACTTGCTGAGGTCGAATAGGAACCCGCGAGCATCATCACTGCCGTCCACTCAGGGACAGAAACGCCGGTTGTCAGACGTCCGCAGGAAAGAGTGATGGTGTATTCGTTCTCCTTGAATGCGTTTCTGACTGCCGTAAGGGCATCCGTTGAATTGATTTCCTCATCCCCGTCACCGGCCACGTTGACGATTTTGAAAGCGCCGAAAACGGGATGGCTCTGGAGGAGGGAGCTCAAAGCTTTGGCTTCCTTGACTCCGGGAACAACCCACAGCGTATTCTTAAACAGCTTCCGGTATTCCTCGGTGGAGAATGGGTAATTCGTGGTTTCGCTCTTCTGTGAAATCAGGTTGAGGAACTTGACAATGTCATCTTCATGGACAAAATCGCCGATTTTCGCTCCTTCCGGAACAGGTTTCGTGTCTTTTTTGCTATCGCCCGTCCAGACACGGAAGAACTCTTTGAAGTTGAACGCCTTATCGTCAAGGTCTTTATAACCCGCAAAACTCTTTTCCAAATGATAGGTATAGATATTAAGCTTCGGAAGGTCTTCATAGGGGTTGGAGTCTCCGAAGTGGTTCAAGGCGAACTCCTGCTTCGCTTCCTGTTCCATGATGTAATCCCAGGTGTAGATGTCGCCTGATTCGTATTGCTCGAGCAGGTTGAACGGGGTTCCCGAAAGCTCCAGGACTTTGGCTTCCTTTGTCTTTCCGGATATGACTTGGTTTATGACCTTCTTTCCTAAGTCGGTCTGGGTTCCTTCATGGGCTTCGTCCACGACGACGAAATCCCAATCGCGGTCATAGATCTCATCATCTTTATCGAATTTCCCACCGACGGCTGAAGCCCCGCGAAGGTCTTGGATGGAGGCAAAGTAAACGAAGTGTTTCCCTTCTTTTTCCAATTCACTGATGGGCTTACCTTTTGTCTTGGATGCAAACTCATAATCGGGTCTGTCATAGAAAATCTTGCCGAAATCCTCGTACCATCCATCGGAGACTACAGGACGATGCGTAAGAATGATGGTGGATTTGAATTCCTCTTCCTTTGCCACCTGCAGAGCGCATAGGGTCTTTCCGAAACGCATCTTCGCATTCCAAAGCATCTTGTTGCCTGTTTTGAAACGTTTCAGTGTTTCCTTTATCGCCTGTTCCTGCTCAGGGCGGAAAATGATTGGATTCTTATCCTTGGTAATCGAGGATGAATCCAGTGCCGTCTTTCCGTCTTTAACGGCTTGTATGGCTTTTTTTGCGGTCTCCAAATCCGTTACGAACCATTCGTTCTGCTTCTTCTGCGTATCGAAGAACTTTCTCTTGATTCCGCTGCGGATCAGGACATCATGCACCTTATGGTCACGGAAGCTTTTCAGTTTTCCGTTGCAATGGTCGACATAGACCGCGATTTCCGTGTGGAGAAGATCATAGGTTATTCCGGCGGTAGAGGTGTATTCATCGATTCTCTTTCTCGCCGAGAAGTTGAGGTCATGGCAGTTCGGACTCAACGCATTCCAACCCCTTTCCGTATGAACCGTTGCATCGCCGATCTTAAGGCAGCCTTCATGTGTCTTGTCGTTGATTCTGAATATGTAAATCAGCTTGTATTCAAAGGTGGATTGGAATTTCTTGATGCTTTCCTCGTTCATAATCATTTCCTCCCTCTCACGATATCGAAGAACTTGACCGTTCTGTTCTTCTCCCAGTCCATAACCTTCGCATAAACTCCATTGTGCCGGCTGTTGTCGCCCGTCTTGCATCCGGGGCATTCCGATTTCTCAGGCATGACGCTTTCTCCCGTAAGGAAATCAAGCGACATCTGCCCTTCGCCTTCTTCGTTATGGCAGGTGTAGGGCACGACATATTTCATCCCATCCATTTGGAAGATGTTCCATGAGATGATTTGGGCGATTTCGTCTGCGTATCCGTTCTCGAACGGTTTGCTGAACTTGTCCCGGAAGAACTCAAGTACGTCGACGAAAAGGTTCTCCCGCGCCAGAAGGACGTTGTCGCCCTGGAAATCAAAACCATAGACGCTTTTCAAAGCAACCTTTGTCCATTCCGCCCATTCCTGCTCATCTTCAACGTTTTCGCTTATCACTCTGAGCTTGCGGTCCAATAGGCCCGTGCGCATTTTAACGGGAATCTGCTCCCCGTTGGTCGCATCGTACCGGCTTGTGAGATAAGGGGCTTCTCCGCAGGTGATTTCAAGGCGGAGGTCTTTCACATAGTCCTGCCAGGTTTTGCCATTGTCGAAGACGACCTTTTCCGTCGGAATCCAGGTTTTGCCTCCATCCTTGTTGAAGGCATCCTTGTGCCCGAACCATTTTTCGTCCACGGCATTGTTCTGAAAATTGCAGATCCAGGATGGCGTGAAAACTTCGGCCATGTCTTTACTTCGCTTCTTCTGCTCACGTTCGCTCTTGCAGGTTCTAGGCTTGATGAGTTTTTTCATCTTTCCTGAAATGGAGGAAAGCTTCATGGTGTCTTCAGCGTGATAGTCTTTGCCGTTCGCCTTATAATTGTCGGTTCCCCAGACGATGTTTTTCTTGGTCGAATGGTCTTGAAGGAGGATGCCCAGGACATTGGGATATTCTTTTTCGATTTCTTCCGTAATGATAGCCGATGTCATCTGTCTTCCTCCTTTTCCTCTAAAACGACACCATATTTTTTGCAGAGCTTGGCTATTTTGCGTTGGTCATTGAAAACAGGCTTATGATGCCCGTTCTCCCACCGATTGATGGTTGCATAGGAAACACCGATCTTCTTGGCAAACTCGGTTTGGCTCAGCATCATTTTCGTTCTTAGTTCTTTTACGATTCTGGAAAAGTCCATGATTAAATTGTATCATAAATGTAACATATATGTGTCTTTTTCTTCAGGCGCATGGTGGGTTTCCCACCGATCAAGGCACTTGCCTTGATCGCAGAACTGGCGCAAATTGCACCAGTTCCTTATCCCGTTATGCATGAGGGATCCTTTTCGTCTAAATCCGCGGTCTATAATTCCCGTTTTTTCGGTCAGGAATACGGAGATTACATAGTCTTTCTTTTCTTCCACTTTCCTCATTCGAAGTTCTTCAGATACGATCGGTTCGAACAATGCCGCAAGTAGCCTATAAGCATTCCTGTCTTCATCCAACATCCGCCTGTTTTCTTTCAATACACTATCCTCCTTATTTTTGTTTTTCACTCTTTTTCTTCGGCTCTGCTCTGGCTTATTTTCGCCCGCCTTTAATTTACCTCACTATAGACGCCCTGAAAGCAGCAAAACTTAAGTAAAATCTTTCTGAAAGCACAAAAAAAGGCTGTTTGCCGAGGCTTTCCAGCCTAGGCCTTTTAAACAGCCCCTTTTCTCGTGACGAATATCAATCCTTGAAAAGATTAATTGACCGTTTTCGTTGCATTTTCCTTTTTCTTAACGAGGATGAACGCAATGACTCCGTAGACGACAATGATAAGAGGAAGAGCGATATCAATGGTAATTTGGATTATGTCGATTACTGGTGTCCCGGAGCTCTTGGTGAAGCCTTCTCCGATGCCATTCATGGCATTAGAATTACCGGTGACATAGAGCATGTTTTTCAGACAGCGACGGACGACATAAACGTCATTGGCATTGTTCTCATCGACCTTGTTCCAGGCACGGGTTATGGATAGATTAATGTCACCTCCGGCATAGGCCATTTGTTTGACAGGCATGTAACCCGGAGTATTGAAATCATCAATGACAGCACCTTTGAATCCCCATTCATCTCTTAGAATTTTAGTGAGGAGTCTATAATCGCCTCCTGCCCATCTTAGGCCGATACGGTTGAAAGAAGTCATGATACCAATACACTTGCCTTCCTTAACAGCTATTTCAAATGGTCTAAGGAAGATTTCACGCATTGCCTGCTCAGTGACATACGAAATATCCCCATTGCTTTGGCGGTGGGTTTCCTGTTCGTTGAGGGCAAAGTGCTTTGCAAAGCAGTAGACACCTTTCTTTCTTGTACCTCTGATCTGAGCGGCAGCCATTTTTCCGGCGTGTAAAGGATCTTCTGAATAATATTCAAAGTTTCTCCCTCCGAATGGAGAACGATGAGTATTGATGCCAGGAGCATACCATCCTGAATACGGCGAATTTGTACTGAGGTCTCCCCATAAACTCTCTTCACCGACAACTTTGCCCCATTCTTCGGCAAGATCAGTATTGTAGGTTTGCCCCATCATGACTTCGGAGCAGTAAGCGGCAGTACCGTAGAATTCCTTCTGAAACATAAAGTTAACAAAGCCGGCAGGTCCATCCGTCTCATAGGTTCTTGGTTTATCAATTTCTTCAAGGGCGATAGTATGGAAAGCAGCTTTGTTCATATGTTCCTTAAGTTTATCGAGGCTAATCTTGTTAATCAGGGCATCCCATTTCGGGTTGTCATAATCCATGTAGGGAGCACCAAACTCATTGAGCTTCATAGATCCGTCTTCGTTCTTCTCGAAAAGGTTCCAGAGTTTGAGATTCTTATCATCTTCTTTGACAGAAGTATCAGGAAGGGTGTAGGTTTCCGGATTGTTGGGGTCTCGGTCCACTAAAATCGTCTTCTCTTCGGCAGTGAGATGATAGTCTTCTCCTTCCGGAGCCTTTGGGAAGGTTCCTTCAAAATCATCACGGGAAAGAACGCTCTGAAGATGATAGTCGGAATCCATAAACTTATCCTCATTATCGGTATAGCGGTTTTCAACTTTGTTTCCGGTGACGTTGTCATTTTCAAACCGAATGGTTTCATCAAGATCCATACTGAAAGTATCAAGCACATGGTGGCTATCACTTCTCAAGGAGAATACATAGTTTCCTTTATCAAGCGTATAGCCTTTAAAGCCATCCCCATTTTGATCTTTATAATCATATGAGGCAAGATAATACGGATTGATTTCCATCTCGAGAGTATCTTCATTGCCAGCTTCCAGTTCAGAGGTCTTGGCAAAGCCAAGAAGCTGAACAGAGCTCTTTTGAATCTGGCCAGAGACATAGGGTGCAGAACCATAAATCTGGAGAACGGCCTTGCCTTTCACCTTGCCAGTGTTTTTCACCTTCACTTTGACGGTGAATTTGTCATTGGTGAGCTTGCCCGGAAGATTTTCCCTGTCTTCGATGGTGTAACTGAAATCGGTGTAACTAAGACCATATCCGAAGGGGTAGATGACGTTGTCCTTATACCAGTTCTCGCCTTCCGTCTCGCCCCGAGTCTCATAGTAACGATATCCGACATAAATGCCCTCTTCATAATCAACGAAATAGTAATCGGCATTCTTTCCGTCAAGCTTGAACTGGTCTCCATCCACCTTCTGATTGTCGCCAAAGTTCTGGAAACTCGGAGCTTTGGTAAAATCCGAAGCAAAAGTATCAACAGTATGACCACTCGGATTGACCTTACCAGTTAAAATCTCTCCTAAGGCCATGACCCCAGTGGTTCCAGTTCCAGGCATGAAGTAAACAGCATCTATCTTGTCGGCAAATTCACCTTTCTCAGCAAAGCCGAGTTCAACGGCATTACTGGAATTGACAATCAGTGCCACCTTCTTAAAGCCGGCATTGACGACATTACGGATCATCTCTGTCTCATTCTGATCGATTTCAAGGTAGTGTTTTCCTTCCTCAGATGATGTTCTTGGAAGGTCGAATCCTTCACCACCGATTCTGGAAATAATGATCAAGGCAAGATCGGAATAATCTCTATAGGATTGCTTGACTTCGCTAGTATAGCTCGAATAGGGAGTCTCACCGGTAGCAAGGCTTACGGTATTTCCAGAATCGAGATCGGTCGGATTACTGTCTCTTCCGGGTCCGGATTTATCATTGTCCTTATAGAAGGCGGTCAAAGTCGGATTGACTTCAAAGCCTACGGCTGTTAAAGAGTCGGCAAGAGTTTTTGCTCCGTCGGATTTGACGGCGCCTGAGCCGGATCCTCCATAGACGATGTTAACGGAATTTTTTCCGAAGACGGAGACTTTTTTTCCTTCCTTTTTGATGTCAAAGGGAAACGCCTTGTCCTTGTTCTTGAGCATGATAATGCCTTCTCTTGCGATATCGACATTGAATTCATCTCCCTTTTCTCTGGCTTCGTCCTTGCTCTTAGTCGTTCGCTTATAGTAATCCTTTTCGATATCTGTTTTGTTTCCACCTAGACTGACGCGTCCTAAAGCGAGTTCAGCGGCACTCTTGACCGTAGGAATAGCCAAGGCGATATTAATGATAAGAAGGAAGAATGCGAGAATGCAGGAAATAATGAACCACAGTCGGGTGACAATATTCTTAAAAAACTTTTTTACCGTCATTTGTCCCTCCTCAACGGGATTTATTCTTCGAACAGCGACAGATTGTCTTCGATTTTGTTGTAGGAAAGATTAGTATCTTTGAAATCAGACAGAGTAACAGCATCCACCATAGGTGCAGTAGCATACATGGTTCCACCCATGCCATCAGAATTAGCAGTGATAAGTCTAATAGTGTTCTCTCCTTCAACTAAGCTGATCTTTTTCTTCAGTTTGTGGTTTGAGAAAGGTCTGACATAGTTATCACTATCACTTGTAGACGTGCCGGATAAGTTAATCGTTCCATAGTCATCGATGTCAGTCCCGTTGACATTTACCTTGTAATTATCCGAAGTCAGGACGATATCCTTGATTTCAGCACTCAGGCGCAACGTCAATGTAACATCATCAATAGCTTTGGTACTATTGAAAACAAAATCAACGGAAAGATTGCTGACGTAGAGATAACCAACCCAATAGCCATTGGAGGCGTTAGCCTTACCGCCCTCATCTTTCTGAACCATTTCCTTTCCACTACATCCGCCGGAATAGCCTGCTCCCTTCTTTCCAGTCAGATCAGTGTATTCGGCTTCCATCGTGAATTTGTCGGAAGTCGTTGTGTCAGAAGCACTAGTGGAGGCAGATGAAGAATTTTGGCCAGTCGATGTGGAGGATTCAGTTTTGCTGCTTGTGATAGTATTGCCTGGCTTACTCACGGAATCTTTTTGGGATTCATCAGAGCTTTTCCCACAGGAAGCAATCAGCATAGGTAACATCAGTAATGGTAATATTTTTTTCAGTTTCACGTTTTGATTCTCCATTCAGTTTATAAATACAATCCCAGGGTAAAGCCTGGGATTGTATAGCGTCTACTCGTTACAGTTTACTTTTCTTCTTTCGTCCTTTTCTTTTTCTTAAGGGCAATTAAAGCAAGTGCAAGACCAAGAAGGGCAACAGCAGCAAGTGCACACGTGCTTATGACAATAGACCCTCCATATCCATTGGAACTCTTTTGATTCTTTAGTTCGCTGATAGTAGTCTCAAGGTCTTTGATCTTATCTTCGAGTGCTTTAGCTTCATCCGATCCAGCATTGTCGAGTTTTGCCTTTAAATCGGCTATTTCCTTTTCGAGGGCTTCAATCTTACTGGTAGTCTCATCCTTTACGGGTTCGCCTGTTCCAGTAACTTCTATGGTAAAGGTTTCCTTGTAGTTGTAACGGGTGACTCTCCATCCACTACCCTGTTCGGCATAACAGTTGACGGTGAAGGTATACTTTCCTTCCTTTGTAGCTTTACCAGAAATCGTACCATCATCGGAAATCACAAGCCCTTCGGGAAGCTCTCCGTCCGCTATGGTGTACTTGATGTTCTTGTAACCAACTTCTTCGGTAACAAGTTCAGTAGAAACTTTGCAGTTATAATCTTCGTTCACTTTGACGCTGGTCTGAGAGAGGGTGAAAGCAGTGGCAACATTGAGGGTGTAATCGAGTTCCTTTTCAATCCAACCATCGATGGTGACCTTAACAGTAAAGTCGAACTTACCAGAGGCCAACGGAGTTCCGGTGAGCTTTCCGGCATTAAAAGTAACGCCTTCGGGGAGTTTTCCCTTGGTGACTGCGTAACGAACTTCTTTGGCATTGTTGGTTTCACTGTCAGTTAGGGCGATGCTCACATTCATAGCTTCACCGACCGCGCCTTCAAGATCATCTTTTCCGGCAAGTTCATCGACCTTGACACCGTTCTGGATACCTGAGGTATTGCAATAGGTCCATAGGGATCTTCTGACAGTGTCACGGACACTAGACCACTGAGTTGGGCTGGGTAAGGTAGCCTTCTTAGCAACATATTCTTCGGCATCCTTGGCGACATAGACCATATTCGTGGCTTTGTCATAGATGCCTTCGAGTTCGTTACCGGCACGAGTGTTGGTTCCCATCGGATATGCGTTGCATCTTACGAAGTCGTACATAGTCTGAACGTTGCCACCGATATCGGAATCGGAGACTCCCTTGAATCCCCACTCATCCTGGAGGATATTATGATATAGACGGTAATTGACGGATTTGCTAAGACCAATACGATTGAAAGCGGACATGGTACCATTGCAGTCAGCCTCGGTGAAGCAAAGTTCAAAGCTCTTAAGGTAAATCTGACGCATAGCCTGCTCATTGCAGTAAGTGATAAGACCTCCGGAGGTTCCTCGGTTCATTTCCTGATCGTTAAGAGCAAAGTGTTTGAGGTAGACATGCATACCCTTAGACTGGACACCCTTAATGACTTCTGCAGCAATCTTTCCACCCTGAACGCCATCCTGGGAATAGTATTCGAAGTTGCGTCCGGAAAGTGGTGAACGATGGGTATCAGTGGCTGGACCATACCAGCCATTAACACCAACGAACAATCCATCGTTACCGACCATAACTCCTTGCTTTCTGGCAAGTTCCTTATTGTAGGTAGAGGCGACATTGACTTCAGAAACCCATGCTACGCCACTTCCTTTAGAACCGCCCTTCAGCTGGGCAGGACCGTCGTTGTCGACTTCCGCAAGTTTTCCAATACCCTTAAGGGCATTCATTTTACGGCTGTTGCCGGAAAGATAGGCATTCATTTCCTCGTAAGAGAGGTTATTAAGGATGTTGTCCCATTCCGGATCATCGAGGTCTTTGCCAATCATGATGTTGAGATCGATGCCTCTGTCTTTGGCAGTCGGTTTAGCTTTGGCTTCAGCATCGGTGAGCTGTTTCCAGTTTGCACCGGCTTCCTTGACATACCAGGGATCGCTTTCCTTGTCTTCATAGCAGTAATCCGCAGCCTGATTATTGAGGAAGTCGAGGGTCTTTTGGTTATAGGTGAGGTCGGCTTTGGTCGGAGCCGAAGGGAAAGTACCTTCAAAATCCGCTCTTGATAGGTACGTGATACCCTTCTTGTCCTCTTCATCAGCAACAGTGACACCGACTTTGTTGGTATTGTATTCATCATCTTTGCTGAACCAAGCATCAATCTTTTTGCCCGTCTTGGCGCTAGTTTCAATCTTAAGTCCGGTCTTGCCCTTAGTGGCAGTATCTCCGGCAGCTTGAGAGACAGTATAGGTCAACTTCATATCAGCTCCGGAAGTGGACTTCAGAACCGTATGGGAGTTCTCTCTAAGGGAAAGTTCATAGTTTCCAGCTTCAAGTTCATACCCCTGGAAGCCATTACCATTTGCATCATTATAGTCAAAGTCAGCAAGTTCACGGGCTTTGACGGAAAGGGTGAGAACTTCGGATTCTTCTGGGTTAAGCATGCTGGTCTTGGCAAAGTCGGCCATATTGGCAGAGGCTTTTTCGATGCCACCCTTGCTATAGTCGCTCTTGTAGTAGAGTTGGACAACGTCCTTACCGGCTCTTTTGCCTTTGTTCGTGACTTTGACCTTGATATTGATTGCCTGATCAGCGCTGGTGATGGCTTCCCCGGCGGTTGTGATCATTTCATATTCGAAGTTGGTATAGCTTAAGCCGTATCCGAACGGATAGACGACATTTTCTTCATACCAGTCTTTATTGGTCTCTTCTTCGGCTCTGGTCTCATAATAACGGTAACCGACATAGATTCCTTCTTCATAGCTCACTTCAGTATAAGCCGTACCATCCAGCTTGAGGGTTCCGTCCTCGTTGACCTTGGAGTTCCACCCTTTATAGACTTCGCCGTTAGGTCCAAGGACAGTGGTTTTATCAGTGGTGTTTAGCTTATCACCATCGATCGTGGCACCGACATGAGTTCCATCGGAAAAGTTGTTCCAGGTCGGGTCCTTTTTGAAATCTTTTGGATAGATGTCGACAGTTCTTCCGCTTGGTTCGCGATTGCCAACTAAAACATCTCCTAAGGCAAGGATGCCATTCTGTCCGGTGTAGCCTATCCAAAGAATGGAGTCGACCTTGTCAGCAAGTTCGCCGGAGACGATTGGATCCAGTTCCATTGCAGAAGCAGAATTGATGACTACGACGACTTTGTTAAACCCTTGTTCCTTAACATACTTGATCATTTCCTTCTCGTTGTCTTCAAGCATAAGGATGTGGTCGAGTTTATTGGAATGTCCAGGAACATTGTAGGTCTTATTATCAGAAAATTCAGATCCTGGTCTAGAGATAACAACAATGGCTGCATCATGGTAGAGCTGATAAGTGCCTTCTACAGGTTCCAAATAGGAAGTCGGCATTTCGATAACGGTTTTGCTAGAAGAAAAGCCAGATCCAGAAACAATAGCATTGTTCTCAGCCCAATTTTTATTAAAGTCCATGAGCTTCGGATTGACTTTGAGGCCAGCCATTTCCAAAGAATTGGCAATGGTAGCATCAGCATCAGTGCCGGAGGAACCAGATCCTCCGCCACCGGAACGATAGTCGAAGGCGGCATGTCCGAAGACTGATACATTCTTAACTCTGGAATCGAACGGAAGTACATTGTTGTTGTTCTTCCTCAGAATGGACGACTCAGCAGCCATTTCGATATTCAGTTTCTTCGCGTCAACCATTTCCTCTTCATGAGTGTCATAGTCTACATAGAAACGTTTATTCAAGGTCGGTGTAGGGGCAGCCTTGAATGTCGAAACGGCCATGGCAAGCAGGGTTGGTGAGAGAATTAGCATGCAATTTAGTTTTCTCATTTTTGATCCTCCTTTATTGGATTTTTTTGGAAAACTCTCCTCGGTTGCTTTGCTTTCCGTGGAAGTTGGGAATAGTATATTTGAAAACGCTACCATTTGGATTTGAAAAGCCTTAAGCTTTCTACTTTCTGTCCTAACTTTACACTTTTGAAACAAATGAAAGGGGTTTCCTTTACTATTAAATATACTTTTGTATATTTTTATGAATAACTGAAAATAGATAAATCAAGTCACGTCAAGAAAATACAGACAAGAAAATACAGAAATAAAAACGAGCCCTTTCAGGCTCGTTTTATGCCTTGGGAAAGAAGATCTGAAGGCGAAAGATCCCACTTTCAGCCTTAATCTGAATAACACCATCGTAACGATTCACGACGTTTTCAATTGACTTCATTCCAAAACCATGGTATTTCTTCTTTTTGTCGGTAACCGGATAGCCCTTTACCATCTGCACAACACCTTCATAGGGGTTCTCTTCGATGATGTATCTTCCTCCGAAGGCTTGGTTTATCTTAAGGGTGATGATTCTTTTCTTATGATTCTCAATTTTCAATACCGACTCGATGGCATTGTCCATGATGTTTCCGAAGAGAGCGTTAATCTCATTTTCGCTCATGAATTCGATTTGCTTACCATCGATGATGCAGTCCATAGAAATGTCATTCTTATGGCAAATGAGAGACTTTTCGCTAAGCAGGATGTCTAAAGTGTTGTTTCCGGACTTCACTCCGGTGTCATAAAGTCTTAACCGCTTCTCAATTTCCTTGAGTTCCTCCTGCATTTTGGGATTAGAGATTACTTCTAAGCCACGAATCTGATGACGAAGATCATGGCATTTAATGTTGATGATCTCAATGTTTTCTTTGGCCATCCTGAATCGTTTATTCCGGTCGTATTCGAGTCTGTTCATAACAGCAATATCCGACTGAACCTTTATCTGCTTGGTATAGCCTAGCATGATGACAAGCGCCATCACGCAAAGTAGGATATTGAAAGAATTCATCCAGTATTTCAATAGAGGATCCCGGTTGAAATAACGTAGGGAAAAGGTATTGAAGATGACATCTCCTAGAACGGCGATTCCGGAGACAAGTAAGGTTACCCAGGTCGGAGTCAGAACGATATCCTTGTATTTTCGGATAGTCGTCATCAGCTGGATTAGAAGGGGAAGGAAGACCAGATGAAGAAGAAGTGGGAAGAGAAAGTTTTTGATGTAGATATTCATATTGAAACCTGCTATGGCGTCTTTTAGGATAAAGACAGTAATCCTCGAAACTAGATAAATCATATGTCTGTAGGTATAGGCGACAATGCTTAAGAACCTCGAAGAAACGAATTTGACTCTATAGCATATGCAGTTGAAGAAAGAAGCCATCAGAATGACGGCGGTAAACCGCACACAGGTGTTGATGAGACTTCCAAAGGGCATTCTAATATGGTTGAAACCAAACATAAGAAAATAGAAGGTGACAAAACTTGCCACACTTCTGATCCAGAAATGTTTCCGTTTATCCACCGAATAGCTGAGAGCAAAAGTAAGTAACATGGATGAAAGAAATACAATAAGGGAATAGGAGAAGAATGCCTTGATGTTCATGTCGTCTCTCCTAAGTAAGTCATCAACGCCTTCATGAATTCCTTCTTTTTCGGATGAGATATGGCGAGTGTCTCCCCTCCTCTCATAGTAATCTGGAACTTGTCGACAGAGCTAACAAATCTAAGATTGGCGATATAACAATGGTTACAGCGGCTAAATCTGTCTTTGGGAAGCTTGCCCTCAATCTGGGAAAGGGGAATACGGAATCTCTGTTCACCATCCTGCGTATGAATGATGGTGTCATGTGAGATAACTTCGATGTAAGTGATTTCGTCAAGAAGGATAGCCACTATTTTCCCTCTGATATTGAGAATGAGTTTCTTAGCTTCGCATTTACGATTGAGCATCGGAATAAGACGATCGAACTTCAGGCAGAGATGCTCATAGTTGATGGGTTTAACAATGAAGTCGTAAGCATCTACTTCATAGCCCCGGATTGCAAACTGGGCAAAGTCAGTAACAAAAACAAGCGTGACGTCTTTGTCGGCGAGTCGCATCTCCTTAGCGGCCTCAAGCCCGTTAACACCTGGCATATTAATATCCATAAAAACGATGTCATAAAGGCCCTTTCTGAAGTCCTGAAGGAACCGAAATCCGTTTTCAAAAGGATAGAAGATGAAGGAGGCATTATGCTCTTTAGAATATTTTTCCAAAGTCTTGATTGTAAGGTCAAGATGAGTACTGTCATCTTCGACAATAGCGATCTTAAGAATCATAAAGAAAACCAGCTCCTTTTAAAAAAGAATACCAAATGAAAATCTTAAGGGCAAGAACTAAGGCCACTGCATAAACAGCTATTTGGAGATGTCCAATTATGCCGAATAGAGGAAACAATGCAAAAAGCCTATCACAAAACGAAGTATATAATTTGCTTTTTCATTTTGATAGCATAATAGCAGGGCCGCCAATCATTCTTATACTATTGTAGTACAAGGCCGCCCCTTTCCTTTGTGGGAAAGTCCAAAGTGCAGAATGGTAAGCCAATATTTGAGTTACCTAGTTTCAAGAAAGGTGAGAATAATATTCGCGTTAAATTTCTGAAAGCAAAAAAGCAACTCCGCAAATGGAATCGAATTCCAGATTGATTGACAGGCAGTATTAAATCGAAGATATTTCAATAGATAGTCAATTTGGCGGATTATTTGGCGGTCTAGTCAGAAAAAAGGAAAAGCTTTCTTCTCACTTTTCCGCTAATGGTGTTAAAACGTGATTATTCCATCATCTTGAATCAAAATCAAGTTCTCGGTCATGTCCTAGATTAAGCTGAAAACATCCATATAAACAAGTGTTTTCTTATTATTCTCTGTCTTTTGAAGAAACAGAAAAATAAACAATTTTGTTTTCAATCTCAACATTGCTGTTGCATAAGACAATGCCTTGATGATAACGAAAAGCGTTGCTAGCCATGAGCTGCGCAAGAGCCAAATGTCTTTTATAGCTCTTGCCGCTTTTTAATTCCAGAGGTATTACAGTGTTACCTTTTTCAATCAAAAAAGTCAATCTCACCTCTTTTCTTATCGTTGTTACAAAACAACTCAATGCCATGAGCATTCAGCTCTTGAGCGACCACAGCCTCATAAACAGCGCCATAATTCAAATCAGAATCTCCATTCAGTATTGAAATCTGGTTTTCGTTATACAATTTATAGGTTAGTAAACCGACATCACCATAAAAATAGTTTAAACAATGTTCTCTCTTTACTGGCTAGCAAAGGATTAAGCGGATTGCCCACATTATGAGCAAATAATCCGACCCCACTATTTTTCAGCCATGTGAAAGAAGTCTCATATTGATAAAATCTGGCTTTTTCATTTAGGCTTTTCAGAATGAATCGCTTATTTTGGGTATTTAATTCGCTTGGGATGAGACTATAGATATCTTGAATGAGTAGCTTGCTACTCTTTTTGTATTTCATAATATCCTGTCAGTAACCAAAATCGATGTTTTCCAACACTCGATTAACTTTAGTCATATCATTGGTTCTAACAAACACAGAAACAGCTTCTGGCATTCCTCCAACAATGATATAGGTTTTAAATTCAGCATTTGTTTATGAATGATATCATCAATAAATTTCTTGCTTTCAAAGCATTCGTCCCAGATAAGAGAGGGTTTTATCGGAAACACCGACTGCTTTGCAGAACTCGCCAAAATCCATCGGATACATCTGCAAGACAGTCAGAAAACGGACAGGCAAAGCTGTATATCCTGCATCTTTATTCCTAATAGCGAACCAGAAAAAATTAATTTGAACTTAGTATTACGAACCAAGAATTTGATTGAAGTGATGGCATCATCAGCTACCTGAATCTAAATCAATGAAAATTACGATCTCATTCTCTATTAATTCTTTAGTTGGATAAAGATGACAAATGAAACAAAAGTTCTTTTTCATTTTCTGCCGTATTGAAAGCTTCTAAGCCAGTTTGTTTTCAAACAATTTCAATTCGATGAAACTTTTATTACTTTTAACTAAAAAATCTCTGATGATTGTTATTTTCCCAATTTGTCTTGCACAATCAATAAGTAATCTAGTTGAGCTATTCAGATACCATTCTTGAATTTCTTTTGCTATTTTCCGATGAAGCATCTTTCTCTTTAATTAATGTCATTGGACAAAAATTTCATTTTTCCAACCTAAATAGTGATAGTAGACTATGACCAGGAGCATCAAACTACACAAAATAGATTTGAATCGGCAAAGAAGAAAAAAGGCGGGCCATCACTAGTCCGCCTTCTTTGTTTGATGCCGGAATAAATACGAAGAATCTAATCCTAAGCCAGATGTTCCGTTATAGAGAAGACCTCAAACAGCAGCAGTCCGACCACCATCCAATTTGGTGGAGCTGACGAGGATCGAACTCGCGACCTCCTCGTTGCGAACGAGACGCTCTCCCAACTGAGCTACAGCCCCATAACGATAAAAGATTTTAGCAGATAAACCCTTTCTTTTCAATTCCATCCGGCGGGCAAAGATACTTCAGAATCACGGAGTATTCCTTGACTAGTTCTTCCCTCGTCCTTGCCGCATTAGCGGAAGAAGTGGAGGGAAGAGAGATATTGTCTATTCCGAAATAAAGATGATATAAATCACTTGCCTTTTTCCCAGTCGTAAAGACTTTCTTAATCGGATATTCTTCTAACCTCGAGGGGATATCCATAGGGACAACGTTTTTAATTGAGGTATCGCTAGAAGCATGGATATCGCAGGAAAAGATGACATCACTTAGGGCTATCCGATGAGTGAAAAGGAAGATTTTCCGTTCTTCGGTTCCTACCGGAACCTCTTCTTTAAATAAAGAGGCAAGGACAGGAAAGAAACGATTATGCTTATTAGCATAGTAAAAGCCCTGCTTTCTGCTTTCCCGGGAAGGGAAGGAGCCAAGAATAAGAATTTGAGCTTCCTTGGGAAGGAAAGGAGGAAGCAGAGAATGGTCTAGATGTTCAAGCTTCTCTTTCATTGCCGGAATATTATAATGGAAAAGAAAATGAAAATCTTATCCTGCCTTTGTTCCTATAAGGGATGTCTGTCTTCAAGGCAGGCAAATGAAATCATCCAAAAGTATTCTTCCCAGTGCTATCCAGAGGATGATGTCTCGCAGTTTCCCTTAGCCGATGGAGGGGAGGGAACACTTTCCTGCCTTTCCTTTCTTTTCCCCGGCAGGAAGATAAAGGAGGTTTATCTTCCAGGGCCTTTGAGAGAGAACAGGGTAAAGGCATCCTACGGGATTCTTGATAACACCATGGTGATTGAAGTTGCCCAGATCCTTGGACTCTCCCTGAATCCAGGCCTTTGTTTTGATAAGACGACAAGTTATGGGCTAGGCCTGCTTCTTAAAAAAGGAAGGGAGATGGGGTTTACCTCCTTTCTAGTCGGGCTAGGAGGAAGTGCTATAGCCGATGAGGGAGCCGGAGCAAGGAAAGCATTAGGATTCTCCTTCTTTGACAAAGAAGGAAAGGAAGTCTTCCCGGTCTCTGGGAATCTATTGACCATAGAAAGAAGGAAAATGCCTACTAGCATTGATACAAAAGAGGTTTCTGTGACTCTACTTTGCGATGTAAAGAGTACACTCTTTGGAAAAAACGGAGCAACCTATCTCTTTAGCGGACAAAAAGGGGCAGAAAAAGAAAAACTTCCTTTGTATGAGAAAGGAAGGAAACACCTAAATCATCTTATTTCCCAGTCAATAGGCAAGGATGTTTCCTCTTTTCCTTCTTCCGGTGCAGCGGGTGGATTAGGTGCTTTCTTTCAGCGCTTTTTTAAAACAGAGGCGACTTCCGGAGCTAGTTATATTAGGGAAAAAGGAAAAAGGGAAGAAAGAAGGAAGGGATGCGATTTTGTTCTTTTAGGGGAAGGCCATACAGATAAAAGCACCTTGCAGGGAAAAAGCCTATTTCCTGTTTTGCAAAGGGCAAAGAAAAGGAAAGTCAAAGGCGTCCTTCTCTCTGGAATAATCGATGAAGATATCAAAGATAAGAGGAAGAAAGAAGGAGTAGCCTTCTTTTCTCCTCTTCATTCTTCCCCAACAGGCAATTTTTCCCTTACTGCCAAAGAAGACCTAAAGAGAGCCTATTCCTTCTTCCGCACGAACATCAACAAGGCCTGATTCCCCTTTTATTCCTCATTGCTGTAAGGTAAAATGATAGCAAGGAGATTTCAAAGGAATGAAAGACTATCGGAAGACAAAAGCCCGCTTCTTTTTAAAGGTTTCGGCATTGAGGGCTTTTACCTTTTTAAGGATATCCTGGATTATCTATGGCGCCCTGACAAAAGAGGTTTCCCCTGGAGAATATAAGTCTTCTCTGGCTTCCTCCGTTGCAAGGATAGTTTTCGGCGCACTCTTTCTTCTCTTAGGGATAGCCTATATCATTGATTCAATTGTTCTTTACTTTAAGAAGCCGGCAAGGAAGATCAAAGAAAAGGAAAAGACGGATCAGGTCTCCTATCGTTCCTACCAGGAACTTAAGGAAGGAAGAAGCCTTAGTTACAAAGATTATTTCGTCGGGAACAGGAGGGAAGAAAAAAAGAATCTCCTTTCTCTTTCGCTAAGCTGTTTTTATCTTCTTCTTGCTGCCATTGCCCTTCTAGTCAATCCAAAGAGGAGGAAGCACAGCGGATTCTTTTATACCATTCTTGTCCTCTTCCTCCTTCTCTTTGCTTTTGGCCTTCTGTATTTGTTCCTTCTACCTACCATAAGGCTTAAGAAAGACAGAAAAACGAAGAAAGAAGAAACAATTGAAATCGTCACTCCAAGTCTTATTGTAAAAAGCAAAGAAAGAGTCGTCTCCTATGATTTCGACTATAGGGACGATGCGAAAGAGACGAAAGATAGTTTCCTCTTTGTCTTTCTGACTCATGACGGTCTGCTCCTGACCGTCAAGAAAGAAGGAAGGGAAGAGGAAACAAAGCGATTCCTTTCAGAAAAGACTAAGGAAATCAGAAAAAGAAGACGTCCCTATTAAGGAAGAAAGGGTTAAGGATTTATGAAACAAGGTCTGCTTATCATCATCACAGGTAGCATAGGAGCGGGAAAGAAAACCGTCCGGAGAGTCGTAGTCGAAACAAATCCTAGGCTCACCTACATCCCCGTGTATACAAGCCGTATGCCGAGAAGAAAGGAAATTTCCGGAGCGGAATTCCGTTTTCTTCGGCAAAACGAATTCCAAAAAGCAAAAGAACAGGGAACTTTTCTCTTCGCTTTCCAAGACCAAGGCTGTGAGTACGGACTAGACAAAGAAGCGACAGAAAAAGCCCTTAAAGAAGGAAAAAAGGTCATTCTAGAAAGGCCCCATTCTGCAGCAAAAGAGCTGAGGAAGATGTTCCCCGGAAGGTATACAAGGACCATCGATATCCATATCCCAACGGAAAGGCTCTCTAGCCGGGTAAAGAAAAGCCTGCGGAGAGCGCCTCTCTATCAAGTAAAGAAAGTCCTCTCCATTGCCAAGCAGGACAATAATGATACAGAGGATTTTGATGTCGTCCTGAATAACTACGAACTGAAACGGACAGCCAAGCGTTGCAATCAGTCCATCGAAAAGCGCCTGGAATATATCAAAGCAGTCGAAGAAGGAAAAGACATTCCCTCCGACTATGTCATCAAGAATTCTTAATGTTTTATCTTGTCAAGGTTCTTATCGGCCGTGCCGTAGTGTCCCTCGACCGGCCCTTTGACTATTACACAGAGGATCCTTACATAAAAAGGGGAAGGCGGGTAAGGGTACCTTTTTCCTCGAGCAAGGAGACAGTCGGTTTTGTCATCGAACCCCCCTGTGTAAGGGAAGAAGACGTTGAAGACTACGAAAAGAAAATAGGACACAAACTAAACCGGATAACTTCCTCTCTTGATGACGTTCCGCTTCTTTCCCCTGTCCTTCTTGCTTTGGCAAAGAAGGTTTCTTCCTATTACAAATCCGATTTAATCCGCGTACTCTCGACAAGGCTCCCTCCGTCTTTAAAGCCGAAGAATTCCGCCTTAACGAAACCTCAGGCAAAATATATCGAGTTCGTCTTTTCCTTACCCTACAAAGAAGAAGACTTAGGAAGAAACGAAAAGGTTCTCTACAGCAAAATAAAAAAGGAAAAGAACGGAAGGAGAAAAAGCAGGATAACCGCTAAAGCATCCTTAGCTAAGCTAATCAGGAAAAAGGCAGTCGAGATAAAAGAAGTCCCGGTTTCCCGTATTCCGGAGATTGAGGCGGGGAACCTTGCCCCCTATGAACTGACTAACAGCCAAAAGGAAGTCTATGACTCCTTTCTGAAAAGTGAAAAGAAGGTTACGCTCCTTCAGGGCGTGACAGGAAGCGGAAAGACCGCTGTCTATCTTACCTTGGCCAAGAAATATCTAAGTGAAGGGAAGGGAGTCCTTGTCCTGATTCCGGAAATCGCCTTGACCGACCAAAGGGCAGCCTTATTTGCAAGCTATTTCCCAAATACTCTTTCCATTCTCAACTCTTCTTTGTCAAATAGCAGAAAGTTTGATGAATACCACCGGATTGCTTCTGGTGAAAGCAAAGTCGTACTTGGAACACGGTCTGCTATCTTCTCCCCAGTCAAAGACCTTGGACTGATTATCATCGACGAGGAACATTCCTCCTCATACAAGCAGGATAGCGACCCTTATTACAATGCCATAAACGTTGCCATAAGGCGGGGAGAAAGGGAAGGGGCAAGAGTCCTTCTTGGTTCCGCCACTCCCCGGATAGTGGATAAGGCAAGGGCGGAGCACGGCCTGTTCCAGAGGCTTTATAGGAACACAAGATATTCCCTTAACCAAGACAAGCAGATTCAAATCCTAGACAGGAACGACGTCAATCTGATCGACCCCTATAAATCCGCCTTCATTTCCCTTCCGGCAATTGAGAAAATCAAAGAGAACCTTTTGAAAAAGCAGCAGACCAGGATTCTACTTAATCGCAGAGGATTTGCCCCTGTCTATGTCTGCCGGAACTGCCACAAAAGAGTACTCTGCCCAAACTGCGCAATCCCTCTTTCCTACCATAAGAAGGATGACACCTTACGCTGCCACCATTGTGGTTATAAGATCTCAAGCATTGGCTATATCTGTCCAAGCTGCCATGAAAGCGACTTTCTTGCCCTTGGGCAGGGGACAGAGCGGGTTTATCAGGAAATAAGAAGCCTCTTCCCCAGGGCAAAAATCACCCGACTTGATTCCGATGTCTCCTCCAATGAAGTCCGTCACGAAGTCCTTGAGGACTTTGCCAAGGGAGACACCGACATCATTGTCGGAACGCAGGTGATTGCCAAAGGACACGACTTTTCCAAAGTCACTCTTGGCATCATCCTTGACGCAGATAGGACGCTTACCCTTCCAAGTTATCTTGCTAACGAAGAAACCTTTGACCTTATTGCCCAGTTCGTGGGCCGGGCCGGAAGAAAAGACCTAAAAGGAACAATCCTAGTGCAGACCTATCTACCGGAAAACAAGGTCATCCAATGGGCAGTGAAGCAGGACTATGAGGCCTTCTATCTCTACGAAAGGGAGGAGAGACGGAAATACCTCTACCCTCCCTATACCTATCTGACCTCTTTAATCAGGAAGGGAGTAGACAGAGACCGGGTGGATGAAGTCTCCCTTGCCGTGGAGCAGTATCTCGTCAAGGCGATAGGAAATAAGCGGTTCAATGTCTATGGCCCATCCGCGCCCTTTATCCCCCATAGGAACGGAAGATACTATCGCACCATCCTTCTCAAATACAAGTCGAAAGAAGAGAATTCCCAGATTCTAGACGGAATCAAGGATATCCGCCTTGCCAACAAAGACGTCGAGATATCCATCAATGTCGATCCGGAAAAGGAAAGCAGGTAGAAAGAGGAAAATGCCGGGCAGCTCCTGCTGCCCGGCATCTTTTTACTTAAAGAAGTAAATCTCACACTGTATGGTCTTCGTGAAGTCTTCCTTCTCAGGGAAGATATCATAAGTCCAATAGGACTTCGTCCCATCGGCATTCGTCTGCTCTCCGGTTGCCACAAGATGCTTAGCCGTCTCATCCTCATATCTCCTATAGGAATACCTGTAAGTCCATTTGATGGTCTTGTCGTTCTTAAAGGTGTTCTCGGCATCGGTGAGGACGGCATCGTTCCAAATGCCGCCTTGCCTAGTCACTGTGTGATTGTTCGCGGAATTTTTTATCTGATGCGGATTGCTCGTTCCAAGGTAGACGTAAGGGGCAGTCTCTCCATAGAAGCAATCCTGCCTAATAATCGTGTCGTCAGAAGACCATTTCTGATCTTCGGCTTCCGGCAGCTGATACGCATCAAAGGAGTAGACCTTCCTCTGGATTTCGTATTTGCTGGCAGTAACCTTTGCACGGGTAAGCGAACCATTGGCGTTCTTGATTTCGGCAATAAAGGAAGCATAGCCATCGCTGCCATTAAGAACACTATTGAACCAATCCCTCTTTACATTCCACTTTGCCTTCTCAAAGGCAGCCTTAGCATTAAGGATATAGTTTAAATTGTTGTAGAGATAATAATACTTTCCGTCGGGTGTCTTGGATTGCTTCTTGAACTGGACATAGCTTTCTGCGTTTGTGGTTTTGTCAGTCCAGGTAGAAGTAATATAGTCGCCCCTATAGAAATACGGAATGTCATTATAGATTTTGCCAGAATAAGCCTGCTTGATGCTGTCATCCCAGTCGGTTGCCGTGGCAGGAATGACGATAGAAGGATCATAGAAGGCCTTTAAGACTGCCTTGCTTGTGCTGTCTTTCCCATTCTTGTAGAGAAGAATACGGATGTAAGAACCATCATCTAGTTTCTTATAGGCCTCAATGGAACTATGCTCATTTCGAATTCTGTCCGTACTTACCGTATATCCGTCCTTCTCAAAGACTGGGACGGCATCGGTAAGGACGCGGTCATCCCAGATGCCCCCGTTGATGGTAATGTAGCTATAAGCCTTATTGGTCGAATCGATACTTTTACGGACAGTCAGCCCGGAATTATCGGTGTGGAGATAGACATAAGGAATGACGTTATTGTTCAAAGCGGCTCTCCTAGGGGTAAGGACCTTTGTCTCATCCCATGCCGTCTCCGGATTATAGGCTTCGCTATAGGTCAGAGTCAGGACAGTCGGTTTAAAAGGCTCATCTTCCTTTGTATCGGAAGGCTGGGTAAGGGTAAGCTTGATTGTTGCTCCGTCAGTGAATGTCTTTGTTGCCGTATAAGTGACCTTGCCCGTCGAATCTTTTGTTTCACTTGCCGTTCCCCACATTCCTTTTGTGGCATCATTGTCATTTGCAAGGACAGTCTTCAAATTGGTCAAAATTCCCTCGTTCCAGTTTCCGCCATAGATAGTCAGTTCCTTATTTGCATCGCTCCAGGAAGAATAGAAATGCTCTGCGCCAAGATAGATAAAGGGGATACTATGGTCACTTCCGAACCCGCTCTTCCTTGTCGACTCGGTCGTTGTCTTCAGATCCTTAGAATCATAGCCGTTTGCCCAGGAAGAGACATCTTGCGGATTATAGTGTTCAAGATAGGTGACATTCACACTTGCCGTTCCGGCAGAAGAGGAAGAGGTATAATGGTTCCTCTTTACAATCAAGGTATCCTGATCATCAAAAGTCTTCGTTGCAGTAATATCGTATATGCCTCCGGAAGAATAAGTCCGTGATACCGAATACCCGTCTTTGATTAACGCCTCTTCGGCATCATAAATCATCTGGTTATTGTAAGTGTTGCTTAATGCAGGAGAGATGGAAATCTTAGAAGAGGTATAGCTAAAAGAGGCGCGGGTATCCTTTGCCCCGATATAGAAGTAAGGAATGACATGTCCGTTGAAGTACTTCGTCCTCCTTGCCTTCGTGTCTTCGTCCCAGTCACTGCAGTCAGAGGGAACGGTTAAGGAAGGAGTGTAAATCACCGTCCTTTCAATCTTTCCGGATGTAGGACGATAAGGAGCCTCAATCGACCTGCTTAAGCGGCAGCCGTCCTCTTCGACAATAGTCGCCCTGATGCAGTTCCCGTAGGAATTCGTGTACTTACTGACTGTCCAGTTCGCGTTTTTAAAGGCAGTCTCGGCAAGAGTGATGACCTCATCGTTCCAGTATCCGCCCTTAATTGTCAATTGATTCGTTTTCGTACTAAAGTTGAGAGTCGGATTCAAGGTTCCAAGATAGACATACGGAAGGTCATGGTTATCCCTGTTCTGGTGGATTTCATCGTTGATATCGTCTCCCCAGGTACCGGTTGCAACATCCGGATTCCAATATTCCTCCTTTGCGACAGTCCTAACCATACGGTCATTGGAAGAATTATCCCTGGAAGACCTTGTGACGGTCAAAGTGCAGTCATCAAACGCCTTTTCAGCGGTAAACTTGGTGGTTCCGTTTTCTTCCTTTTTGCTTGCATTCCACCCATCCTCGCTCTTAAAGGCCAGAAGGGCGTTTGTCCTAATGGAATCGTCATAGTCCCAGCCATAAATAAAGAACGTCTTGCCATCATAGCTCGTGTACCTATAAGGATGTGAGCTTCCTAAATAGACGAAAGGAAGGATATGTCCGGAAAGAGAGGCAGTCCTCTCTGTTTCCTCATCCTTTGTCCAGGCCGTCTTTTTCGTAGCATCGAAAGGCTCATCATAGAAGACCTTGATGCCGAAGGTTTCGTCCTGCTGGGAAATAGTCACTTTAAGGTGGGCAGAGTCTTTAATTGCCGTCCTAACTGTGTTCTGATCATCGATGGTAACAGTGAAGCCATCCTTTTCAAAGGCCGGCTTAAACTCATTGGTCAGTTTGGAGCCATCAAAATCAATATCTCCAAGGAGGGAGTAATAAGAACTTCCCTTTTTAAAAGTGTTGACGAAAGTAGAGGTAAGCCTATCATTCTTCCCAATGTTGATATAAGGGAGGACATAACCGCCTAGATAGGACTTCCTGTCTGCTTCAAGGTCCTTTCCCCATAGGGAAACAGTTGAAGTGCCGGAGTCTGAAGAAGATTCACTTCCTCCGGAAGAAGTCCCTGAAGAGTCGGAAGGACTTTCGGATGGCTTTGTGGTTTCAGAAGGAGATGTGTCTGTAGATACCTCACTCCTTTCCGGTTCCTCCGATACGGATGGATAAGCGCTAGCCGCAGGGTTTTTCTTGCACCCCGCAAGCAGGATAGTAAGAACGGCAAATAAGGTAAAATGTTTTTTCATATGCTATAAGTCCTTTCTATTAAAATCGCCGTTTTCATTATAGAAAAGGGAAAAAACAATGTTTATATTTTATTTTCTAAAATAAAAAAAAAAAAAAATACATATTTTTCTCGTTATTTTTAAATTTTCCTTTTCATTTTTGTTTTATAAACGCAAAACCGCTTACATGCCCAATAAAGCAAGTTTTTGTTTTCTTCCCGCTTCTGATAGAAAATTCCGCTTTTATAATTACGGCAAGGACACGCATGGAGGACAGAAAAATGAAAAACAAGCGGAAAATCGTACTTTTAGCCCTATTATCCCTTGCCTTTGCCGGATGTAAGAACACAGATAGCACTTCATCGGCTACCGTTCCTGGCAGTGAAATTCAGGAGGTTCCATCAGAAAGCCATGAAAATGGCAATACTGCAAAGCCAAGCGAAGCCCCAGACACTGGATCAGGAAATAGCAGCACAAGTGGGAGTGAAAGCGCTTCTACATCGACATCAACAAGCACAGTCAACACACTTTGGAACGCAACAGCGAAGAAGCTCAGGGAGAAGTATTTCGACGGCACCATCATCCCCTATGTTTCCATCGGCTCTTATGATGTCGAATGGGTAGACGACACTTACAAGGAAGACACCTATCTTCATTTTGTCGGCTCGGATTTTGATAAGACCAAACTTGCCTCATTCAAGCAGACCTATGAAAGCGAAGGATGGACGACCGAAAAGGAATCCGCCGAATCCATCACGTTCAAAAAGGGCGCCTTTAAGGTAGAAATCGGAGACGACAATGATTTATTCGATAGGAAGGCCTACTATGCCTGCGTCTTTGATGCCAGTAAGGCACCTAGCGCATATGATACGGATACTTTAGACGAGCTTCAGACGGTCTTCGGCAGTCTTACCACACAGATTCCTTACATTTATCTTGGTGCTCCAGTCACTTATGCGAAAACCTATACAACCTCTCCTTCTGCCAGAATCTACGGATACACTTTTGATGCCTCTATCCTGACCACCGCTGAGGCAACCTTTAAGGCTGCAGGATGGACGGTGACGGAAACAAGTAAGTCCAATGGACCGACGATTACCGCAGTGAAAGAATTCTCTTCCACCGGTGATGTCCTTACCATAACCTTGGATACCCCTTCTTCGACTGTCAAAACCCGGTATGCAAGGTACATCGTCCTTACCGAGAAATGGGACAACACCCTTGCCTCTGCCTGGCCGAGCACCCTAGCAAGCGACTTTGCGGCAGACTGTGATAATCACACTCCGACTTTCTTCTATCTTGGAACGAAGAACCCTACCTATGATTACGACAGTGATTCCTATAAGTTCAAAATTACCGGCGGTGTATTTGATGAAAAGACCATTCCCGGAGTCAAAACGACTCTGCAAAACGCAGGATGGAAAGTAGAAGATACGGAAGGCTCTTATGGAACAGGCCTAAGAGCAACCTATTCTTACCCGGACGGATGCAGGTTCAAAGTCCTAATCAGCCGTCCTTCTTCTTCCACTTCCAAAGTCATTGCCAATATATACTACATTCCTAAACTGACTATTCCTGCCGAGGCAACTGCCTGGCCGGATCAGGTAAAGAACACTTTTACCGCCCAGTTCGGAAGCGATATCGAGATTCCGTTTGTCTATCTTGGCGGAACCGATGCTACAGCAGACTATAGTAATGCCTACGCTTCCAGGTCTATCGAAACAGAAACAGACGGAACGTTCTCTACTTCTAGGATTGTCATCAAGGCCATCGAAACCTTTAAGGCCGCAGGATGGACGGTGACAGTCACGGACGGCGATGATGGAGACGATAGGTTTGCGGAAAAGACATTCCCCAACGGAGATAAAATCACCGCAACTTTGGAATCCGTGGACATCACTGACAAATGCAGTCTTGAACTGCAGAAGTATGAGAAATATGATTCCACTTATTCCACGAAAGGTAGCTGGGCGTCCGATCGTGGGGCCGACAACCTGACAGGAGGCGATACGACTTCCACCGGTCATTCCAGGGACCAGAATTTCGGTGGGCACAGCCTTCCCTACATTTATCTCGGAACCAAACATCATAATTCAAGTTGGGATGATAAGAAGAAGAGGAGGACGGTTTATGGTGGGACCTGGGATAGCCAGCTTTTGACGCAGGCTAAGGCTTCTTTTACTAACGATAACGCAAAGAAGGCGACAGGAGACGGAGACTGGACGTTTACCCAGGACAATCAGGATCTTACTAAGGCGACGACAAGGACGGCAGAAAAGACCTTTGCCGACGGAGTTACGTTAAAGGCCGTCATTACAAAGCCGGATGATCCGACCACTTATACCCCGGTCCATGTCACAGAAAGGACCGTCTATGTCAAGGGTGTCTGGAAAGCACAGGCCACTGACTGGAGTCAGGAAGTCAAGGACGGAAGGACCAATGCCGGATTCCCCGCTACGGATCTTGTCCCGTATGTCTACTTAGGAACGGATGACCCGGATGTTTCTTCCACAAATAACAACTACCAGAAATATGTACAGATTCAGGGTGCCATTTTCGAAGACCGGGTTCTTACCGAGTTCGACAATTCCAGGACAAAGGCCGGCTGGACATTAGTCAGCGAGCATAAGATCCGCTATGGCAAAGAATCCCACGAGGCCTATAAGGTCATCAAGGATGCAAATGGCAACGAAACAGGAATCCTCCGTGCCGGAATCAGCCGCTGGACGAACAATGACGATGCCGTCGTCTCAAGGCGTGTCTTCTACGATGATAAGGCGAAAGCAGACACGAACACGCCTACCGTCTGGACAGATGCCCAGAAGAAGACAAGGAAAGAAACCCTGGGTCAGACGGATGAATCCGTCCTGCCTTCTCTTCCTGTCGGAACCGGCGTAAAGGTAGACTCCAGCACTGCCAACGGTGGCTATGTCACGATTAAGGGCAACAGGACGAGCAATTACTTCAACAGGAAAAACATCAAGGAAACGCTAGAAAAAGGCGGTTGGACAGCGACCCAGGATGTCTTTACTGCAGTCAATGATCCTACTTACGTTTCTACCGTTACCGCACAAAAGAAAATCTCTAATGGCACGCTTGAACTGACTGCAACTTCAGGAAGCAGCTCTGTCACCATAACAGTTCTCTTCCGTGAGAATTTCACTGCTCCGACCGGAGATAAAGCCGCATGGTCAGATAAGATCACGGCATCGTTTAACAAAAACAGGAATGGATACCAGCTTCCTTACTTCTATAGGGGTGCCCAGGATCCGGATGTAACAGAAAGCGAATACTCTAATCCGCATATTACTCTGACCGGATTGACTTGGGACGATGCCATCTGGACAAACAGGAAGACTGCTTTAGGCACGGATACGACGATAACCAATTGGCAGTTTGGCATCGATTATACGTATCTATCCAAGAGTGGAAGCTATTCCAGTTACTATCAAGCACTCGTTTACGAAGCAAACGGAAGCTATACAGTCACTACTCCGGCAGTAAAGGATAAAGACGGAACTGTCATTACGCCTGAGAAGACAGAGACGCATTACGTCTCGCTCAAGTTGCACAAAGGACTTGCAAGTGAGAAAGAGCGTCCGATTCTTCAGATCTTCTACTTCTAGTCTGGTTTAGATTCTGAATCCGTCAGGGGCTACCGCACAGGAAAGGTCCGGTTTGGGATAATACCCAAAGCAGGATATGGTGCGGTCAGCCCCTTTTCTGTGTGCATTATCTTCTACTGACTAAAATATCTCCTGCGGCCATAAGAGAACCGCATCGTCCAATACAAAATGGTTTTTCTTGCCTGGCATCTCTACTTTTCTATCTTTAGTAAAACCTGGAAACCCGTGTTAAAATAAGGGACATTGAATAGAAGGAGAATTCAACAGACCATGATTACCGTTTCACTCTTAGGAAGGGATGAATACGAAGCCATAAGATATACCCATAAGCTTCACGAAGCCATCAAGGATATCTACCACTGCAAAGACGAAGAAATCAATTTCTTCGCTCCCCGTTCCTTTTTAATCCATGACGGAAGGGAGCAGACCTCATTCCGTCTTGACGTCAAAATCGAGGCTCCTAAAGGAAGGGAAGAAAAGGAAAAGGAAGCGGCAAACGCCATTGCCGCCCTTCTCAAGGACGATGCTGCCATCCATATCCGCATCCTCTTCTCCTATTACGATCCAAAACACGAATATAGGTTCACTGACAGTGACTATCCACTCTATAGGAACAAGGGCAATACTGTCCAGGCACAGGAAGCACATGATGAAGAGGAAGAAAAGGAGCAGTATGAGGAAACCTATGAGGAACCCTATAGGGGAGACATCATCGGAGACTTCGATCGTTATCTAAAAGAACATCCGGATGCCACAAACGATGAAGTCTATCAGGCACTTACCGGAATCCGCAAGGATGTGATTAACCGTCATCATCAAGAAAAGTAAATCCAAGAAATGAGACAGACCAATCATAGAGAAAGGTCTGTCTTTTTTCTTGCATGCAAAACTTATGAGGAAAGACTTAGTATATATGCTTCCAGTTTATGGAAATCAACCGTTGCAGAAAGATAGTTCGGTTTCTTTGAATTATTAAAGTATTCCAGATTTGTTTCATTCTTTTTCTGTTGATAGATGATTTTTGAGTTTTTTATAATCAAAGAAATATGCGATGAAATCCACTTTCTTTCTTTCAAAAGAAGATTTATATAATTTCTATCTTCAATTCCAACTGGCTGTTTTTTAGGAATTTGAATCTTTGTCACCTGACTTAAGAGAACAGGAATCCTGTTATTCAAAAGTATTTTTCCGATAAAATCATTATCCTTATCAAACCTTCTCAGAATTGTTCGAGTGGAAGGTCTTACTTTTCCTTCAATATAGTCAGTAGAATCCGGGGAGGAGAGAGGAAGAAAATAATCGAATCGGCCAAGCTGTATCAAAAAGCCAATATATGGTCTTTTATGCAGTCGCTTATTTTCGTGGTTTGACAAAACACGGGAATCAATTTGAGAAAGCTGTCTGATAAAAGAATCAGAGATAGTGAATAACTGAACGGACATAATATAAGTTCCCTCCTGCTTTTTTTAGAAAGAAAAGGAGCCTTTCGACTCCAGATTTTATCGTACCACCCTTTGTACGGCGGTGGCCATCCGCGATTTTATCGTACCACCCTTTATACGGCGGTGGCCATCCGCGATTTTATCGCTTCACCCTTTGTACGGCGGTGAACATCCGCGATTTTGCAGGTTGCCCTGCCTATTTATAATAGAAATAACTTTGGTTGATTTCAAGAGAGGGATCAGACATCCGGCCCTTTGATTCTTCCTTCGTCCACTAGGGAATAGGAGGTAAAGGAAAAGGAAAGAAGAAGATACGTATCGTCTCCGTCCCTATTGTGTCCAAGAAGGGAGAGAGAAAGTTTCTCCTTTTCGGCAGCGATTTTTTGAATTGTATAGTTATCGGCTTCCTCACCTTCGGTCTTGAAGTCTTTGACGCCTTGAAAAATCAGGGTATAGAGATGTCCGTTAAGGATGTCTTCGTCATCCTCCTCTTCGCTCTGTTCGTTCAGGGCAATATCTTCCTCGTTGTCAAAGACAACCTGAAGGGAGAGTACATCTCCCTGTCTGCTAAAACGGATGATTTCGGTTTCCTTTAGATTCGACAAATCGGCAAGAAGGTCATTTCCGGTCATTTTCTTTCTTCTCCTTAAGGACAACCGTCTTTCCATCGACAATATCCTTGCTGTTCCTCTTTATCTCTTCTTTTTTCTTAAAGAAGAAGGTATAAACAAAAAGAAGAAGAACAAGGATAGTCAGAATCCAGAACAGGGAAAGGACTAAAAGATCACTGCTTGTCGGACCTTTCACCTCAAGAACATTATCCTGCCTGTTCGAATCCCCGAAAAGGGTGAAGCCTTGACCCCTCTTTACAGAAAAGGAAATAGAGAAATAAAGCCCTAAGACAAGGGCGAGGAACCTAAAACTGCAGGTTACCCATTCGTGGACAGTGAAAGACTTGAAACGTTTGAAATAGTTTTTCATACGAAAATATTGTAACAGAAAAAGTGCCCCAATGAATCAGGGCACTTAGGTTAATCAAACAGAAATCAACTACCTGTCTGCGTTATGGTAGACAGCCTGGACGTCTTCGATGTCGTTTAAGGCATCAATCAGATTCTGGAGCTTAGCCTTGTCATCGTCGGAGAGTTTGACATAGTCTCCGTTTGGAACATAAGTAACTTCGGAAGTGGAGAAGGAATCATCGGTAAGGCCAAAGTCCTTCCTTAAGACCTCACGGGCCTTCTTTAAATCGGAAGGAGTGACCTGAATGACAATAGTTCCCTCTTCAGCATCGACGGATTGAACGTCAACATCGTTAAGGATAAGATCATCTTCGATTTCCTCGGCAGTCTTATCAGTATCAAAGGAAATGACACCCCTCTGGACAAAGTTGAAAGCCGCAGAACCGGAGTTGCCGATCTTGCCGCCATGATGGGTAAAAGCGGCACGGACAGCGGAAAAGGCACGCTTTTCGTTGTCCGTCAGCGTGTCGACCATGATGGCGACACCACCAGGACCGAATCCTTCATAACGTCCTGCGACATAGGCAGCGGCATCCTTGCTTTTTGCCTTCTGGATAGCCCGGTCAATGACATCACGGGTAACATGCTGTGCCTTCCATTTTTCAATGGCAGAACGCAAGGCAAGGTTTTCATTGGGATCAGGGACACCAGACTTGGCAGCAAGATAGATTTCCTTGCTTGCGCGGTTGTACAGGGCCGATTTGGCGGCATTAGTCTGTGCAATTTTCTTTGCTCGTACTTCGTGTGCACGTCCCATAGTGAATACCTCTTTTCTTTCTTTTTTGTGTTTTGCAGTCAAAAACTGCAAACCACTAGCTAGGATATTATAAATTTCTGCCTAAGAAGATACAAGGGAAATATAGCCTTTCGGGTTAAAAACGCTTACTTTTTCTTCTGTTTTTCTTCCCTTGGAAGAGAAAGGCTGATTTTATCCTTAGTCTTCCTAAGCACCCTTTTTTCATCCTCTATAGTGTCTTTATCCGGAACAAGAGGGTCAAGATAATAGAGAAGATTGACTAACCTATATTTCTTCTGCTCGGAAGAAAAGCTAGGGGAATCCCTCTTCAAGGCTAAGAGATAATCCCCCAAAACGGAGAGGGAATCCGGAAGAGAAGATTCCTTCCTTTTTCCCTCTACTTTAGCAAGGACCTTTACAAGCTTGTCCTTATGGGAAGAAATCTTGTCCGCTTTCTTTTCCGCATCTAAGATTGCCTTATCAATCTTATCCTCCGTCATCTTTTTCTTCCTTCTCTTCTCAGAATAATAATTAATTATCCTAGATATATCCTGTCGACGTTGTTTTCTTCTTTCCCTTTTCTTTGCCCTCTTCTTCTCTTTTTCCTTCTTCCTGTTTTCCTCAATCCGGTCCTTTAGTTTTTCCTGAAGAGGAGAGCTCTCTTCTTCCTTTTTTCCCGTAAGATTCCTCGCAAAATCATGGATTTTGTCCGAAAGAGCCTGGCTAGGCTTAAAGGAAATCAGGGATTCCTTATAATCAAGTTCTATTGCTTCTTTCAGCCAGAGAAGATATTTCCCGAAAAGGGAGGAGGCGAAAAGAAAGGCAGTCTGGGCTAGAAGAATGACCGTCCTTATCCTTATCGCCACCTTATCGAAGTCACTTGCCTTTCCCTGAACGATGGGAATCAAGGAAACGACAAGCAAAGACACCTTATCAAGTATTCCACAGACAGAAAGAACCTGATGACGTTTCTTATGCCTGACCCGGCCTTTCTTTCCTTTCAGGGAAAAGAGGAGATTGTCGGCAAAAACAAGAACAGAAAGAAGGAGAAGAATCGAATAAATGATGAGATAAGGAAGCGAGGAAACATGGGAATAAATGGAAAAAGAATAATAGAGAAGAAGGGAAGTCTGGACAACAATCCTAAGAATAAACGCAATATGGCTTAAGTCATCCTTTATCTTCCTAAGCAGGGCAAGGGTATGTCTGTATTCAATCGGTTTCATGTTTATTCATCCTTCAAGGCCTTGACCGGGTCTTCCTTCCCTGCCTTAATGGCAGGAATCAGGGCGGAGACCATGCCAAGGATAACGGAAAAGAGAATCACCAGAAGAGCATGATAGAAAGTGAAATTGCAAATCTGCCCGACAGAATAGAAAGAATAATACTTATTCAAAAGGGCGTTGATCGGGAAGCAGAGAACATAGGTAACAAGTGATCCGATTATTCCGGCAAGAAAACCGGTCAGGAAGGACTCGATTTCAAAGACAGAGGCGACATCGCCCTTCTTCGCCCCAAGGGAACGGAGAAGGCCGATTTCCTTCTTCCGCTCAAGGACATTGTTGGAAGTAAGTAGTCCGGTCCTAGCCGAAGAGACGACAAGGGAGATACAGGCGAAGATAATCAAGATGGTCGAAACAAGGGATATCCTTTCCGCCACGTCAGTAATCCTTCCGGAAGCATCGCTTTTATGGTAAAAGACCTGTTCGTTCTTGTTAGCAGCATGTTCATCGCTTCCTTCCTGAATAGAATTAAACTCATCCAGTTTCTCAAGGAGGACCGCACGCTTAGAGAGATCACTAGGGAAGAGGACGATGTTCTGAATCTGGGAATAGGCATTTACATAGGCAATCAAAGAAACAATGGTCTTATATAATCCATCCCTGTTCCCGCTGATACTTCCCTGCCTGTACTCTTTCTGCCTATCGTTCCTAAGCTGATCAAGGGTAGACTTATCGTTGAAGTCCCTCTTCTTCCTTTCGTCCAGGACAAGGTCGGCTCCAACCTTCCGGCTGTCGCTAAGAAAGGAAGAAGTTCCGATATAGACAAAGCCAGATGAATCAAAGGGATAGTAACAGAAATAACGATTGACAATATCGTTGATTTTATCCGTGGGAAGGACTTTAGACTTTCCCTCTTCGAATTCTCGAATAAGGTCAGACCTTTCCTGGATAAAGGAAGCGGAGACATTTTCCCCTTTTGACCCGGAACTAGAATAAAAGACGAGATTGTTTCCGATTGTGGAAGCAACCTGGCTTTTCTCGTTTTTCTGGACAAGTTCTTCCTGAAGGGAAGGAAGGAAACAAAGAGAGGGAGCTAACCTATTCCTGTTGCTTCCTTTTTTCGGGCGGAGAATCGCCGAAATCTTCAGTTCCTTTCCGGACTGATAGAAAGAAGAAGTCAGTTCTTTTTTCTCATATCGATAGATAGTCCGGCTATTGTTATCGGCATCCGTGACGACCACAGGTTCCTGTTGGATGAAATAGTCGTCGTTATCGAAAATCCGGTAGCTTTTCCCTAAGACATCGGAAAAGGAAATCGGCTTCACCTTGGAAGAAAGGGAGGCATCAGAGACATCATCCTCCGTATCGGATGGATTATAGAATCCAAGCCCTTGCAGGATTGAAAAGCTGATGGCGTTGTAGCTAGAAACGACAAGGACAAGCTGGCTGTCATCATTAGGCCTTTCCCCTGCAAGTAAATCATACTGTCCAAGATCTCCATACAAAGGATGGAAAATATTGTAAGGAAGTCCGGCAGAGTAAGCGTAATAGTTATAACTTGTCTTCGAAGTATCGACTTCCCTTCGTCCCCCTTCCTGTTTTCCGTTTAAGGAGGCGGGATATTCGGTCGTCAGATTAAAGTTATAGGAATTTCCATAGTTAATGGAATAGGAAGAAAGAATCCCTTCTTCCTTCCTTTTATTCAGATAGTTCCTATATTTCTGGCTGAACTCGTTTCTCGTGTACCCGTAATTCGAAGAAACAGGAAGAGAAGGATAGATTTCATCCGTGTCCGGATACTCCGTATTCTGGTTCTTATCCCCGTAATTTTCGCTCTGCGTCACTTGGTCAAAGGAGGAAACAACAACCGGAAGAGAAGTGGCCGAAGCAACAGACAAATCGTTCGAGTAGACAGAAAAGCCATAGTTAATAGCGAGGAAAAAAGCAATGCCTATCCTTCCAAAGGAATTGGCAATTGCCGATAATACCGTCTTCCATTTTCTCGAAAAAAGATTATGAAGGGCAAGAGACCTTTTCCTCTTCAGAGAAAGGCGGCTTTTTCCGTTGACCGTTTCATTTCTTTCCCTGTTCTGGGGGCATGCAGAAAGGATTTCATCCTGGGTTATCCTTCCGTCCTTCCTACGGATGAGACGGTCGGAATATTCCTTGGCAAGTTCTTCATTGTGGGTCACAAGGATGACAAGACGGTCCTTAGAGATATCCTTGAGCAGTTCCCTGATCCTTTTGGAGTTCTCACTGTCTAGGGCACCCGTCGGCTCATCGGCAAGAAGAATACTAGGGTCAGTGACCAAGGCTCTGGCAATGGCGGCTCTCTGTGCCTGTCCGCCGGAAAGCTGGCTCGACCGCTTTTTGGATAAAGAGGCAATGCCGACCTTTTCCAAGACATCCCTCGTTCTTCTCTTCCTCTCTGCAGCAGTATAGCCACGGACAGAAAGAGCCCTTTTCACATTTTCAAAAACAGTGAGATTAGGAATCAGATAATAGTTCTGGAAGATGAACCCGATATGATGGTTCCGATAACTATCAAGTTCCTTTTCACTCCTCTTTCCGACATCTTTTTGTCGGAAAAGAATCTCTCCTTGCGAAAGACGGTCAAGCCCTCCGATAAGGTTAAGAAGGGTAGTCTTCCCGCATCCCGATGGGCCAAGGACCGAGACAAACTGAACGGAAGGAAACTCGAGGGAGATTCCTTTCAGAGCCGGAAAAGGCTTGCCATCGATGAAATAGTCCTTGGAGAGATTCTTGATTGTCAGCATTACTTGCTAAGCAGTTCCTTTTCTAAATCCAGGCAGCTCTTCCCCTGCTTCTTGGCAAGGTCAAGCAGAGCGAAGAAAAGTTTTTCATTATCATCCGGAAGGGAAAGTTCTCTCCTTGCCACTTCCTTCAGTTTAGGAGAAAGAACAGGGATATCAAGAAGTCCGACCGTCCGGAAGAAAAGACAGCTCCGGTGGAAGTACCTTGAGGAGAGAGAGGAAGAGAGACGGAAGTGGTCAAGGAAGGCATAAAGCTCCTTTTCATCCTTTGTGGAATCCTTGACCCTCTTTTCAAACTCGTCCAGAGAGGAAAAACGGGAAAGATACCGGGCCGAAAGATAAACAGCCTTGGTCCTCTTTTTGTAGGGAGAAACAGACGTAGGAGTAAAGACCTTCAAGACGCGGTTAAGCTGATTTAAATACGATCCGTTCTTCCTTATTTTTACGGGATCGTACCCTTCAAACAGAAGATCAAACTCGCCTTCATGTAAATCAAACCGGACCTGCTGCAAAGTCGTTGGCCTAAGCTGGGCAAAGCCTAGTTCCTTACACAGAATATTCCTATCCTTAACCATGTTTTACTTCCTCCATTCCGTTCAGGAAAGAGAAGAGATCTCTTTCATATTCTTCCTTACAATCGACATAGGTCCTATGCCGGGAATGGGGATAAAGAATCCATTTCTTCTTCGTTTCCAGTGCCTCATACCTCACCTTATTCTGATAAGGGGTGGACTCATCCCTCTCCCCGGAAAGAATCAAGGTAGGGACCTTGATTTCCTTCCTTTTGGAAGTCACCTCATAATCCTTAAGGTTCCCTTGTGGAGAAAACTCACAGGGACCCCAGGAAGCAAGATAGGCTTCCTTTCCAGTCTTTTTCTCCCGGATAAGACAATCCGGGTCAATTCCTTTCACAAAAGGACCGCCGATAAATAGATGAGAATAATGCTCATAGGCAAGCTGATACTCCAAGGATAAATAATCTCCATTCTCTTCCGACAAAAGAAGAGTTTCCTTTTCCTCTTTCGGTAAATAGGAAAGCAGCGAATGAGTCTCTTCCCGCCAAAGGGAAGCAGAAGAAAGAGTGGAAGAAAGAATCAAGGAAACAACGCCAGAAGGCTTCCGTTCAAGCAGATAAAGGAGGGCAAGCCTGCCACCCCAGGAATGACCGAGAAGATGAAATCTCCGGATCTCCAATCTCTCTAAAAGATTGGATAGTTCATCCCTCCAGGTTTCTTTATTCCAAAGATAAACATGAGGCGTGGATAAAGAAGACCGGCCACAGCCAAGCTGATCATACCTGACAAGAGGACGGTCATCCCGAAAAGTCATTTCATCAAGGACTTCAAAGGAGTTATGGGTGGAACCAGGCCCTCCATGAAGAAGAACGAGAGGAATCTTTTTCCCCCTAGGATTCACAATCCGATAATAAGTCTTATATCCCCGAAAGGAAACAAAACCTTCCAGAATTGATGTTTTATTTTCCATGGAATTATTTTACCATCTTAGACCCATTAATAGACCACAGAAAAAGGCGGCCTAAGGCCGCCCAGTATGCCGATAAAAGCGGCTGCGCCTATCTT
>ERZ808240.87-NODE-87-length-116881-cov-15.706572_pt1 | contig 116881 bp, 125 predicted proteins | sample MGYA00521084_ERZ808240 | MGnify/ENA primary metagenome ERZ808240 (study PRJEB31516, sample SAMN03275571) | gut metagenome | biome: mammalia-associated habitat; material: feces | host: Papio cynocephalus | place: Kenya | collected 2012-08-06 ...
ACTTGGCCTCGGCATAGGCACCGGCCTGTGCGGTCCAGCCGTGGTCGGGGGTGGGACCCATCACGTAGATGGTGTTGGCGCCGTCCTTTACGGCGGCATCGTCTTTCGCGGCGGTGGTTGCGGCATCGTTTTTCGCGGTGGTGTCGTCCTTGACGTCGGTCTTGCTGCCGCAGGCCACCAGAGCCAGAGACAGTGCCAGGACAAGGATCAGCGCAATGATTTTTTTCATGTAATTTCCTCCATTCTTTTTTTATATAACACCCGCTGGCGCGGGCACTATACCGAATTTACAGTGCGACCAGCCGACCCTCTTCGGCCGAGCGCAGACAGGCGAATACCGCCTGCATGGAACGGATCACGTCCGCGGCGTCCAGGACACTGGGGCGGTTTTCTTCGATGGCAGAAACAAACTCGTCGATAACGCCGGAGGATGCCTGCTGGGCGTCGTCGTTGGTTTGGAGGCGATCCAGGGCGTAGAGCACCCGAGTGCCGTCTGCGTTGACCACCTTCAGGGAGTACTGGGGATCGGCGTAAAGCTTCATAATGCCCTTTTCGCAATACAGGACGGAAGCGTTGCATTCCTCACCGTAATGCGTCCAGCTGGTGGTGACGGTTCCCATTGCGCCGTCGGCAAAATTGAGGATCTCTACCGAGTTGTCATCCACCTCGATGGGCGTGCCGTCCGGGAACTTCTTGTCCAGCACCTGCATGGTGGAGTAGACGGAGGTGATCTCGGAGCCGATGAGATAGCGCATCAGGTCGATCTTGTGAATGCCAAGATCTGCCATGGAACCGAAAGAGGCGCTGGCCTTCTTAAAGAACCAGGTGTTGGCGCTTTTGTCCATGCTCCACATTTCGGGGCCTTTATGGCCGAAGGTGGACTGGAAGGTGATGACGCGGCCGAGCACGCCGGAGGTCAGAAGCTCCTTCGCCTTCCTGTGCGCCGGAGCAAGGCGCTGGTTGTGCCCGATCATCAGGCGCTTTCCGCTTTCTTTGGCGGCGGCCACCATAGCCTCGCACTGCTCCATGGTGACGGCCATGGGCTTTTCGCACAGGACGTGCTTGCCGGCTCTCAGTGCCTTGATGCTGATCTCGGCATGAAAGGCGTTGGCCATACAGACGGAGACCGCATCGATCTCCGGATCTGCCAGCATGGCGTCTACGTCGGCATAGACACTGCCGCCGTAGAGATCCGCCAGTGCCTGCGCCCGCGCGTCGATCAGATCGTAAAAACCCCTGATCTGCACGTCTGCGTTGTGGAAATACTCATAGCCGTGACGCTGCTTGGCGATGGAGCCGCAGCCAATAATGCCTACTCTCAACATATTCGTGTCTCCTTTGTCCTATTTTTCGTACAGCGGCGAGACGGACTCGCGCCGTACCAGTCTATGCGGTAAAAACGTTCGTTTCCGGGGCACCTGCTCTTCGTGCAGCATTTGCAGCAGGATCTCCAGACTCACGCGCCCCATCCGGTAACAGGGCTGGGCGACGGTGGTCAGGTATGGGTGGAACATGGTGGTGTAATCCACGTCGTCAAATCCGGTTACCGACAGATCCCCCGGAACGCCCAGCCCCAGATCGTGGGCGCGGGAGATAACGCTGAGAGCCAGAATGTCTGACACGCAGAACACGGCGGTGGGGCGGGGAACGGCGCGCAGCAGCCTGTCTGCCGCGGCAAGACCGGAGGCGTAGGAGTAATCCGCATCGGCCATGGCGATCAGATCCCCGGCGCAGGGCAGGTTCGCTTCCCGCAGGGCATCTTCATATCCGCGGCGGCGAAGCTCGGTGGAAATAAAGGCGTTGTCCGCGCTGAGCAGCGCAATCCGGCGGTGCCCCTGCGCAACAAGATACCGTACCGTTTCTACGGCGGCGGCATAGTTGTCGATGGAAACGGACGGCTGCTCCAGCTCCGGTACATACTCGCAGCACTGGACGATGGGGTAGTGCCGGGCGTAGTCCTTCAGCAGGGGGTTATCTTTGCGGCAGCCCAGAAAAATGGCGCCGTCGGCCCGGTGTGCATCGAGCATCTTCAGAAAACGCGCTTCATTCTCCGACTGTCCGCCGGTGTTGCAGATCAGCACGCTGTATGCGCTGTGATTGGCAAGATCGCCGATACCGGCCAGAATGCTGGAATAGTAGGGGTTGGAAAAGTTCGGAGCCAGCGTCAGGATTACGCGGCTTTCGCTCCGACGCAGGTTCCGCGCCGACTGGTTAGGGACATAATCCAGCGCCTGTATGGCTGCCTTCACTCGCTGGGCGGTGGCCGGCTTTACCGAATCGCTGCCGTTGAGTACCCTGGAGACCGTCGCCACGGAAACGCCCGCATATTTTGCTACCTCGTCGATCGTTACCATGCGGCTCCTCCGTTCTCGCTGCTCAAAATGTAATGGATTACATTTTTGGCTGCCAAAAAGGTCGTCCGGCTTTTTTGACGAGGGGATCGCAGTCTGCCGCGCGCACTTCCTGTCCGCCTGCGGACGGCAATCTCTGCCGAGCCTTTCTGACATGCCGCAAAATGTAATGGATTACATTTTTTGCAGATTCATCATATCAGCCTTAAGGCATTCTGTCAAGAAGAAAGATGATGAGCATAGCGAATTTTGGTCATTTCACCAACATCCCCTCTGGAAATTTTGGCAGACTGCACAATCCTGCCGCCGCCCGTTATTTTTTTCTTGACAAAGCAAGCGTTTCTGATTACCTTAAAATCATCAATAGTGCGTATCTGCGCATGCCGGAGCCTGCGGGAGCTTTCCGTTCAGGGCTGGGACCGGGCAAAATGCCTGCCGTCGAAAGTCCCGGAAGAGGTGCCGCTCCGTGGCGCTGCCGGAAGCAAGGGGATCTCTGAATCAAATCGGCAAGAGCCGTGAGGGAGAGGTTTTGGCCGATCGGGGTATTTGAAACGGCGGAATAGGGGTATTTCCCGTTTTCGATACCCAAGAGCGGGCGAAAAGGATCCGCTCGCGGCCGCAGACGATTTATTCGGAGGCTCCCGGGAAGCAGGCGCCGTGAAAGGAGCAATATCGATGAAAATGGGTCTGGTGACTGCCATTCTGGAGCAGTATGATTATGAAAAAATGATCGACATCGTGTCGGAACTCGGCTTTTCCTGTGTGGAGGTGGCCTGCTGGCCGGCCGGGAAGGCAGAGCGCCGCTACGCCGGCGTCAGCCACATCGATGTCGTACGGGTGTGCGAGGACGCCGCTTATGCCGGCCACATTCTGGACTACGCCGCCGCACACAACGTGGAAATTTCCGCTCTGGCATTCTATCCCAACACCATGGACGGCGATCCGGAAAAGCGTGCCGCCAATGTTGAGCACCTCATGCACGTCATCCGCGCCAGCGCAAAGCTGGGCGTCAATATGGTCACCACCTTCATCGGGCGGGATCAGACCAAGAGCGTGGAGGACAATCTGGAGATGGTCAGGCAGGTGTGGCCGCCGATCCTTGCTCTGGCGGAGGAGCTGGGTGTGAGGGTTGCGATCGAAAACTGTCCCATGCTCTTTGGCCGCGACCAGTGGCCCGGCGGACAGAACCTGATGACCACGCCGGTCATCTGGCAGAAGATTTTTGATATTCTGCCCAGCGGCAATCTGGGCATCAACTTCGATCCCAGCCACTTCGTTTGGCAGATGATCGATTACATCAAACCCCTGTATGCGTTCAGGGACAAGATATTCCATGTGCATTACAAGGACATCAAGCTGTACCCGGAGAAGCTGGCGCAGGTGGGCGTGATGGCGTATCCTCTGGAGTTCATGTCCCCCAAGCTGCCCGGCCTGGGCGATGTGGACTGGGGTAAATTCGTTTCTGCGCTGACCGACATCGGCTACGACGGCTACACCTGTATTGAGGTGGAGGACAAGGCTTTCGAGGGCAGCGAGGAGGCTGTTCTGAAATCTCTGCGGCTGAGCAAGCGGTATCTGGAGCAGTTCGTGATCTGAAAGAGGGAGCCCCATTTTGCCCCACCCCATCGCTTTTTTTCGGCGGTTGTTTGTGTTTCCGGAACGAAGAGGGGACACGAACGGAAAAGAGACGGACAAATGGCGGAGGCAAAAACGGATGCCGGGAAATGCGGCGGGCACAAGGCCTCATGCGTGAGCACGGCACCGCGAAAATGCGCAAATGTCGGTGCATGAAGTTTTTGCGTTTCATTTCCGGTAGCTCCGCAGGGGCGAGGAAACGGCACCACATTTCTTATAAGGCAGCACCGCACAATTCGGCAAGAAGTCTCAGCCGGAATTTTTGCCCCGATTCAAAGTTCCAAGAACGGAGGAATCCTGTATGTACCCGCAAGGGGCATGCCGCATCCGCAGGTCGGCTCACGCCGGCGACGGCTGCGGGATATTCCCGCTTTCGGAACTGCACGGCCGGGGAAAAGGATCCGCTCACAGCCGAAGACGATTTATTCAGAGGCTTCTTAAGACTGCCGCCGACCATCGGCTCGGATACACCCCGGGCGGATATGACGGCAATAAACACTGGAGAGGGGTGCACTATGAAAAGAAAACGGACAGCCGCGCTTGTGGCTGCGGGGGCTATGATGCTGCTTCTCGCCGCCTGCGGCGATCGACCGGCCGCCAATGATGGCAGCAACGTGACTTCTGCTGTACAAACCGAGCCCCTGCAAATTGAGACACAGCCCAGGGAAGAATTCAGGATCACGCAGACTGCGGCAAAAAGTGCGCAGACCGAGCGGTATGAAAGCGCCGATTTCAGCATTACCATTCCCGAAGGATGGAACGTGACGACCGGAGGAACGAATATCTATCACAGCATTCGGATCACCGACCCGAACGAACCGCTGAACCAGATGTTTATCCTGCTCAAGGCAGACATTATGCTGCACAGTCAGGCAGGAAAGGATGCATGGCAGCGAAGCTACCAGAACGGCAATGCTCAGGCGGCGATTCTCGCCAGGGCTCCCGTGCTGGACAATCCGTCTACTGAGGGATTCTTCCAAATCTTCCCGCAGTACGCATCCTTTGTCACAGATGTAGAACCATCGTATTCCGGCTACACGTTTCCGCAGTTCAACGATTTTACCGTGACCGATCGCTTCGCTTCTACAAGCAGCCTTGCCGCATCTGCCCTGGGGGATGAGCTGCTGCGGGCTACCTTTACCGACAACGGCAAAGAGGGCGAGGGAATGTTTTCCGCATCTGTGGTGGATTTCGGCAGCTATACGATCTCCGATGGCAGCGTGGTGGACTATCAACTGCAAACAGCCGACGGCGGCTACTACATGGTCTATAACATTGTGGCGATCACTGCAGCCAAGGATACCTTCATCGAGTGGGAAAGTGTTCTGACCGAGTGCATGAAGACCCTGCAATACTCTGACAGCTTTATCAGCGCCACGAATCAGGCCAGCAACGAGACGGTTGCCCTTGCCATGCAGATCAGCCGGAATTTCAATGAAACCATGGATGCGATGATGTCCTCATGGGAAAGCCGCAACCGGAGCCAGGATATTATGAGCCAGAAGCAGAGCGACGCGATTCTCGGCTATGAGCGTGTGTACGATACGCAAACCGGGGAGACCTACAAAGCGACCAATGGCTTTACGGATGTATATGACGGCGAACGGTATCAGGCGGTAACGGATGATGCGATGTATGCCCAACCCGTCAGCGGCTACATTGAAAAAGTAAGCTAAGGCAACACCGCACAATTGCGCTTGCGAGTCTCAGCCGCATTTTTGCCCCGCTTTTCAAGCTTTGAATCGGGACAAAAATCCCGGCTGAGACTTCTTGCCGAATTGTGCGGTGTTGCCTTAGGAACATCGGGCGATGAACCTGCCTCCCGATATGTATTGCAGAACAGGGAAAAACGTTTCTGCTTCCCTGCATATAGCGTTATCCCCAACGATAACGAAAAAATCTGGAATTTTTGTTGACAATCCTGAAAAAATGCGTATAATACCATCTTGTATGGATACAGAAAAGAAAAGTAGAATACCCGAGTGCGGCAATGTGCCGGATCTTGCCGGCGTTAAGACGGTGGTGGGGGCGAAACAGCTGAAAAAGGCTGTGGAGGCAGGCCGCGTCAGGTATGTTTTTCTGGCTGAAAATGCCGATCCCGCCGTCACAGCGCCCATCGCGCTGCTGTGCCGGTCGAAGAAAGTCCAGACTGCCTGGGTTCCCAGTATGGCCGAGCTTGGCCGTGCCTGCGGTATCGAGGTGGGCGCGGCGGCCGCCGCCGTCGTGGATTGACCGTGGTTCTACCGGACGACCGTCCGTAGAATATAAGACCCGCCGAAATGGCGAGAACAAAAGAAAGGAGAAAATTGATGCCTACTTTTAATCAGCTCGTAAGAAATGGCCGTCAGCAGGCTACCTACAAGTCCACCGCCCCTGCTCTGCAGAGAGGTCTGAACACTCTGGAGAACAAGGCGACGAATCTGCCTTCCCCCCAGAAGCGCGGCGTTTGCACTGCTGTTCGTACCACCACCCCCAAGAAGCCGAACTCCGCTCTGCGTAAGATCGCCCGTGTGCGTCTGACCAACGGTATGGAAGTTTCCGCTTACATTCCCGGTGTCGGCCATAACCTGCAGGAGCACTCCGTGGTGCTGATCCGCGGCGGCCGTGTCAAGGACCTGCCCGGCGTTCGTTACCACATCATCCGCGGCACTCTGGATACCCAGGGCGTGCAGAACCGGATGCAGTCCCGCTCCAAGTACGGCGCGAAGCGCCCCAAGGCCGGTAAGAAGAAGTAATTTTCTTTCCGCCGAACCAATCTGACTTTTCCAAGCCCGTTCGCAAGGCTTCGCCTTGCCATGATGGTTTTATATAGATCGAAGCTCTGCGGGGAATCCCGTCGGCGCTTCCCGTGAAACCTCTGGCCAGGCACAACGAAAGTCACACTTTCGAGTACCGATGAAATCATTATATTATGAAGGAGGGAAGCAAAGTGCCCAGAAGAGGTAATGTTCCCAAGAGAGAGGTCCTTCCGGATCCCAATTACAATTCCGTTCTGGTTACCAAGCTCATCAACAGCATCATGCTGGACGGCAAGAAGGGTGTTGCCCAGAAGGTCGTGTATGGTGCATTTGAAATTGTCGAGAACAAGACCGGCAAGAATGGCCTGGAAGTGTTCCAGCAGGCAATGGAAAACATCATGCCCGCCGTGGAGCTGAAGGCTCGCCGTGTCGGCGGCGCCACCTATCAGGTGCCTATCGAGGTTCGCCCTGACCGCCGTCAGACCCTGGGGCTGCGCTGGATCACCAACTACAGCCGCGCCCGCAGCGAGAACACCATGAGAGAGCGCCTGGCCGCCGAGATCATGGATGCCGCCAACAATACCGGCGCCTCCGTCAAGAAGCGCGAGGATGTCCACAAGATGGCTGAAGCCAACAAGGCCTTCGCCCATTTCCGCTGGTAATAAAGGAGAAAACCAATGCCTAGACAGTATTCTCTGGAGAATACAAGAAACTTCGGCATCATGGCACACATCGATGCCGGCAAAACCACCACCACCGAGCGTATCCTGTTCTACACCGGTAAGAACTACAAGATCGGTGAGACCCACGACGGCTCCGCCACCATGGACTGGATGGCACAGGAGCAGGAGCGCGGCATCACCATCACTTCCGCGGCAACGACCTGCTTCTGGAAGGGCTGCCGGCTGAACATCATCGACACCCCGGGTCACGTGGACTTCACCGTTGAGGTGGAGCGTTCCCTGCGTGTTCTGGACGGCGCCGTGACCGTTCTGTGCGCCAAGGGCGGCGTGGAGCCCCAGACCGAGACCGTTTGGCGCCAGGCCGACGAGTACAAGGTTCCCCGCATGATCTACGTCAACAAGATGGATATCATGGGCGCCGACTTCTTCCGCGTTCTGGAAATGATCCACGAGCGCCTGAAGTGCAACGCCGTGCCCATCCAGCTGCCCATCGGCAGCGAGGCCTTCTTCAAGGGCAACGTAGACCTGCTCACCATGAAGGCCAACGTCTTCTACGATGAGCTGGGCAAGGACGTCCGCGTTGAGGACATTCCCGAAGACATGGTGGATATCTGCGAGGAGTACCACGAGAAGCTGATGGACGCGGTCACCGCGCTGGACGACGATCTGGCCATGATGTACCTGGAGGGCGAGGAGATCCCCGTCGAGAGGATCAAGGCCGTCATCCGCAGAGCCACCATCGACAACGAGATGGTGCCCATCGTCTGCGGCACGTCCTACAAGAACAAGGGCGTCCAGGAGCTGCTGGACGCGGTCGTGGACTATATGCCCAGCCCCCTGGACAAGAAGGGCATCCGGGGCATCAACCCCGAGACCGAGGAAGAGGACTTCCGCCCCGCTTCCGACGACGCGCCCTTCTCCGCTCTGGCCTTCAAGATCGCTACCGACCCCTACGTGGGCAAGCTGTGCTACTTCCGGGTGTACTCCGGTACGCTGGAGAAGGGCACCACCGTGCTGAACTGCACCAAGGGCGTCAACGAGCGTATGGGTCGTATCCTGCAGATGCACGCCAATCACCGTGAGGATATCGACAAGGTCTACGCCGGCGACATCGCCGCCGTGGTCGGCGTCAAGAACACCACCACCGGCGACACCCTCTGCGACGAGGATCACCCCATCATTCTGGAGTCCATGGTCTTCCCCGAGCCCGTTATCGAGGTCGCCATCGAGCCCAAGACCAAGGCCGGTCAGGAGAAGATGGGCATCGCCCTTTCCAAGCTGGCTGAAGAAGACCCCACCTTCCGCACCTACACCAACAAGGAAACCGGTCAGACCATCATCGCCGGCATGGGCGAGCTGCACCTGGAGATCATTGTTGACCGTCTGCTGCGGGAGTTCAAGGTGGAGGCGAATGTGGGCGCTCCCCAGGTTTCCTATAAGGAGACCATCCGCAAGGCTGTGGATCAGGAGACCAAGTACGCCCGCCAGTCCGGCGGTAAAGGCCAGTACGGTCATGTCAAGATCCATGTGGAGCCCAACGAGCCCGGTAAGGGCTACGAGTTTGTCAACGCCGTTGTCGGCGGCGCCATCCCCAAGGAGTATATCCCCGCCGTCGATGCCGGTATTCAGGGCGCGATGGAGGCCGGCGTTCTGGCCGGATACCCCGTTGTGGACGTGAAGGTCACCCTGTACGATGGCTCTTACCACGAGGTCGACTCCTCCGAAATGGCCTTTAAGATCGCCGGCTCCATGGCGTTCAAGGAGGCCTGCAAGAAGGCGGATCCCGTCATTCTGGAGCCCATCATGAAGGTTTCCGTCAATGTGCCCGACGAATATATGGGCACCGTGATCGGCGACATCACCGCCCGCCGCGGCAACATTCTGGGTCAGATCACCCGTACCGGTTCTGTCCAGATCGACGCCAATGTGCCTCTGGCGGAGATGTTCGGCTATGCCACCGACCTGCGCAGCAAGACCCAGGGACGCGGCAACTACTCCATGGAGCCCAGCCACAATGCCGAGCTGCCCAAGTCCAAGACCGAGGAAATCATCAAATCCCGGAGCAGGGATTGATTTCCCAACGGAATCGACGTAAATTTTCAAAAATTTTTCTTGTGTTTCCCCGCAAAGTGTAGTATGATGTATGCGATGTGCGGAAGCACCCAGACTTTGGTTGTTTATTAAATTCAATCGACAATTATAACAGGAGGAATATTTCAAATGGCAAAGCAGAAGTTTGAAAGAAATAAGCCCCATGTTAACATCGGCACCATCGGCCATGTTGACCACGGCAAGACCACTCTGACCGCCGCTATCACCAAGTATCTGGCGATGAAGGGTCAGGCTCAGTTCGAGGACTACGCTTCCATCGACAAGGCTCCCGAAGAGAAGGCTCGTGGTATCACGATCAACACCGCCCACGTTGAGTACGAGACCGACAAGCGTCACTACGCTCACGTTGACTGCCCGGGTCACGCCGACTATATCAAGAACATGATCACCGGTGCTGCCCAGATGGACGGCGCCATCCTGGTCATCGCTGCTACCGACGGCCCCATGGCTCAGACCCGTGAGCACCTGCTGCTGGCCCGTCAGGTCGGCGTGCGCTATATCGTTGTGTTCCTGAACAAGTGCGATCAGGTCGACGACGAGGAGCTGCTGGAGCTGGTCGAGATGGAAGTCCGCGAGACCCTGAACGAGTATGGCTTCCCCGGCGACGACACCCCCATCATCAAGGGTTCCGCGCTGAACGCTCTGGTTTCCGAGTCCACCGACCCCAACGCGCCCGAGTATGCCTGCATCAAGGAGCTGATGGACGCCGTGGACGAGTATATCCCCACTCCCGAGCGTAACGACAGCCTGCCCTTCCTGATGCCCGTTGAGGACGTATTCACCATCTCCGGCCGCGGCACCGTTGCTACCGGTCGTGTGGAGCGTGGTATCGTCAAGAAGAACGAGCCTGTCGAGATCGTTGGCCTGCGGGAGGACAAGCTGGCCACCGTCGTCACCGACATCGAGATGTTCCACAAGCTGCTGGACTACGCCGAAGCCGGCGACAACATCGGCGCTCTGCTGCGTGGTATCGACAAGAAGAACATCGAGCGTGGCCAGGTTCTGTGCAAGCCCGGCTCCATCCATCCCCACACCAAGTTCAAGGGTCAGGTTTACGTCCTGTCCAAGGAGGAAGGCGGCCGTCATACCCCCTTCTTCAACAACTATCGTCCTCAGTTCTACTTCCGTACCACCGACGTTACCGGCATCATCTCCCTGCCCGAAGGCGTTGAGATGTGCATGCCCGGCGACAACGTTGTTATGAGCGTTGAGCTGATCACCCCCATCGCTATCGAGAAGGGTCTGCGCTTCGCTATCCGCGAAGGCGGCCGTACCGTTGGTTCCGGCGTCGTTACCGAGATCGACGAGTAATTTCCCGTCAGGCAATGAATTTGAAAAGGCGTGACCTTCGGGTCACGCCTTTTTGGTTGTTTGAGGCGGCTGAGACGCAGCGGAGCTGCCTTTGCTGGGAGGCCGGTCATGACGACAATGCAGGAAAGGGAAATCTGCTTTTTGCCGGAAAGGGCGCCTGCTCTGGGGAGTGCGGGGCATCCCGGAGAAATTTCTGCGTCGAGGTCGCTTTTTGCCGGATTTTAGGGGAAAAAATCCCTTGACTTATCTATGGAGAAAGACCATAATAGTAGAGTGCTTGAAAATATTGGAGGGTCAAAGGATGTATCAGAAAGAAAAAAAGCGGAATCCGGTGATTCTCATCGTGCTTGCGGCCGTGCTGCTGGCGGTGGGGGCCGCCGTGTGGTTTCTGCTGACCCATGTATGGGTGGCAGGGGCGTTCTATCCCCGGAATGCGGATGTGCTGGATCTTCGCTTTGCCGATATGACGGGGAAGGACTACGACAAACTGCGGAAAAAAGCGCCGGACAGCGAGATCCTCTGGTGCATTCCTTTCCAGGGAAAGACCTACGACCAGAACACCGACGTGCTGTACGTGACCTCCCTCACGGACGAGGACGTGGCGGCGCTGGACTATTTTGCCAATCTGAAAACCGTGGAGGCCCAGGACTGCACGGACTATGCCCAGCTGGCCGCGCTGGCCGCCCGCCGCCCGGAGGTGACGGTAAACTATGCCGTGACCATCGACGGAAGAGAATATGACCAGAATGCCGCCGTGGTGAGCGTTTCCGGCATCACCGAAGAGGAGATCAATCTGCTTACATACCTGCCGGAGCTGACGGCGGTGACGGCGGTGGGCTGCCGGACGCCGGAAGAAATGGAAAAGCTGCGGGATTTCTGCGGGGAGAAGGGGATTTCCTTTGCCCTGCGCTTCGGCGCGAAGACCTATCCCGACACGGTGCAGGAGCTGGATGTCACCGGCGTTACCGATTCGGAGCTGGAGCTTCTCCAGCTTCTGCCGGAGCTGAAAACGCTGCATTTGGTGAACCCGGAAGCCGACCCGGCGACGGTTTTGCAGCTGCGCAGCACCTACCCCCAGGTGAGCATCAGCTGGGAGGTGGAGATCGCGGGGATTTCCTTCCCGGACGATACGAAGGAGGTCGATCTTTCCGCGGCGCTGGAACCCTCTGCCACTCAGACAAAGACCGGGACTGCGGCGGGAACGCAGACCACGGAGGAAACGAAGCCCGCCGTCACCCTGGATTTGCAGGATCTGGAAAAGAAGATGTCCTACCTGCCGGACGCTGAGAAGGTGTTTCTCGGCAAATGCGGCCTTGACAACGAGGAGCTGGCCGCACTCCGGGAGAAGGTACGGGACAGCTACAAGCTTGTCTGGACGGTGCAGCTGGGCAAAAAGCTCACCGCGCGGACGGATGATACCACCTTCATGCCCGTCCGGGAGCACGTCTATTACTTCCTGGATGAGGATGCCTACAATCTGCGCTACTGCGAGGATATGCTATGCGTGGACGTGGGACATATGGGTCTGACCAACATTGATTTCGTGACGGGAATGCCCCATCTGCAATTCCTGATCCTTGCCCACAACGGGCAGCTGCAGGACATTTCCCCCATCAGCAGCTGCAAGGAGCTGATCTTCCTGGAGCTGGACTGGAGCGCCGTGAAGGATTTTTCCCCGCTGGTGGGCTGCACCTCCCTGGAAGACCTGAACATCGGTCTGACCTATCCCAGCGTGGAGCCGCTGATGCAGATGACCTGGCTGGAAAATCTGTGGATGGTAGACCGGGGCGGCGCCTATCAGCTGTCCCAGGCGCTGCCGGACACAAAGATCGTGGCCACGGCCAATGCCACCGTGGGCGCAGGCTGGCGGAATCTGCCCAACTACTACAAAATGCGGGATATGCTGGGCATGGAGTACATGAGCGGCTAAACCGTCCCAAAAGGCCGGCGGCCTTTTGGGACAAGGGGCTTGCAGTCTGCCGCGCACACTTGCCGCCTGCGGGCGGCTTCCCTCTGCGAGGCTTTCTGATACCTTGCCCCATTCTGCGCATCTCCGATGCCGCCCGTGACGGCACTTTGGCGGGGTTAATTAAATCTTAATGGATTCTTTAGAATATCCTTACAAACCCCGCCGCCCCGGAATCTTGACAGGGGGGCGGGGCTGAACTATAATTGGGAAAAGGAGGTATTGAGCATGAAAAAAGCGCTTTACATTATTGTGATCATGATTCTGATCGTCGCTTTCTGCGTCAGCGCGTTCCTGGTCGCCAGGTACGTACTGGAGGGCAAGAAGCAGGCGGATCGTTATGAAGACCTTGTGAACATCAAAAATCAGGCGCAGACCAGCGTCCCCACCCAGGCGGCGAAGCCGTCATCCACGGCGACGGAATCCTCGGAGCCCGGCTTTGAGGTCATCAGCGACCCCACCGTGGAGGGCGGCATCCTTCAGGACTATGCCGAGCTGCATGAGATGAACCCGGATATGGCCGGCTGGATCAAGATCGAAGGTACAAAGGTGGATTACCCCGTGATGCAGACGTCCACGGACAATAAGGACTACTACCTGAAGCGGGACTTCGACAAGCAGGAAAGCGTCCGGGGCTGCATCTACGCCCGTGAGGAATGCGATCTGGACAAGCCCAGCGACAACGTCACCATCTACGGCCACAACATGGCCGACGGCAGTATGTTCCACAGCCTGATGTCCTACACCGAGAAGAGCGCCTGGGATTACAACAGCCTCATCTTCTTCGACACCCTGAAGGAGCGGCACATCTACAAGATCTTTGCGGTGTTCAAGACCAGCGCCAACGCGGGCAAGGGCTTTTCCTATCACCAGTTCGTGGACGCCCAGAACGAGACGGAGTTCAACGATTTCGTCACCAACTGCAAGAATCTGTCCTTCTACGACACCGGCATTACGCCCAAATACGGCGACAAGATCATCTGCCTGTCCACCTGTGAGTACACCCTGAACAACGGCCGTCTGGTCGTGGCTGCGGTGCGCATCAGCTGACGAAAAAAATCCTCAGACGTTTCTCGTCTGGGGATTTTTTGCCTCCGGGGCTTTCTTTCCGGACAGATTATGCTATAATACATAAGAGATATTCTGACCATTTTCACCTGCAAAAGAAAAAGAGGGGGGCTTTTGCCATGCAGAGTCTTTGTGATCGATGGGAGTTCGTTCCCGATTGGTATGACGGATTTGCCGTGGGAGAAGGGGAGGGGGAGCGCGTCCGCCTGCCCCATACCGTGAAGGAAATCCCGCAGCACTATGCCGACAGCCAGTCCTATCAGATGGTCTGCGGCTACCGGAAAAATCTGACGCTGGATGCCGCACTGGCAGGGAAGCGTCTGTTCGTGCAGTTCGACGGCGCGGCGCATATTGCCACGGTGTACGTAAACGGCAAGGAGCTGGCGACTCACCGGTGCGGTTACACCGCCTTCCGGGTGGACATCACCGACGCGGCGGTTCCGGGGAGCGAAAACTGGCTGGCGGTGAAGCTGGACACTACGGAAAACGGCGAGGTGCCGCCCTTCGGGTTTGTCATCGATTACCTGACCTACGGCGGACTTTACCGGGAGGTCTGGCTGGACGTCCGGGAAAAGAGCTATATGGAAGATCTGTACATAACGACCCCGGACCTGACCACTCTGAAAATCAAGCCCACTTTGCGGAATGCGGAAGGGTGCATCCTGCTGGTGGAGCTGCAGAAGGGCGAGCGGGTGCTGGTGAAGAAGGCGTTCACCGCCGGGGGCGTCATCACCATCAGCTGTCCCGGCGTCAAACCCTGGGACACGGAGCATCCCATTCTCTATACCTGCCGGGTGTCCCTGCTGAAGATCGGACGGGTGATGGATACGCGGGAGGTCAAGGTGGGCTTCCGCACCGCCGAATTCAAGGCCGACGGCTTCTACCTGAACGGGAAGAAGACCTTCCTGCGGGGGCTGAACCGGCACCAGTGCTGGCCGTATGTGGGCTACGCCGTTCCGGAACGGCTTCAGCGGGAGGACGCGCGGATTCTGAAGCAGGAGCTTGCCTGCGTGGCGGTGCGTACCTCCCACTATCCCCAGAGCCACTATTTTGTTGACGAATGCGATCGGCTGGGACTGCTGGTGTTCACGGAAATTCCCGGCTGGCAGCACATCGGCGGGGAAAGCTGGAAAGATCAGGCGGTGGAAAACACCCGGGAGATGGTGCTGCAATACCGCAACCATCCCAGCATCGTCCTCTGGGGCGTGCGTATCAACGAAAGTCAGGATGACGACGAGCTGTACCGCCGCACCAACGCCGCCGCCCATGAGCTTGACCCCAGCCGGGCGACCTCCGGTGTGCGGTACTTAGAAAGAAGCCACCTGTTGGAGGATGTTTACGCCTACAACGACTTCTCCCACACCGGGGACAATGCGGGCTGCAAGCCCAAACGTGCCGTCATGCCCGGCCGGAAAAAGGCACTGCTGATCTCCGAACACAACGGCCATATGTACCCTACGAAATCTTACGACAGCTGGAGCCGCCGGCAGGCGCAGGCGCTGCGCCACGCGAGAGTGCAGAGCGACGCCGCGGCTGACGGCGGTCATGTGGGATGCTTCGGCTGGTGCATGTTCGACTACCCCACCCACAAGGATTTCGGTTCCGGCGACCGGGTATGCTACCATGGCGTCATGGACGCCTTCCGTAATCCCAAGCCCGCGGCGGCGCTGTACGCCAGTCAGGGGGAGGGGGCGACGGTGCTGGTACCGTGTACGTCCATGGACATCGGCGATTACCCCGGCGGACAGATCGGGGAGTCGGCGGTGCTGACCAACGCCGACTCCGTCCGGCTGTATAAGAACGGAAATTACGTCACGACCCTCCGCGCCGGGGACTACCCCGGACTGCCCCATCCGCCCATGATCCTGGACGACACCGTCGGCGAGCTTCTGGAAACCCAGGAGGGGTTCGACGAAAAGAAGGCCGATCTTCTGCGCGCCTGTCTGCTGGCGGTGCGCAACCACGGCCTTGCTCACCTGTCCCCGGCGGATATCGCCCGGATGGGGGTGGCCATGACCCGGTACGGCCTGACCTTTGCGGACGCTCAGAAGCTCTACGGAAAGTACGTGGGCAACTGGGGCGGCGAGGCCACCGCCTGGCGGCTGGATGCGCTGAAGGAGGGAAAGGAGGTTTCCTCCGTGACCCTGTGTCCCGGCACGAAGCTGCATCTGGAGGTCACGCCCAGCCATACGGAGCTGACGGAAGGGGACACCTACGACATGGCGGCGGTGCGTGTCCGCATTCTGGACGAGTACGGCAACCCCGCCCCCTACGCCCAGCTCCCGGTGACGTTCCGGCTGGAGGGCGTAGCGGAGCTGGTGGGGCCGGAGGTGACAGCCGCCGAGGGCGGCATGACGGGTACCTACGTCAGAACCACCGGACAGACCGGCACGGCCGCGCTTACCGTCAAAACGCCCCAGACGGAGGCGGTAAGCATCCTGTTTACGGTGGGGCAGTTGTAAGGATTCCATAAAAATCTCAGGAATATCACCGACAGATATTGACATTTCCGCCGGGAGGTGGTATTCTTATTTCGGTACGTAAGTACTGAATAAACCATGTGCAGTGAGCCATTGCAACGGCAGCTGCATAAATCCTGTATGGGCCGATCCACATATAACGGTAGGCACCAACAAACTACAAGGAGTGTATTGAAATGGGATTCAAATCTGACATCGAAATCGCACAGGAGACCCCGATGCTGCACATCCGCGAGATCGCCAGGATCGCGGGCGTGGATGAGAAGTATCTGGAACAGTACGGCAACTACAAGGCCAAGGTTGACTACAATATCCTCAAGGATATGGCAGGCACGCCCGACGGCAAGCTGGTTCTGGTCACCGCCATCAACCCCACCCCCGCAGGCGAGGGCAAGACCACCACGACCGTCGGCCTGGCCGACGCCATGCGCCGCATCGGCAAGAACGTCATGGTCGCTCTGCGTGAGCCTTCCCTCGGCCCCGTGTTCGGCGTCAAGGGCGGCGCTGCCGGCGGCGGCTACGCACAGGTCGTCCCCATGGAGGACATCAACCTGCACTTCACCGGTGACTTCCACGCCATCGGCGCTGCCAACAACCTGCTGGCTGCGATGCTCGATAACCATATCTACCAGGGCAACGCTCTGGGCATCGACCCCCGTCAGATCACCTGGCGCCGCTGCGTCGATATGAACGACCGTCAGCTGCGGTTCGTCGTTGACGGCCTGGGCGGCAAGGTCAACGGTACTCCCCGTGAGGACGGCTACGACATCACCGTGGCTTCCGAGATCATGGCCGTTCTGTGCCTGGCCTCCGACATCACCGACCTGAAGGAGAGACTCTCCCGTCTGGTGGTCGGCTATACTTACGCCGGCAAGCCCGTCACCGCCGGTGACCTGCACGCCCAGGGCGCCATGGCCGCTCTGCTGAAGGACGCGCTGAAGCCCAACCTGGTTCAGACGCTGGAGCACACCCCGGCGTTCGTCCACGGCGGCCCCTTCGCCAACATCGCCCACGGCTGCAACTCCGTGACCGCTACCAAGATCGCTCTGAAGCTGGGCGATTACGCCATCACCGAGGCCGGCTTCGGCGCCGATCTGGGTGCTGAGAAGTTCCTGGACATCAAGTGCCGCATGGCGGGTCTGAAGCCCTCCTGCGTGGTTCTGGTCGCCACTGCCCGCGCTCTCAAGTACAACGGCGGCGTGCCCAAGGCCGAGACCGGCAAGGAGAACCTGGAGGCTCTGGAAAAGGGCCTGCCCAACCTGCTGCAGCACGTTTCCAACATCACCACCGTCTACAAGCTGCCCTGCGTGGTCGCCATCAACCGCTTCCCCACCGACACCGAGGCGGAGCTGAAGCTCATCGAGACCAAGTGCAAGGAGCTGGGCGTCAACGTTGCTCTGTCCGAAGTCTGGGGCAAGGGCGGCGAAGGCGGCGTGGAGCTTGCCAAGGAAGTCATCCGTCTGTGCGAGCAGCCCAATGATTTCACCTTCTCCTACGAGCTGAACTGCACCATCAAGGAGAAGATCGAGGCCATTGCCAAGAAGATCTACCACGCCGACGGCGTGAACTTCACCGCCAATGCCGAGAAGCAGATCAAGACCCTGACCGAGCTGGGCTACGATCATATGCCCATCTGCATGGCCAAGACCCAGTATTCCTTCACCGACGATCAGACCAAGCTGGGCGCACCCAGAGATTTCACCATCACCGTGCGCAACGTGAAGGTTTCCGCCGGCGCGGGCTTCCTGGTCGCTCTGACCGGCGAGATCATGACCATGCCCGGCCTGCCCAAGGTACCTGCCGCTGAGCGTATCGATGTGGACGAGACCGGCAAGATCTCCGGCCTGTTCTGATTCATAGTACCGTAAAAAGCGCAGGCGGCCCCCCGCCTGTGCTTTTGCGGTTTTGGCATTTATACGTTAGGAGACTTTATGGTGGGCATTCATTATTTGTCGTTCATCCCCGCGGAAAACCCGGCCCACCGGAGTCAGGGCGTGAATCTGCTGCTGATGGTGGACAATCAGGGGGAGGACGCCACGGTTACGGTGCGTTTTTACGGCTCCGACGGCTCAGCCTGGCGGGAAATTCTCGCCGAGGAGCGGAGCTTTCCGGGGCATAGCCATATCCACGCTTATTTTCATCTCCCTCCCGCCTGCTTCGCACCGGAAAACTGGGGCGGAGAAACGCTGGAGGAACTGGCGGTGTGGGTGGGAGAAGCGCCCCCTGCGCCTACAGAACAGGGACAGCTCCTGTTTCTGGAATCGTAGCTTTGAAACCACGATTATGATTTGAAAGGAAATTTGACCTATGGACATGACATTGGAATCCTGCCGCAGATTTGTGGAGGTTCTGGCTTCTGACGCCCCGGCCCCCGGCGGCGGCGGCGCGGCTGCTCTGGTGGGCGCCATCGGCACCGCCCTGGGCAACATGGTCGGCTCCCTCACCGTCGGCAAGAAGAAATACGCCGACGTGCAGGACGAAATTCTGGCGCTGAAAGCAAAGTGTGACGATTTGCAGAAGCAGCTTCTCGACCAGGTGGAGGCCGACGACAAGGGCTTCGTTCCTCTGGCCAAGGCTTACGGCATCCCCAAGGACGACCCCAACCGGGACAAAATTCTGGAGGAGGCCACCGTCACCGCCTGCGCGGTGCCCATGCACATCATGGAGCTGTGCTGCGAAGCGCTGGACTGCGTCGCCGTGTTTGCCGCGAAAGGCTCCCGGCTGGCGGTCTCCGACGCCGGATGCGCCGCCGTGTGCTGCAAGGCAGCCCTGCAGGCCGCGTCTCTGAACGTATTCATCAACACCAAGAGCCTGAAGAACCGGGAAGTGGCGGAGGATATGAACCGCCACGCCAACGTGATGCTGAACAAGTATTGCAGCGTCGCGGACGAGATCTTCAACGAGGTCAAGGCGGGCTTCGGTCAGTAAGCCCCATAACGAACATATTGGAGGAAACATATTATGGCTAAGTTACTGCTGGGCAAGGAAGTTACCGATGCCCTGAACGCGAATTTACAGACCCGTACCGCCGCGCTGCGGGAAAAGGGCATTGTCCCCACCCTGGGCATCGTCCGTGTGGGCGCCGACCCCTCCGACCTGAGCTACGAGAAGGGCGCGACCAAGCGCGCCGAGCTGGTGGGCGTGGATGTCAGGAAGTTTGAGCTGCCCGCGGACGCTTCCAAGGAAGACGTTCTCGCGGTCATCGATCAGGTCAACGCCGACGATTCCATCCACGGCGTGCTGATGTTCCGCCCCTTGCCCAAGCACCTGAAGGCCGACCAGAACGAGATCTGCAACCGCCTCGACCCCAAGAAGGACGTGGACTGCATGACCCATCTGTCCAACGCCGGCGTGTTTGAGGGGTTGAACAACCTGGGCTTCGCCCCCTGCACCCCCGCCGCCTGCATGGAGATCCTGGACTTCTACGGCATCGACTGCAAGGGCAAGAATGCCGTGGTCATCGGCCGCAGCCTGGTGGTCGGCAAGCCCGCCGCCATGATGCTCATGGGCAAGAACGCCACCGTTACCGTCTGCCACACCAAGACGGTGAACACCGCCGAAATCTGCCGGAACGCGGACATCATCGTTTCCGCCGCCGGTGTGCTGAACAGCCTGACCAAGGACTATGTCCGCCCCGGGCAGGTGGTCGTGGACGTGTCCATCAACTGGGACGAGAACAAGATCAACGCCAAGGGCGGCAAGGGCGGCATCGCCGGCGACGCCAAGTTTGACGAGGTCGAGCCCATCGTTGCGGCCATCACGCCCGTTCCCGGCGGCGTCGGCTCCGTGACCACCTCCGTGCTGATGAAGCACGTGGTGGAGGCTGCCGAAAGAGGATAACGCCATATTGACTTCTGCGTAACTGACGGATCAGCGGGTTTACCGCATGGGAGCGCGGAAGATATTACCTGCCGACCGTCTGGGCGATTCAGTTTCCACGCTGGGTCGCCCTTTTTGTCTATGACAGTCTGCGTGTGTAAAATTTAATATTGAGAGCAGGGTGCTTTTATGGAAAAAATAAAAAATCTGGAGGAAGGCGCGTTCCTGAAGCTGTTTTTCGCCTTCTTTTCCGCGGCGTTTTTCATTGCGGCGGTGTGTATGCCGGACAGAAACGCCATGTTTTCCGGCCTGTGGCAGATCATGAGCCAGCCGGGAAAAATCTCCACCAACTATTTTGCCGTGGGCGGCTACGCCGCGACATTCCTGAACATGGGTCTCGTGGGGCTGTGCTGTCTGGGGCTGTACGTTCTGTGCGGCGCGAAGCCCAATAACGTTTCGACCCTGGCCTTTGTGCTGACCCTGGGGTTCTGCTCCTGGGGCATCAACATTCTGAACATGTGGCCGACGGTGCTGGGCGTTGTCCTCTACTGCCTGGTGAAGAAGGAAAAGCTGGGCGCCAACGTCAACGCCATGCTGTTTTCCACCGGCATCGCGCCGCTGATCAGCGATCTGCTGGTGCGCCATCCCTATCCCGATGTGGTGGGGTTCAATCTGTACGGATTCGTAGCGGCGATGGTGGTGGGCCTCGCCGTCGGGTTTCTCCTCCCGGCGGGGCTGTCCCATTCCCCGGCGGTGCATAAGGGCTACGACCTGTATTCCGCCGCCGTGCCGGTGTGCCTGTTCGCGTTTTTCCTCAATGCCGCGCTGTATAAGACCCTGGGCATTGACCTGCCGGACGCGCCTTCTGCGGATACCTTGCTGGTGGCGTCCCGGCTGACGGTGAATCTGTTCTGCGGCGTCCTGTTCGGGCTGTGCATCGTGTTTGCCCTGGCCATGGGCTGCAAGCCGAAGCAGTATTGGGCGCTGCTGAAAGCGCCGGAGCATGTCAGCTCCGTTTCCTCTCAGATGGGCACGGAAGTGTTCCTGATGAATGTGGGCGTGTACGGCCTGTTTATTCTGGCCTACTACAACCTTATCGGCGCTTCCTTCAACGGCGTGACCATGGGCGTTATCTTCTGTATGCTGTGTACCAGCAATTCCGGTTCCCATCCGGGCAACGTCTGGCCGATCATGCTGGGATATGTGCTGGCGTCTTTCCATGTAAGAGGACTGTCCGGGCTGCTGGGCGGCAATTTTGCCTTCGTGATCAACGCCCAGGCCATTGTCGTCGGATTGTGCTTTGCCAATGGCCTGAGCCCCATTGCCAGCAAGTACGGCTGGTTCTGGGGGATGGCGGCGGCGATGATGCACTATCGGCTGGTCACCTCCGTGCCCAACCTCCACGGCGGGTTCTGCCTGTACAACGGCGGCTTCACGGCGGCGGTGATCTGCATCATTCTGGTGCCGGAGCTGGAGCGCTTCTGCAAGACCAAGGCCGAGCGCAAGGCGCTGAAAGCAGCAAAATAAAACACACCGGGCAGGAAGCAATTCCTGCCCGGAAACGAAAGAAGAAAACGTTTTGAATCGCCTCTTTTTTCGCTTCCGGAGTGGTATAGTACATGCGAAGGGCGGGGGAACGCCATGAAAAAATCAAAAACGTCGCTAAGAACGGGCTTCCTGATGACCATACTGATCTGCTGGCTGGTGCCTATTTTCATCATTTTGGCGCTGGCGGGCGTGGTGCTGAACGAAAACTACCGGCAGTCCGTTCAGCAGGAGATCGACAGCAGCGCCGCGAATGCCCTGCGGCTGGTGCAGATGCGCTTCGAGGACGCCGTCGATGATTCCAAGGCGGTGTCCTACGACGGCGTCGTGCGGGACGCTTACCGCACCTGGCTGCAAAACGGCGACAGCGCCTCGCTGTACGGCACCGTTACTGACTACTTAAGCCAGAGCTTCACCAGAGAGGAAATTTATCAGGCGGTGTTCATCCACTTCTGGAACGTGGACGCCAGCGCCTACGTCCTCAGCGACGGCACCACCAGCTTCGGCCTTCTGCGGCAGTGCCGGGAATGTGCCCCACAGATCATGGCGGAAATGGAGGACGCGGATACGGACATCCGTCTGCTGCTGATCGACGGGCAGATGTACATGGCGCGAAACCTCCTGGATACGACCTTCACCCCCTACGCCAGCGTGGTAATGCTGCTGGAGCCGAACAATCTGTTCCTCCCCCTGGACTCGGTGAACCGGGTGGGAAACCTGCAATACAGCCTGGACGGCTACCGCTTCTCCATCGCCGCCGACGGCAGTCTGGCGGAAGCGGCGGAGGAGACCGGGAACGTACATTATCAGGCCAAAACCCAGGGGCATACCATCGGCTTTTCCGCGGACAGGGAAGAATATGACATCTTTGAGGAAAATCCCTGGATGCGCTGGGCGATCGGCAGTGTGGCGGTGCTGATATTGCCGCTGTCTCTCGTGACCATCGCTCTGTTTTACCGCCATGTCACCCGCCCCATGGAGGTTCTGGGACAGGCGTATCAGCTGGTGAAAAGCGGCGAGCGGGGCTACGAGATCGGACAGAAAGCCCCCAACCGGGAATTTGAGCGGATGTATGACCAGTTCAACGCCATGTCGGCGGAGCTTCGGCGGCAGTTTGAGCGTGCGTATCTGGAGCAGCAGGCCACCCAGCAGGCGAACATCAAGGCGCTGCAATCCCAGATCAACCCCCATTTCCTGAATAATACCCTGGAGATCATCAACTGGGAAGCCAGAATGGCGGACAACGAGCGGGTCAGCACCATGATCGAGGCGCTGTCCACCATGCTGAAGGCCGCGCTGGATCGGAACGGCCGGACGAAGATCCCGCTTTCCGAGGAGCTGGGGTACGTGGATGCGTACCTGTACATCATCCGGGAGCGGCTGGGGGAGGGCTTCCGGGTACATAAGGACATCGACGAGTCCATTCTGGCATTGCCGGTGCCCCGGCTGGTTTTGCAGCCGCTGGTGGAAAACGCGGTGGAGCACGATATCACTGCCAACCGGGGCGGCGACCTGTGGGTCAGAGCCTACCGGCAGGCGGACAGGGTAGTGCTGGAAGTGGAGCATGACGGTACGCTGACCCGGGAGGACAGGCAGAAGATCCAGTCCCTGCTGGCGCAGTCCGCGCAGGGAGCGGCCGCCGGCGGTCAGGTGGGACTGCGCAACGTCAGCCAGCGGCTAAAGCTCATTTACGGCGACGCGGGGATCCTGACGTTGGATCAGACCAGAGCCGGAACGATCCTCGCCCGGGTCTCCATCCCCGCCGGACGGTAAAAAGTACAAGCAAAGACAAGAATGGCAGCCAAAGTCAAAAAAAGGCAAGCAAAGGCAAAGAATGGCCTTGTACAGAATCACCTGAAAGCGGTATAATTTAGGGGAGATGTATGGGGAAGCTGCCATGAAAGAGAAAGGGAGGAAGCCGATCTATGAAAAGAAGACTGACAGCCGTTTCACTGGTATTGGCTTTGGGACTGAGCGGCTGCGCTTTTTCGTCTGCGTCTCCGAAGCAGACGGCAGCTACCCAGGAAAAGCCCCCGGTCGTGCTGGAGGTCGTCACCTCCTACGGCGGCGACGACGGCAGCCGCGGCGCTTTTGAAGCGGCGGTAGAAGCCTATGAAGCGGCCACCGGGAACAGGGTAAAAGACGGCTCCGCCACCTCCAACGAGGGCTGGAAGGCCAAGGTGCTGGCGGATTTCGAGACCGGCTCCGAGCCGGACGTGCTGTTTTTCTTCACCAATGCCGACGCCGACCCCATTATCAACGCCGGGCGGGTGATGTCCATTGAGGATATCCGGGAGGTTTATCCCGACTACGCCTCCAATATGAAGCAGTCCATGCTGGCGCAGGCTGCGGACGGAAAGCACTACGCCGTCCCCGCCGCCGGATACTGGGAAAATCTCTTTGTCAATAAGTCGGTGCTGGAGGCCTGCGGCGTTCCGGTGCCGGGGGCGGATTACGGCTGGGAGCAGTTTCTTTCCGACTGCGAGACCATCAAAGGCAGCGGCTATATTCCCATCGCCTGTTCCCTGGTGGAGGTGCCCCATTATCTGTTTGAGTTCGCCGTCATGAACAACGGGACGGTGGAAAACCATCTGGAGGTTCCCACCCTGGACGAAAACGGGAACCTGCGGGACGACGAGGTGTCCCGGAAGTGGGTCGCGGCGCTGAATGATATTAAAGAGCTGTACGATCTGGGCTATTTCCCGCCCAACACCCTGACGGCCACCGACGAGGAGACCGTCTCCCTGTTCGGCAACGGAAAGGCGGCGTTTCTGGTGGACGGCTCCTGGCAGGTGGGGCACCTGGGGGAGCTGTACGGCGACAAGATCGAGAATATGGCGGTGCGCTTCGTGCCGGCCAAGGGCGAGCGGAAGGCCACCGAGGGCATCGGCGGCATTTCCATGGGCTATTTCATCACCCGAAAAGCCTGGAAGGATCCGGAAAAGCGAGACGCGGCGGTGCGGTTCGTGGAAATGCTGACGTCCGATGAGATCCTAAGCACCTTCATCAAGACCGAGGTCACGGCGCTGATCGACGGCGCAAGCCCCGCTGGTCTGAACAGTCTGGAGCAGTCCGCGGCGGAGACCAACGCCCGGCTGACTAAGGTCAGCCCTGCGGTGCAGGACGCCATCAGCGCGGAGGCAAAGAGCACCCTTTTTACCAACATCCAGAAGGTGGCCACCGGGCAGATGACCGCCGAAAAAGCGGTAGCTCTGGCGATCCAGAGAAACGAATAGGTTTTTTACATGTAAAAAACCCCGTAACTGTTGACACAGTTACGGGATGATGGGCTTCTGTCCGGACTCAGGTGGGCGCAGCGTGCCCCGGAAGAAAGAAAAAGGAGCGGATACGATGTATCGGGTGGTTCTCATTGACGATGAAAGGATCATTGTGGAAGGTCTGCGGCGGGTCATCAAGTGGGCGGACTACGGCTGCGAGGTCGTGGGGACGGCCAGCGGCGCGGAGGAAGGCGCGGCGCTGATCCGGAAATGGCAGCCCCATATCCTGTTCACCGACATCCGGATGCCCGGCGCAGACGGCCTGACCATGCTGGCGGCGCTGCGCAGTGAGTTCCCGGACATACAGGTGACGGTGCTGACCGGCTATCAGGATTTTTCCTATGCCCAGGAGGCCATCCGTCTGGGCGTCACCCGGTTTTTGCTGAAGCCCTCCAAAATGGATGAGATCAGGGAAGCCCTCTCGACCATGACCGCCCGGTTAGACGCCCAGTCCCGGCTGCGGCATCGGGAGGATGAACCGGAGGAGGAGCACCACGGCGCAGGCAGCTTCATCGTCAACCAGGCCACGGCTTACATCGAGGAGCATTATGCGGAGAAGCTGACCCTCCAGGCGGTGGCGGACTGCTGCTACGTTTCCCAGTGGCATCTGTCGAAGCTGCTGAACCGGCATACGGGCAAGAGCTTTTACGACATCCTCAACACCGTGCGCATCCGGAAGGCCAAGGAGCTGCTCCTTGACCCCAGGCTGAAGATCGGCGAGATCGGGGAACAGGTGGGCTACGCGGACACGGCGCATTTTGCCAGAACCTTCAAAAAGCAGGAGGGCATGAGTGCCAACGAGTACCGCAACACATTAAAGTAAAGAGAATAGAGATAAGGTCATTGTGACCAATAGACGGCGATCGAATTTGTGCAAAATGTCGAGCGCCGTCTTTCATATTTGCGCGGAATTGTGGAATCCCACAAGCATGAACAAAAAACAACAAGGCCGTCTCATGACAATTCCGGGCAATGCCTGTAAAATATAGACAAAGGATACGACCGCCGGGACGGCGAAATAGGAAAGACGGGTGAAAAGGAAATGGCTGCAAAAACCACCGAACGGCTGGGGCCAAGAGTCAAATCGCCGAGCTGGTTTGAAAGAAACAAGAAGACTCTGGTGCTTCTGACCATGGTCGCCCCCGTGGCGATCTGGCTGCTGCTGCTGCGCTACCTGCCCATGGGCGGCATCGTGCTGGCGTTCAAGAACTACAAGGTCAACCCCCGCAATCCCTCCTTTATCAGCAATCTGTTGAGCAGTAAATGGGTGGGCGTCAAGAACTTCGAGTTCCTGTTCAAGACCAATTCCGCCTGGATCATGATCCGCAACACGCTGGCCTACAACATCGTGTTCATCATTCTGGGCGTCATCATTCCCGTGGCCTTCGCCATCATGATGAACGAGATCACCAGAAAGTTCTTCAGGAAGGCTTATCAGACCATGATGTTCTTCCCCTATTTTTTGAGCTGGGTCGTGGTCAGCTACTTCCTCAACGCATTTCTGGATGCCCAGTACGGCATGATCCCCGCCATGCAGGAAGCCGCGGGACACGCCCGCACCTCCTGGTATACGACCCCCGGCCCCTGGCCGTTCATCCTGACGTTCGCGAACCTATGGAAGAATGTGGGCTACTCCACAGTCCTTTATCTCGCGGCCATCACCGGCATTGATACCAACCAGTATGAAGCCGCCGCCATCGACGGCGCCACCAAATGGCAGCAGGTGCTCCACGTGACCATCCCCCACCTGCGCACGATGATCGCCATTCTGTTCATCATGAACGTGGGCAAGATCTTCGCCTCTGACTTTGGCCTCTTTTACAATGTTCCCATGCAGAACGGCGCGCTGTTCTCCGTGACCCAGACCATTGATACCTATGTCTACCGCGCCTACATGGCCACCGGCGACCCGGGACAGTCTTCTGCAGCCGGATTGCTGCAAAACGTGCTTGGCTTCGTCTGCATCCTGACGGCCAACGGGATCGTCAAGAAGATCGATTCCGAAAGCAGCCTGTTCTAGGGGGTGTGCCAAATGTCTGGAAAGAAAAAAGATCTCCGGCTGAACTCCGTCAGCGTGGGAGCGGAAGCGATCTTCCATGGGATCATCGGCCTGTTCTCCGTCTGCTGCATCATTCCATTTATTTTCGTTATCATTATCTCCTTCTCGTCCAAGGAGTCCATCACCACCATCGGCTACTCCTTTATGCCCACCAGCTGGAGCGTGGATGCTTACCGGTATGCCTTCAATAAGCTGCCCCAGATCTGGCGCTCCTACTTTAACTCCATCTACATCACGGTCATCGGCACGGTGCTGAGCACCACCATGTGCGCCATGTACGCCTACGTTCTGTACCGGCCGGACTTTAAGTTCCGCAGCTTCTTCAATTTCCTCAGCTTCTTCACCATGATCTTTGGCGGCGGCCTGGTGCCGACCTACATCGTCAGCAAGCAGCTGCTGGGTCTGAGCGAAAACTATGCGGCGCTGATCGTGCCGCTGCTGGTCAGCCCCTTCAACATCATCGTGATGCGCTCCTTCTTTAAGAGCAGCGTTCCCCTGGAGCTGATCGAGGCGGCCACCATTGACGGCAGCGGCGAATATTCCACCCTCTTCCGGGTAGTCGCCCCCATCGCCAAGCCCGGAATCGCCACCATCGCCCTGCTGAACGCCCTGGCCTACTGGAACGACTGGTTCAACTCCCTGCTCTACATTCAGCAGAAGAAGGTCCTGCAGCCCCTGCAGGCGCTGCTGATGGAGCTGCAGAACAACACGGAATACCTAAACCGTATGGCGGGTATGCTGGGGCCGGACGCCATCGCCGAGGCGGCGAAGATGCCTTCCCAGGCGCTGCGGATGGTTCTGGTGGTGTTTATCGTCGTTCCCATCGCCTGCGCCTACCCCTTTTTCCAGCGCTACATCGTGTCCGGCCTGACGGTCGGCTCCGTGAAGGGTTGATGGCGCAAACACATGGCTAACGCAGCCACGTTCGGCTGTTTAGTAAATAACAAATTATTTGGAGGAAGACACATGAAAAAGTTACTGGCCCTGCTGCTGGCTCTGGGAATGGTGCTCGGCCTGGCCGCCTGCGGCTCCGGCAATACCACGCCCACTGCCGCTCCCGGAACCACGCCCGCCGCTGACAACGCCGAGACAGCCGCTTCTGCCGCGGCTGAACTGGAGCCTGTCACTCTGAAGATCTGGTTCCACGGCAGCACCGTCACGCCCGACGCCTCCGCGAAGGTCATGGAGTCCGTCAACGCTTATCTGAAGGATAAGATCAACGTCACCATTGAGCCTATCTGGGGCACCTGGGGCGACTTCGACCAGGCCACCGTTACCGCTCTGGCCGGCGGCGACAAGGTCGATATGTACTTCACCTGCAACTGGTCCGCCGACGAGTACAACAAGTACGCCAAGGACGGCTACTGGGTCAAGCTGGACGACATGCTGGACACCTACGCTCCCGAGCTGAAGGCCATCATTCCCCAGGACATCTGGGACTGCGCCAAGACCAACGGCTATGACGGCATGGGCATCTATGCCGTTCCCGGCCTGAAGGATACCGCTACCCAGAACTGCTGGGACGTCAACGGCACCCTGCTGGCCGAGCTGGGCTACAATGTGGACGACGTCTGCAGCGCCGGCCTGGACTACTACTCCGACGCGTTTGCGGAAATGATGCAGAAGGCCAAGGATCTGAAGGGCAAGGATTTCTACCCCCTGCTGATCGAGCCTGTCGTTCTTGAGAGAATGGTCACCCATTCCTCCATCATCACCGGCGACCTGTCCTCCGGCGCGGTTCTGTCCTACTACTACGACGCCGAGCATCCCTCCAAGGACATCGGCAGCACCATCGTGAACAAGTTTGCTACCGATGCGTTTGCCAAGTTTGCTGCGAAGACCTATGAGTACGCTCAGAAGGGTTACATCTCCCCCAGCTGCCAGTCCACCGCTACCGCTAACGACTACCGTACCGCTACCCAGTCCGCCGGTGAGTACCTGTTCGGCACCCAGTCCTACGCCTTTGGCTGCGAACTGGACTTCTCCGAGGCTCGCGGCATCGACGTCCGCATGGTTCCTGAGACTGCCGCCTATATGGATGCGACCTCCGGCCAGGGCGCTATGATCGCCATCTCCGCTACCTCCGCTAACCCCGAGCGCGCTCTGATGTTCCTGAATCTGCTGAACACCGACTCCGAGCTGATGACCATGATGAACTATGGTACCGAGGGCTTCACCTACAATAAGAACAGCGACGGCACCATCACCTTCATCCCGGAAAACCGCGCCAATTACTCCCCCTGGACCAACGGTATGGGCAATGTCCGTATCCTGCCGCCCACCGACGCACAGGGCGTTGACTTCTGGGAGCGCTTCACCGCTTACTACGACACGGCCGAGCCTCTGCCTTTGGGCGGCTTTGTCTTCGATTCCTCCGGACTGGATACCGAAGAGGCTGCTCTGTCCAACGTCTACGCCGAGTACGCCTTCAACCTGATGTCCGGCGCCGTTAACCCCGATGATGTTCTGCCTGCCTTCCTGTCCAAGCTGGAAGAGGCCGGCATCAACGAGTTCGTCGGCGCAGCTCAGGAGCAGCTGGCGGCTTACATGGGTTAATGCCTCTGTATCCACTGACGAAACGATAACCGCCTGCCCCGCGCCATTCAGGCGCGGGGCATTTCCCGCGTTGCGACAAAAAATCCCATGGTACCTTAATGAATCTTTAATGGCAATGTAGTTGATTTCCGCGGGCAATTCCGGTATAATATCATTTACAAAATGAAACATTTACATGTGGAGGACAGAATTATGAAAGTTCGAGCATGGCTGGCTCTGGCGCTGATTCTATGCCTGGCCGTTTCTCTGGCGGCCTGCGGCAGCAACGATACGGCGGTGTATGTGCAGTCGGTTTCCGATCTGACGGGAATGGGCGGCATTGCGGCCGGCGACCGCTTCCCCGGCATGGTCGTTTCCGAAAACGTGACGGAGATCAAGAAGGATTCGGAAAAGACCGTCAAGGAAGTGTTTGTCAAGGAAGGCGACGACGTCAACAAGGGAGAGAAGCTGTTCGAGTACGATACCGAGGAGCTGCAGCTGAGTCTGGAAAAGAAGCAGCTGGAGCTGGAGCAGCTGAACGCGTCCATCGAAAATTACCAGCAGCAGATCAAGGAGCTGGAAAAGGAGCGCAGCTGGGCGTCCGGCTCCGACAAGCTGCAATACACCATCCAGATCCAGACCACCCAGGTAGACATGAAGGAAGCGGAGCTGAACGCCAAGGCCAAGCAGACCGAGGTCACCCAGGCGGAGAATCTGCTGAAAAATTCCACCGTGGTGTCTCCCATCAAGGGACGCATTCAGTCCATCAACGAAAACGGCACCGACAGCAGCGGCAACCCTGCGCCCTACATCACCATTCAGGAGGTCGGCTCCTACCGGGTCAAGGGTACGATCGGTGAATTGCAGCGGGGCAGCATCATTGAGGGCACCCGCATCAAGATCACCTCCCGGACGGACGCGAACGCTTCCTGGTCGGGGACGGTCACGCTGGTGGACTATGAAAACCCCTCCCAGGGAAGCGACTCCGACCGGTATTACGGGACGACCACCGATTCCATGGAGGCGTCCAGCAAGTACCCGTTCTACGTGGAGCTGGACAGCACCGACGGCTTGATGTTGGGACAGCACGTCTACCTGGAGGTCGAGACGGAAGGGGACGGCACGTCCTCCGGTCTGCCCCTCAGCAGCGCCTTTATCTGCTTTGAGGACGACGGCTCTGCCTACGTGTGGGCGGAGAAGAAGGGCAAGCTGGAAAAGCGCACCATCACCGTGGGCGAGTACGACGAGACGACGGATACCTACGACGTGTTGGACGGCCTGACTCTGGACGATTACATCGCGTTCCCCGATGAGCAGCTGTGCCGCAACGGCGCGCCCACCACCCATGAAATGACGGCGTCGGAGAACGCGGACACGCCCATGGACAACATGGGCGAAGGCGCTGCGGATATGCCTATGGAGGATATGCCCATGGAGGATATGCCCGCAGAGAGCATGGACGTGATGCCCGAGGAGAGCGTCTCCGGGGAAACCGGGGAGATGCCCGGTGAGGACACGGCGGCAGCAGAGACCGTGTCCACGGAAGGCGGGGTGGGCTAAGTGGCCATCCTGAAACTGACGAACATCTGCAAGGACTATGTCCAGGGCAAGGAGCCTGTCCGGGTGCTGAAAAACGTCAACCTGACCATGGAGCGGGGGGATTATCTCGCCATCATGGGTCCCTCCGGCTCCGGCAAGACCACCCTGATGAACATCATCGGCTGCCTGGACGTTCCCACCTCCGGCACCTATGAGCTGGACGGCCAGAACCTGAAGGACATGAGCGACGACGAGCTGGCGGATATCCGGAACAAGCACTTAGGCTTTGTGTTCCAGAGCTTTTACCTCATGCCCAAGCTCACCGCCCTGGACAACGTGGCGCTGCCCCTGCTGTACGCCGGGGTGAGCCTGAAGGAGCGGCGGGAACGGGCGGCGGAGGCGCTGAAGGCCGTGGGACTGGAGGAACGGATGGACTTTTTCCCCAACCAGCTGTCCGGCGGCCAGTGCCAGCGCGTCGCCATCGCCCGGGCGATGGTGGGAAAGCCGGATCTTCTGCTGGCGGACGAGCCCACCGGCGCGCTGGACACCAAGGCGGGCAACCAGATCATGGAGATTTTCCGGCGGCTCAGCGACGAGGGAATGACCATCCTCATGATCACCCACGAGCTTGCCATTGCCCAGTGTGCCGACAAGATCTACCACATTCTGGACGGGCAGCTCCGTACTTACGACGAACAGCAGGAGGGAGGCGCCGGGAATGAAGAAGCAGAATAAGAAAAAGATCATTATTACCGTGACCGCCATCGTGCTGGTGGTGGTCGTCGGCCTGGGCGTGTGGTTCGGCGTGAGCCGGGGTAGGTCGGAGCCGGTGCAGGTGTTTCCCTTCAACAACATCGGCATGACGGAATACTGGGGCGACTCCCAGGAGAGCTACGGCCCCGTTTCCACGGATAAGATCCAGACCGTGTTTCTTTCCTCCACCCAGACGGTGACGGAAATGAAGGTCGCCCAGGGGGACACGGTGAAAAAGGGCGATGTGCTGATGACCTTCGACACCACCCTGTCCGACCTCCAGCTGGAACGCAAGCGGCTGGAAGTGGAAAAGCTGAAGCTGGACCTGGAAACCGCCCAGAAGAAGCTGAAGGACATTCAGAACATGACGCCCATGTCCGTCGTGGATTTTGACGATTCCGACGATTACGGAGACGAGGGCGATCCGAACGCCGGCACCAAGCTGACGGGCAGTTACCAGCTTTCCACCAACTCCGACTATGACGGCAGCACGGCGGAAAAGGCGCTGATCTGCTGGCTCAGCACCGCAGCCGCCGTGGATGACACCATTCTGGAGGCGGCGCGGCAGAAAGCGGAAGAGTACCAGAATAAAAATTACGTACCCGACCCCACGGAAGAGCCTACGGAGAGTATCCCGGATACGACGGAAAGCACCCCAAGCACGACGGAAAGCACCCCGAGCACGACGGAAAGCACCCCAAGTACTACGGAGAGCACCCCGGACACTACGGAAAACACCCCGGACGCTACGGAGAATACGACGGGCGGCGAAAATTCCAGCGCTTCGGCTGCGGAGAACCCCGACGAGAAGCCGACGATTGCCGTGAATAATTACTACATGGTCTTCAAGGTCACCGAGGGCAATATGTCTCTTGGCAGCCGGTTGTTCTGGCAGGGACTGCACATTTACAAGCAGGGCGGCAGCTTTGCCTTCAAGTTCTTTGATGCGTCGGCGGTTCCCGATCACACCATCGTAGAGGACGACCCGGACAACACCGATCCCACCGACCCGGACATCCCTGACCCCGGCAGCGGCTACACCGCCGCGCAGCTGGCGCAGATGCGCGCCGAGCAGGAGAAGACCATCAAGGAAACGAAATTCAAGATCAAGATGGCCGAAGCGGACTACAAGATCATGCAGACCGAGATGAGCGACGGCAACGTTTACGCCGAATTTGACGGCAAGGTGGTCTCCGTTCTGTCGGAGGAGGAAGCCAAGACCCAGAATCAGCCCGTTATTAAGGTCTCCGGCGGCGGCGGATTCTACATCCAGGGCGGCGTCAGCGAGCTGGAGAAGGACAAGATGCAGATCGGCCAGGAGGTCACGGTCAACGACTGGAATACCGGCATGACCTATCCCGGTAAGATCGTCTCCATAGGCGACTTCCCCACCGACAGCGACGGCTGGAACGGCTCCGGCAACCCCAATGTGTCCTATTATCCCTTCACGGTCTTCGTGGACGAGACGGCAGACTTGCAGGCGGGGCAGTATGCCAGCATCCAGTATTCCTCCGCCGAAAGCGAGAATGGCATTTACCTGGAGAACCCCTTTATCCGCACCGAGAACGGACAGTCCTACGTCTACGTCCGGGGCGCGGACGGTAAGCTGGAGAAGCGGTTCGTGACCACCGGCAAGGCGCTTTGGGGCAGCTATACCGAAATTCTCAGCGGCCTGACGGTGGATGACCTCATCGCATTCCCCTACGGCAAGAACGTGAAGCAGGGCGCGCCCACGGAGGAAGGCGACGTGAGCAGCCTGTACAGCTATTAAGGAGGGCAAATTTATGATAGAAAATATCCGGCTTGCCTTCCAGGGAATCTGGGGACATAAGATGCGCAGCGTGCTGACCATGCTGGGTATCATCATCGGCATCGCGGCCATCATCACCATCGTTTCCACCATTCAGGGCACCAACGAGCAGATCAAGGAAAACCTGATCGGCGCGGGCAACAACGTGGTCACCGTCCAGCTGAACCAGTCTGGGTATTCCTATGACATGAGCTGGAATTCCATCCCCGACGGCGTGCGGGTCATCACCGAGGAGACCCGGCAGGAGCTGGAAGACATCTCCGGCGTGGAGGGGGTGTCGCTGTACAACTCCCGGAACAATTCCAATTCCGTGTACTACCAGAATACGGCCTTCAACGGCGAGACCTACGGCATCGACATGCATTATCTGCCGGTTTACGGTTATCAGGTCAAGTCCGGCAGAGGCTTCACCCAGGCGGATTATGACGATTTTCGCAAGGTGGCGCTGGTGGACGCCAACACGGTCTCCACCCTGTTCGGCGGGGAAGACCCTGTGGGCAAGGCGCTGGAAATTAAGGGCGACGTGTTCACCGTGGTGGGGGTGGTAGCCCTTTCCAAGGAGTTTACCCCCACCATTGAGACATTGCAGGACTATTACCTCTATGCGGACACCTCCTCCGGCTGCCTTTACATCCCCGACACGGTCTGGCCGACGGCATTCCAGTTTGACGAGCCTCAGAACGTGGCCATCAAGGTGAAAAACACCGATACCATGGCCACGGCGGGCAAGGAAGCGGCGGATCTTCTGACCCAGAAGCAGATCGTGGATCCGGAAAATTCCGACTTCGACTACCGCAGCCAGGACATGCTGGAACAGGCGCAGCAGCTGCAAAAAATGTCCCAGTCCACCAACACCCAGCTGATCTGGATCGCCAGCATTTCCCTGCTGGTGGGCGGCATCGGCGTTATGAACATCATGCTGGTGTCCGTGACGGAGCGGACTGCCGAGATCGGTCTGAAAAAGGCCATCGGCGCGAGAAAGAAGCGCATCCTGCTCCAGTTTTTGACGGAGTCGGCGGTGCTGACCAGTCTGGGCGGTATCATCGGCGTCATCAGCGGCGTGATCCTCGCGGAGCTGATCTCCAACATGATGCAGATCCCGGTGTCCATCAGCGTGCCGGCCATCATTGTGGCGGTGGTGTTCTCCACCTTCATCGGCGTGGTGTTCGGTATGCTCCCGGCCTACAAGGCGGCAAATCTGAACCCCATCGAGGCACTGCGCAGAGACTAAGGAATCTCTGAATAAATCGTCTGCGGCTGTGAGCGGATCTTTTCCGCCCACTCTTCGGTGCTGAAAACGGGAAATACATACAGTATTCCGCCGTTTCCAGCACCTCGATTGGCCGAAAAATCTCTCGCTCACAGCTCTTGCCGATTTAATCAGAGGTTCCCTAACAGACAAATCAGAACGAGTGGTGGGACTGGCATGAAAAACATGGTTTATTTGTTTTGCTGTATAGTGCTTATCGCACTGCTCGCCGGGTGCGGCAATCAAGCCGCACCGGCTGTAGCGATCAATTACGGAAATTCCTCCATCTACACAAAAGAAGACATGGATGACGCGATCGCAATTATAAGAGCGAAATTCGACACGTGGGAAGGGTGCGAACTGCACAGCATTTCGTATTCGTCAGACGACATCTGCACCGACGAAAAGAACATCGCATGGATGAACCAATTGGAAGAAGCGAATGACAACGCGCAGGTATTTACGCAGTGCATTATGTTTGACACCAGTTTTCACTCTCCAAAGAAGGGTGCCGGTGCCTGGAATCCGGACGAGGAATACCAATGGACTTGGTGGCTGGCTCGCAGGGAAGGCGGAGAATGGAAGCTGATGACCTGGGGCGCTGCCTGATCATGGATTCCCCTCACAAAAGCAAAATTACGCCGCCGGTTTCCGTTTTTCGGAAACCGGCGGTGTTGCCTTTATGCGTTTTCGGCGTTTACGCCGCGCCCAGATATTCTTCCAGACACAGCCCGGAATCCTTCATGTCCATGGAAATTTCCTTACCTACATAGCGGAAATGCCACGGCTCGTTGGTGATGCCGGTGATCTCTGCCTTATCCTCGGTGTAGCGGAGGATAAACCCGTACTCCCAGCAGTGCTCCGCCAGCCATGCGTGGGCGTCCTCCCCCGAGATGTCCACGGCCAGCCCCAGCTGATGCTCACTGGTGCCGGGGACGGCCACGGTTTCCAGCGCCTTCTTCCGCGCCTCGTCAAAGTCAAGGTCAAATTCCTTCATGTGCTCCTGCGTCCGTTTTTCCAGAATGTCCGTCTGCTCCTGGAGGGTGCGGTAGCCGCAGTTGAAGATGTACTCGATCCCAGCGTCTGAGCAATCGGAGAGCATCTGCATCAGCGGCTCGTAGCAACGCTGGTCTACCCGGTGCCAGTCCACCACGATCACGGGGTTGACGGTATAGTAGCTTGGAATTGGATGGGTGGCGTTGACGAGGATGACCTCCATGCCCTTGGGAGTGAAAAAGTGGGTCTCTCCGTCGATCTCCGTGGGCCCCACGGCGGCGGAGCCGTCGGACAGGAAGTAATAGCTGTACTCGCCCTCCTGATACCAGCCGGTGGTGGCCGCGCCGTTTTCGCCGAAATAATACCGCTTCCCGTCGATCTCCTGCCAGCCCGTCACCATGGTGCCGTCGGCCTGATAATAGCGGATTCCGTCGTCGGAGGTGAGCCAGCCGGTGTGCATGACGCCGTCGCCCGAAAAATGGTAGCGGTTTTCCCCGATATATGTGTCCCCGGTCAGGGGCTGACCGGCTTCGTCAAAATAGTAAATATCCCCGCCGATGTTTGTAAAGCCGGTTCGCATTTTGCCGTCGTCGCCGAAATAGTACCGCTTCCCGTCGATCTCCTGCCAGCCCGTGGCGAGAACGCCGCCGGGAAGATAGCAGGGCACGCCCTCCAGCTGCTGCCAGCCGGTGAGCATGGCGCCGTCGCCGTCAAAGCAGTAGGTTTTTCCGCCGATGGTCTGCCAGCCGGTAAGCATGACACCGTCGCTGCCAAAGTACCGGGTGACGCCGTCCTGCTCCAGCCAGCCGGTGGCGGGAATGCCGCCCTCCAGGAAAAAGTACCGCGCCCCGTCGATGTCCAGCCACCCGGTGACGGGCCGGGCGTGAAAATCCCGGTAATACCGCACGCCGTCCTTTTCCGCCCAGCCGCTGCGATCGACCTTGGCGTCATATATCAGCCATCCGGCGCAGGCCGAAAAGGCCAGCAGCTGAAAAATCAGCACAACCGCTAAAATACGGCCGGTTTTCGTCTTCATAGTGCGTCCTCCAAGAAACGTAACCGAGGGGAGCCGCCCCTTTCCGGCGGGATTCCTCGGATATCCCCCAGTATATCATCGGACGATACAAAATGCAACCCGCTTAATAGAACCTTCATAATCTTCCAGCCACATTTCGACCTGGAAGTGTTGCTTTTTCGGGCGAAATATGGTATTATGAATTGCAATTTGAAGACATGGGGGGCGCTTTGGCCGCAGCCCCCGAACGGGAGGTAAGGAACTTGGCAAAAAAAATACTGTGGATTCTGTTTGCCGTGGTTTTGGTTCTGGCGCTGGCGGTGGCCGGCGTCACGGGATATTTCTGGTATCAGAACAACCACATTTTCGTGGAAGGCGCGGTCTATCCCGTCGACGCGAAGACGCTGGATCTGCGGGGGCAGGACATTTCCTTTGAGCATTATAACGCCGTCCATTCCCAGCTGCCCCAGTGCCAAATTTACTGGGACGTCCCATTCCAGGGCAGCAAGTATCCCAACGACACCGTGGAGCTGATCGTCTCGTCACTGACCGAGGAGGATATTCAGCTGCTCAAGGCGTATTTTCCCGATCTGAAAACCCTGGACGCTACCGCTTGCAGCGATTACGCCGTTCTGGAATCCGCCAAGCAGCAGCTGCCCGGCTGCGAGATTCTCTATGAGGTCAGTCTGGGAGGCAAGTCCTTTGCGCCGGATGTCACCGAGCTGACGCTGGAGGCCGGGGACTATGACTACGATACCCTGATGGAGAACCTGCAATATCTGCCCGAGGTGAAGAAAATCACGCTGAGAAAGCCGGATATGTCCCTGGAGCAGATCAACGAGCTGAAAACGGCCTTCGGAAATATCACCTTCGACTGCACGGTGGACATCGGCGGCATGGAGTACACCATGGACACAACCGAGCTGGATCTGTCCGGCATTTCTTCCGACGATGTGGCGGGCGTGAGCGAAAAACTGGGTATGCTCTCCGGACTGACCAGTGTGGAGCTGATGAAGGCCGACGGCACCAGCAACCTGACAAAGGAGGACGTCAAGACTTTGGAAGAGGCTGCCCCGAAGGCATCGTTCCATTATGTCTTTGACTTCTACGGCGAGAGCCTTTCCACCACCGAGACCACGGAGGTTTACATCAAGAACGTGAACATCGGCGAGGAGGGGCTGCCGGAAGCCCGCCTGGCACTGGACCTGCTGGAAAATTGCAGCCGCTTCGTGCTGGAAAACTGCCAGATCTCCAACGAGAGCATGGCGCAGCTCCGGGAGGACTATCGGGACAAGACCAAGGTGGTCTGGCGGGTGCCCTACGGCGGCGGAAGCTGCATGACCGATTGCGAGGTCATCCGCTGCACCTACGAGCTGACGGACAAGAACGCCCAGAACCTGGTCTACTGCGAGGACGTGCGGTTTATGGACGTGGGACACAACGACGTGACCTTCCTTAAGGACTTCTCCTTCCTGAAGGGAATGCCCAAGCTGGAAGCCATCATCATTTCCAGCGCCTATGTCTCCGACCTGACCCCCTTCGCCAACTGCAAGGAGCTGAAATTCTTCGAGGCGGCCTTCTGCGGCAATATCGAGGATCTCAGCCCGCTGGCGCAGTGTGAGAAGCTGGAAATGGTGAACATCAGCTTCACCAAGGTCAAGGATCTGTCCCCGCTGGACAATCTCCCCATCAAGACCCTGTTCGCCCAGAACTACAGTGCCAAGCGAATTTCGGCGGAGGAGCAGGAGCGTTTTGCCGAGCTTCACCCCGATTGCCTGACCAAGTTCACCGGCGATCAGCCCTACGGCCGCGGCTGGCGGTATGACGAGCACGACAAATACCTGCCCTATTATGCCATGCTCCGGAAGGTCTTCCGCCTGGACGAAGCCATCATCCCCAACAGCGTCGGCTGGTATTTGAGAGAGGGCGACACCGACCTTCCCGCGGCGGAGTCCTGAATCTGATACGCAAAGCTCTCCCGGATTCCGGGAGAGCTTTTAGACTGTCCCAAAAGGCCGCTGGCCTTTTGGGACAAGGGAATTGCAGCCTGCTACGCGCACTCCTTGGCCGCCGTAGGCGGCCAACTCGCACAGCTCCGCGCTAAGAGCCGCCTTCGGCGGTTGCGCTCTGCACAGCGCTGCGGCGCTAGACTTCGCAGACTGCAAGGTATTTTCTGCCAGGTACACGCCCCGGCAGAAAATGATTTGATTTTATTTGCCGCCTGCGGGCGGCTTTCCTCTGCGAGGCTTTTTTGCTATACGGTTGGCGGAATGCGCGGTCAAAGAAACGGCAATACTTCTTTGCAAAACCGAAATTTTGTGGTATAATCGATACAAAAGGAGGGATTCCCATGAATCTGGAAGAATTAAAAAGAAAGATGGACGAACAGCACTATATTTATGACGATACGCTGGCGACGGTGCTGTACGTGGCTTTGCAGCTGGGCAGGCCCCTGCTGATCGAGGGCGCCGCCGGTGTGGGCAAGACCGAGGTGGCCAAGGTCATGGCCGCTGCCCTTGACCGGGAGCTGGTGCGGCTGCAATGCTACGAGGGGCTGGATGAAAGCAAGGCGCTCTATGAGTGGAACTACCAGAAGCAGCTCCTGTCCATTCAGGTGAACATGAACGCCCAGGACAGGGAAGCGCTGACCCGCTCGCTGTTCAGCGACGAATATCTGCTGGAACGGCCGCTGCTGAAATCCATCCGTTCGGAGAAGCCCGTGGTGCTGCTGATCGACGAGATCGACAAGGCCGACGAGGAATTTGAGGCGTTCCTTTTGGAGCTGCTGTCGGAGATGCAGGTGACGATCCCGGAGGTGGGGACGATCAAGGCCAATTCCGTCCCCTTCGTGGTGCTGACCTCCAACCGGGCAAGACCCCTGTCCGAGGCCCTGCGGCGGCGGTGCGCCTATCTGTATATCGAGTACCCGGACATGGAAAAGGAGCTGGCGATCCTGCGGGCGAAGCTGCCCCATGTGGACGACCGCCTCTGTGCCCAGGTGGCGCTGGCGGTACAGAAGCTCCGCGCCAACGAGGCCATTCTGAAAAAGCCCTCCATCGCCGAGACGCTGGACTGGGCGGCGGCGCTGGACGCGCTTGGCATCCGGGAGCTGACCCCCGACGCCCTGCGAAAGACCGCCGGATTCCTGCTGAAAAACAATGAGGACATGGCGGCGCTGGAGGGGGAAGAAACGGGCGGCTGCCGCTGCGGCGGCTGTGAGGGGCATCACCATGGCTGAGCCGGACGTCTACCTGGAAAAGCTGTCCGCCTTTTCCCGGATGCTCCGCCTGGAAGGGTTAAGCATCAGCCCCAAGGAGACGGAGGACGCCGCCCGGCTGCTGACCACGCTCGGCATGGGCGACCGGGAACGGGTGAAGACTGCCCTGCGCACCGTCTACGCCAAATCCCGTGAGGAGCAGATCACCTTTAACCGGGTGTTCGACGGCTTTTTCCTCTCGGAGGAACAGATCCGCCGTCAGGCAAAGGAGCAGATGGAGCGGGAGCAGGCGCTGGAGCAGCGCCGCAAAGAGGCGGAGGAGGAGCTTCAGCTGAACGGCCAGCCCATGGATTTGAGCGAAAAGCAGCGGGAGACCTATGCCGCCATGCCGGAGGAGGCTCGGCAGCGCCTGCGGGGCTTCATGGAAAGGTACCGGGGCACCGCCGAGCGCAACCCCAAGCTCTACGGCGATTTCATCCACTCCGTGTTCACCCGGGCGATCATGGAGCAGCAGATGCTCATGGAAAACGCCGGAGTGGGCGGACAGGAGATGGATCCGGAGATCGGAATTTTCTACCGGGACATTTCCCAATTCAAGGACACGGAGATTCCCAAGGCAATCGAGCTGATCCAGGCCGTGGCCAGAGAGATCAACGGGGAGCTGGCGGCCAAGGGTCACGCCGGCGGCCACATGGGGAAGCTGGATTTCCGCCGCACCATCCGCAAGGGACTGGAGACCGGCGGCAGCTTTTCCCGTCTGCGCTACCGGAAGAAGCGCGCCAAGCGGAAGCGTCTGGTGCTGCTGTGCGACGTGTCCGGCTCCATGGTGCAGTTTTCGGAGTTCGCTCTGCGGTTCATCCAGAGTCTGAACCGGGTGTCGGAAAGCTCCCGGGTGTTCCTGTTTTCCGAGACGGTGGTGGAGGCAGACGCCTTCCGGCTGCAAAACATGGACTCATTCCGCAGCTACGTAAAGGATTCCGGCATTTACGGACGGGGCACGGACTTAGGGGCGGCGCTGGAGACGCTGTGTGCCATGCGCCCGAGCGTGCTGGGGGCGTCTGCCACGCTGCTCATCCTCTCCGACACCAAGACCATCGACCAGCCCCGGGCGGTGGCGGCGCTGCGGGAGGCGAAGCGTCAGGCGGGACGGGTGATCATTCTGAACCCCATCCCGGAGGGGAAGTGGCAGTATTTAAGGAGCGTCCAGGCCATGGCGTCCATCTGCCCCATGGTATCGTGCAGCACCCTGCGGGAGCTGGCCTCGGCCTGCCGGAAATTGACAAAGGAAATGTGAGCGAAGATTTGCAGGAATTGCAGCCCTCCGCGCCGTCAGTGCTTCTGGCGGACGCAGACGGGCTGCTTTTTATGAAAGCTGTCGGTAAAGAAATATCGAATATGCGAAATTTTGCGTGAATATAACCAAATATTAAGGGACGTTTTACAAAAATACGGAAACAAATATGGGGAAAAAGTGCATGGAAAAACTGTGAATTTATGATATAATGGTTTTTGGTAAGCCATACTCCCAAATTCGCGCGTAAACGCGCAAGGAGGTAAAAGAAACATGCTGGATGTATCCTATTACCGCAAAACGGACGAGATCATCTCCCGCTACGTCCGGGATGCACGCTCCCTGATCCCCATCATGCAGGATATTCAGGCGGAATACCGCTATCTTCCTGCGGAGCTATTAAGCTATGTGGCAAAGCAGATCGGGATCACCGAGGCCAAGGCATACTCGGTCGCCACCTTCTATGAAAACTTCTCCTTTGAAGCAAAGGGCAAGTACGTCATCAAGGTCTGCGACGGAACCGCCTGCCACGTTCGCCACTCCACCCCGGTTCTGGAGGCGCTTTGGAAGGAGCTGGGGCTGAGCAAGAAAAAGCACACCACCGACGACATGCTCTTTACCGTGGAAACGGTGTCCTGCCTGGGCGCCTGCGGTCTGGCACCCACCATGATGGTCAATGAGCAGGTGCATCCCTCCATGACACCGGAGAAAGCGTTGGCGTTGATTGCGGAATTGAGGGGGAGAGGCTGATGATCAAAACTTGTGAAGAACTGAACCAGGCCCGCGCACAGGCGCAGCTGGAGATTCGGAGCTATGCCTGCCGGATCCTGGTCTGCTCCGGCACCGGCTGTATCGCCACCGGATCCCATAAGATCCATGAGCTGTTTGAAGACCTGGTCAAGGAAACCGACGGCATCGAGCTGGTGTTCTCGCCCTGCGGCGGCCACGACGGCGAGACGGTGGTCGGCGTCAAGAAGACGGGCTGCCAGGGCTTCTGCGAGCTTGGCCCCCTGGTGCGTATCCAGAAGGGCGACAAGGTCATTCAGTACGTAAAGGTGCAGCCGGAGGACTGCGCCGAGATCATGGAAAAGAGCGTTCTTGGTGACGAGGTCATCGAGCGGCTGCTCTATAAGAAGGGCGAAAGGGTCTACGTTCAGCCTGACGAGATCCCCTTCATTGCAAAGCAGACCCGGATCGTTCTGGAGAACTGCGGCAAATTCGACGCCGAATCCCTGGACGAGTATCTGGCTGCGGGCGGCTTTGACGCGCTGAAGAAGGCCATGTTCGCCATGACCCGGGACGAGGTCATCGACGAAGTGGATCACTCCGGACTGCGCGGCCGCGGCGGCGGCGGCTTCCCCACCGGACGGAAGTGGAAGCAGGTCGCCCGTCAGAAGGAAACCGTGCGCTATGTGGTCTGCAACGGCGACGAGGGCGACCCCGGCGCGTTCATGGACGGCTCCGTTATGGAAGGCGATCCCTTCAAGCTCATCGAGGGCATGATGATCGCGGCCTACGCCGTCCGTGCGGAAAACGGCTACATTTACGTCCGGGCGGAATACCCCATGTCCGTGGCACGGCTGCGCAACGCCATTGCCCAGCTGGAGGAACGGGGACTGCTGGGTGACAACATCCTGGGCTCCGACTTCTCCTTCCATATGCATATCAACCGGGGCGCGGGGGCGTTCGTCTGCGGCGAGGGCTCCGCCCTGACCGCCTCCATCGAGGGCAACCGCGGTATGCCCAGAACTAAGCCCCCCAGAACCGTGGAAAAGGGTCTGTGGGAGAAGCCCACGGTGCTGAACAACGTGGAAACCTATGCCAACGTCCCCAAGATCATCCTGCAGGGCGCGGAATGGTTCCGCTCCATCGGTACCCCCGGCAGCCCCGGCTGCAAGACCTTCTCTCTCACCGGCGCCATTGAAAACACCGGCCTGATCGAAGTTCCCATGGGTTCGACCCTGCGCCAGATCATCTTCGATGTGGGCGGCGGACTGAAGGACGGCGCAGAATTCAAGGCCGTACAGATCGGCGGCCCCTCCGGCGGCTGCCTGACGGAAGAGCATCTGGATGTTCCTCTGGACTTTGACTCCGTGAAGAAGTACAATGCCATCATCGGCTCCGGCGGCATGGTGGTCATGGGTCAGGACACCTGTATGGTGGAGGTCGCCCGGTTCTTCATGAGCTTCACCCAACGGGAATCCTGCGGCAAGTGCACCCCCTGCCGGGAAGGCACCAAGCGGATGCTGGAGATCCTGGAGCGGATCGTCAACGGCCAGGGCAAGCTGGAGGATATCGACACCCTGGAGGAGCTGGCGAAGATGATCCAGACCATGGCGCTGTGCGGCCTGGGCAAGTCCGCCCCGCTGCCGGTGCTGTCCACGCTGGCTACCTTCCGGGACGAGTACGTCGAGCACATTGTAGATAAGCGGTGCCGTGCCAAGCAGTGTACCGCCCTGCGCCGGTACGTCATCAATCCCGCGTTCTGCAAGGGCTGCTCCAAGTGCGCCCGGAACTGCCCCGTCAACGCCATTTCCGGCGTGGTCAAGAAGCCCTACACCATTGATTCCAACAAGTGTATCAAGTGCGGCGCCTGTAAGGATAACTGCGCCTTTGATGCCATCTACATCGAAGCGTAAGGAGGGCAATCATGGGTACTATTACAATCAACGGAAAAAAGGTAGAATTTACCGACGAGAAGAATGTCTTAACCATCATCCGCAAGGCCGGGTTCGAGGTTCCCACCCTGTGCTATCAGCCGGAGCTGTCCATTTTCGGCGCGTGCCGTCTGTGCATGGTGGAGGATGACAGAGGCCGCTTCTTTGCCTCCTGCTCGGAAGAGCCCCGGGACGGCATGGTGATCTATACCCACACCGAGCGCCTGCGTAAGAACCGCAAGCTCATCGTGGAGCTGCTGCTGGCCGCCCACTGCCGGGACTGCACCACCTGCGACAAGCACGGCAAGTGCAAATTGCAGAAGCTTGCTTACCAGCTGGGCATCAACAATGTCCGCTTTGAGAATCACCGGGAAGTCCAGAGCGTGGACTTTTCTTCCCCCGCCATCGTCCGGGATCCCAACAAGTGCATCCTGTGCGGCTGCTGCGTCCGGGCGTGCTCGGAGCTTCAGGGGGTCGGCGTACTGGACTTTGCCCACCGCGGCACGGATGCTACCGTGACCACCGCCTTTGACCGCAAGCTGGCCATGACCAACTGCGTCAGCTGCGGACAGTGCCGGGTGGTCTGCCCCACCGGCGCTCTGACCATTCACCACAACATGACCGACGTCTGGCAGGCGCTGGGTGACAAGAACACCCGGGTGGTCGCCCAGATCGCTCCCGCCGTCCGTGTGGCCATCGGTGAAGCCTTTGGTTTGCCCAAGGGCGAGAACTCCATGGGCAAGGTCGTGGCGGCGCTGCACCGCATGGGCTTCGACGAGGTCTTCGACACCACCTATACCGCCGACCTGACCATCATGGAAGAGTCCGCGGAATTTCTGGAGCGGGTCGGAAACGGCACCAGCCTGCCGCTGATGACCTCCTGCTGCCCCGCCTGGGTCAAGTTCGTGGAGAACGAGTATCCGGAATTCAAGGCCAATATCTCCACCTGCCGTTCTCCCCAGGCCATGTTCTCCGCCATCCTGAAGGAGTACTACCGGGATGAGGCCAACGCCAAGGGCAAGAAGACCGTCGTGGTCTCCGTCATGCCCTGCACCGCCAAGAAGATGGAGGCGGAGCGCAAGGAGAGCTACACCCACGAGGAAAAGGACACGGATTACGTTCTGACTACCACCGAGCTGATCCGGATGATCGACGCCCACGGCATCAACTTTGAGGCACTGTCTTCCGAATCCTGCGACATGCCCTTCGGAATCGGCTCCGGCGGCGGCGTGATCTTCGGCGCTACCGGCGGCGTGACGGAAGCGGTTCTGCGCCGTCTGATCGATGGTCACGACCCGGCTACCCTGCGTGCCATCGCGGAATGCGGCGCCCGGGGCGACGAGGGCATCAAGGAATTCAGCGTTCCCTACAACGGTCTGGACGTGAAGATCTGCGTGGCTTCCGGCCTGGCAAATGCCCGGAAGGTGCTGGAATCCGTGAAATCCGGCGAGAAGGAGTACCACTTCATTGAGGTCATGGCCTGCCCCGGCGGATGTGTCATGGGCGGCGGCCAGCCGGTCTACGGCACCAAGGTGCGCCGGGTCGAGACCCGCACCAGGGGACTGTACGAGGCGGACGGCGGCATGGCCATCAAGAAGTCCAACGAAAACCCCCTGATGGATGTGTTCTACAACGGCTACTTTAAGGGCAAAGCCCACGAGCTTCTGCATAATCCCCACGAATAAATTGATAATTTCCGGGGCACACCCATTTGGGTGCGCCCCACCTTTTATTTTCGGGGAAAAGGCCGAGAAATTTTTACATATTGCGCAATTTCCTGTTGACATTTTGTGCATTATGGTGGTATAGTATGTCAATAAGTATTCGGCGCACGCACAAAGGTACACCGGATAGAAACAAAAGGAGAGGATTGAACATGAAAAAAATTCTTGCTATCGTTCTGGCGGCTGTGATGCTGCTGTCCATGACCGCCTGCGGCGCTTCCGCGAAAAAGGATACATACGTTGTGGGTATCTGCCAGCTGATTCAGCATGACGCCCTTGACGCCGCGACCAAGGGCTTCCAGGACGCTCTGACCGAAGCGCTGGGAGACAAGGTGAAATTTGAAGTCCAGAACGCCTCCGGCGAGTCCGTGAACTGCACCACCATCATCAACGGCTTCGTTTCCAGCAAGGTCGATCTGATCATGGCCAACGCCACCCCCGCCCTTCAGGCTGCCGCGTCGGCGACCAGCGAAATCCCCATCCTGGGAACCTCCGTCACCGACTATGCCTCCGCTCTGGAGATCGAGGACTGGACCGGCACCGTGGGCGGCAACATTTCCGGCACCTCCGACCTGGCGCCCCTCGATCAGCAGGCGGCCATGATCCAGGAGCTGTTCCCGGATGCCAAGAACGTGGGTCTGCTGTACTGCTCCGCCGAGGCCAACTCCCAGTATCAGGTGGATGAAATGACCAAGTATCTGACCGATCTGGGTCTGACCCCCACTCCCTTCGCCTTTACCGACACCAACGACGTTGCCTCCGTCACCCAGGCCGCCTGCGATGCCAGCGATGTGCTCTACATCCCCACCGACAACACCGCCGCCTCCAACACCGAGGCCATTGCCAATGTGGTGCTGCCCGCCAAGGTTCCCGTGATCGCCGGTGAGTCCGGCATCTGCGAGGGCTGCGGCGTTGCGACCCTGTCCATCAGCTACTACGATCTGGGTGTTGCCACCGGCAAGATGGCGGCCAAGATCCTCACCGGCGAGGCGGATATTTCCCAGATGCCTGTGGAATACGCCCCCAAGGTGACCAAGATGTACAACGTCGTCAACTGCGAGGCGCTGGGCGTTACCGTTCCCGATGACTACGAGCCGATGGAGTGAGTTCCCTGTGACAATCAAGCGGCAGGGCGGGGCCTTTCCCTGCCCTGCCTTGGCGTCATTTTATGGCTGTTTCTGCGCCCGAGACGGGCGAATTATCCAAATGGATTGTAGAGGTATCAAGATATGAGTTTCTTCCTATCCCTTTTGAATGCCATGCCGGGCGCGGTCACTCAGGGAATGCTCTGGGGAATCATGGCCATCGGTGTGTATATCACCTACCGCATTCTGGACGTGGCCGATCTGACGGTGGACGGAAGCCTTGCCACCGGCGGTGCGGTGTGCGTCATGCTCATGCGCGCCGGGTGGAATCCCTGGGTCGCGCTGCTGTGTGCCTTCCTGGCGGGCGTGCTGGCGGGACTGTGTACCGGATTGCTGCACACCCGGTGCGGCATTCCTGCCATTCTGGCCGGTATTCTTACCCAGCTGGCGCTGTACTCCGTCAACCTGCGGATCATGACCGGTAAGGCCAACCAGCCCATCGGCGTGGATAAGTACGACCTGCTGGTCTCCCAGCGGTACGTCCGGGAGCTGGCGCTGAACAATCCCATCCTCCTGGTGATCCTGTTTCTGGCGGTGCTGATCGGCCTGCTGTACTGGTTCTTCGGCACCGAATACGGAAGCTCCCTGCGGGCCACCGGCGCGAACCAGAACATGGCTCGCGCCCAGGGCATCGACACCAAGTCGGGCATTACTTTCGGCCTGATGCTGGCAAACGGTCTGGTTGCCATGGCGGGCGGTCTGCTTGCCCAGTACCAGGGTGCGGTGGACGTGAACATGGGACGGGGCGCCATCGTCATCGGCCTTGCCGCCGTTATCATCGGCGAGGTGCTGCTGGGACGTGTGTTCCGCAATTTTGCCCTGAAGCTGGTGTCCGTGGTCATCGGCGCGGTGATCTACTATGTGGTCATTCAGATCGTCCTCCAGCTCGGCCTGAACACCAATGACCTGAAGCTGCTGACAGCGCTGGTGGTGGCGCTGTTCCTGGCGGTTCCCTATTGGAAGACCATCGTGCTCCCCAGGAAGAAGGAGGTATGACGATGCTGGAGCTGAAAAATATCAGCAAGACCTTCAACGCCGGTACGGTGAACCAGAAGGTGGCGTTGAACGGACTGAATCTGACCATGAACGAGGGCGACTTCGTCACCGTCATCGGCGGCAACGGCGCGGGCAAGAGCACCATGCTCAACGCCATCGCCGGCGTGTTCCCGGTGGACACCGGAAAAATTCTCATTGACGGCGTGGACGTGACCGCTCTGCCGGAATACAAGCGGGCAAAGTACATCGGCCGGGTGTTTCAGGATCCCATGATGGGCACTGCCGCGACCATGCAGATTGAGGAAAATCTCGCTCTGGCGGCGCGCCGGGGCAAGCCCAGAACCCTCCGTCCCGGTATCACCAAAGCGGATCGGGAGTTCTATAAGGAGCAGCTGCGGATCCTTGACCTGGGACTGGAAGATCGGATGACCACCAAGGTCGGCCTGCTGTCCGGCGGTCAGCGTCAGGCGCTGACGCTGCTGATGGCGACTTTGCAGCAGCCGAAGCTGCTGCTTCTGGACGAGCACACCGCAGCCCTTGACCCCAAGACCGCGGCCAAGGTGCTGGAAGCGACCCAGCGGATCGTGGAAAAGAACCATCTGACCACCATGATGATCACCCACAATATGCGCGACGCCATTTTCTACGGCAACCGCCTGATCATGATGTACGAGGGGCATATCGTGGTGGACGTTTCCGGGGAGGAAAAGAAGAATCTGACGGTGGAGCAGCTGCTGAATCTGTTCAGCAGGGCCTCCGGCTCCGACGAGGCCGACGACAAGCTCTTACTTTCCTGATATGATCAACAGGGCGCGCATTTCTGCGCGCCCTGAAATTCACTGGGAGGAACGAAATGAAGCCCAAAGAACTGCTGGAAATTCTGTCCGTGGCGGAAAAGCTGAAATGCAATACCCGGCACTGCTATACCTCCTCCGGCCGCCGGGAGAGCGTGGCGGAGCACAGCTGGCGGACGGCCCTCATGGCGATGCTGCTGACGAAGGAATTTCCGGAGGCGGACATGGACAAGGTGATCCGCATGTGCCTGATCCACGACATGGGAGAAGCCTTCACCGGGGATATCCCGACCTTTGAGAAAACCGGCGCCGATACCCGGAAAGAGGACGATATCCTGCTGAATTGGGTGAGCACCCTCCCGGCGGACGCCCGGGAGGAATGGACGGCGCTGCTCACCGAGATGAACGCCCTGGAGACCCGGGAAGCGAAAATCTACAAGGCGCTGGACAGAATGGAAGCGGTGATCCAGCACAACGAGTCGGATATTTCCACCTGGCTGCCCCTGGAATATGACCTGCAGCTGACCTACGGCGAGGAAAACGTACAATTTTCCCCCTACCTGCGCCGGCTCAAAGCAGAGGTCAACGACTGGACGAGAGAGAAGATCGCCCGGGAAAAGCCGGAATAAACACAACGAACCCCTCCGTATGACAGCTTGTGCATACGGAGGGGTTTGCCGGAAATCCGGTTATCGTCTGCGCCGGACGGGCTGCGCCAGCTTGCGCAGCAGAAGCACCAGCCCTGCCGCCGCCAGCAGGCAGGCGCTCATGATGCTGTAGGAAAAGGCTGCCAGGTCGCCGTGGCGCTGGACGTAATACTCCATAAAGCCCGCGCCGCCGATACAGGCGGCGATCCCCAGCCACACCAGTACATTCCAGAACCGGAAGCCCCGGGCTTTCACCATCCGCACGGAGAAGACCAGGATCACCAGCAGCAGCCCCAGCGCACCCAGCACCTGCACCACGCTGACAAAGCCGTTGCTCCGGAAAAACAGCTTGTCGTACCGGGTGCTGTCCAGCACGATCTGGGACACGCCGTAAAGCAGCAGGAAAATCAGTGCCGTGTCCCCGTCCTTCCGCTGTTTTTTTGGGGGCAGGTAGAAGATGAGCAGGATCAGAAACAGCACCAGCGCCGCCATGGCCTGCAAAATAAACGTTGCCAGACGGTACTCCGTGGCACCGGAAACGGCGTTGGTCACGGGATAGACCCAAGGCAGCGACTGGGTGGAAGCAATGATCTGCCCCCGGTCAGTGGAATTGAAGAAGCAGGCGAGCCGCCCCACGGCGATCCCGGCGCACCCGGCCACGGCCATGCAGTCCAGCATTTGAGGCAGATTCCGGTCAAAATGCAGCAGACGAACGACCACTGCCGCCAGCACACATCCCGCGAAGATCCCCAGCAGGGCATATCCGCCGGGGGAGAAGGGCTTCATGGCGGCTTCAAAGCTGTCGTAGCTGCTGGTGCGGCAGTACCAGTGAACCAGCCGCCCGAGCAGAAGGGACAGCGCGATGGCCAGCGGAACCACGCTGAAAGCGGCGACGGCGTTGCCGCCCTTTCCCAGATACAGCGACCAGAAGAAGCAGATGGCGGTCAGCGTCGCCAGCGTCAGCACGATGGAGCTCCAGTAATAGATGGTCTCCCCGGAAATAAACGCGATTTTTTCCATACCGTCAGCCTCCTTCCGGCATTGCCGTGGCGAAGTAGATGATGTCGCTGATCTTCCGCTGCTGGCCGTAGACCGGGCGGTTGATAAGCTGGTTACCCATGACGATGGCGGCGGTCTGCCCGCCGTCTAAGCAGTAGGCCATGCGGCAGCCGGTGGCGGCGATATTCCGGGCAAAGGTCTTGACGGTTGGGATGTCCTGCCAGGGGCCTTCCGTGTTTGCCGTGGCGACGATATAGTGCAGCTCGCCCATCTGGCACAGCGCCGCCCGGGCGTACCCTTCCGTGATTTCGCCAACGCCGTACCAGGTGTGGTCGATCATCTCGTAATTGTCAATGAGCACCGGGCCAAAGCCCAGGCTGAACCAGATGTCGTTCTCCGCCACGTATTCCTTGGCGGCCGCTGTGGTCGTGATGTCGCCGCCGTAGGTGAAGTGGAGATCGCCGCTGCGGTCGATATAGCAGGTCTCGGCGTAGGTGCCCTCCACTTTACGCACCTGCCCCTGATAGACAATGATGCCGAAGCTGCGGAAATTGTAGAAATCGCCGGAGGAGGCCACCACCGCGTTGACGCTTTCCGCCATTTCCGTGGTGTAGAACTGGGTCGCCGACCCGTATTCGCCGCCGGCCAGATGCCGCCGGAACTGAGACGGATGGTTGACCTTCACCTCGGAGAAGGTATACACGGAACCGTCGTGGACCTCTTTCCAGGTGATGGCGAAAATGGTATCGTCCAGATAATAGTTGACAAGACTGCCCTCAAACAGCTCTGCGTCGGTGCTGAAATACAGCGCCTGCCCGTCCAGAAGGAAGGCCGCCTCGTCCAGAAGCCATTGCAGGGAGGACGGGTCGTCGGCCTGACCGTAGCATTCCGGGTTCGGCTCCGGGGCGACCTGGGCGTCGTCCGGAATTTCAATGATGACCTTTTCTCTCACGGGTACCGTGGTCTCGGAAACGCCTTCCGATGCCTGGGCGGCAGTGAGGGCATCCCGGGCGGCGTCCATTTTTGCGGAGACGAAGCCGTCGAACTGCTCCATGATCGCCATGTTTTCCGGAGCCGTCTGCGCCGCCGCTTTGGGACGGCCGACGGACTGAACCATTTTCCCAAGCAGGACGACCGTCAGCGCCAGAGAGATCGGCACCACAATGACCCCCAGCAGGACGAAAAACGGACTGACCCGTTTTTTGCCTCGGGCAAATTTCGGTTGATATGCCATGTCCGTCCTCCTTACGCCACGCCGGAGATGATTTGCAGCAGCGCCTGATCCGGAACCACCCACCACGCACCGTCCTGATAGATCAGACCCAGCGTCACGTCCCGGGTGACGGTCCGGGCGTCCTCGCTCAGCGCCTGGGTCACTGCGTCGTTCAGCGCCTGATCCACCAGCTCGCTGCGGTAGCCGTTATCCTCGTTGTAAATTTCCGTTTTGTCCTCTGCCGCCGCGGCCTTTGCCTCCAGCAGCGCCTTCGCCCGCTGGGGGACTGCATCCGTCACGCCGGACACGTCCAGACAGGTGACGGTCGCGTCCCGGGCAAACCCCGTGTCCGTGACCCGGCAAAGTCCGGTGAATTCATAGGAAAGGCTGTCCGTGAAAGCGTCCCAGAGCAGCTTGCTCACGGCGTTCTCCGGCTCCCCCGCACCCAGATCCGGCTGACCGTAAATGCAGCTTTGGGCGGTTTCGTAGTCGCCGGCGCACAGGGCGTCCATCATGCGCTGTGCCTGTGCCGAGGCGGCTTCGGGAGATTCCAGCATCTGCGGCTGGGCGTTCCGCGACGCGATGCTCACCGCCGCCGTCGCCACCATCAACAGGATGCCCAGAACGCCGAACAGGGCGGAAAAAATTTTGGATCCTTTCATATGCACACCTCGGATTTTCCATATAGCGTTTATTATACAGGGCGGCGGGAAACTTGTCAATTGAAGGTTGGATTAAGAAACCTCCCTTGCGAGACAGCAAGGGAGGTTTTCGTCATAAATGGTCAGAAAAGCGGATCATCCGCCGAAATCGGCGCTTTTTGCGGCAATGGTAAAGCCGTTTTCGTTGTCCGCCGGGACGAGGGTAAAGCAGACGGTTCCGATGGTGTCATCCGGAGTGCCGCTGTAGACGTCAAAAATGACCGCGGCGCCGTCGACGGAATCCGGGTAGCAGCCACGGAAGGCGTAGCCCACGTCGCCAAAGTCGGAAAGGCCGATGTAGTAGAAGCCGTCCTCAAAATAGAACAGGGTCTGTCCGGCGCTCACGTCCTGAATGGCGGGGGCGGGCATTTCCCGGCCAATGGCAAGACGGACGTAGGGAATGACGCTGTCCTCTCGGCTGACCTTTACCGCCTGTCCCCAGGGGGTGGTGACCAGCGCCTGCTCGCCACAGACGGTCATCGCCGTCTCTTCACCGGTTATTTCCGGACAGGTGAAAGAGGAAAACAGGAAATTCCGCCAGAATTCGTCGTTCAGGGAAGCGTCGTTCGACCAGTCGGGCACATAGCAGCACATCTTCTCCAGGAAAGCCTTGCCGGTTTCGCTCAGGCTGAAGGAATCCGCGTCCGTACTTGCCGTGTCAGGTTCCGTTGGGACATCCGACCGGACAAGCTGCTCAGTCCCCGCCGGCGCGGCGGGGGTTTCTTTCGACCCGGAGGCGTTCAGGAAGAAAAACACGACTCCCACCGATACCGCCAGCACCAGACACACCAGCACGACCGCAAAGCCCCAGCTCTGCTTTTTACCGTTTTTTCGCTTTTCATAAACCTTTTTTCACCTTTCTTCTGACGAATGGCGCGGTTCATTTCTCCCTCGATGCGCCGGGCATTTTGCTGCACCCGGTCAAAAATTTTTTTGGATTTTCTCAAGAGGCAGGGATAAACTGCATTTTCAGACAGTTTGCTTGACAAATATCGGCTGTAATATGTATAATATTCTTGTCTTGGTATGACTATAGAAAATTCCGCATTCATATATTTCAAGGAGGATACTATGACACCCCAGGAAAAAAAGCAGCTGCAGGTCATGGCCTGCAAAGTGCGTATGGGCGTAATCGAGGGCGTCCACGCAGCCAAAAGCGGACATCCCGGCGGCAGTCTGTCTGCTGCGGACATGTTCACCTATCTGTATTTCAAGGAACTGCGCGTGGATCCGAAAAATCCCCATTGGGAGGATCGGGATCGGTTCGTCCTGAGCAAAGGTCACACCGCGCCCGGCCTGTATGCGACGCTGGCACTGCGGGGCTTTTTCCCCGTGGAGGATCTGGTGACGCTGCGGAAAATGGGAAGCTATTTGCAGGGGCACCCCAACATGAACACCGTCCCCGGCGTGGACATGTCCACCGGTTCTCTGGGGCAGGGCATTTCCGTCGCCTGCGGCATGGCGCTGGCCAGCCGTTTCAAGAAGCGGGACAACCGGGTCTATACCCTGCTGGGTGACGGCGAAATTCAGGAGGGGCAGGTCTGGGAGGCGTGCATGTTCGCCGCCCACTACAAGCTGGACAACCTCTGCGTCATCATCGACAACAACGGGCTGCAAATTGACGGCAGCATTGCCAAGGTCATGAGCCCCTATCCCATCGATAAGAAGCTGGAAGCCTTCGGCTTCCACGTGGAGACCATCGACGGCCACGATTTTGACGCCATCGCGTCGGCGCTGGATACGGCGAAGACCGTCAAGGGTCAGCCCAGCGCGATCATTATGAAGACCGTCAAGGGCAAGGGCGTTTCCTTCATGGAAAATCAGGCGAGCTGGCACGGCTCGGCGCCCAACGACGAGCAGTACGCAGTGGCTATGGCGGAGCTGAAGCAGCAGCTCAGTGATCTGGAGGGCATGTAATATGGCAGACGTAAAGAAAATGGCCACCCGCGAGGGCTACGGACGGGGTCTGGTCGCCCTGGGCGCAGAGCATGAGGACGTCGTGGTGCTGGACGCCGATCTGGCAGGCTCCACCAAGACCGGCATGTTTGCCAAGGCGTACCCCGACCGTCACATCAACTGCGGCATTGCGGAAGCGGACATGATGTGCGTGGCGGCGGGCTTCGCGGCCAGCGGCTTCGTTCCCTTCGCGTCCTCCTTTGCCATGTTCGCCGCGGGGCGGGCTTTCGAGCAGATCCGCAATTCCATCGGCTATCCCCACCTGAACGTGAAGATCGGCGCCACCCACGGCGGCCTGTCCGTGGGCGAGGACGGCGCGAGCCATCAGTGCTGCGAGGATTTTGCCCTGATGCGTTCCATCCCCGGCATGGTCGTCATCTGCCCCGCCGACGGTGTGGAGGCCGAGGCGGCCACGAAAGCGGCCTATGAATACCAGGGGCCTGTCTATCTGCGGATGGGTCGTCTGGCGATCCCGGTATTCCATGAGGACGGCTTTGCATTCAGGATCGGCAAGGGCGAGATCCTGCGGGAGGGCACGGACATCGCCATCATCGCCAACGGCCTGATGACCTACGAGGCCATCAAGGCGGGCGAAGCGCTGGAAGCCACGGGCATCCACGCCCGAATCGTGAACATGTCCACCATCAAGCCTCTGGACGAGGAGCTGGTGCTGAAATGCGCCAAGGAGTGCGGCAAAGTCATCACCTGCGAGGAGCACAGCATCATCGGCGGCCTGGGCGAAGCGGTGTGCAGCTACCTTGCGGAAACTTACCCCGTCCCGGTCAAGCGCATCGGCGTGGACGACAGGTTCGGCTGCTCCGGTACGGCGGCGGAGGTGCTGAAGGCCTACGGCCTGAGCGCGGAACACATTGTTGAGGTCACGAAAGAGTTTCTGAGTCGATAAAAAACTTGCACCCTGTACTTCCCGTACAGGGTGCCTTTGTATGTGTCTGTCAGGGATTGTCCGCATCCAGCGGAATGCGGATTTCACCATAGGACAGCGCTTCGGTTTGGCCGTTTTCGTAGCGCACCAGAAGACGGAAATCATCGTCAATGCCGTAGGCATAGGCACTGACCGCCCGCCCGGCGGAAAGAACGGTGACATTTCGCCCGATTGCCAGACTGCGGGCACGGTAGTCTTCCAGATACGCCCTGCGTTCCGGGTGGGTGTAGAAATCCCAAAAGCGGTTCAGGAACTCTCCGGCCAGCCGGCTTTTCGCTTCCGGACAGCTGTGCTCCAGAACCGACCCGGCGACTGGCCGGATTTCCTCTGGGAATCCCTCCAAGGGCGGGTAGAGGTTGACGCCGACCCCCAGCACCATGTAGTCCAGGTAGCCGGTTTCCAGACCCACGGCGGCTTCCGTCAGAATGCCGCAGACCTTTTTGCCGTGGAGAAAAATGTCGTTGACCCATTTGATGTCGGGCTGCTGACCGGTCACCGCTTCGATGGCCTGACACATGGCCGCCGCAGCCGCCGCCGTAAGGCAGGTCGCCTGCTGGGGGGAATAGGCCCTCGGGCGGAGCAGCAGACTTAAGTATACGCCGGTGTCAGCCGGGGAGAAGAACTGCCGCCCGTAGCGCCCCCGCCCGGCGGTCTGCTCACAGGCGACGATGACGCAGCCCTCCGGGCAGCCCTGATTGGCCTTTTCCCGGACGAGGGCGTTGGTGGAGGGGGCGGTGGGGAGCACCGTTAAATTAAGATTCCGGTATTCCGGTTTCAGAAATCTGCGGATACCCTGGGGGGACAGGATGTCCGAATCCGGGGAAAGGCGGTAGCCTCTGTTGGTGGCGGCGTCGATGGTGCAGCCGTCCCCCCGGAGGGCGTTTACCGCCTTCCACACGGCCGCACGGGAGACCTGAAGCGTTCGGGCAATCTCCTCCCCGGAGAAAAACGTCCCTTTGTTTTCTTCCAGCAGGGCAAGCAGCTTTTCTTTGGTGGCCACGGCATATCCTCCTTTTATCGGCACAAATCCGTCCATTGGCAGTCGCCGCAGATTTCCTCCCGGCGGCCGGGTATCAGAATGGTTTCCTGCACCCGTTCCGCCAGCTCCCGGTAGGGCAGCACGTCCCCGGGGGTCAGGCCGCACCGGGACAGCACTTCCCGGTCGTAGCGCCGCACCTTTTCGGCGGATTCGCATTGGCCGGACAGATTGTTGGGACATGCACGGCAGATTTCATCCGCCTGATCGGTCGGCCGGACGAGAGGATTCCGTTCCAGCATGGCCTTTTTCTGCGCCATGTTTTCCACGAAGGCCCCGCTGTAGCCTTTCCCCTGAAAGAAGTGGAGGCAAAGGCCGTGGTGGGCGCGCAGGGAAACGATTTTATCCTCCATAAACGTTACCGCAGCCGGATGGCGGCGGCCAGACGCTTGCGGATGGCCAGCGCCAGGGCGATTTTCAGGCAGTCCGGGAGAATGTAGGGAAATACGCACCAGCCCAGCGCCGTCCACAGGCCGATGGCGCCGGTGTTTTTGGCGTATACCACCAGAAACCAGGCGGTGCCGAAGGCGTAGCACACCGTAAGCCCCAGCAGCATGGAAAGCGCCAGCGCCCAGGTTTTCGTCCCCAGAAGCCGCTCCATGAGCCACATGGTTAGGGCGGTGAACACAAAGCCGACGATATACCCGCCGGTGCTTCCAAGGAGAATGCCCAGCCCCCCGGAGAAGCCCGAGAACACCGGCAGCCCGACGACGCCCATGAGCAGATACAGCACGACGGCCAGGGTTCCCCGCTTTCCGCCCAGGACGCTCACCGCGACAAAGACGCCGAAGGTTTGCAGGGTGAAGGGGACGACCGCAGGAATGGAGATCCAGGAACAGACCGCCATCAGAACGGCAAACAGGGCGATATACGCCATGTCAACGGTCTTCCACTTTCTTGAAACAGGTGCTTCCATGGTTGTTTCCTCCGAGCTGTTGAATTTGCAAGGAGTATAGCACAGGAAGCGCCTGATTGTCAACCATAAATAATTTCCGGTTTACAATAAGGGCGAAGGAAACAATTTTGGATTTTACAGCCGCACCGCTACCGGGCGGCGGATGGTCATGGACTGCTCCGTTACGGCGCAGTCCATGGCGAGAATCCGGACGCCGTTCCCGGCGGCATCCCGCAGGGCGGCACCAAAATCCGGGTCGGTGGCATCGTTGGGGTGGAGGTATGTTACGTCCGCCATCTGAATGACGAACAGGACGCCCGCCCCATATCCTTCCGCGGCGGCGCGGGTCAGACCCCGCAGGTGCTTCGCCCCCCGGAGGGTGGGGGCGTCGGGGAAGGCGCAGACGCCGTTTTCCTCCAGCGTCACGCCCTTGACCTCCAGAAACCAGAGCTTTCCGTCCTTGAGAAAAGAAAAATCGAACCGGGAATCGTCGTGGACGGCCTCCGCCCGGAGGGCCTCGACCTTGCCAAGGCCGCCGGAGAGCAGCCACTCTTTGGCCGCAGCGTTGGGAGCCTGGGAGTCCATGTTGATCAGGCGGCTGCCCTTCTGGACGGCGATCAGGTCAAAACGGGTCTTTCTGGCGGGGGAGGGCGCGTCCTGACACCAGACCCGTGTTCCGGGGACGAGCAGCTCCTTGCATCGTCCGGTGTTTTTCACGTGAACGGTCTCCGTCTGCCCGCCGATGTCCACATAGGCGATAAACCGGTTGGGGCGGGCAAGAAAGGTGCCGGATACCATATTGGCGTAGTTCATTTTCACTCCTTTTTTTGCGAAAAAAAGGGATCAGGTAAGCCTGACCCCTCTATGTTATGCAAGTATCAGCCGACGGAGGACACCATTTCGCCGTTCAGGAAGGAGAAGGTGCCGCCGGGGGCGGTGAGGAACTGGCCGTTGGACAGGGTCACATCCAGACGGATGGACAGCTGCTGATCGTCCTCCATGGTGGGGATGCTGAAGGTGATGCCGGAGATATCCGCGGTGTAGCTGCCGGGAATCTCGGCGGCTTCCATGGTCAGCGCGGCGGTACCCACGATCTCCTCATTGAAGGTCAGCACCAGCTCGGCCTTGCTGCAGGTGATGGTCTCGCCCTCGTTGGTGATCCGGGGCGCCTGTACCTCCACGGAACCGCCGGTGATGGTCAGGGTGCTGCCGTCCTGGGTGGCGGACGCCACGGTCATGCTGCAGTAGGAGTTCAGCGCGGACTCCAGGTTGATCAGGGCGTCGTCGGTGGGCACGGTGGGGGTGTTGATGGCGACCTCGGTCTGGGTGCCGTCCGCAGCGGTGAGCAGGACATAGTAGCAGTAGCCGTCGGCGGCGTTCAGATCGGCGGAGGCGGTGTAGGCGCTGCCGTTCCACTCGCAGGGAACGTTGGCCGCTTCCTCACCCTCCAGACGGACGATGAATGCCGCGCTCTGCCCCTGGGCGTAGCCGTTGGGGGTGGCGGTCAGGTTGACGGTGGCACCGTTGGGGCTGCTCCAGGTGGTGGCGGTCAAGGCGCTGGAAGTCAGGGTCAGTTCCTGCCCGGCGGACATTTCCGGAACGCTGGCGGCAGTGCTGACAGTGGATCCCTCATCCTTGGTGCCGCAGCCGGCGAGGACAAACGCAAATACGGCAACCAGAGCGATCACAGCGAGAAGATTCTTTCTTTTCATTTTGGGTTCCTCCCTTGTGCATCCCGGCGAGTGATCTTTGTACCCGCCCGGAACGTTTGTTTCCTCCAGTATACAACAAACTGTAACACTTTGCAACCATTTATTGGGGAAATTACAAAATTTAACAATTAGGGAAGCGTTTCGGCGCGGGGATCCCCCCGCGCCGATGAATCGGATGTAAGTAAAATCAGTCGTCGGCCTTCGCGTCGGCGATGATCTTGGCTTGGTTTGCCTTGGGAACTTCCTCGTAGCGGACAAATTCCAGGGTGAAGCTGCCTCTGGCCTGGGTCATGGCGCGCAGGTCGATGGCGTAGCTGCTCATTTCCGCCATGGGGACTTCCGCCTCAATGACGGTGTTGCCCTCATGATCGGGGGACATGCCCATGGGACGGCCGCGGCGCTTGCTCAGATCGCCCATCACATCGCCCACGTAGGAATCCGGCACGGTGACGGTCAGCGCGCCGATGGGCTCCAGCAGGGTGGGGTTGGCGTTGGGCATGGCTTCCTTGAAGGCCAGGATGGCGGCCAGCTTGAAGGCCATTTCGTTGGAGTCAACGGGGTGGTAGGATCCGTCGTACAGGGTGGCCTTCAGGCCGACCATGGGGTAACCGGCCAGCGGCCCCTTCTGAACGGCTTCCTGAATGCCCTTCTCAACGGCGGGGTAGAAGTTCTTGGGGACGGAGCCGCCGAAGACCTCCTCGGCGAAGATCATGTCGTCCTGCTCCTCCTGGGGCTCGAAGCGAACCCAGACGTCGCCGAACTGGCCGCTGCCGCCGGTCTGCTTCTTGTGACGGCCGTGGGCTTCTACCTTCTTCTTGATCTTCTCCCGGTAGGCGACCTTTGCCGGATACAGCACGGCGTCCACGCCGAAGCGGCTTTTCAGCTTGGAGACCAGCACGTCCAGCTGCTGATCGCCGGTGCCGGAGATGACCTGCTGCTTGGTCTCGGCGTTGTTGGTCAGGGTGAAGGAGGGATCTTCCTCGTTCAGACGGTTCAGGCCGGTGCTGACCTTGTCTTCCTGACCCTTCACCTTGGGGGCGATGGCCATGGAATAGCAGGGAGCGGGGTAGGGGATCTGCTTCAGGGAGACGACCTTCCTGGGGTCGCACAGGGTATCGCCGGTGCGGACTCTGTCCATCTTGCCGATGGCGCCGATGTCGCCGCAGCCCAAAGCCTTGACCTCCGTGGACTTCTTGCCGCACATGGTATACAGACGGCCGAGCTTCTCGGTCTCGCCGGTGCGGGCGTTGACCAGGGTGGTGTCGGAGGTGATCTCACCGGACAGCACCTTGACGTAGGAATACTTGCCGTACTGGTCGGATACGGTCTTCCATACATAGGCGCAGGGAACGCCGCCGGGGGAGACGACGAATTCCTCGGTCTTGCCGTCGGCAGTGGTGGCCTTGTGGTAGTTGCCCTGCACGGGGTTGGGCAGCAGGTCGATGATGTGATCCATGAGCATCAGGCTGCCCAGGCAGGTCAGGCCGGAGCCGCACAGCACGGGGAACAGGCTCAGATCCTTCACGCCCTGATGCAGGCCGGTGATCATTTCCCGGTAAGTAAAATCGTCGCCCTCAAAGAAGCGGTCCATCAGAGCCTCGTCGGTCTCGGCGACGGCTTCCTTCAGCGCGTCGTTGAACTCCTCAATGACGGCTGCCTTATCGGCGGGAACGTCGATCTCCACGCGCTTCAGGTTCTGCATTTCATAGGCGCGCTTGTTCAGCACGTCGATGATGCCGGTGACCTTCCGGGCGGAATTCCAGATGGGAATGACAACGGGAGCGATCTTGTTGCCATACTTCGCCCGCAGGGCGTTGAAGGTGGCGTTGTAGTCGGAGTTGTCCTCGTCTACCTTGGAGATGTAGACGAAACGGGGCATATTCCGATCCTCGCAGTACTTCCATGCCTTCTCAAAGCCAACGGTGATGCCGTCCTTGGCAGAGCAAACCAGGATCGCGGCGTCGGCGGCGCGGAGCGCCTCCATGACGGCGCCGGAGAAGTCGAACGCGCCGGGGGTATCCAGCAGGTTGATCTTCACATTGTGGTATTCCAGCGGAACGACGGAGGTGGAGATAGAAATATGACGGCGGATCTCCTCGGGATCGTAATCGCAGACGGTATTTCCGTCGGCGTTCTTGCCGATGCGGTCGATGGCGCCGGTCATGTAAAGCAGGCTCTCAGCCAGCGCGGTCTTGCCGCTGCCGCTGTGACCCAGCAGACAGATATTGCGGATGGAATTAACAGTGTACATTGTGGTCAATACTCCTTTCGGGAAGGGAACCTTCCATTTGGGGCGCGGACACCCGAATAGTGACATTATACACGAAAGACACGCCAAATGCAATGCTTATTTTCGTCACTTTGTGAAATTGTGTAAATTGGTGGGCGGACACTTGTTTTTGTGTGCAAAACAGACAAATTCCGGCGTGGAAATCCAGCAAGGTATACAATCGCCGCCCGGGGGAAACGGCAAAACAAAACCGTCCCCGGCGCTTGCAGCGCCGGGGACGGCAGAGTACGTTACACAGCTCTCGTCCATTCCGTGACGAGGAAGCCGGGGATCATCCAGATGAGCTGATACAGCAGAACATTGGTGGGGGTGAGCAGCTCCGTGGAGCCGAGGTAGCCCAGCGCCAGCATGGTGAGCATTCCCAGGATGCCGCCGATCAAATGGATGACGGTGCCGAGGGTGGCGGCGGAACGCAGACTGCGCGCGCCGGTGACGGCGTAGGCGGCGCTTACCAGCTCGTCCCGGGTGGTGATGGCCAGAGCGGCCGCGTCCGGGTCGGGACGGCGGTTCAGGAGACTGCTTCGGACTTCCCGGGTGGGGAAGACGATCCGGCGGGTTTTGACGCCGAATTTGGATTGCAGGAAGCTTTCCGTCAGCATGAAGTCGCCGCACAGGATCACGGGCGTCACCGACCGGTGGCCGCACAGGGTCACAAGACCCGCCGCGGCGGAACGCATCTTGGCGTAGGAAATGGCGAACACGGCGCACAGCTGGCCGTCGATGGCGGCGTACACCGCCTGATTGACCATGGTGCCTTCGGGGATCACCACGCCCATATCCTGCAAAAAGTTCAGGCTGCCCAGCAGGACCGGCTCGTCGCAGACCTCGCCGCCGATGCCGCCGGTGCCGTAGTTCTGGAGGTTCTTCACGGGATGCTCTTCCACATTGCGGTTTTTCATCAGCTGCCGGAACACGGGAACCAGCCCGCCGCCGGCGGCGGTGATCAGGGAGGCGGTCAGGGACACGACCTCGTCGGGGCTGCGCTTGCCGTAGAATTTGACGCCGTTGAGCTTGGTGCTGCCCAGGGGGAACAGGTCTTCGTCCCGGAGGGGGAAGACGGCCTTGCCGCTCAGACCCTTCACGCCATCCCAGCCGCACAGCACGGTGCCCACCATGTGCAGCCGCTTTTCCAGCACCGCCATGGGACGGGTGTAGGAAATGAAGAAGCTGGCGGGGACGGCCACCAGCAGACTGGTAGCGAGGATCTGCACACCGAGGCTCGTGCCGTGGAGCATTCCCGCGAACACGGCAATGCCGATGCAGATCAGCAGGCTCAGCAGCGCGTACACGCCCTGCACCTTTTCGGGAGCGGAGGGGCGGTTGTAGGCGTCCATGAAATCTTCCACTTCCCCTTCGCCACGCACCAGACCGGGCTTCCCTTCATAATAGTCGGGGATCTTGGTGATGCCCTTGAGACGGACGGCCTTGCGCAGGGTGTCCATCTGCCCCATTTCGGTGGAGCGGCGCTGGCAGCGGGCGGCCATGGCCATGGTCATTTCCAGGCAGAAGGCGGCGCAGCAGGGAACCCGCACCTCCATCAGGCAGGACGCGGCGTCCACGCAGCAGGCGATGAAGGTGAAGGTGAGCAGAGAATTCAGGTTGAACCTGCCCTTGAAGATACTGCCCAGCCCGTCCAGCATCAGCTGGCTGCCAAGCAAACCGGACACCAGCATGGCCAGCACCTGACTGAAGATCACCAGACGCATCCGGTTTTCCGGTACCATATCCAGCGCCAGCAGGGTGGTGACACCGGCGCACAGCAGCACGATGACAACATTCAGCAAGATTCCGATCTGCAGCTTGCCGATGCCCAGCTCCGTCAGCTCATAGTACCGCTTCTCGGGGCCTGCCACCAGCTTCTTTTTCAGCTCCCGCAGACGCTGATGGGGGTCAAAGGTGATGGGCGGGGTCTGGGGCTGGGGGGCTTCCGGCGCGGGGGCGTCGAGACCGCTGCCCGCCAGGGCTTCGGCGATCAGATCGTCGATGGCCTTGGTGTCGTCAATGGGGGCGGCCTCCGCCGCTTCCTGGGGAAGGGCTTCGGCAGGGTCAAAGCGGACGGTGGCATCGTCGGAAACCGGGTCGGGGGACTCCTCGGCGGCTTCCGGTGCTTCGGCGTCGGGCTGCTCCGGGGAAATAACTTTCTCCACCAGCAGCACGTCTACGTCCAGCTCCTCCTCCGGTGCGGCGTCTTTTGCATCCTCGTCGGGATCCTCGTGAAATTCCCGCAGGATGTCGTCAAGGTCAAATTCCTGAGATTCGTTGGTATTGTCCATATGGGTCTCCTCCTGGTGAAATTCGGCTGCTGTCAGCCGATGCGCTGGCGTACCGCCTCGTAGAGCAGAATGGATGCGGCGGTGGACGCGTTGAGAGAGCTGATGTTTCCCTTCATGGGGATGCTGACCATCACGTCGCAGTTCTTGCGAACCAGCTGGCTTAAGCCCTCACCCTCGTTGCCGATGACAATGGCGGCGGGGCCGGTCAGGTCGGCCTTGTACATGGGGATGGAGCCTTCGGCGGCGGTGCCGAACACCCACACGCCCTTGCTTTTCAGCTCGGCGATGGCGGTGTTGATATTGGTCACCCTTGCGACCTTCATGTACTCCACGGCGCCGGCGGAGGCCTTGGCCACGGTGGCGGTCAGACCCACGCTGCGGCGCTTGGGAATGATGACGCCGTGAGCGCCCGCGCATTCGGCGCTTCTGAGGATGGCGCCCAGATTGTGGGGGTCGGACAGCTCGTCGCAGATGACGATCAGGGGCGCCTCCCCACGGGACGCGGCTTCCTCCAGAATGTCGTCAACGGTAAAGTAGGCGTGGGCGGCGGCCAGGGCGATCACGCCCTGATGGGCGTGGGTGAAGGACATGGCGTCCAGCTTCCGCCGATCGACGCTGACCACCACCGCCCCTGCGTCCTTTGCCTCGGCGGCCAGACGCTGCAAGCCCCGGTCGGTGTCGCCGTCGGCGATGAATACCTTATCAATGGTGCGCCCGCTTCTGAGCGCTTCCTGGAGGGCGTTGCGCCCCTCCAGCTGCCCCTCGGGCTCCTCCGCAGGCGCAGCCTGGGCGGGGCGGGGCGGGAAATTCCGCCCCTGGGAGCGGCGTTTTTCGTTCATAAATCCAAATTCCTTTCCTGGGAAAGATACAAGCCGTACTATTATATCAGATTTCCTCCCGTTTCACAACTCTTATTTTTCACCGAGGGCGGGAGAAACGGCTGTTTCCGGCGGAAATTAACAGAAAATTTACCGCACGAAGGGGAATCGCCGATTGCCTACCACGGAAAAATGTGTTATGATAGCTCCACTGTAACGAAGGAGGCGAGGGAATGGACTTTAATCGCAATGACTCCCCCAACAACAATAACAACAACGGGAAGAAGCCCGGCGGAAATCGTCCCAAGGGCAGCATCGGCACCGCGCTGCTGGTCACGCTGGCGATTGTTCTGCTGATCAACTGGATCTACGGAAGTATCTCCAAGAGCCAATATACGCAGACTTCCTTTTCGGACTTTCTCGCGGCGAAGGATGCGGGGCAGCTGGCCGAGGTGGAAATTCAGTCCGACCGCATTATCTATATGACCAAGGAAGAGGCAGGCAAGCCCGCGGCGATGCAGAAGGCCTGCTATACCGGCCTTCCCGGCGGCGGCGACCTGATCGCTCTGTCCGAGGAGCTGGACGCCATGGGCGTGAAGGTGGACAAAAAGATCGTGGAAGACAATTCCCTGATCATGATGATCCTGTCCTACGCCCTGATGATCGGCGGGCTGTTCCTGGTGATGAATCTGCTCACCAGGCGCATGGGCGGCGACGGCATGATGGGCGGCTTCGGAAAGTCCAAGGCCAAGGTCTACATGGAAAAGCAGACCGGCGTCACCTTCAAGGACGTGGCCGGCCAGGACGAGGCCAAGGAATCCCTGCAGGAGATCATCGATTTCCTCCACAATCCCCAGAAGTACACCGCCATCGGCGCAAAGCTGCCCAAGGGCGCGCTGCTGGTGGGTTCCCCCGGCACCGGCAAGACCCTGCTGGCCAAGGCCGTGGCGGGGGAGGCCAACGTTCCCTTCTTCTCCATTTCCGGTTCGGACTTTGTGGAGATGTTCGTGGGCATGGGCGCAAGCCGTGTCCGTGACCTGTTCCAGCAGGCGGCGAAGGTCGCGCCCTGCATCATTTTCATTGACGAGATCGACGCCGTGGGCCGCGCCCGGGACAACCGCTACGGGAACAATTCCGAGCAGGAGCAGACGCTGAACCAGCTGCTCAGCGAGATCGACGGCTTCGAGCCGTCCAAGGGCATCGTGTGCCTGGCGGCCACCAACCGTCCTGAGATCCTGGACAAGGCGCTGCTCCGCCCCGGCCGGTTCGACCGCCGGATCATCGTGGATAAGCCCAACCTCCAGGGACGTCTGGATACGTTGAAGGTACACACCCGGAAGATCAAGCTGTCCGATGACGTGGATCTGCGGAAGATCGCCCAGGCCACCGCCGGCGCGGTGGGCGCCGACCTTGCCAATCTGGTCAACGAGGCCGCCCTCCGGGCCGTGCGCAAGGGCCGTCAGACGGTGAATCAGGAAGACCTGCTGGTATCCTTCGAGACGGTCATCGCCGGTACGGAGAAGAAGAACACGGTTCTGACCGACATGGAAAAGCGGCTGGTTGCCTATCACGAGGTGGGTCACGCCCTGGTGGCGGCGCTGGAAAAGCACTCCCAGCCCGTGTCCAAGATCACCATTGTCCCCCACACCTCCGGCGCGCTGGGCTACACCATGCAGATGCCCGAGGAAGAAAAGTTCCTGTCCACCGCCGAGGAACTGCGTACCGAGCTGCGCACGCTGGTGGGCGGACGTGCCGCCGAGCAGGTGGTGTTCGGCGTCCAGACCACCGGCGCCGCCAACGATATCCAGCGGGCGACCGCTCTGGCGCGGAACATGGTGACCCAGTACGGCATGAGCGAAAAGTTCGGGCTGATGTCCACGGCTTCGGTGGAGAACCAGTATCTGGACGGTCAGGCCTATATGGACTGCTCCCAGGAGACCGCCGCCGAGGTGGACAAGGAGGTCGCGGAGATCCTGCAGAAGGCCTACGCCGACGCCAAGCGCATCCTGACGGAGAACCGGGGACTGCTGGACGAGATTTCCGAGTTCCTTCTGGTGAAGGAGACCATCACCGGCGACGAGCTGATGGCCTACGTCAACGCGGACAGGAACGCCCTTCCCGCAGCGGAAAAGACGGAAGAATAAAAACGCTCAACGGCCACGGCGGCTTCGCCGTGGCTGTTTCAGTAAATCAGGATTTCAGGTGATGAAATGAAAACGACCATAAAAAGATGGACTGATATTGTCATTGAGTCTATAAACTACATCATCATAAGCTACGCGCTCAGCTGCATGACATTTCTGTTTAGATCAGATTGGCTGTTTATTCTGTTCTTTGCTTCGGAGATCTGGCTGCTGAGCAAGTATTTTGCGGCCCTGAATAAACGGACAAAGAACAAGATCGTATCCGGCGCGGTGTGGGTTTGCAGCTTGATTGTTGTGGGTCTGCTCATGTACTTTGTTGGGTATGTTGATGGAACGCTGGTTCCCTTTGCTTCTTAAAAATAAACACGAAAGGCGCACATGAGGGGATTTCCCCACATGTGCGCCTTTTGTACTATGAAAGACTTGACAAACTCGGAAACATAACATATATTATATAATATCAGTTATGCAAAGGAGGCCACCCATGCCGCCGAAAGCGAGAATTACCAAGGAAATGATCGTAGAGGAAGCGTTCCAGATCGCGCGAACTCAGGGAGCGGACAAGATTACCGCCCGGGGCATTGCCCGGCGGCTGAAATGCTCCACGCAGCCGGTGCTGTACTACTTTGCGACCGTGGAGGAAATCAAAGAAGCCGTATACCAGCGGGCGGACGCGTATCACACCCGTTTTCTGTTGGGCGCGGAGGGCGACGGAATGCTGGGCATTGGGTTGCGGTACGTCCGGTTCGCGGCGGAGGAACGGAACCTGTTCCATCTGCTGTTCCAGCCCGGCGCGTTTTCGGGAGCCAGCCTGAACGATCTGGTTTCGTCGGAGGAGCTGAACCCCATTATTCAGGCACTGCGTCAGGAGACAGGAGTGACGGAGGACGCGGCCAGAGAGATATTTTCTACGCTGTTCGTTTTCGTTCACGGCTATGCCAGTCTGCTGGCAAACAACGAAATGAAGCTGGAAGAAGACCAACTGGAATTGTCCCTGAAAAAGGTATTTCTGGGCGCCGTATATGCGGAGAAGGAGAGGGAAAATGAGGAAAATTTATGAAAAGAGCGAACTGTGCTTTGCGCTGATATGGATTGGCATTTACGTCGTTCTGATGAGCGCTGCCGACAGTGTTTCGGAGACGATCGGCATTGCGAAAATCGTCACCGCGCCGGTCTGCGTCGGGTTGGTGCTTGCCATGTATCTTTGGATTCGCGGGAACGGCCTGAAAGAGAAATACGGCCTTTGCCCGCTTGAGGGAAGCGCGAAGCAGTATTTGTTTTTCATCCCTCTGGTGCTGCTGGCGTCCACCAATCTCTGGTGGGGCGTCCGGATGAATTACACACCGGCGGAAACCGCGCTGTACGCTGTCAGTATGCTGTGCGTCGGTTTTCTGGAGGAAGTGATCTTCCGGGGCTTCCTGTTCAAAGCCCTGTGCAGGACGAACATAAAGCAGGCGGTGGTCATTTCCAGCGTCACCTTCGGCATCGGCCATATCGTGAATCTGCTGAACGGGCGGGACATCCCCGAAACCATCTTGCAGATTTGCTACGCCGTCGCCATAGGTTTCCTGTTTACGATCCTCTTTCTCAGAGGAAAGAGCCTTTGGCCGTGCATCCTCACCCACAGCGCGATCAACAGTCTGAGCGCGTTCGCAAACGACGGCGGCGCACCGGAGTGGCACGGCATCGCGGGCAGCGCATTTCTGTGCCTGGTTTCACTGGCATACGCAGTGTATATCCTCCGCGTGACGAAAAAAGAACAGGTTACCCATGAATAAAGTTGAGCCGCCGGGTAATCGGCGGCTCGTTTGCTTCAAAGAGGAAGAAGGTTCGTTATTCGCCCAGCGCGAGGAAATCCGCCGGGTTCATGGGTTCGTCCTGATGGGTGACGCTGAAATGGATGTGGCTGCCAAGGGCGGTCTCCACCAGAGCGCTGTCGCCCACGTAGCCGATGACCTGCCCGGCGCTCACCGCGTCCCCGGACTTCACCGGGATGTCCTGAGTCAGGCTGGCATACCGGGTGAGATAGCCGCCGTCGTGGCGGATGACCACGGTGTAGCCCATGGAATCGTCCTCGTAGACGGTGTAAACCTCGCCGTCCGCGGCGGCGCAGACCTCCGTTCCCGCGTCCGCGGCGATGTCCACGCCGTTGTGGACGCGCCAGTCCCGGGTGGTCTCGTTGTAGCTCAGCGCCTCCATGGAGTAGGCGGAGATCTCCTCACCGGAAACCGGAGACGTGGTCCTGAACGGCTTCTTCACGGTGGGAGCGGGCGTCGTACCCTGGGTCGCGGGGGCCGTGGACTGGGTCTGGGGCTGGGTAGCCAGCGCCGGAACGTCCTCTGGCTCCATGGTTCCTACGAGGATGTCCTCCCCCACGGATTCCTGAATGGAGACCTCCTCCCCACGGTTGGCGTTTCGATAGTATACATAGCTGGTGATCCCGATGGCGGCTGCGCACAGGATCAGGGCTATGTAGTAGCCCTTTCCGCCGCGGCCGGCATGTTTGTTGTCGCTCATTTGTTAAGCACCTCCGAGGCTGATTATTGCCGGGATTTCCGGAGGTTAAACATAATGAGCGAAATATTTCGGGGAATAAAGTGGCTTATTCTCCCAACCGATTGATGATCTCCCCGATGGCGTCTACCTGCGTTTGCGTCAGCGCCGCCTGCCCGGCGTTGCAGCGGGCGAAGTATTCCGTCAGGTTCACTCCGTATTCGGTGCCGACCTCGGTCTCCACCAGGAACTCTGCGGAGCAGCTGCAAATGTCATCGCTGCTATAGTCCAGATGCTCCAGAATGTCCGTCAGCGTATCGGCGTCGCTGCCGGAGATCGTGTGGACGCCTTTGTCCAGCGTTACCGTGACGGAGGTGCTGCCGCTGTAACCGTTCTCCGTGCCGCCGGTGACCTCGGGTTCGCCTGCGGGGGCGTGGGTGTGACCGCCGTCCGCGGGGGCGGCTTCTTCTACGGTATCAAAATTGGGGGCGGCGTTCTTCTGACCGGCCGCTTCGGCGATGGACATCGGGGCTTTATCCACGGCTGCGGAGGTCTTGGAGGAACCCATGTGGCCGAAGAAATAGGAGAACATGGTGCCCGCCAGCAGCATCACCGCGAGACAAGCGGCCATTGCCGCCCAGCGCTGCCAATGCACTTGACGCTTCTTGGGTTTGGTGCGCAGAGCGTCCGTGGCGGCGACCAGATCGGCGGGGAGCAGATTCAGCGCGTCATGAAGCTTTTCGGAAGTCATACGCAAAAGCCCTCCTTTTCCAGGTATTCCTTCAGCCCCACCCGTGTGCGGTAGAGCAGGCTCTTGCACTTGCTTTCCGACATGCCGCAGTAGGCCGCGACCTCCTTCAGCGAGTCTAGGAAATAATACCGCCCGACGAAGGCGTTCCGGGCCTCCTCGCTTTGCAGCCGCAGGTAAATGCCGATGGTGTCGGCCAGCAGTCTGACGTTGATGATCTCCTCCGTGGTATTGCCCCCGGACACGCAGTCGTCCAGCTCTGACAGGGACAGGGCATATTGGGAATCCCGCCGCTTGTCCCGGGTGCGGTAGCGGAAGCGGTCGATGGAAATGCGCCGGGTGAGCTTGGCAAGGTACGCGGAAAGCACCGACGGCCGCTGGGGCGGAATGGAATTCCATGCGGCGAGGTATGTATCGTTGACGCTCTCCCGGCTGTCCTCCATGTCCGCAAGGATGTTGCAGGCGATTTTGGTCAGGTAGCGGTCATATTTGGTCTGGGTCTCCTGAATGGCGGTCTCATCCCGATCCCAGTACAGGGTAACGATCTGTTCGTCTTCCATGCGCGTCACTCCTTCCTGTATAGATAATATCTCGACAAATTTTGAAGTTGGTTGCAGAAATGAAAAAATTTTGTAAGAATACGCGCCCCGCCGGGGAACCAGGGCGGGGCGCAGCAGCTTATTCTTCTTCCAGCACCGCGATGTGAACGGCGTCCAGCTGGCTCTTGTCCACGGTGGTGGGCGCGCCCATCATCAGATCCTGGGCGTTCTTGTTCATGGGGAAGGTGATGACCTCCCGGATGGACTCTTCGCCGGTGAGCAGCATAATGAGACGGTCAACACCGGGAGCGGCGCCCGCGTGGGGGGGTGCGCCGTAGGTGAAGGCGTTGTACATGGCGGGGAACTTGGCCTTGACGTCGGCCTCGCCCAGACCCACCATCTCGAAGGCCTTGACCATGATCTCCGGGTCGTGGTTCCGCACGGCGCCGGAGGCGGACTCGTAACCGTTGACCACCAGGTCATACTGGTCGGCCTTGATGGCAAGCAGCTTGTCCATATCGCCCTCGGCGTCCTCCAGCGCCTTCAGGCCGCCCTGGGGCATGGAGAAGGGGTTGTGGCAAAATTCCAGAGCGCCGGATTCCTCGCCGATCTCGTACATGGGGAAGTCCACGATCCAGCACAGGGCATACTGCTCCTCGTCAAAGTGGCCGGGAATGCGCTTGCCCAGCATGGTGCGGATGACGCCGGCGGTCTTCTGGGCGGCGGCCTTCTTGCCCGCCGCCATGCAGACGAAGCTGCCGGGCTTCAGATTCAGCTTGGCGGTCAAAGCATCCTTGCAGCCGGTCAGGAACTTGGAAACGCCGCCGGTGAGATTTCCGTTTTCGTCCACCTTCACCCAGCAGGCCTTGCTGCCGGTCTGGACTTCCACGTCGGCCAGCAGCTTGTCGATCCACTTTCTCGCCTGGGTAAAATTGTCCACGGCCACGGCCTTGACGGTCGCGCCCTCGAAGGGGGTAAAGCCGCAGCCCTGCACCTCGGCGGTGATGTCCTGAATTTCCAGGTCGATACGCAGATCGGGCTTGTCGGAGCCGTAGCGCTCCATGGCTTCATTATAAGGAATATGGCGGAAGGGGGCGGTAGAGACCCGCTTGTACTTGCCGAACTTGTGGAACACAGGCACCAGCACATCTTCCAGCACGCTCAGCACGTCCGCCTGACTGGCGAAGGCCATTTCCATATCCAGCTGATAGAACTCGCCGGGGGTACGGTCGGCGCGGGCGTCCTCGTCCCGGAAGCAGGGGGCGATCTGGAAGTAACGGTCAAAGCCGGAGGTCATCAGCAGCTGCTTGAACTGCTGGGGCGCCTGAGGCAGGGCGTAGAACTTGCCGGGATGGTTCCGGGCGGGAACCAGATAGTCCCGGGCGCCCTCGGGGGAGGAAGCGGTGAGGATGGGAGTGGTGATCTCCAAAAATCCCTTCTCGGTCATCAGCCGCCGCAGCTCGGCCACCACCTGACAGCGCAGCACGATGTTGGACTTTACCGCGGGGTTGCGCAGGTCGAGGAAGCGGTATTTGAGACGGGTATTTTCGTCGGCGTCCTTGCTCTTGTTGATCTCGAAGGGCAGCTGGTTGTGGATGCACTTGCCCAGCACCTCGATTTTTTCGGGGACGACCTCAATTTCGCCGGTGGGGAGCTTGGGGTTCTTGCTCTCCCGCTCCCGGACGAGGCCTGTGACGGAGATGGTGGACTCCTTGTTGATGGGCTTGATGAGCTTCATCATCTCTTCGTTTTCAATGACCACCTGGGTGGTGCCGTAGAAATCCCGCAGGACGCAGAACGCGAAATTCGCGCCCACCTCCCGGACGTTCTCCAGCCAGCCGACGATGGTAACGGACTTGCCCGCGTCGGAAAGACGCAGCTCGCCGCAGTTATGGGTTCTGGATTGCATCATGGATGAAAACCTCTCTTATATCTGGCGTTTTCTGTTTTAGCCTGCCTATTATCCCACAAACGACCGGAAAAGTCAATCTTTCCGGCAAGGAATTTGCGCTCTGAGAAACGAAAAAGCGGTATCCCTTTCTACGTTGGGATACCGCTCCCGCGTTTATTATTCTTCCGCCGCGACGGCTTCCAGCCATTTTTCCATGTACACCTTCTGCACCACCGCCGCCGTGCAGCTGTAGAGCAGCCGCTTTTCGTCGGAGGAATCCTCGTCGGAGGACTCCATGGTTTCGCTTATTTCGAACTGGAACAGCAGGAGATTTTCCAGCTCCCGGCAGAAGTAATTATAGGCTTTTTCCAGGGGATAGGTGCGCTCCTGGAGCCGCAGGAAGCAGGCCAGCGCGTCCAGGGACAGGACGTTCTTCGCCACGGCGATGAAGAAAAGATACGCCACCTGATCCCGGCTGTACTGCTTCTTCACCGGGCTGGACAGCAGCCCCCGCTTGACGTAGTTGCTGATCATGGACGCCGTAAGGGGCGACGCCAGAATGGGGGACAGGTAGCGGCAGATATATTTGGTGGCCTGTTCCAGATACAGACCCACGTCGGGAATTTCCTGATAACGGGGCAGACGGAAGCCCTGAACGGACTGACCAAGCTGTTGTTTGATTTCCTGTTTCATCCATATCACCGGGGGTATTATATCGTAAGAGCAGGGAAAAGTCAATATGATAATCTTGTCTTAAGATTATCTTGACATCTTGGTCGGTTGCTGATATAATATCATCGGTTATTAAAAAACCGATGACTAGGTTTGATCGAGGGATAATTATGAAATATAAGATCGTAGCGGATTCCTCCTGCAACATCGTCTCCGGGGAGGACGGTACGTTTGCCTCCGTTCCCATGAAAATCGTGGCGGAAAAGGAATATGTGGACGACGCCCATCTGGACGTGGCACAAATGGTGGAGGATCTGAAGCAATATAAGGGCAAGTCCGGCTCCTCCTGCCCCAACGTGGGGGAGTGGCTGGAAGCCTTCGGCGATGCGGATGAGGTTTTCGGCATCACCATTTCCAAGCACCTGTCGGGCAGCTACAACGCGGCGAGACACGCCGCCGATACGTACATGGCCGAGCATCCGGAAAGAAAGGTATTTATCTTCGATTCTCTCGCCACGGGGCCGGAAATGATGATGCTGGCGCAGAAGATCCGTCAGTGCAAGGACGCGGGGGACGATTTCGAGACCACGAAGGAGAAGGTGCTGGATTACCACAACCACCTGCACACCCTGTTCTGCCTGGAATCCATGAATAACCTGGCAAGAAACGGCCGGGTGAACATCGCGGTGGCGAAGATCGCCGGAATACTGGGTATCCGGGTGGCGGGCGAGGCCAAGGGCGGCCAGGTCGCCCCGGTGCACAAGCCCAGAGGACTGAGAAAAACCACCCAGATGCTGGTGGACATGGTCAAGGAGCGTGGCTTCCGGGACGGCGGATATATCCGGGTCGCCCACTGCTTTGCAGAGAAAGCGGCGGCCGATTTCCGGGAGGCGCTGCTGGCCGAGTTCCCCCACGCCCGCTTCCTGCTGGAGCCGACGACGGCTTTGTGCAGCTACTACGCGGAGGAGGGCGGCCTGATCATCGGCTTTGAGGGCGCGTTCAACACCCACAACGACAACCGACTCTTTTGACCCCGATTCATTGACCGGCGCGGCGATCCTGCCGCGCCGGCATTTTGCGCTTTGTGGTGGAAAAATGCCTTAGGATGTGCTATAATGGAGCGCAGTCGTGATTTTGGAGGTAACGTATGCTGCCGGAAGCCTTTTTGGAGCGCATGAAGCGCCAGCTGGGAGACGAATATGAGCGCTATCTTGACAGCCTGAACCGCCCCCGGGCGGTGGCGCTGCGGTTCAATCCCCTGAAGGGGGAAATCCCGCCGCTGCCCTTCGTGGGACAGCCGGTGCCCTGGGAGCCGATGGGGTACTATTACGACCCGGACGCCCGCCCCGGCCTGCACGTATTTCATGAGGCGGGGGTCTACTACCTTCAGGAAGCCAGCGCCATGGCGCCGGTGGCCTTGCTCGACCCCCAACCCGGGGAGCGGGTCTGCGACCTGTGCGCCGCCCCCGGCGGCAAGACCACCCAGATCGCCGGACGGATGATGGGGCAGGGATTTCTGCTCTGCAATGAGATCAACCCCAAGCGGGCAAAGATCCTTTCCCGGAACATCGAGCGCATGGCCGTTGCCAACGCGTTGGTGACCAACGAGCACCCGGCCGCCCTGGCGCAGCGGTTTGCCGGATTTTTTGACCGGGTGCTGGTGGACGCGCCCTGCTCCGGGGAGGGGATGTTCCGGAAGGAGGAAGCCGCCGTCACGGACTGGAGCCGGGAGACCGTGGAGATGTGCGCCCGGCGGCAGGAGGAGATCCTGAATTCCGCGGCGGCGCTGGTTCGCCCCGGCGGGCATCTGGTGTATTCCACCTGCACCTTTTCCCCGGAGGAGGACGAGCAGGCGGTGGCGCGGTTTCTGGAAAATCACCCGGAATTTGCCCCGGAAGACGCAAATGCGCCCTGGTTCGAGGCCGGGGAAAACGGAAGCTTCCGCCTGTGGCCCCATAAGCTGCTGGGGGAGGGACATTTTGCCGCCGTGCTGCGTAAGATGGAAGGCAGCGAAGAAAGCACCGTGATTCCCGCCGGGGAAAAACTTCCGAAGACCTGGCAGCCCTTTGCGGCCAGCTTGGATATCTGTCTGCCCGAGGGAAAGGCGGTCACCTTCGGAGACACCCTGTACTGGGCGCCGCCGGATATGCCGGACATCCGGAAGCTGAAGGTCCTCCGCCCCGGTCTGGAGCTGGGGACGGTGAAAAAAGACCGCTTCGAGCCTGCCCACGCCCTGGCGCTGTGGCTGAAGACCTGCGAAAACCAACAGGATTACCCGGCGGACTCCGGGGCGATAAGCGCTTATCTCCGGGGGGATGTGGTGCCGTCCATGCAGAAGGGCTGGTGCCTCGTCTCGGCGGGGGGCTATTCCATCGGCTGGGGAAAGGGCGACGGTCGCGTTCTGAAAAATCATTATCCGAAGGGATTGCGGCGGTAATTTCAGGAGTTTCACAGAGGAAAATTTCGAAAATTTCCCTGCCGGCAATGACACTTTACAATTTTCGCTATGTATGGTATAATACCCTGGCCTATGTATGACGATTGACGAATCCAATCACAAGGAGAGGATATTCCTTGGCAAGATATGAAATTAACGGCGGTCATCCCCTGAACGGCACCGTCACGATCAGCGGCGCGAAGAATGCGGCCGTGGCGATCCTGCCCGCCGCCCTGCTGGTCAGCGGCAAGTGCCGGATCGAGAATGTTCCCAATATTTCCGACGTCCGGATCCTGCTGAGTATCCTCGACGGAATGGGGGCGAGCATCGTTACCCCGGAACCCGGCGTGGTGGAGATCGACTGCACGGACATTCAGTGCAGCGAGCCGGATCAGCAGCTCGTGCGCAGAATGCGCGCCAGCTATTATCTGATGGGCGCGCTGCTGGGGCGGTTCGGCAGAGCCCATGTGGCGCTGCCCGGCGGCTGTAATTTCGCCTCCCGTCCCATTGACCAGCACATCAAGGGCTTTCTGGCGCTGGGCGCGGACGTGGACGAGACGGAAGAATACGTTGCCCTGACCCCCGGTCAGGAGGGACTGCACGGCGGGCGGATCAGTCTGGACATGGCGTCCGTGGGCGCCACCGTCAACATCATGCTGGCGGCGACGTTGCTGCCCGGCCAGACCATCATCGAAAACGCGGCGAAGGAGCCCCACATCGTTGACCTTGCCAACTTCCTGAACACCATGGGCGCACGGATCACCGGCGCGGGTACGGATACCGTCAAGATCCGGGGCGTCAACGCCCTGCGGGGCGGCACCTACGCCATCATCCCCGACCAGATCGAGGCGGGAACCTACCTGGCCGCGGTCACGGCGGTGGGCGGCAACGTGCTGGTGCAGAACGTGATCCCCAAGCATATGGAGTGCATCACCAGCAAGCTGCAGGAAATGGGCGCGAAGGTTATCAATTATGACGATTCCATCCGCATCATGCGCACGGGAAGGCTGCGGCAGACCACGGTCAAGACCCGTCCCTATCCCGGCTTCCCCACGGATATGCAGGCACAGGTCTGCGTGTGCATGGCGCTGGCGGGAGGGATCAGCCGCCTGACGGAAAGCGTCTACGAGACCCGGTTCTTCGGCTACTGCACCGAGCTGGAAAGTATGGGCGCAAGCATCCGCATCAGCGGAAAGACGGCGACGGTCACCGGCGTGGATCACCTTACGGGCAGCACCGTTTTTGCCCACGATCTGCGGGCAGGCGCGGCGCTGGTCATTGCGGGTCTGGCGGCAAGAGACACCACCTTTGTCGAGCACATTCATTTCATTGAACGGGGCTATGAAAATCTGGTGGAAAAGCTCCGGGCGCTGGGCGCGGACATCCGCCGGGTGGAGGACGAATCTTAGGGAACCTTTAGGCGGCTCTGAGCCTGTTCGGAGCCGCTTTTTGACAATTTTCTCATGACGGATTTGGTATCATGAGGTCGAAGCTACAGAAAGGAAGTATATACATATGATGAAGCGATTTGTTCTGCACATTCTGGCGGCCTTCCTGCTGCTGACGCTCCTTGCCCCCCGGGGCTTTGCCACGGAAACGGACCCACCCGCGGAGAGCTGCGGCGACGGACTTTCCTGGTCGCTGGACGGCAACACCCTGACCGTCTCCGGCAGCGGCGCCATGAAGGACTTTGAAGACGGCGCGCCCTGGTCGGGCAGCGCGGATGAAATCCACACCGTGATCCTCACCGACGGTGTGACCACCGTGGGCGCAGGGGCGTTCACCGACTACAAAAACCTGACGGCGGTGGACTTCGGCAATTCCCTGAAGGAGATCGGCGAAAGCGCCTTTCAGGGCTGCGAGGGGCTGACGAAGATCTCCCTCCCCGCTACCTTCCGCCGGTTCGGCGCAAGCTGCTTTGAGGGCTGCACCAACCTGACGGAGGTCTATTGCAGCGGCGGTATGCCCTCCTTCAACGCCAACTGCCTGTGGAACGGCAGCAATATCACCATCTACTGCCCGGTGAACAACGTCTGGCCGAGTGAATACGTGGAGGAGCTGGAGACCAATTTCCACGGCCGTTTGCAGGTGCTGACGGCCAACGGTTCCGACCCCTACAATTTTGGAAACGAAACGCAGGCGACCTCCCGGCCGACGGAGACGACGGCGCCGCCCACCACCCGACCCGCGACCGAGCCGCCCACCGTCCCCACCACCCAGCCGCCTACGGTTCCCGAAACGACGCAAGCAACTCAGGCGCCGGAGACCCTGCCTACGCAGGAGACGGTTCCTCCGACGCTTCCCGAGGAACAGGAAGACAGCTCCCCGGTAATCGGCATCCTCATCGGCGTTCTCATCGTCTCCGGAACGCTGAGCCTGCTGCTCATCGGCCTGCTCATTTACAGAAAAAAACGGGACGAGGACTACGACGACTGAGGAACCTCTGAATAAATCGTCTGCGACCGTGAGCGGATCTTTTCCCCCCCACGCTTCGGTACCAAAAAGCGGGAAACACATCGATTCCGGTACCCTGAGAGGCAGCGAAGAAGCCGGCAAGGAATCCGAGCGGCGGCTTGATGGGCTGCGGCGCGTCCGTTGCCGCCAAGGACGCGCTGGAGCTGTGGGACAACATCGGCCGCAACCATAACCGCGTGCTGCGAAAAGAATACTTCCTTCCCCGGCGCGCCCCCTGACGGCTTCCGTCAGGGGGAACTGCTTTGCCGTGCATTCCGGTTTCTGCGGAATTTTTTATTGCTTTCGCCTTGATTGACCGGAAAATCCCGCTGCTTTTTAATCCTTTTGCGCATTGTTTTTTCCTGGGAAAAGAAGTATGATCTTGTCAAACGGATAAGAATTTTGGAGGAATCGGAATGACGGTTGCAGAGGCCGAGGACGAATACCTGAAAGCGGTCAGGCTTGGGCAGAAGGAGTGCGCCATGCTTCAGGGGAAGGGACAGAACCCTTTTCCCCTGGTGCTGGATCAGATTTTGGGCGGCGGCATTTCCGAGGGGGCGCAGAATATCGGCACCCTGGAGATCCCCATTGAACGGATCGTTGGCGTGAAAAGCGCCGGAAGAATTTCCGCCTTTTCGGCGGGCTTTTTCCCGCTGCTGGACTGCGAGTCGGAATTTGCGATGAAGTGGATCGCGCTGTGTCAGGCACACCAGGGGGACGAGGGCATCCGCGATCCCATTATTTGCTACGAATATCTGGGAAATTTCTACGTTCAGGAGGGAAATAAGCGCCTGAGCGTGCTGAAATATTACGGGGCGACCAGGATCCCCAGCGTCGTTTACCGGATCGTGCCGCCGCTGAGCCAGGGCGTGGAGATCCGCGCCTATTATGAATTCCTGGATTTTTTCAAATGCGCAAGGCTTTATGATGTACGCTACACCCGTCCGGGGTACTATATGCAGCTGCTGACGCTTACCAACCTGCCCAAGGATCGGGAGTGGACGGAGGATGAGCGCCGCCATTTCCGGGCGTATTTCCAGTATTTCCGGGAGGCGTTCGACGCTCTGGGCGGCCGGGGGCTGCATATCCGGCCGGAGGAAGCGTTGCTGCTGTGGCTGCACGTGCATCCCTTTTCCGACCTGGGTGCGCTGTCCGGCGCCCAGCTGAAAAAATCCCTCGGCGAGTTGTGGGAAAACGTGGTGGCGATGGACTTGCCGGATCTGGTCGTACGGACGGAAGCGGCGGGGACTGCCCCCAGGCAGTCGCTGTTCGGCCGGCTGCTGCGACCGGGTCACGTCAACGTTGCCTTCGTTCACCAGCGCACGGTGGAGACCAGCCCGTGGACCTGCGCCCATGACGTGGGGAGAAGACACCTGGAGGACGCTCTGGGGAATGCGGTGACGGTGCGCAGCTATTTCGGCGCGGACACGGCCGCCCAGGCGGAGGCGCTTCTGGAGCAGGCCGTCGCCGACGGCGCGGAGGTCGTCTTTACCACGACCCCTCAGCTGATCGCCCCCAGCCTGAAGGTCTCCATCCGCTATCCCAAGGTGCGGTTCCTGAACTGCTCCATCCACATGCCCTATTCCACGGTTCGCACTTATTACAGCCGTATCTATGAGGGGAAATTCATCACAGGCGCGATAGCCGGCGCCATCGCGGACAATAACCGGATCGGCTACGTGGGTTCCTATCCGATTTTCGGCGTTCCCGCCTCCATCAACGCCTTTGCTCTCGGTGCGCAGCTCACCAATCCCAGGGCGCAGATTGAGCTGAAATGGTCGTGTCTGCCGGGCAATCCGACCCGGGAGTTCATCCGGGAGGGAATCCGGGTGATCTCCAACCGGGATACCCCGGCGGAGGACAAGCTGCACACGGAGTACGGCACCTATTATGTTGGCGACAACGGGGAATTTATCCCCCTGGGTTCGCCCTGCTGGGTCTGGGGAAAGTTCTATGAGAACGTGATCCGGGCGATTCTGTCCGGCACCTGGGACGACAGCCACGGCCAGGCCGTGAACGACTGGTGGGGACTGAGCAGCGGCGTGATCGACGTAAAGCTGGCGGACGACCTGCCGGAGGGCGTGAAAAATCTGGCGCTTTACCTGCGAAACGGTATCAAAAGCGGCGTGATCGACCCCTTCCGCAGAAAGATCGTCGCCCAGGGCGGCGTGATCAAGAACGACGGCTTACGGACGCTGGGGGCGGAAGACCTGCTTCACATGGATTGGCTGTGCGAAAATATCCACGGCACGATACCTGCCTACGACGAGCTGCTCCCGATCTCCAGACCGACGGTACGGCTCCTGGGCATTTACCGGGACACCATTCCGGCGGATGATGTTATGTAAACTAAAAATGAAAGAAAAGGACGTATTGCAATTGGCTGCAATACGTCCTTCTTGTAAGGTTCGGAGAAAACCCTGAGGAGGCGTTCTCCCCGGTGCGTTACACCCTGTCCAGGATTCTTCCGTCGGTGGAGACGATCACCACGTCCCAGGGGATCAGCTTGCCGCTGTTCAGCAGCGCTTTCTTGACCGCCTGCTCGATGCCGCCGCAGCAGGGGACTTCCATCCGAACGACGGTGATGCTGCGGATGTCGTTGTGCTTCAGAATTTCCGTGAGCTTTTCGGAATAGTCTACCGCGTCCAGCTTGGGACAGCCTACCAGCGTGATGCGCCCTTTGATGAAATCCTGGTGGAAATTGGCGTAGGCGTAGGCGGTGCAGTCGGCGGCGACCAGAAGCTTCGCCCCGTCAAACCAGGGGGCGTTCACGGGCGCAAGCCTGATCTGCACCGGCCACTGGCGCAGCTGGGACTGCTGGGGCGTCCTGACGTCGCAAGGGGATTCCTCCCGGTGAATGGCCCGCGCGGCGGTGCCGGGGCAGCCGCAGGGCAGCTTTTCTTCCTGCTTCGCCTTCGCGGCCAGAACGGCGGCCTCGTCGTAGGCGGCCGCTTCCCGCTCCACAAAGGTGATCGCGCCGGTGGGGCAGGCGGGGAGACAGTCCCCCAGACCGTCGCAGTAGTCGTCCCGCATCAGCTGCGCCTTGCCGTCCACCATGGCGATGGCGCCCTCGTGGCATGCCGCCGCGCAGGCGCCGCAGCCGTTGCATTTTTCCTGATTGATCTCAATAATTCTGCGAATCATAAGTGTTCCTCCTGATTGACTTTATGTCCATAGTCTACTATACTATTGCAGAAAGGTATGTTGGAATTCCAACAAAGGAGCGATTATGGAAGCATATTATGAAATTTTGACCCAATGTCCGCTGTTTGCGGGCATTTCCCGGCAGGAAATGCCGGAGATTCTGGACTGCCTGGACAAAAAGGTGGTCGAAATTCCCAAGGGCGACCCGGTGTTCCTGGAGGGGGAGCCTGCCCGGTATGTGGGGGTGGTGCTGTCCGGCGGGGTGCAGATCGTCCGGGACGATTACTACGGAAACCGAAGCGTGCTGACGATGGTCGCCCCCGGCGGGATGTTCGCGGAGGCCTTCGTCTGCGCGGGGCTGGACGCACTGCCCGTCAGCGCCTTCGCCGTGCAGAGCAGCGCTGTGCTCCTGCTGGATTGCAGCCGGGTGATGACCGGCTGCGACTGCCTGTTCCACAGCCGCCTGGTCTACAACCTCCTGCGGGGCATGGCCAGAAAAAACCTGGCGCTGACGGAGAAAATACGCTTCATGTCCCGGAAAACGACCCGGGAAAAGCTAATGGAATTTCTGCTCGACCAGGCGAAGCGCCGGGGCAGCGCGGAGTTTACGATCCCCTATGACCGTCAGGCGCTGGCGGATTATCTGGGGGTGGAGCGCAGCGCCATGTCGGCCGAGATCGGGAAGCTCAAAAAGGCCGGATTGATCGAAACCAGCGGCGCGTGGTTCCGGGTGACGGCAGCGGAGACGAAATGATTGCAAATCTGTAACAATATGCGGAACCGGGTGGCTTTTTGACCATAAGATGTTGTGCAGATCATAAAATATGTATTGACAATTTCTGAAATCGGTCTTATAATACTGATTAGAAAACACGAGCAGAGGCGCTGCGTTCGTAACGGCGGTTTCGTCAGGCGCAGGGCTTAACAAGGAAATGGGGTAATCAGAGCGTTCTGGAAGCCCCGCATTGACCAATACCGTGTGCGTTGAGAAGCCTGTCCGTCGGCGAAAGCCAGTCATTGGGGCAACCTGAGAAGGCAGGGTAGGCTTTGCCTGAGACGCAAGTCGGGAGACCTACTGTTCGTCAGAATGTTGCTTCGGAATGGTCATGGCGATGTTCTACCCTTTTGGTGGAACACGCGATGACCGTTTTTTCGTTGTTCCCAGTACAATTTCATTCGTGTTTCCGCGGCCGGGCGGGGCGTTCAGACTGTCCGGCTGAACAAGAGAACGGGGTGCAAGTCCCCGCGCCGGCGGCACAAGCCGGCTTACGGATGCGGCATACCCCTTGCGGGTACATACAATATTGCGTCGTTTTCGATGCCCCGATTGGCCGAAAATTCTCCCGCTCACAGTCTCTGCCGATTGAATCAGAGGTTCGCTAATGCAGAGCGCCGATAAGTTTGCTATTACCGGATCCCGCGCACCCCCTGCGCGAGCCCGTAATAAGTGAGAGCTGTTTTGATTGCCCAAGGAACAGCTTTTCCTCCCTGGATGCCGCCGTCGGAGCAGCGACGGCGGCATTACCGGGAAGCATGGAAAGTCTCCGCCGAACACTGGCGGTGCATGTACATTACCCTTCTTGACCGGGTGCGCATCAGGGCCGCGCTTCCTTTCCCTGGGCAACACCGCACAATTGCGTCTTTGAGTCTCAGCCGCAATTGTGCGGTGTTGCTTTTGTCCGTTGGCCGCTGTTTTCCTACTATAGCGGTGTAAGGCCTTACACATCACAAGGAGGTGTCCTGATGGAAGATACCCAGATCATCGCCCTTTACCTGTCCCGGCAGGAGGCGGCCATCGGCGAGACGGCGAAGAAATACGGCGGTTACATAAACCAGATCGCCTACAACATCCTGCGCTGCCGGGAGGATACGGAGGAAATCGCGTCGGATACGTATCTGGCCGCCTGGAATGCCATTCCGCCGGAAATTCCCAGGGTGCTGAAGCATTTCCTGTCCCGGATCGCCCGGAATCTGGCCTTTGACCGGCTGGATTATATCACCGCCAAACGCAGAGACGTGCACATGATAACGCTGCTGTCGGAGCTGGACGCCTGCCTGCCGGACCCCCGCTTCGACGTGGAGGCCGCCGTGGACGCAAAACTGGCTGCGGGGAGTGTGAACCGGTTCCTGTCCCGGCTGGACAAGAAGGACTGCGCCGTGTTCCTGAGCCGCTATTACTACAGCTTGACCATCAGTGAAATCGCGGAGAAGCTCGGCCTGACGGAACGGAATGTAAAGTACCGCTTGAGCTGCCTGCGGCAAAAGCTGCGCAAGCAGCTGGAAAGGGAGGGGATCAGCATATGAACGGAAAGAACCTTTTCAGAGCATTGGAATACGTGGATGAAAGGTATCTGGACATGGTGGACGCCGCCTTACAGGAGGCAACCGATATGAAACAAAAGCACTTTTCCGGGAGAAAAACCATCCTCTATATTCTGGCTGCGGCCATCTGCGTCAGTCTGCTCACCGTGACCGCTGCGGCGGCGGGGTGGATACCCAACATTTTTGCCGCCGCTCAGCCTAAGGCGACGCCGTTGGATGCGCCGGTTCTGGAAGCGGCGCAGAGTGTGACCCAGCCCCAGACGCCGGAAACCGTCGAATTTGCCGAAGCGGACTACACCAAGTTCACGTTGTTTCAGAGCTACTATGACGGAAAATCCGTTGCGCTGGGCTACGACCTGTCCGGGGTCATGCCTGGGGAAACGGTGGTAGGGTTTACGCCGGAGGACGCGCTGAAGCAGGAGATCCTGCAATGGCCCGACGATCAGTCTTGGTGCGAGATGTACGGTCTGACGGACGACACTGTCGATCAGTATCTGGAAGCGGGCGTCTGGACGCAGGAGGCGTATGACTATCGTCTGGCGGGAAGAAGCGAGTACGCAAAGAAATACGACCTGCGCAGGAATTCCCAGATCTACATGGACGACGAACTGCGCTCGACGCTGACCGACGAGGAATACAAAAAATTCTGGGAAATTCTCGGGGAAACGGGCTCGTGCTGCGTAGCCATTCCGATGAAACCCTACGTCGGCGACCACATTCTTCTGAACGGGGCGGATGAACCCGCGGATCGGGGGGACTACACCACGGAGGAAGGGGAATGTCTGGTACTGAACAACCTGCCCGCCGCCGCTCAGGATCAGCCGTCCATCACGGTGGGGCTGAAATTCAAATCCGGCTGGAGCTATTACTATATGGAGCTGTCGGGGACCAGCTACCGTCTTTACGTCCCCAATCCGGACTACGTGACCACCATCACGCTGGAAAACGAAAATAAACCTTGATTTTTGGGGCAGCCGCCTGCGCGGCTGCCCTAGTTGCACTGCCGGAATACGCACGGTTTCGACCTCCCGGGCATAGATTGTGCCGGGAGGGTTTGCGTTATGAGAATCTTTATCATCACGTTCCGCTCGGTGACGTTCGCCCAGCGGGGCGAGCGGCTGCTGAACCGGAACAACCACCGCTGCGTCCTCCAGCGGACGCCCAAGTGGATGGAGCAGCAGGGCTGCGGCTACAGCCTGCGGATCAAAACGGAGGATATCATCCCGGTGGTGGAGCTTCTGCGGGAGAACGGCGTGCCCCTGCGCAAAATTTACGCCCAGCGCCCGGACGGAACTCTGGAGGAGCTGACGGTATGATCTATCTGGACAACGGCGCCACCTCCTTCCGCAAGCCGCCGGGGGTGTACCGGGCAGTGGAGCGGGCGATGTACATCTGCGCGAATCCGGGGCGGGGCGGCTACAGCGCGGCAATGGAAGCGTCGGAGACGGTATACGCCTGCCGGGAAGCCGCGGCAGAGCTGTTTCACTGCCGGCCGGAGCAGGTCGCGCTGACCACCAGCTGCACCCATGGGCTGAATATTGCCATCCGCTCCGTCGTAAAGCCCGGGGGACGGGTGATCGTGTCCGGGTTCGAGCATAACGCCGTGACCCGCCCCCTTCATGCGCTGGGGGCGGATATCCGGGTGGCGGGGCGGCGGCTGTTTGACTGGGAGGACACCCTTTCCCGCTTCGGGCGGGAGCTGAAGCAGGGGGCGGACGCGGCGGTGTTTACCCACGTTTCCAACGTGTTCGGGTATATTCTGCCGGTGGAGCAGCTGGCGGAAATGTGCCGGAAATGGCGGGTAACGTTTATCATCGACGCAGCCCAGTCCGCCGGGGCACTGCCGGTGGATTTTCAGGCGCTGGGGGCGGATTTTATCGCCATGCCGGGGCATAAGGGCCTGCTGGGGCCTCAGGGGACGGGGCTGCTGCTCTGCGGCGGCGACGCCCAGCCCCTGCTGTTCGGGGGGACGGGCAGCGATTCCGTCAATCAGGCCATGCCGGATTACCTGCCCGACCGCCTGGAAGCGGGGACGCTGAACGTGCCCGGCTACGCGGGACTGACGGAGGGACTGCGCTTCGTCAGCCGCACAGGTGTGGAGACCGTTTTCCGCCGGGAGCACCGGCAGCTGAAGCGGTGCGCCAAGGGGTTACAGAAATTGGGGATGGAGGTATTCGCCGGGGCGCATCAGGCGTCGACGGTGTCCTTCCGGCCGGGAATGGACTGCGAGGAAGCGGCGGCGTTTCTGGCGAAGCAGGGCATTGCGGTTCGCGCCGGGCTGCACTGCGCCCCCTTTGCCCATGAAAGCGCGGGGACGCTGGAATCGGGAACGGTGCGGGTCAGCTTCGGCCATGACGCGTCCGACGCACAAACCGACGCATTCTTAAGGGCGGTATCCAAACTTCCCGGAGTTTAGCCGCAAATTTTTTACAGATTGGCTATTGCCATCGGCGCCGGTATTCGCTATAATAGACAGGATACTAGCTAATTTACGATAGCGGAGTATGCGCTATACAAAAGTTGACATAAAAGGGGTAAGAACGTTTATGGAGAGCATTCAGAATTTGCTGTATCAGATACAGCGAATGCAGTGGTCGGACTATCTGGATATCGCCGTAGTCGCGTTTCTGATATATAAAATTCTGCCGCTGATCAAGACGCCCAGCACCACCCGGATCGCCAAGGCTGTGTGCGCGGTGCTGATCGTTGCGTGGCTGACCGATGTGCTGCATCTGTATACCGTGGCCTTCTTTATGAAGCAGTTTCTGTCCATCGGACTGCTGGCGCTGGTGATTCTGTTCCAGCCGGAGCTGCGGCGGATGCTGGACCACTTGGGCAACGTGAAGCTGACGAGCATCTTCGGCGTCAGCAAGCCCGTGCAGCAGGAGATGGACGCGGTCATTACCCAGACCGTGCGGGCCTGCGAGGTCATGGGTCGGGAAAAGGTGGGTGCGCTGATCGTCTTCGCCCGGGAGCAGCGGCTGGAGGAATACTTCAAGACCGGTACCCAGATCGACGGCCAGGTTTCCGAGCAGCTGATCCGGAACATTTTCTTCAAAAATTCCCCCCTCCACGACGGCGCAATGATCATCCGGGACGGCCGGATCGCCGCCGCCGGGTGTGTGCTGCCCCTGTCCGACAGCAACCGACTCAGCGCGGACTTAGGCACCCGGCACCGCGCCGGCGTGGGCATGAGCGAGGTTTCCGACGCGGTGGTGGTAATCGTCTCCGAGGAGACGGGCACCATTTCCGTGGCGGTGGGCGGAATGCTCAAGCGCCACCTTGCCCCCCAGACGCTGGACAAGCTGCTGCACAATGAACTGTGCCCCGCCGACGACGGGGAAGAGAAGCAGGACTTAAGTCTGCGGCTGAAGCAAAAGCTGCTGCCCCACAGGAAGGAGACTGACGGCAATGAAAAATAGACTTGGCTCCATTTTGCTGTCCATCGTCATCGCTTTCGGGCTTTGGCTGTACGTCATCACCTATGTCAGCCCCAATTCCGAGGAGACCTACTATAATATCCCGGTGGTTCTGGAAGGCGAAAGCGTCCTGAACGAGCGGGGGCTGATGTGTACCTCCACATCCTCCTCTACGGTGTCGCTTCGGCTGGCGGGCGCCAGAAGCGACCTGATCAAGGTCAATCAGAACAATATTACCGTGAAGGCCAACCTGTCCGCCATCACCGAGCCGGGGCAGAAGATCAATCTGCGCTATACCATTTCCTACCCCGGCAATGTGGCGCAGAACGCCTTTGAGACGCTGTCCCAGAGCGATTTCTATGTAGACGTGGAATACCGCCGGGTGAAGGATATTCCGGTGGTGGTGCAGTACACGGGCACCCGGTCGGAGGATTATCTGTACGACACGGAGAACGTGCAGCTGGACTATTCCACGGTGAATATCATCGGCCCCGCCTCCGTTGCAGACAAAATCCAGCAGGCGGTGATCGAGGTGGACTTAACGGATCAGTCGGAGTCCATCAGCGAAAGCTACCGCTATACCCTCTGTGACGGGGAGGGCAACCCCGTGGACGCGGCGGAGATCACCACCGACGTGGAAGAAATCCATCTGGACATGAAGATCCAGAGAATCAAGGAGCTGCGTCTGGTGGCGCAGGTCACCTACGGCGGCGGTGCCACGGAAGAAAATACCACCATAACGGTCAACCCTGCGTCTATCCGGGTCACCGGCAGCGATGCCGCACTGGCGGAGCTGGGCGACAGCTACACCCTCGCCGAGATCGACCTGCGGGCGGTGGAAAGATCCCAGAATATGCTCTACACCATCAGCCTGCCCGACGGCATCACCAACCAGACCGGTGTGAGCGAGGCCACGGTGAGCGTTCAGTTCTCCGGACTGAGCACCAGAGAATATATTGTCGCCAATTTTGAGGCCGTCAATGTGCCGGAGGGCATGGAGGCGGAGATCATCAACGCCAACCTGACGGTGCGGGTGCGGGGCGTGACCGGGCAGATCAGTGAGCTGACGGAGAACGACATCAAGGCCGTGGTGGACTTCTCCAACGCCGTGGTGGGAACGGCCACCTACAAGGCCTCCATCACCTTTGGCGAGAAATTCACGGCGGTGGGCGCGATCATGGGGCCGTACTCCGTGTCGGCCACGGTAAAGGGATGACGGTATGGAACAGCTCGTCCGGGTGAAGGAAGTTTATGACGACGGCACGGCGCTGGTGTTCCGCATCCGGGAAAGCGCCTGCTCCGGCGACTGCCACAAATGCTCCGGCTGCGGCGCGGCGAAGGAAACGGTGACGTTTACGGCGAAAAATCCCATCGGCGCCCGCCCGGGGGAGCTGGTAAAGGTGGAATCCCGGACCGCTCCGGTGCTGAAGGCGGCGGCGGTACTGTACGTTTTGCCGCTGGTGCTGTTCTTCCTGGGGTATTATATCGGCTTCCGACTGGGGGGCTTCGGCGCGCCGGTCGGGGGACTTGGATTCCTGCTTGGCATCGTTCTGGTGCTGGTATACGACCGCAAAGTGGCGAAAAAAGCCAATATTGACTATACGATCACAGCTTTCGCCAGAAAAAGCTGAGAAATGCCATGAAAAAGGGGATAATGCGTTTGGTTAAGAGTATGACCGGCTACGGCCGCGCCGTAGAGACCGTGAACGGAAGAGAATTTACGGTGGAGCTGCGCTCCGTCAACAACCGCTATCTGGACTGCACCGTAAAGCTGCCCCGCAGCCTGTCCTTCGGTGAGGACGCGGTGAAGCAGGCAGTGAAGAACACCATTTCCCGGGGAAAGGTGGACGCGTTCCTGTCCGTCCGCTCCGAGGGCGCCGACGACGGAAAGGTCACGCTGAATGAATCCATGGTGGCGGGGTATCTTGCCGCCATGAAGCAGATGGCCGCGAACTACGACGTGAAAGAGGACATCAGCGTGTCCCTCCTGTCCCGGATGCCGGATGTGTTCACCGTGGAAAAGCCGGAGGTGGACGAGCAGCAGCTGCTGGAGGATCTGTTGAGCGTCGTGAACAAGGCGCTGGCAGGCTTCGACGCCATGCGCACCGCGGAGGGCAAGGCACTGGAAAACGATCTGCGCAGCCGGGGGCAGACGATCCTGTCTCTCGTCAGCCAGGTGGAAGCGGGCAACGCCCAGACCGTGGCGGACTACCGCACCCGTCTGGAAAATAAGATCAAAGAGGTTCTGGCGAGCACCGCCATCGACGAAAGCCGCATTTTGACGGAGGCTGCCATTTTCGCCGACAAGGTGGCGGTGGACGAGGAAACCGTCCGCTTAAGAAGCCACTTAGAGCAGATGAACACCATGCTCACCACCGGCGGCGCCATCGGGCGGAAGCTGGACTTCCTGCTTCAGGAGATGAACCGGGAGGCCAACACCATCGGCTCCAAGTGTACCGACGTGCGCCTGGCGCGGATCGTGGTGGAGATCAAGGCCGAGCTGGAAAAGATCCGGGAGCAGACCCAGAACATCGAGTAAGGAGCGGCTATGAAGCTTGTGAACATCGGTTTCGGCAGTATGGTCGCCGCGGGGCGGGTGCTTGCCATCGTCGCGCCGGATTCCGCGCCCATCAAGCGGGTGATCCAGGAGGCACGGGATCGGGGGATGCTCATCGACGCATCCTACGGGCGCAAGACAAAGGCCGTGCTCCTTATGGACACCGACCACGTGATCCTCTCCGGCATCTCCACCGAAACCCTTTCCGCCCGGTGGATGGACAGGCCGGAGGAAGAGACAGAGGAGGAAAAGCCGTGAGCAAGGGAAAAATGTTTGTACTCTCCGGCGCTTCCGGCGTGGGGAAAAGCACCGTTCTGAAGCGGGTGATGGACGGCCGGGACGACCTGAGATTCTCCGTCTCTGTCACCACCCGCGCCCCCCGACCGGGGGAGATCGACGGGGTACACTACCACTTCGTGACCAAGGAGCGCTTCGAGGAGATGATCCGGGAGAACGCGTTCCTGGAATACGACGCCCATGCGGGCAATTACTACGGCACCCCCCGCGCCCAGGCGGAGGAGAAAATGGAGCAGGGACTGCTGCTTCTGGACATCGAGCCCATGGGCGCGAAGCAGGTGAAGCAGTCCGCCCCTGACGCGGTTCTCATTTTCATTATGCCGCCGTCCCGGGAGGAGCTGGAGCGCCGTCTCCGCGGCCGGGGGGATACCTCGGAGGAACAGATCAAAATCCGTCTGGAACGGGCGTCCTGGGAAATGGAGCAGCGAAGCTGGTACGACTACACCGTGGTCAACGACGACGCGAAGCGCTGCGCCGAAGAAATTCTGACAATCATTGCCAATCTGGCTGACTGATATTGTATTGGAGGAACGAAATTATGCTATACCCCCCTGTTGCCGAACTGCTGAAGAAAGTGGACAGCCGTTATCTGCTGGTGAACCTGGTGGCGCACCGCGCCCGTCAGATCGCCGCCGAGGCCGAGGCCTTTCAGGAAGACCTGCCGGAAAAGCCCGTGACCATGGCCATTGAGGAAGTGGCGGACGGCGAGCTCTCCGCCACCGTGAAGGAAGAGTATATGAAATAATGCTTTTCCGGGGGCGTATGCCGCCCTCCGGAAATAGGAGCCTGAAAGGATGGGGGTTTGAAGGATGATTGCGAAAATCGCGGTTTCCGCCGCGACCTATGCCATTGACAAACCCTATTCCTACAAGATCCCCGAGGGAATGAACTTGCAGCCCGGTCAGCGGGTACAGCTGCCCTTCGGCCGCGCCAACAAGCGCACCGAGGGCGTGGTTCTCACCGTGGAGACGGGAAATGAAGAAAAGCTGAAGGCCGTGGAGCGGTGCCTGGACGAGGCGCCGATTCTGTCGGAGCATCAGCTGCGGCTGGCGGCGTTTTTGCGGGAGCGGTATTTCTGCACCTTCTATGAGTGCCTCCGGGTCATGCTCCCGGCGGGACTGTGGTTTCAGGCGCGGGAACGGATCTCCCTCACCGGCGACCGCTCCTGGAAGGAAAAGACCATCCGCAAGGACGGCGCGGCGGAGGTACTGGCACTGCTGGAAAACCTGGGCGGTCAGGCGGAGGAATCCGCTCTGCGCACCCTGATCCCCGACGAGGAAGCGCTTGCCGGCGTGATTTCTTATCTTGCGCGGAAAAAGTGGATATCCGCCGAGACGGAGTTTCTGCGCCGCACCAATGACAGGACGGAGAAGATCGCTTCTCTGGCGGTTTCCGCCGAGGAAGCCATGGAGTACGCCTCCCACCGCCCAAAATCCGCCGCCATGCAGAAAAATGTGCTGGAGCTGATGTGCGGCGTGGGCAGCGTGTCGGTAAAGGAGCTGTGCTATTTTACCGGCGCATCCACGGCGACGGTGAACCGGCTGGAAAAGCTGGGATACCTGACGCTGACCGAGCGGCCGGTGCTTCGCTGCCGGGAGATCCGCCCGGTAAGCTTAAACGGGCCGCTGGTGCTCAGCCCCGACCAGCAGCGCTGTCTTGAGGGGCTTGCCCAGCAAATGGCGCAGGAAAATCCGGGCGTCGCGCTCCTGCGGGGCGTGACCGGCTCCGGGAAAACCTCCGTCTATATTAGTCTCATCCAAGCCTGTCTGGAAGCGGGCAGAAGCGCCCTGCTTCTGGTGCCGGAAATCGCCCTGACGCCCCAGCTGCTGGGGCTGATGACGGCCTATTTTGGCGACAAGGTGGCGGTGCTGCACAGCAGCCTTGGGGCGGGGGAACGGTACGACCAGTGGAAGCGCGTCCGAAACGGCGAGGCGAAGGTGGTCGTGGGGACCCGCTCGGCGGTGTTTGCCCCCTGCACCCCCGGCCTGATCATTCTGGACGAGGAACAGGAGCATTCCTACAGATCCGAAAATTCCCCCCGCTACAGTGCCCGTGAGGTGGCCATCTGGCGGGGTGCGAAGGAAAATGCGCTGGTGCTGCTGGGTTCCGCCACGCCCTCCGTGGAGAGCATGTACCGGGCGAAGACCGGCGCTTACCGCCTGTACACTATGGCGGAACGTTACGGCGGACGGAAGCTGCCCACCGTGGACATCGTGGACATGCGGGAGGAGCTGAAGCTGGGAAACGACCTTTCCCTGAGCATCCCCCTGCGGGAAGCGCTGTCCGACAACCGGGACGCGGGAAAGCAGACGATTCTGCTGCTCAACCGCCGGGGCAACAGCCGGGCACTGGTGTGCGTGGACTGCCGGAAAGCGCCGGAATGTCCCCGGTGCAGCGTCCGCCTGACCTACCACAGCGCCAACAACCGGCTGATGTGCCACTACTGCGGCTTTTCCCAGCCGGTGCCGGAGCGCTGCCCGGCGTGCGGCGGCCCCCTGAAAGCCATCGGAACCGGCACCCAGAAGGTGCAGGAGGAGCTGGAGCTTCTCTTCCCGGACATGGAGACCGACCGGATGGATGCCGACACGGTAAGCGCCGTGAATACACATGAAAAAATTCTGGAACACTTCCAAAAGGAGAATGTTCCGGTGCTTCTTGGCACCCAGATGGTGGCCAAGGGATTGAATCTCCCCAATGTCACGCTGGTGGGCGTGCTGGACGCCGACCTGAGCCTGTACACCGGCGGGTATCTGGCGGGGGAGACCACCTTCAACATGCTCACCCAGGTGGTGGGCAGAGCCGGCCGGGGGGACAGCCCCGGAAAGGCCATCATTCAGACGATGGTGCCCGACCATCAGGTCATCCGTTACGCGGCGGAGCAGGATTACGACGGATTTTACGATCTGGAGATCCAGCTGCGCCGGGTGCAGAACGCGCCGCCCTTCGGCGACCTTGCCGCCGTGGTGGTGACGGGGCGGGAGGAGACGGCGGTGCTCCGGGGCGCGGCAAAATTCCGGGACAGCCTGATCGCGTGCCTGCGGCAGGAAAGCTACCGGCAGGAGCGCTGCACGGTGCTGGGGCCTGCGCCCTGCGCCGTGCCGAAGGTCAACTACCATTTCCGCTACCGGCTGACCCTGCGCTGCCGCCTGACCCGGACGATGCGCCAGCTGCTTTCCTATCTTCTCCGGGAGTTCGGGAAGGACAAGGCCAACCGGGGCGTCAGCGCCTACATCGACGTAAACGGGTTCGACTGACCGGCAAGCCGCTTACCATAAGAGAAACGAGGTAACATCATGGGACTGCGCAAAATTCTGACATACAAAGACCCGGCGCTGCACAAGGTATGCCGTCCGGTGGAGAAATTCGACTGGCGGCTGCACAAGCTGCTGAACGACATGACCGACACCCTGGCCGAATCCAACGGTGTGGGACTGGCTGCGCCCCAGGTGGGCATTCTGCGCCGGGTGGTGATCGTGGACACCGGCGATGAAATTCTGGAGCTGGTGAATCCGGAGCTGGTGGAGACCAGCGGTGAGCAGTGCGGCGCGGAGGGGTGCCTTAGCGTTCCGGGCAAATACGGCCTGGTGAAGCGCCCCAACTATGCCAAGGTTCGCGCCCAGGACAGAAACGGCAAGTGGTTCGAGGCCGAGGGAGAGGAGCTGGTCGCCCGGTGCTTCTGCCATGAGCTGGACCATCTGGACGGCATCGTCTACACCGAGGTCATGGAGCGGTTCCTGACGGAGGAAGAATTGGAGCAGGAAGAATAAGAGGGGGAAGGGCCTTGCGCGTTGCGTTTATGGGTACGCCGGACATTGCGGCGACCTGCCTGAAAAAAATACTGGCCGACGGCTTCGACGTGGTGGGCGTCTACACCCAGCCCGACCGTCCCAAGGGGCGGGGGATGAAGCTGGTGGCGTCCCCGGTGAAGGCGGTGGCCGTGGCCGCCGGAATCCCCGTGTTTCAGCCGGAAAATTTCCGGGAGGATGCTTCGGTGGAGCAGCTTCGCGCCTTGCAGCCGGACATCTGCGCCGTGGTAGCCTACGGGCGCATCCTGCCCCAGAGGGTGCTGGACGTGCCGAAATACGGCTGCATCAACATCCACGCCAGTCTGCTGCCCAAATACCGCGGTTCCGCCCCCTATCAGTGGGCGGTGCTGGACGGCCTGACGGAGACCGGCGTTACCGCCATGTATCTGAGCCGGGAGATGGACGCCGGGGACATCATTGACGTATCCAAGACCCCCATCGGCGAAAACGAAACGGCGGGGGAGCTGCTGGATCATTTGGCGGCGCTGGGGGCGGAGCTGCTGAGCAAGACCCTGACCCGGTTTGAAAGCGGAAAGGTGCCTGCCACGCCTCAGGATGCGTCGGGGGTCAGCTATGCTCCCATGCTGGATAAGTCCATGTGCCCCATCGACTGGACGAAGACGGCGCAGCAGGTGCATAACCACGTCCGGGGGCTGCACCCCTGGCCGGTGGCGACCATGGAGCTGCAGGGCAAGACCTTCAAAGTCCACGAAACCCGAGTGGTGGAGGGCAGCGGCAAGCCCGGCGAAATTTTGGGTCTGACGAAGACCGGACTGCGCATCGCCTGCGGCGAGGGCGCGGTGGAAGTTATTTCTCTGCAAGCCGAGGGCGGCAAGCGCATGGCGGCGCCCGATTATTTCCGGGGTCACCCATTAGAGCGCTGATGGGTGGGAGAGAAACGGCGCTGAACGCGCTGATCGCCTGCCGCAAAAGCGGCGCGTGGTCAAATGCCGTGCTGAAGGAATATATCGCCCGGGATCGCCTGTCCCCCAGGGATGCGGCGCTGGCGACGCATTTGTGCTACGGCGTCCTGCAAAACCGGAACAAGCTGGATTTTTACTTGAAGCAGCTCCTGACGGGGCGGCTGAAAGACCTTCATCCCGTTGTGCGGGACGTTCTCCATCTGGGACTGTACCAGATCTACGAGCTGGACAAAGTTCCCGAAAGCGCCGCCGTGAACGAATCGGTGACGCTGGCGAAAAAATATGGCAAGAATCCGAAGGCCGGGGCGCTGGTGAACGCCGTTCTGCGCAAGGCGGCGGCGACGAAGGGGACTTTACAGGAGCCGGTGTCCTACGCCGACCGCTACAGCCACCCGGACGAGCTGATCTCCCTCTTGAAAGCCAATCTGCCCAAAGGCAAGCTGGAACTTATGCTCATTGCCGACAACGCCGCACCCCGGACGGTGGTGCAGGTGAACACCCTCCGAATTTCCCCGGAGGAACTGGCCGAACGGCTGAACCGGGAGCATGTCAGCGCTAAGCCCCACGAATGGATGGCGGACTGCCTGGTGCTGTCCGGAACCGGAAGCCTGGAGCGGCTGCCGGCGTTCCGGGAAGGGTTGTTCTACGTACAGGACCCGGCGGCAAAGCTCAGCGTCCTGTGTGCGGGACTGCCGGAATCCGGCGGGAACGTGCTGGACTGCTGCGCCGCGCCGGGAGGCAAGAGCTTCGCCGCGGCCATCGCCATGGGCGGCCGGGGGAGCATCGTCTCCTGCGACATATATCCCCACAAAACGGCCCTGATCGAAAACGGCGCGGCGCGTCTGGGGCTGACGAACATCACGGCGCGGCAGCAGGACGCTTCCCAGACCGTGCCGGAATGGGTCGGCACCATGGACACCGTCATTGCCGACGTGCCCTGCTCCGGCCTGGGCATCATCCGGAAAAAGCCGGATATCCGATACAAGAACCTGAAGGAGCTGGAAGCTCTTCCGGCCCTGCAGTCAAAAATCCTGGAGACCCAGGCGTCCTACGTAAAGCCCGGCGGCACGCTGCTGTATTCCACCTGCACCGTGCTGAAACGGGAAAACGAGGACGTGATTTCCGCCTTTCTGGCAGATCACGGGGAGTTCGCGACGGAGCCGCTGCCGCTGCCGGATGTATTTCCCAAAAACGAAACCGGGATGCTGACTCTGATTCCCGGCGAGTATGACACCGACGGCTTCTTTATCTGCCGTTTGGGGAGAAAAGCATGAATCTGAAATCCATGACTCTGCCGGAGATGTCGGCGGTTCTGAAAGAGCTGGGGCAGCCCCAGTTCCGTGCCAGACAGGTCTACACCTGGCTGCACAGGGGCGTCCGCACCTATGACGAAATGACGAACCTGCCCAAGTCCCTCCGGGACACCCTGGCGCGGGAATACCCCATCTGCGCCCCGAAGGCGGTGCGCAGACAGGAATCCGCCCGGGACGGCACGATCAAATACCTCTGGGAGCTGTCCGACGGCAACTGTGTGGAGACGGTGCTGATGCGCTATCACTACGGGAACACCGTGTGCATTTCCACGGAGGTGGGCTGCCGCATGGGGTGCGCCTTCTGCGCCTCCACCATCGGCGGGCTGGTGCGGCGGCTGGAGCCCTATGAAATGCTGGACGAGGTGCTGTTTACCCAGGTGGACTCCGGCCTGCCCATTTCCCACATCGTGCTGATGGGCATTGGGGAACCGCTGGACAATTTTGACAATGTGATGCGCTTTCTGGAGCTGGTGAACAGCCCGGAGGGCATGAATATTTCCATGCGCCACATCAGCCTCAGCACCTGCGGCCTGGTGCCGAAGATCGACGAGCTGGCGAAGCGGAAATTGCAGCTGACGCTGTCGGTTTCCCTCCACGCGCCCAACGACGGCGTGCGGGACCGGATCATGCCGGTGAACAAGGCGTATCCCAGCGAGGAGCTGCTGGCGGCCTGCCGCCGGTACTATCAGGCGACCTCCCGGCGGATTTCCTTTGAGTATGCCATGATCGACGGGGTCAACGACCGCCCGGAGGATGCCAAGGAGCTGCTCCGGCGCCTGAAGGGGCTGCCCGCCCACTTCAATCTGATCCCATTAAACCATGTGGAGGAAAGCCCCCTGAAGCCCAGCACCCGGGCGGCGGTGGCGGCGTTTCAGAAAACCCTGGAAGACGGCGGCATTCCCGCCACCGTCCGCAGAACCCTGGGGGGCGACATCGACGCCTCCTGCGGGCAGCTGCGGCGGAAATATAATCAAAGCAAAGAAAATCCATAGATAAAGGAGGCGCGAGCCTATGCAGAGCTGGGGATTGACCGATCCCGGTTGTGTCCGGAAACAGAATCAGGATTCCTACAAAATGGAACAGCTTGACCGCAGCAACCTGCTGTGCATCGTCTGCGACGGCATGGGCGGCGCCAAGTCCGGAAACATTGCCAGTTCTCTGGCGGTGGATGTGTTTGTGGAGGAAGTCCGCCGCTGCTGGAAGCCCGTTATGGAGCAGGACAAGGTTGACCAGATGCTCCGCAGCGCCGTGAAGCTGGCGAACTTCACCGTGTACGATCAGTCCCGGCAGTTCGAGGAATTTGACGGCATGGGCACCACGCTGGTGGCGGTGATGGTGCGGGGGCGGAAGGCAACCGTGGTCAACGTAGGCGACAGCCGCGCCTATCACGTGGGCAAAAGCGGCATCCGGCAGGTGACCAAGGATCACTCTCTGGTGCAGATGATGGTGGACAGGGGAGAGCTGACCCCGGAGGTGGCGAAGAGCTACCCCGGCAAGAACTTCATCACCCGCGCCATCGGCACGGAGGCCACCGTGCTGTGCGACATCTTCCATCTGGACGTGGGCAAGGGAGATTACCTGCTGCTGTGCAGCGACGGCCTGAGCAATCTTTTAGACGACCAGGAAATTCTCTTTGAGGTCGTCCACGGCGTTTATAAGCAGAACTGCTGCAAGCGCCTTCTGAACATCGCCAAAAACCGGGGTGCGCCGGACAATGTCACCAGCGTGCTGATCGCCATTTGAGTACCGCGAAAGGAGCAATTTCTGAATATGGATCAATATATTGGACGGCTCTTGGACGACCGGTACGAAATTCTGGAGATCATCGGCACCGGCGGCATGGCCGTCGTCTATAAGGCGCGGGATCACCGGCTGAACCGGCTGGTGGCCGTTAAAATACTCAAGGATGAATTTGCCCGGGATGAGGAATTCCGCCGCCGGTTCCGCGCCGAGGGCGAAGCCGTGGCCATGCTGAGCCATCCCAACATCGTGCAGGTCTACGACGTTTCCGCCTCCGACAGCGCCAATTACATCGTCATGGAGCTGATCGACGGAATTTCCCTGAAGCAGTACATGGAGAAAAAAGGGGTGCTCAACTGGAAGGAGACGCTGCATTTTGCCATGCAGATCGCCAAAGGCCTGGAGCACGCCCACAGCCGGGGGATCATCCACCGGGACATCAAGCCCCATAACGTCATGGTGCTGAAAAACGGCTCCGTCAAGGTGATGGACTTCGGCATTGCCCGGGTCATGAGCAAGAGCAACACCCTGACGAAGGAAGCCCTGGGAAGCGTCCACTACATCTCCCCGGAGCAGGCCAAGGGCGGCCATACCGACAACCGTTCCGACATTTATTCTCTGGCCGTGGTCATGTATGAAATGATGACCGGCCGCCCGCCTTATGACGGGGAATCCCCCGTGGCGGTGGCCATCCAGCATATCAACGGCGGCGCGCCGCTGCCCTCCACTCTGAACCCCAACATTCCCCGGGGCTTGGAGCAGATCATCATGAAGGGCATGGCGCTGGAGGTCAACGACCGGTATACTTCCGCCACGGAGATGCTCCATGATATGGAGGAATTCCGGCAGAATCCGGATATGATCTTCGATTACCACACCATGGCGGACGACGCAACGCGGGTGCTGCCCAACCTCTCCCAGGGCATGACCACGGCGGAGAAGCTGGTGCAGGCCAAGACCGGGGCGGCTCCCGTCCGGACGTCCTCGGACAGCATCCGCCTGCACCAGAACGGCGGAGGCACCCAGGCGGGGCGGGACAATGCGTCCATCCACCGCGCCCAGCAGCGCCGCCAGGCGCAGCAGCAGCAGCGCAAGGAGGAACGCAAGGAGGAGCGCAGCCGGGTCGCCACCACGGCCATCGTGGTTTGCAGCGCCGTGACGGTGATCGCGATCCTCATCTTCCTGATGGCGCTGTTCAACGGCGCTCTGCTGAGCAAGGAGAAGGCGCTGGTGGAGGTGCCCTATCTGGAGGGAAGCGTTTATGACGAAGGCCTGGCGTCTCAGTACCCGGATTTTGTCATCAAGCTGCAGCAGCAGTACGACGATACCCGACCCAAGGGAGAAATTCTTCATACGGAGCCAACCGGCGGCAGCAAGGTGGTCAAAGGCTCGGAGCTTTGGATCACCGTCAGCTTAGGGCAGCAGCCGGAAGCCAAGACCATGGACGATTTCGTTGGTACCAGCGCGGAGGAGGCCAAGTCCATCCTGCTGGGGCAGGGGTTTGAGCCCATCACCCGCAACGAGATCAGCTATGTATACGAGGTGGGACAGGTCATCCGCACGGAGCCGTCCGCCGGCACGGAAATGACGGCGGGGCAGACGGTGTACATCTATGTCAGCACCGGCCCGGATGTGATCACGGCGAAGATGCTCAACGTGATGGGGCTGGACGTGGACAAGGCCAAGGAGCTGCTGGGTCAGGCGGGCTTCACCAACGTCAAGACCGAGGAGGTGGAGAGCCTGAAGCCCAAGGGCGAGGTCATTCACCAGTCCGCGGCGAAGAATGCGGAGATCGACGTGAACACGGAGATCGTTCTGCAAATCTCCAAAGGACCGGAGGAGACCACCGGCCCCACCCAGACCACGACCCCCAAAGATCCCAACGAGCCGGTGACCATCGGGGTGCAGTTCTCCCTGCCGGAACGGGACAAGCCGTACATTCTGAGCATTTTCCTGAACGGCAAGGAGGTCATCGAGTCCCGGGAGATCGTGCCGGGGACGTCCAGCTTCGTCTGCGACCTGACAGGCACCGGAACCCAGACCTATGACATTTACATCGACGGAGAATTCTACCAGTCCAAGGAAGTGCCGTTCAATTGAGTATGGAAAAACAGCGTACCGGGCGGATCGTCCGTTCCATCAGCGGATTTTATGACGTGCAGACGGGAGACGGGGTGGTCACCTGCCGCGCCCGGGGCATTCTGCGAAAGGAAAACTGCACGCCCCTCACCGGCGATATGGTGAACATCACCGTGGAGCGGGGAAAGGGCATGGTGGAAAAGGTGCTGCCCCGGCGCAACTGCTTTGTCCGCCCCGCCGTTGCCAACATTGACGCCCTGGTGGTATTCGCGGCCAACGTCAACCCGGTGACGGAGCCGTTTCTCATCGACCGGGTGGCGGCCATCGCGGGGGATCAGGAGGTGCCGGTCTATCTGTGCGTCAACAAGTGCGACCTTGACCCGGCGGTGGACCTGGTGCGTATCTACCGCAGCGCCGGTTTCCCCGTCATCTGCACCAGCGCCGAGACCGGCGGCGGTGTGGAGGCGCTTCGGACATTGATCCGGGGCAAGCTGGTGGCCTTCACCGGAAATTCCGGCGTGGGCAAAAGCAGCATCCTCAACCGTCTGGCGCCGGAGCTGAACCTCTCCACCGGAGAGGTTTCCGAAAAGCTGGGGCGGGGGCGGCACACTACCCGGCATGTGGAGCTGTACAGCCTGGGGGACGACACCTTCGTCATGGACACCCCCGGCTTTTCCTCCTTCGACACCGACGAAATGGACGTGATCCTTAAGGAGAATCTCCAATACGCCTTCGCGGATTTTGGAGAATACTTAGGAAAGTGCCGCTTTGACGACTGCACCCACCGCAGGGAGCCGGGCTGCGCCGTCCGGGAAGCCTGCGGGGAAGGGAAGATCGAAAAGACCCGGTATGAAAGCTACCTGAAGCTGTACGAAAAGGCAAGCCAGGTCAAAGCCTGGGAGCTGAAATAATGAAAAAGCGCTTCTGCTGGCGGCAGAAGCGCTTTTTGTAAATTCAGAACCGATTATCGTCAGGAAAATGCTCCATGATGTCCTCAACCCGGCATTGCAGGATGTTGCAGAGCTTGTCGATGGTATTGATCTCCACGTTCTCATTGTGCCGGAGCCGATTGAGCTGGGAGCGGTTTACATTATAATAGGTATAAAGATCATACTGAGAAATGCCCTGCTGCTTCATGGTCTGCCACAGACGGTCGTATTTTATCATATCCATTCCCCCTTCCTTATTTTAATACGTATTGCCCCGGATTGCAACTGAAATCGTGTCCTTATAAGAACCCCGGCGGTGGGCAGAAGAATTCTCTGTTTTTACCGAAAATAAATACAAAACTTCGTGAAAAATTCTGAAAAAGTTCTTGACAAACGGGGAAACAGATGGTATCATAATCGGGCGCGTGTAGGGAGATTCTGCGCGTGCACTGCGATGATGCGGGAGATTGCGTTGAAAAACGGTAACTTCCGCGGAGTATGTCCGGTCATCGGGCGGCTGAACTGCTTCTGGAAGCGCTGGCGTATATCGCCGGGAACGGAAGAAGGGTCGGCCTCGGTCGGCCATTTTTCATGGCTCGGAATGATACGCACGGCGGCGCGGACAATAGTGGTTCGACCGTACCCAGACACTACGCAAACTGAGTACGTAATTCAAGGAGGAAAACAAACATGGCAAACCAGATGATCCGCATCCGGCTGAAGGCTTACGATCACCAGCTGATCGACTCCAGCGCTGCAAAGATCGTGGAGACCGCAAAGCGCAACGGCGCTCAGGTTTCCGGCCCCATCCCGCTGCCCACCAAGAAGGAAGTCGTCACCATCCTTCGGGCTGTCCACAAGTACAAGGACTCCCGTGAGCAGTTCGAGCGCAGAACCCACAAGCGTCTGATCGATATCCTCAACCCCAGCCAGAAGACCGTCGAGGCTCTGATGAGCCTGGATCTTCCCGCTGGTGTTGAGATTGAGATAAAGCTGTAACGGCGCGCAAGCGAAGTTATGGCAGCCCGCACTGTCTGGCATCGGGCGGACGGGTCATGTCGGCTGGCCTCCCAATGGGCTGCCGACCAATAACCTATAAAAAAGGAGAAACCAAACCATGCAGAAAGCAATCATCGGCAAAAAAGTGGGTATGACCCAGATCTTCGATGAGAGCGGCAAGGTGATCCCTGTGACCGTCGTGGAAGCAGGCCCCTGCGTCGTTACCCAGAAGAAGACCGTTGAGACCGACGGCTACGTAGCCGTCCAGCTGGGCTTTGGCGACGTCGCCGAGAAGAAGCTCAGCAAGCCGGAGGCAGGCCACCTGAAGAAGGCCGGCGTTGCCCCCAAGAAGTACCTGAAGGAGTTCAAGCTGGACGGTGCTGCCGACATGAACGTCGGCGACGAAGTCAAGGCTGACACCTTCGCTGCCGGCGACAAGATTGACGTTACCGGCATCAGCAAAGGCCACGGCTACCAGGGCGTTGTGAAGCGCCACGGCGCAGGCCGCACCCCCATGACCCACGGCGGCGGCCCTGTCCACCGTCATGCCGGTTCTATGGGCGCATCTTCTCATCAGTCCCGTATCTTCCCCGGCAAGATCGGCGCCGGCCAGATGGGCAATGAGCAGGTCACCATCGAGAATCTGGATGTTGTGAAGGTGGATGCAGAGCTGAACATGATCGTCATCCGCGGCGCCATCCCCGGCCCCAAGGGCGGTCTGGTCTACATCCGCAACACCGTCAAGAACAACAAGGTCAAGAATGTCGAGCTCGGCATCAGCAAGAACCCGCAGAAGGCTTCCGGCAGAAATCCCCAGAAGGCTTCCGCAAGAGGCTAAGGAAAGGAGATCTTAAATCATGCTTAAGACCAATGTTTATGATATGTCCGGCAAGCTGGTTGGCGAGATCGAACTCTCCGAAGCAGTTTTCGGCATCACCCCCAATGCGTCTGTGGTTCATGACGCTGTCAAGAACCATCTGGCCAACAAGCGTCAGGGCACCCAGAGCGCTCTGACCCGCGCTGAGGTTTCCGGCGGCGGCCGTAAGCCCTGGCGTCAGAAGGGCACCGGCCGGGCTCGTCAGGGCAGCACCCGTGCTCCCCAGTGGACCCACGGCGGCATCGTGTTCGCCCCCAAGCCCCGCTCCTACAGCTACACCCTGAATAAGAAGGCCAAGCGCCTGGCGCTGAAGAGCGTCCTGAGCGCCAAGGCTTCCGAGGCAAATATCGTGGTCATCGACGCCATCAAGATGGACGCCCCCAAGACCTCCGAGTTTGCCAAGTTCCTGAAGGCCGTGGGCTGCGAAGGCAAGACCCTGGTCGTCACCGCCGCCGCCGACCGGAACGTGGTAAAGTCCGGCCGCAACATCCCCGGCTGCGAGGTCACCTTCGCCGGCGTGCTGAACGTTTACGACGTGCTGAACGCCACCAAGCTGGTGGTTGACAAGGCTGCTCTGGCCACGATTGAGGAGGTATTCGCATAATGAACGCTTACGATATCATCAGAAGACCTGTCATCACCGAGCAGTCCATGGAGTCTGTCGCTGACAAGAAGTACGTTTTTATGGTGGACGTGAACGCCAACAAGACCGAGATCAAGGCCGCGATCGAGCAGATTTTCGGCGTGAAGGTCGCGAAGGTCAACACCGTCCGTATGCAGGGCAAGGTCAAGCGCACCGGCGCTTATCCCGCCGGCAAGCAGGCCGCCTACAAGAAGGCTGTCATCACCCTGACCGCCAGCTCCAAGACCATCGAGTTCTTCGAGGGTATGGTCTAAACCAAATCTCAATAAAGGAGAGAAACGCAAATGGCTATTAAGACTTTCAAGCCTTACACCCCCGCCCGCAGAAACATGACTGTTTCCGCTTTCGACGGTGTTGATAAGAAGGCAAAACCTGAGCGTAGCCTGGTTGAGACCCTCAAGAAGAACGCAGGTCGCAACAGCTACGGTCACATCACCGTCCGCCATCGCGGCGGCGGCAACAAGCGCAAGTACCGCGTCATCGACTTCAAGCGTCTGAAGACCGACATGAGCGCTACCGTGCAGCGCATCGAGTACGATCCCAACCGCTCCGCCTTCATCGCGCTGATCAAGTATGAGGACGGCACGCTGAGCTACATCCTGGCTCCCTACGGCCTGAATGTGGGCGACCAGGTTCTTTCCTCCGCCAGCGCCGATATCAAGCCCGGCAACTGCCTGCCCATCGCCAACATCCCCGTCGGTACCGTGATCCACAACGTGGAGCTGCAGCCCGGCCACGGCGCTCAGCTGGTTCGTTCCGCCGGCACCGCCGCTCAGCTGATGGCCAAGGAAGGCGATCTGGCGCAGATCCGTCTGCCCTCCGGCGAGGTTCGCTACGTTCACACCAACTGCACCGCCTGCATCGGTCAGGTGGGCAACCTGGATCATGAGAACGTCCACATCGGTAAGGCCGGCCGTACCCGCCACATGGGTATCCGTCCCACCGTCCGCGGCTCCGTCATGAACCCCAACGACCATCCTCACGGTGGTGGTGAGGGCCGCGCCCCCGTCGGCCGTCCCGGCCCTGTTACCCCCTGGGGCAAGCCTGCTATGGGCTATAAGACTCGTAAGACGAAGAACCCCACCAACAAGTTCATCGTCAAGCGCAGAAACAGCAAGTAAGGAGGAAATGAAATGAGCAGAAGTATCAAGAAGGGCCCTTTCGTAGCTCCTGAGCTGTACAAGCGCGTGGAGGAGCTGAACAAGGCCGGTGACAAGAAGGTTCTGAAGACCTGGTCCAGATCTTCCACCATCTTCCCCTCCTTCGTCGGTCACACCATCGCCGTTCACGACGGCCGGAAGCACGTTCCCGTCTATATCACGGAAGATATGGTCGGCCACAAGCTGGGTGAGTTCGTTCCCACCCGGACTTTCCGCGGCCACTCCGGCAACAAGACCGCGAACGCCAAGTAAGGAGGTACGAAAATGGAAGCATTTGCATATGTTAAATTTGTCCGTATGTCTCCTCGTAAGGTCAAGCTGGTTTGTGATATGATCCGTGGTCAGGACGTCAAGACCGCCACTGCTTACCTGAGCCAGACCTCCAAGGCAGCCTGCGAGCCTATGGCCAAGCTGCTGAAGAGCGCTGTTGCCAACGCTGAGCACAACCACGGCATGAACGCTGACGATCTGTACGTCTCCACCGCCGTTGCCAATCCCGGCCCCATCCTGAAGCGCGGCCGCATTGCATCCCGCCGTGGTTTTGTACGGATCAATAAGAGAACCACTCACATCACCATCGGTGTGAGCGAGAAGGCTTAATCAGGAGGTAGCTATGGGACAGAAAGTTAATCCCCATGGACTGCGGGTTGGCGTAATCAAGGACTGGGATTCCCGCTGGTACGCCCGCGAGGACAAGGTCGGTGACCTGGTCGTCGAAGATTACAACATCCGTAAGTATCTGAAGAACAAGCTGTACGCCGCCGGCGTGGCTAAGATCGAGATCGAGCGTTCCAACGGCAAGGTCAAGATCAACCTGTGGTGCTCCCGCCCCGGTGTCGTCATCGGTAAGGCTGGCGCCGAAATCGAGAACCTGCGCAAGGAAATGGAAGCCAAGCTGGGCAAGAGCGTGAACCTGAACATCGTTGAGGTTCGCTCCCCCGACCTGAACGCCCAGCTGGTGGCCGAGAACATCGCCCAGCAGCTGGAGAAGCGTATCTCTTTCCGCCGCGCCATGAAGAAGGCCATGCAGCAGGCCACCCGCCTGGGCGCCAAGGGCATCAAGGTCACCTGCGGCGGCCGTCTGGGCGGCGCTGAAATCGCCCGCTCCGAGAGCTACCACGAGGGCACCATCCCCCTGCAGACCATCCGCGCCGACATCGAGTACGGCTTCGCGGAAGCTGCCACCACCTACGGCCGCATCGGCGTAAAGGTGTGGATCTACAAGGGCGAAGTCCTGAACACCACTCTGCGTGCCGCGACTCCCGAACCCGCTCCCCGTGAGCGCCGCGAGCGTCGTGACCGTCGGCAGGGCGACCGCCGTCAGGGCGGTGACCGTCGGCAGGGCGGCGAGAGAAGAAATTACAACCGTGAAGGAGGAAACCGCTAATGCTGATGCCGAAAAGAGCAAAGTACCGCAAGGTTCAGCGTGGCCGTATGACCGGCGCTGCCTCCCGCGGTAACAAGGTTAGCTACGGTGAGTACGGCATCCAGGCTCTGGAGCCCGGCTGGATCACCGGCAACCAGATCGAAGCAGCCCGTATCGCCATGACCCGTTACACCAAGCGTGGCGGTAAGGTCTGGATCAAGATCTTCCCCGACAAGCCTTATTCCAAGAAGGGCCTGGGCACCCGTATGGGTTCCGGTAAAGGCGCTCCCGAAGGCTGGGTCGCAGTCGTTAAGAATCAGAAGGTGATGTTTGAGATCGGCGGCGTGACGGAGGACGTTGCCCGCGAGGCTCTGCGTCTGGCACAGCACAAGCTGCCCATCAAGACCCGGATCATCACCAAGGAAGTCGAAACTGAGATTGGTGGTGAATAATGATGAAGGCAAAGGAAATCAAGAATCTGTCCGCGGAAGAGCTGAACAAGAAGCTTGACGAGCTGAAGAAGGATCTGTTCATGCTGAGAATGCAGCATGCGACCAACCAGCTGGACAACCCCATGCAGATCGCCGCTGTCAAGAAGGACATTGCCCGCATCAAGACCATTATTCGTGAGAAAGAGACCAACGTCTGAGGAGGAAACGTAAATGACTGAGAATAGAGCATTCCGTAAAACCAGAATCGGTCAGGTCGTCTCCGATAAGATGGACAAGACCATTGTGGTTGCAATCGAGGACAGCGTCCAGCATCCTCTGTACAAGAAGACCATGAAGCGGACTTACAAGCTGAAGGCTCACGACGAGAACAATGAGTGCGGCATCGGCGACACCGTGGAGGTCATGGAGACCCGTCCCCTGTCCAAGGACAAGCGCTGGAGACTGGTCCGTATCATCGAAAAGGCGAAGTAAGGAGGTCGGAAACTTATGATTCAGGAAGAAAGCTATCTGAAGGTTGCCGACAACACCGGCGCTAAGGAGATCCACTGCATCCGCGTTTTGGGCGGCTCCAAGCGGAAATACGGCAACATCGGCGATGTGATCGTGGCTTCCGTTCGTAAGGCTGCTCCCGGCGGCACTGTGAAGAAGGGCGAGGTCGTCAAGGCGGTTATCGTCCGTACCAAGCGGGGCGTTCGCCGTGAGGACGGCAGCTATGTCCGCTTTGATGAGAACGCTGCCGTTATCATCAAGGAAGACAAGAACCCCAAGGGTACCCGTATCTTTGGACCGGTGGCGCGCGAGCTCAGAGAAAGAGATTACATGAAGATTCTCTCTCTGGCACCCGAAGTCATCTAAGGGGGAACCGAAGAAATGAACATTAAGAAGAATGATACCGTTATCGTTCTGTCCGGCAAGGACAAGGGCGTTAAGGGCAAGGTCCTGACGGCCATGCCCAAGGAGAACAAGGTCATCGTGGAGAAGGTCAACGTCGCCACCTGCCACACCAAGCCCCGCCGTCAGGGCGAGGCCGGCGGCATCGTCAAGCGTGAGACCCCCATCCGCTCCTGCAAGGTGGCTCTGTTCTGCGAGAAGTGCAACAAGGGCGTTCGCGTCGGCTACAAGACGGAGGGCGACAAGAAGGTCCGCATCTGCCGCAAGTGCGGCGCCGAAATCTGATGAGAGGAGAGTAATTTCATGGCTAGCAGAATGAAAGAAAAGTATGTCGCCGAGATCGCTCCCGCTCTGAACAAGAAGTTCGGCTACAAGAGCGTTATGCAGATCCCCAAGCTGGACAAGGTCATCGTGAACGTCGGCTGCGGCGAAAGCAAGAACAACGCCAAGGAAATCGAAGCCATCTGCAAGGACATCGCCACCATCACCGGTCAGAAGCCCATCACCTGCAAGGCCCGCAAGAGCGTGGCCAACTTCAAGGTGCGTGAAGGCGAGACCGTCGGCGTGAAGGTCACCCTCCGGGGCGACAAGATGTACGAGTTCCTGGACCGTCTGTTCAGCGTGGCGCTGCCCCGTGTCCGTGACTTCCGGGGCATCAACCCCAATTCCTTCGACGGCCGCGGCAACTACGCCTTCGGCCTGAAGGAGCAGCTGATTTTCCCTGAGATCGAGTATGACAAGGTGGACAAGATCCGTGGTATGGACATCTGCATCTGCACCACCGCTGCCACCGACGAGGAGGCCAAGGAGCTGCTGACGCTTCTGGGCGCTCCCTTCACCGCTTGATTTAGGAGGAACAATCAATGGCTAAAAAGTCTATGATCCTGAAGCAGCAGGCTGAGCCCAAGTTCTCCAGCCGCCGCTATAACCGCTGCAAGATCTGCGGCAGACCCCACGCTTACCTGCGGGATTACGGCGTATGCCGTATCTGCTTCCGGGAGCTGGCCTACAAGGGTCAGATCCCCGGTGTCCGCAAGGCCAGCTGGTAAGGTAAGGTCGAATCCAAATGTGAAAAAGATCCAGAGAGTCCCGGGAAGATGGCTCCGCGTCAAAGCGGAGCGCATTCCCCGGATACCTTTGGGTCTCCACGGGTAAAGCCCGTAACTTCTATAAGGAGGATATAAACATGCAAATCACCGATCCCGTAGCAGACATGCTGACCCGCATCCGCAATGCGAACAGCGCAAAGCACGAAACCGTGGATGTCCCCGCTTCCAACCTGAAGAAGGCCATTGCCCAGATTCTGCTGGATGAGGGCTACATCAAGTCCTTCTCCCTGCAGGACAACGGCAACCAGGGCGTCATTCACATCACCCTGAAGTATCTGGGCAAGAAGCAGCCCGCCCTGTCCGGGCTGAAGCGCGTTTCCAAGCCCGGCCTGCGTATTTACGCCGGCGCCGACGAGCTGCCCAAGGTTCTCAAGGGACTGGGCATCGCCATCGTTTCCACTTCCAAGGGCGTTATGACCGACAAGAAGGCGCGGGAGAACCACGTCGGCGGCGAAGTCCTGGCGTTCGTCTGGTAAGGAGGGTTTCGTAAATGTCTAGAATTGGTAAGAAGCCGGTCATCATCCCGGCAAACGTTACGGTGACCATTGCCGACGGCAACGTCGTCACCGTGAAGGGGCCCAAGGGCACCCTGACCCACACCTTCCATCCCGACATGATCCTGAAGCTCGAGGGCAATGAGCTGATCGTTGACCGTCCCGATGAGGAGCATCTGCACAAGTCCCTGCACGGCCTGACCCGTACCCTGATCCACAACATGGTGGAGGGCGTGGAGAAGGGCTTCAGCAAGGAGCTGGAAGTCAACGGCGTTGGCTACCGTGCCGAGAAGAAGGGCAGCCAGCTGGTCATGCGTCTGGGCTACTCCCACGAGGTGTTCGTGGACGAGATCCCCGGCATCACCATTGAGGTTCCCGCCCCCAACAAGATCATCATCCACGGCATCGACAAGCAGACCGTAGGTCAGTTCGCCGCCGAAGTCCGCGGCAAGCGTCCCCCCGAACCCTACAAGGGCAAGGGCATCAAGTATACCACTGAGGTCATCCGCCGCAAGGTCGGTAAGACCGGTGGCAAGAAGTAATGGAGGTGTGCCGAAATGGTTAGCAAGATCAATAAGAAAGCAATGCGCATGCATCGGCATGTCCGCGTTCGTGGCAAGATCTCCGGCACTCCTGAGCGTCCCCGTCTGAACGTGTTCCGTTCCAACGCGAACATCTACGCCCAGATCATCGACGACGTCAATGGCGTGACTCTGGTTTCCGCCAATACGCTGGAGAAGGGATTTGAGGGCGCGACCGGCAACTGTGAGGCTGCCAAGAAGGTCGGCGCCGTTCTGGCTGAGCGTGCCAAGGAAAAGGGCATCGAAGAGGTCGTCTTCGACCGCGGCGGTTATGTGTACCATGGCCGTATCGCTGCTCTGGCCGACGGTGCCCGTGAAGCCGGGCTCAAGTTCTAAGAGTGAGGAGGAAAGATAATGGCTTATAATAAGACGAACAATGATGCTCCCGAGCTCATTGAGAAGGTCGTTTACCTGAACCGTGTCAGCAAGACCGTTAAGGGCGGCCGTGTCATGAAGTTCTCCGCTCTGGTTGTTGTTGGCGACGGCAAGGGTACCGTGGGCTACGGCCTGGGAAAGGCTGCGGAAGTTTCCGAGGCCATTCTGAAGGGCATCGCCGATGCCAAGAAGAACATGGTCAAGGTCTCTCTGGCGGGCACCACCATTCCCCATGACACCATCGGCATCTTCGGCGCCGGCACCGTTCTGCTGAAGCCCGCTCCCGAAGGCACCGGCGTTATCGCCGGCGGCGCTGTCCGTGCCGTTATGGAGGCCGTTGGCATCAAGAACATCTGCGCCAAGTGCCTGCGTTCCAACAATCCCCAGAACGTTGTCAAGGCCACTATGGCTGGCCTGACTTCCCTGCGTTCTCCCGAGCAGGTTGCTGCTATCCGTGGTAAGAGCGTAGAGCAAATCGTAGGTTAAGGAGGGCAATTAACATGGCAAACCTGAAAATCAAGCTTGTTAAGAGCCTGAACGGCCGTCTGGAAAAGCACATCGCTACTGCTGAGAGCCTGGGTCTGCGCAAGATCGGCCAGGTGACCATCCAGCCGGACAACACCCAGACCCGCGGCAAGATCGCCAAGATCGGCTTTCTGCTGCAGGTCACCGAAGTTGAATAAGGAGGGGAAGAATATGAAGCTTCATGAACTTTCTCCCGTTGCTGGCTCCACCCAGGTGGGCAAGCGTAAGGGTCGTGGTACCGGTTCCGGCAACGGCAAGACCGGCGGCCGCGGCCACAAGGGTCAGAAGGCCCGCTCCGGCGGCAAGATCCGCGTGGGATTTGAAGGCGGCCAGATGCCTCTGGCGCGGCGTATCCCCAAGCGCGGCTTCCACAACATCCATGCAAAGCCCCTGACTGCCGTCAACGTCGCTGCGCTGAACCGCTTCGAGGACGGTGCGGTCGTGGACGCAGCCGCCCTGATCGAGGCCGGCGTCATCTCCGCCTGCCCCTATGGCCTGAAGGTGCTGTCCAACGGCGCCCTGACCAAGAAGGTTACCGTTAAGGCTGCGGCTTTCTCTGAGTCTGCCAAGGAAAAGATTGAGCAGGCAGGCGGAAAGGCCGAGGTGGTATAAGTGCTGCAGACACTCAAGAATGCCTGGAAGATTCCTGAACTGCGGAAGAAGCTCCTCTTCACCCTGTTCATTCTGCTGATTTACCGTTTGGGCAGCGTCATTCCGGTTCCGTTCATTGACGTGACCACTCTGGCGAATTACTTCGACAGCGTTCTGTCCAGTACTATCCTGGGTCTGTACAATGCAATGTCCGGCAGCGCATTCTCCCGTGCCACCGTGCTTGCATTGGGCATTCAGCCCTACATTAACGCCTCCATCATCATCCAGCTGCTGACCGTCGCCATTCCCGCTTTGGAGCGGCTGGCGAAGGACGGCGGCGAGGAAGGCAAGAAGAAAATTGAGCGCATCACCCGCTACACCACGGTCGGCCTCGGCCTGCTGATGGGCTGGGCGTACTACATGATGCTGCGCAACTACTCTTCTCAGATCTCCATCATCACCTCCGATGGCTTCCTGCCCGCGTTGGTCATCATTCTGGCGTTCACCGCCGGCTCGGCTCTCGTCATGTGGCTGGGCGAGCAGATCACGGAATTCGGTATCGGCAACGGTATCTCCATGATCCTGTTTGCCAACATCATCTCCAGCATCCCCGGAATGGTCAGCACTCTGACGACTCTGGTCTGGTGGCAGATCATCATCGTTCTGGTGGGCATCGTCGCTCTCGTGCTGTTCATCGTCTTCATCAACGACGCCGAGCGCCGCATCCCCATTCAGTATGCCAAGCGTGTTGTAGGCCGGAAGGTCTACGGCGGCCAGAACACCAACCTGCCCATTAAGGTGGCAATGTCCGGCGTTATGCCCGTGATCTTTGCCCAGTCCATCTGCAGCCTGCCCGCTACCATCTGCGCCTTTACCGGCAAGACCAGCGGCTGGTGGTATGACCACGTCTGGAGCTCCTCCAGCTGGATCTACGCAGTGATCTATTTCATCATGATCTTCTTCTTCAGCTGGTTCTACTCCACCATTCAGTACGATACCGTGGAGATCTCCAACAACCTGAAGTCCAACGGCGGCTTCATTCCGGGCTTCCGTCCCGGCAAGCCCACTGCCGACTTTATCCAGAAGGTCATCAACAAGATCATCGTGTTCGGTTCCGTTTACCTCGGCATCGTCGCTCTGCTGCCCATTATCGCGGGCAACCTGATGGAAGGCGTCCAGAACCTGGCCATCGGCGGCACCTCCGTCATCATCGTTGTGGGCGTTGCCCTTGAGACGGTGAAGGCGCTGGAGGCACAGATGCTGATGCGGCACTACAAGGGCTTCCTGGACTAAGCAGGAGGTATGGCAGGATGAATCTCATTCTACTGGGCGCGCCCGGCGCCGGAAAGGGAACACAAGCGGAGCTTCTTGTGAAGAAGCTCTCCATTCCCGCCATTTCTACCGGGAACATGCTCCGGGAAGCCATGGCCAACGGCACGGAGCTGGGAAAAAAGGCCAAGCAATACATGGACGAAGGTGCGTTGGTTCCCGACGAGCTGATCCTCGGCATCGTTGCCGACCGGGTGGCTCAGAGCGACTGCGCAAAGGGCTTCATTCTGGACGGCGTGCCCCGCACGCTGGCCCAGGCAGAAGCCCTGGAGGCCAGGGGCATCCGCATCGACCATGTGGTTTCCATTGAGGTTGACGACAGGGAGATCGAGAGCCGGATGACCGGGCGGCGTGTCTGCCCCAAGTGCGGCGCCAGCTATCACGTTGTCGCCAATCCTCCCAAAAAGGACGGCGTTTGCGGTGCCTGCGGCGGCGAGCTGATCGTCCGCAGGGACGACGCGCCGGAAACGGTGCGCAGGCGTTTGCAGGTCTACCACGCTTCCACGGAGATCCTGAAGGACTTTTACGGCAAGCTGGGCAGACTCCGCACGGTCAACGGAAGCCAGTCCATTGAAGGTGCCAATGAGGATATCCTCAAGGCGATAGGGGCAGAGGCATGATCTCAATCAAAAATGAACATGAGCTGGAAGCGATGCGCCAGGCCTGCAAAATTACCGCGGCAGCCCGTGCCTTGGCAGGGAAAATGGTAAGACCCGGCGTATCGACAAAAGCGATCGATCAGGCCGTTCACGATTATATCGTGTCACAGGGCGCGAAACCGTCGTTCCTGAACTACAGCGGCTATCCCGCCAGCGTGTGCATCAGCGTCAACAGCACGGTCATCCACGGAATTCCGGGACGTTACATCCTGAGAGACGGGGACATCGTGTCGGTGGACGTAGGCGCGTACTACAAGGGATTTCATGGCGATTGCGCTGCAACCTATGCCTGCGGCAGCATCAGCACCGAAGCGCAGAAGCTCATCGACGTAACTCGGCAGTCCTTCTTCGAGGGCATCCGGTACGCCAAAAAGGGCATGCGTGTGCAAGACATCTCCCACGCGGTTCAAACGTATGTGGAGTCTAACGGTTTTGCAGTTGTGCGTTCCTTCGTAGGTCACGGCGTAGGGCGCAACCTGCACGAGGAGCCGGAGGTTCCGAATTTCGGAAATCCCGGCCGGGGGCCAAGGCTGCTCCCCGGCATGACCATCGCGGTGGAGCCGATGGTGAACATGGGCACCTATGAAGTCCGTGTTCTCAAGGACGGCTGGACCACGGTGACTGCCGACGGAAAGCTCTCGGCTCACTATGAAAATACTGTACTCATCACCGACGGCGAGCCGGAAATACTCACCGTCACCGAAGGATTTTGATTTATGGATTCCGATTTGCCAGACATTCAGATTTCGGACGTGGTGATGTCGACCGCCGGGCGGGATCAGGGCGAATGGTTTTACGTGATAGACGCAGACCCTGTCTACCTGCTCCTGGCCAACGGAAAAGACCGCACCATAGAGAAACCCAAGCGAAAAAAACGGAAGCACACAAAAAAAGTCCTTCGCTCTGAGACCAGAGTTGCCGGCAAAATTCTCTCCGGCGACAAAGTGCTCAACAGCGAATTACGAAGAGACCTGGCGTTCCTCGCCAGGGAAATGCAAGCGAACAACCTGGGAGGGTAATTAACTTGGCGAAAGACGACGTAATCGAGATTGAGGGCATCGTAACCGATGCTTTGCCGAACGCTATGTTCAAAGTTGACATCGGCAACGGACACACCATTCTGGCACACATTTCCGGCAAGCTCAGAATGAATTTCATTAAGATCTTGCCCGGTGACAAAGTAACCGTTCAAATGTCTCCGTATGATCTGACCCAAGGCCGGATCACCTGGAGAAGCAAGTAAATTCAGAGAAGACATTCTCATATGGAGGTTAAACAGTATGAAGGTAAGACCGTCCGTTAAACCCATGTGCGAAAAGTGTAAGATCATCAAGCGCAAGGGTCGCGTTATGGTAATTTGCGAAAACCCCAAGCACAAGCAGAGACAAGGCTAATAGGAGGTGCTGAAAGAATATGGCACGTATTTCTGGTATTGATCTTCCCCGCGACAAGCGGATCGAAGTAGCTCTGACCTATATCTATGGCATCGGCCCCGCCCGTGCAGCCAAGGTTCTGGAAGTGACCGGTATCGACCCCGATATCCGCGTCAAGGATCTGACCGAGGAACAGGAAGCCAAGCTGCGTGATGCGATCGAGCATCACTATATCATCGAAGGCGACCTGCGCCGGGAGACCGCTATGAACATCAAGCGGCTGAGTGAGATCGGCTGCTATCGCGGCATGCGTCATCGCCGCGGCCTGCCTGTGCACGGCCAGCGGACGAAGACCAACGCCCGTACCCGCAAGGGTCCCAAGAAGACCATTGCGAACAAGAAGAAGTAAGGAGGGATATGTAAATGGCTGCTAAAGCTGCTGCTAAGAAGGTTATCAAGCGCCGTCGCGAGCGCAAGAACGTAGAAAAGGGTGCGGCACATATCCGCTCCTCTTTCAACAACACCATGGTCACCATCACCGACCTGGAAGGCAATGCCCTGTCTTGGGCTTCCTCCGGCGGACTGGGCTTCCGTGGTTCCAAGAAGTCCACTCCCTTCGCTGCCCAGACCGCGGCTGAGACCGCTGCCAAGGCTGCGATGGAGCATGGCCTGAAGACCGTTGAGGTCTACGTGAAGGGCCCCGGCCAGGGACGTGAGGCTGCGATCCGCGCCCTGCAGACTGCCGGTCTGGAAGTTGTTATGATCAAGGACGTCACCCCCATTCCTCACAATGGCTGCCGTCCCCCCAAGAGACGTAGAGTCTGATTTAGGTATAGGAGGAATTTTGCGTTATGGCTAAGAATATGCAGCCCGTGCTGAAGCGTTGCAGAACGCTGGGCGTTTCTCCTGCCGCGATGGGTTACAACAAGACTTCCAACAAGAACCCCGGCGGCCAGAGAAGAGCGAAGAAGTCTGAGTACGCCACTCAGCTGACCGAGAAGCAGAAGGTCAAATTTGTTTACGGTATCCAGGAGAAGCAGTTCCGGAACTACTACGACAAGGCCGCCCGGGCCGAGGGCAACACCGGTGAGGTGCTGCTGACCTATTGCGAGCGCCGGCTGGACAACGTCGTGTACCGTCTGGGCTTCGCCAATACCCGCCGTCAGGCTCGCCAGCTGGTGAACCACGGCCATTTCACCGTCAACGGCAACCATGTCAACATCCCCAGCTACCTGATCAAGGTTGGCGATGTGGTCGCTGTTTCCGAGAAAGCCGCCTCCAACGCCTTCTTCAAAAAGCTGAAGGAAGACGATGCTTTCGTTGCTGCCCCCAAGTGGCTGGATCGTGATAAGAACACCCTCCAGGGTAAGGTCGTTGCATTGCCCACCAAGGCAGATATCGACTTTGATATTGCTGTGCATCTCATCGTCGAGTTGTACTCCAAGTAATGCCATCCCCCCTGCAGTACGCATCATTGTTATGTGGGGAGAATTTCTCCCCATACCATTAAGGAGGGTTTTGATTCATGGTAGAAATTGAAAAGCCCCGTATCACCTGTCTTGATGCCCCTGAGGATCCCTCTTACGGCAAGTATGTAGTGGAGCCTCTGGAGCGCGGTTATGGCATGACTTTGGGCAACTCCCTGCGCCGCATTCTGCTGAGCAGTCTGCCGGGCTTCGCGGCCACCTCTGTGAAGATCCAGGGCGTGCAGCATGAGTTCTCCACCATCCCCGGCGTCACCGAGGATGTGACGGAGATCGTCCTGAACGTCAAGCGGATCACCCCGAAGCTGCACTGCGCAGGCGTCAAAACTGTGCATATCGACGCGGTCGGCCCCTGTGAGGTCACTGCCGGCGATATCAAGGCCGATGCCGAGGTTGAGATCCTGAACCCGGAGCTGCACATCTGCACCCTGGGTGAGGACGCCACGTTTAATATGGAGATCACCCTGGCACAGGGTCGCGGCTATGTTTCCTCTGACCGGAACAAGACGCCCCAGACCGTCATCGGCGTGATTCCCATTGACTCCATCTATTCGCCCGTTACCAAGGTGAATTACACGGTGGAGCCGACTCGAGTCGGCGACAAGACCGATTTCGACAAGCTGACCCTTGAGGTCTGGACGGATTCCACCATCACGGCCAAGGACGCCGTGTCTCTGGGCGCGAAGATCCTGAGCGATCATCTGACGGTTTTCACAAACTTGTCCGATTCCGTTAGCACCTCCTCCACCGTGGTGGAGAAGACCGCTGACCGCCCCGACGCCAAGCTTTCCATGACCATTGATGAGCTGGATCTGTCTGTCCGCAGCTTCAACTGCCTGAAGCGCGCCAACATCAACACCGTCGCCGACCTGATCAACAAGACCGGCGAGGACATGATGAAGGTCCGCAACATGGGCAAGAAGTCCCTGGACGAGGTACAGAAGAAGCTGGAGATGATGGGTCTGTCCCTGGCCAGCGAGGATTCTGGCAGCAACACCTAAGAAGTATCGAGATACCTTTCAAAAAAGGAGGAAACGTTCATGTTCGGCACTCGTAAGCTGGGTAAAACCAGCGCACAGAGAAAGGCCCTGCTGCGTCAGCAGGTAACCGATCTGCTGGCCAATGGCAAGATGGAGACCACCTTCTATCGTGCCAAGGAAGTCCAGCCTGTGGTTGAGAAAATGATTACTCTGGGCAAGAAGGGCAACCTGGCAGCTTACCGCAAGGCGCTGTCTTTCATCACCAAGGAAGACGTTGCCAATAAGCTGTTCAAGGAGATCGCTCCCAAGTACGCTGACCGCAACGGCGGCTACACCAGAGTGACCCGCACCGGCGCCCGCCGGGGAGATGCTGCTGAGACGGCAGTCATCGAGCTGGTGTAAACCTAAGGAACCTCTGAATCAATCGTCTTCGGCTGTGAGCGGATCTTTTCCGCCCACTCTTCGGTATCGAAAACGGGAAATATAGCGCAGCCGTTGCCGGCACAAGCCGGCTTACGGATGCGGCATACCCCGTGCGGGTACATACAGTATTCCGCCGTTTTCGATACCTCGATTGGTCGAAAAATCTCTCTCACAGCTCTTGTCGATTTAATCAGAGCTTCCCTAACAAAAATGAGGAAAAGGCGCCTGCCGCCGAACGCGGCGGCAGGCACTTCTTCCGGCAAGCAAAATCCCGCATTTTTCGCAAAAAAAGCTTGACAATTCCCGGACTCTATTATATAATAGGGAAGCTGTCCGGGTGATACGGAAGCGAAATGAATATGCTGCTATAGCTCAGTCGGTAGAGCGCATCCTTGGTAAGGATGAGGTCGCCAG